>Ga0209347_1000195_pt1 | contig 168536 bp, 140 predicted proteins | sample AutmiccommuBRH23_FD_187382 | JGI IMG/M metagenome (GOLD analysis project Ga0209347, IMG submission 187382) | Deep subsurface microbial communities from Mt. Terri, Switzerland - Autotrophic microbial communities BRH/23 (SPAdes) (version 2) | ecosystem: Environmental > Aquatic > Deep subsurface... | reverse complement strand
CGGGCATACGGTGTTCTCCCCCTCGCCGCCGGGCACATTGCCCTCGTACACGAACTGTAGCCCCTCCTCCAGCCCGATCTCGCGGGCGCGGCGGAGCGTTTCCACCGGCGTGCTGGGCCGGTCCACCAGCTTGTAGGTAGGATGGAAGCGGCTCACGTGCCAGGGGGTCTCTGCCCCCAGCTTGGTCACCAGGAATCGGGCAATCTGCCGCAGTTCCTCGTCCGAATCGTTCAAGCCGGGGATTATCAACGTCGTCACCTCCAGCCAGATGCCGAGCTGCTTCATCAGCACCAGGTTGTCCAGCACAGGCTGCAACGTCGCCCGGCACTCGCGCCGGTAGAACTCGTCGTTGAAGGCTTTCAGGTCCACGTTGGCCGCGTCGATCAGTGGCGGCTCGCCGGGTTTGCCCACCAGGGCCAACATCTCCGGCGTCATATAGCCGTTGGTCACATACACATTGGCGATCCCCGCCTCATGGGCCAGCTTGGAGCAATCATAGTTATACTCGAACGAGATGGTCGGCTCGGTGTAGGTATAGGCAATGCTGCGGCACTTGTAACGCTGCGCCGCCTGCACCACCACCTCCGGGGGCACATCCTGCCCACCAATCCGATCAGAGTCTATCACCATCTGGGAGATATCCGCGTTCTGGCAGAATGTGCAGCGAAAGTTGCAGCCCACCGTGGCGATGGACAGGGCTTTTGTGCCGGGGTAAAAGTGGAACAGTGGCTTTTTCTCGATGGGGTCTACAGCCTGGGCGATTAGCTTACCGTATACCAGACTATACAGCGTACCCTTGCGGTTTTCGCGCACCCCGCAAAAGCCGCGCTTGCCGTCGGCAATCCGGCAGCGCTGCGCACAGAGATGGCAATGCACCCGCTGGTTCTCCTCGCGGGAATACAGCATGGCCTCTTTCATATCCATTTACCTCCTACAAACGAACGGCGAATCAGTCCGTCTCGGGAGGAAGGGGAACGATACAAATGATACGCAGGACCGAATCGCCGGTATTCGCGAAATTATGCACCTCGTTCGGCGCGACGTACACACAACTCCCTGACCTGACTGGGAACTCGCCGTTGGCGTGACGGGCAACGCCTTCCCCGGCCAACACAAACACTTCGTGCTCCCAGTCATGCCGGTGATGCTCGGTGGCCCCGCCGGGCTGCACCTCGATCACCCGGGTGGCAAAGTGGGGCGCAGCCACATTCTCAGCCATCACCCAGCGGATGGTCACTCCCTCAACCCCCTCCACGGCCTGGGCTGGTACCTCGGTATAGTGAAAAGCTTTCATCCAAACTTACCTCCTACAGATAGATGCATGAATCCTGCAACCTGCCGGGTATATTCACCCGGTCACCCGTCTGCGCTGCGATCCCCAGTCTCTCCTTCAATCAGGCTGCGCAAGACGGTCAGGTTGACAATATCCTCCAGCAATTCCTCGCCCTTGGGCGTTTCCAGCAACATGGGCGCGCGGCGCAATGCCGGATCGTTCACCAGCAGGCGAAACGCCTCGACGCCCAGGCTCCCCTCGCCGATCTGCTCGTGCCGGTCCACTCGGCTGCCTAGCTCCCGCTTACTATCGTTCAGGTGGATGACCCGCAATTGATCCAGGCCGATCACGTCGTCAAACTCCTGCCATGTGACGCGGTAGCTCTCCTCGTCGCGCAGGTCATACCCGGCGGCGAACGCATGGGCCGTATCGAAACAGACGCCCAGCCGCTCCGGAGCAGCGGCCCGCTCCAACAACCAGGCCAGATGCTCAAAGCGACACCCCAGGTTGCTCCCCTGCCCGGCGGTGATTTCCAGCGCAATGCACACCGGGCTGCCTGTAGTGACTTCGCAGGTGAGGTCCAGCGCTTGCAGTACGCGCTCTAGACCCGCCGCCTCGCCGGAACCCACGTGCGACCCCGGGTGCAGCACGTAATCGTGGATGCCCAACTGCTGGCAGCGATCCATCTCGTCCAGCAGAGCGTCCAAGGACTTGGTCCACAGCGCGTCCTCAGGGGTAGCCAGGTTGATCAAGTACGAACTGTGGGCGACAACCGGCGTGATGCCCGTCTCGGCCCGGACCCGCCGGAACTCGGCGATCTCTTCCTCGGTCAAGTCTCGCGCGCGCCACTGGTTGGCGTTGCGGGTAAACATCTGAATGGCGTCACATCCGATCGAGTGCCCGCGCCGCAGGGCATTGGCGGGTCCCCCCGCGATCGACATATGGGCGCCCAGGCGTAATTCGCTCATGGTCTCTCCTGCTCTTGATCAGGAGACATTGTAAATACCTCAGACCCCCCTGTCAACGAACGCAGAATTGATCCGCCCAGCCACTGACACCTTCTCCCAAGGGGCGAAGGCTGGGATGAGGGTCTGCGAGCACCTTCGCCCTCTGGGAGAGGGCGAGGCATGCATGCCACGGTGAGGGGCTACCCCACAACGAAAAAGGATGCAAGGGGAATCCCCTGCATCCTCATCCATCTATCCATCATCCATCACACGATCAGGCCGGGCAACAGCCTCAATCCTCCTGCGTCTCGGCCACGTCTTCCTGCGCGTCCTGCTCCTGATGTGGGACCCCCACATCGCATCGGTTCGACGCTCAAGTCGAAATGCCCAACTTGGGCAGTACGACGAACATCAGAAATAGCATCCCCACAACAAGCAGCATGGCTAACCAGTCAGTCGGCATCTTTTTACTCCTTACCCGTCCTTGCCATCCAGCAACAAGTTGATGACCTCGTTGACTGCCTGCTCCGAGCGCAGACACTCGGGATCGTTCAAGCAGGACTGGGCATAATACTTCATCAATTCCAGGCTCACGCGACGGGTGGCCGCGCGCACCGAGGCCAACTGGTTCAGCACCTCTCGGCACTCCCGACCATCCAGCAGCATCCTCTGGATACCCTGGGTCTGCCCTTCGATCTTGCGCAAACGCCTGATCAGATCATCGCGTGCTTCGGGCGGTATCATACCTGCACCCCATTTTCACTACAGCGGAGGAGCTAAACTAGCTCCGCTTGATGCCTCAACCACCGGAAGGAGCACAAGAAGAGGCTCCCAGGCTGCTGCCACGGGTCGAGTTGGCCGTGCCAAACATCGAGATGGCCTTCTTGCAATCTTGGCTGTGACATTCCGGACACTCTACCTCTACAACGCCCGACATGGAACGCACAAACTTGTCGAACGTGTGACCACACTTCTCACAGTGGTATTCATATATGGGCATAACTAGCGATCCTCACTGGTTTGACTATTAGGTTCCGTCACGGTTTCGGCTCCAGCAGCAATCGCCGCGGTCGCCGCATCCATTACTCCATCCCGACGCACACGTCCCACCTGCGTCAACACGGGCTGCCCGCTGCCATCGAAAACAATCAGCGTAGGGAGGCCGCGCACGCCATAGCGCCCGGCCACTTCCAGCCCCGCCCCCGATCCGGTGCTCAACCGCACCAGGCGAGTATCCGGCAATGCGCGTTCGATCCCGTCCACGACGGGTTTCGCCAACAGGCAGGCGCTTCAACCATTGCTGTAGAAATAGACGATGGTTGGCTGCCCCTCTGACAGGCTGTTAACAAACTCCCTTGCTGACGCGATCTCGGTAGGGCTGGTACGCAACGCGAAATAGCCCACGGCCAAGCCCAAGATGACCAACAGCGTAATCCAATGCTCGCGCAGGAAACTGCTCACGCGGCTCATTTTTGCTCAGATGCGCCCAGCAATGCGTCGATCTTGCGCTTGAGCACCGGCTTGGGCGCAAAGCCGACCATGCGGTCCGCTTCCTCGCCGTTCAGGTACAGGATCAGGGTCGGAATCCCGCGAATGCCCAGGTTGCCGGGAGTATCCGGGTTCTCGTCGGTGTTCATCTTGGCAAATGTCACCTTGCCCGAGTACTCCTTGGCCAATTCCTCCACCACCGGCGCGATCATCCGACAAGGGCCACACCAGGGCGCCCAAAAGTCGACCAACACCGGCGAGTCAGCCTCCAGCACGTCCTGCTGATAGCTGGCATCCGTCACATGCTTGATATCGTCACTCATGACTTCCTCCTGCAAACAAGCTTTTCCTAACCCACGCTGAGGGATCTTGCCCCTCAGACAACTGCCCCATGCGGACACACGGTGGTACAGGTGCGGCAACCATAGCACCGGCTGGGATCCACGAAAGGCTGCTCCCCGCGATCGATAATGACAATCGCTTTCGCCTGACACGCCTGCCTGGCGAGACACACCGCACAGGCGCGGCAAGCCTCACGCGATACCCTGGGTACTACCGCCGGGTTGATTGCTTTCCTGATGCGCATATGCCCCTCAACACTCCGCCCTATAGGGTACCCCCCTACAGTATAGCCATTGTAACACACAATTCTCCGCCTGTCAACCGCCAGAAATGTGGGTTTCACGATAGCGCAAACCAGGCCGCCCGGATTGCATCCAGTAGCCCATCGCTCTCTATTGGACCGCCGACATCCTTGTCGGCTTGCTGATGGCCGCATTGCTTGACACGTTCTCGCTCTCAGACTACCATCCTTCCCAAGGTTTCCGCTACGGTAATCACACGGAGGGTATTAGAATGGCTTCCAAGAGCACGTCGCCGACAAATCGGAATTGGTACCTCGTTCTGATCGGTATCGCCGCGCTACTCCTGGTCGTCCTCATCCTCGCAATGACTCCGGCAGCAAGCCCCCTGGATTATGTCTTGCGGGGAGCCGCTCTGTTGGGGTATTTCGCCGTCTTTCTCGCCATCATCTCGTCCGTCTATGTCCGTGAATTGACCCGCTTCTTTGGGCGCTCGTTCATCAAAACCCATCACATCGTCGCCGTCTCCGGCCTGATTCTCATCACCATTCACCCGCTAACCGCCGCCCTGCAAGCCAGCAGTCTGAGCGTTTTCGTCCCCGATTTCAGCTCCTTTCGAGCATTCCTTACGACGGGCGGCCGCCCGGCCTGGTACCTGATCGGTATCGCCGTGCTGGCGGCGTTGCTGCGGGCCACCTGGCGCAAGAGCTGGCGGCAGATTCACTGGCTGAACTACATCGCCTTCTGGTTGGCCACCGCCCACGCCAACCTGTTTGGCACCGATTTCTTTGCCTCCCCTGTCCTGCGTGTCGTCAGTATTCTGATGGCCCTGGCCGCGGTCGCCGTACTGGTGCTGAAACGGCTCCCCAAACGTAAGAAGAAATAGCCTGGCTATACCCTGAGGTCCCCGGTAATATCGGGAAACACGCGTTGCCCATCCAAACATCATGCTAGTTCGGTCACCAACAGTAGGAGGTGCCGCAATGAAGTTCGCAAGCTGGAACATCGAATGGATGAATAACTGGTTCATAGGAGGCAACCAGGTCGCTCTGCGCCCAAGCTACGACCTGGGCAGCGCCGGAGATGCTATCGCGGACGTGCCCGCGCTGTGTGAACGCATCGCGCAGGTGATTCGCGAGCTAGATGCCGATATCCTCTGCGTGCAAGAAGGCCCCAGCGACATCCGCGAAATGGAGTTGTTCCTGTCCATGTTCCTCCCCGATGGCGTGGGAGGAAGCATCTATCAGGCATTTGGGGGCTATGACGGTCTCGCGCAAAAGATCTACATCCTGGTCAAACACCAGGGCAAAGTAACCAACGCCCGCCCGCCCCATGATGACCTGAGCCGCGCCCTGGCAGACGCCTGGGAGTGCGACACTGACGGAACCTCCTCATTGCAGCCCTATCGTTTCACCCGCCGCCCTGTGGTAGTGGATTGCGATTACCAGGGCAGGCGATTGCGCGTGGTGGCGATTCACTCCAAGAGCAAGTTCATCCACAATGGCGCGGCCATGTGGAGCAACCCCAACCATCGGGCCGAGTTCGTCCGTGAGGCCGTCAAACAGAGGCGCCGCATCTCGGCCGAGTCCATGCGCGTGCGCCGCTATCTGGATAACCTGCTCCAGACCGATCCCCACGACGCGATTATCGTCGCGGGAGACCTGAACGATGGCCCCGGCGCGGACTATTTCGAGGACCTCTATCTGACCCACAACGTCACCGATATTCTGCTGGGCACCACCTATCAACCGGCCTGGCAGTTCGAGCACGCCTTTCTCTGGCGGCTGCCCCAGCGAGAACGCTATACCGCCATCTTTGACGATTTCGTCACAAAAGAAAAGAACAAGCTCATACTACTCGATCATATCCTGGTATCCCCCTCGCTCAAGTCGGGCGGGACTACCCTGCACTGCCTGCTCAACGGCGGCATCGCCCACCAGGCATTCGAGCGGGCCATCCATCCCAGCGGCACATCCTCCCGCGAGCGGTTTCCCAGCGACCACCGCCCGGTCTATGCGGTGTTCGGGCCGTGATCGTCGCAGCGTGTCCAGCCAGAAGGGATGATGGATGACCGTTCAGGAACGGATATACCAGCATCTGCGGGGCATTGCGCCCCAAGCTATCACCAACAGGGAAATCGGCCATGCCTTGCAGATTCCCTGGCCAGGGACAGTCTACAATGCCACCCGTGCCCTGCTGGGGCGCGGCCTGATCGCGGGCGAAAGGCGCGGCAGGGAGTGGGCTTTTTCCGCGCGCGTAGATAAGCTCCCGTTTCAGCCCGCACACTCCTTCACCTGGGAATCGAGCGCCGATGGCAGAGGCTTTCAGGTGCACTGGTTGGCCCCTGTGCTGGCCGCGCCCCAGGGGCGGGCCTGGTTCCTGGAGCGGCTGCGTTGCCCTTGCTCGATGGAGGCGGCCTATAGGGGCCAGGTATCGCACTTTTGCCATCCCTTGCCCAACTTGTTCCAGCAGGACTTGCTCTCTTGCCAGGGGGATCAGCAGCAGGAGGACCGCCTGACGTCCTATTACAATGACCTGTTCGGGCTGCCCGCCGATTGCGGCATCGAGCGGGTATGGCGCTCTCCCCGCAAAGGCAGATTGCGGCTCCCCTATCAACAAGGCGCGGCGGGCTGGTCGGACAAGTTGCTGCGCAAGCATATCCCGGTAGACCGCTACCGGAGGCGCGCGCGGCGCGTCGGCGCACTGATGCAAGCCGAGGTGGACGTATTGCTGCTGACCGAGTACCACGTGGTCCTGGTCACCTGCCTGTACGCGGAGACCCTGTCTGAGCAGGACCACGCCCTGCAAAGGCGGCTGGCTGGTATGCTGGAACACCGTCTGGGGCGCATGTTCCATCTGGGCGCCGTGGTGGACCATCGCGACCAACTGGGGATTCTCAACCTGCCCTACATCCTGTGGGAGGACGTGCAGGACTGGCACAAAAACCACTCCGTCCCCCCTTTCGCGGAGAATGACCGATGAACGATGCCTCTGCTCAGGCGGTGGAAACCTGCCATGAGCACATCTGGGCACACTTCTATCATCCCGACACGCTGATGTTCTACGACTATGCCTGGGGTCGGGAAGGCTGGGCCTATCTCCCCACGGCCAACGAGATCGCCCGACGATTGCCCAACCGGGCGGGCTGGGGTACGGGGATGGAAAACCCCGCCCTGAACGCCTCACAATACCTGCCCGCCCTACTGCTGCGCCATACACTGGCGCGCCATCATCTGCTCGATGATGCGCCCGCCGCCAGCCGCGCCCGCCAGCTTTTCGCCGGGTTGCGCCGCCTGCTCGCCGTCGCCCGCGAGCCAGGCTTCCTGCCCCGTGGCCTCGCCCTGGACGGCGTCAGCCATTACCCCAATTCCTCCATTGACCAGTACACCATGCTCTTCTACGCGCTCTGGCACTATTTCCACAGCCCGCTCTGCACGCCCGCCGACCAGCAAGCGATTAAAACTATCTGGCACAACATCCTGACGCGCTGGGAGCGGAGCAACTGGGAGGACCGCACGGAGGACGGGCAACCCGCCTGGTATGGGGACATCGGCGCGTTACAGCCCGACCGTGGCTGTCGGCTGTTGGCTGCCCTGCACGCCGGGGCTGCCCTCACCGGCGAGAGCCATTGGGACGAGCTATACGCACAAAAACGGGCCAAAGCCGATGGCTATCGCCTGCGCGCGGCCCTCTCGCCCTCCTGGCCGCTGTATGTCTACGATCAGAATCAGGTGGCCTGGCGATTGCTGGCCGAGACCGAGCCGGATGACGCATTGCGCGCCCACTACCGCCAGCGCATGGCCGAGACCGCGGCGGCCGTCCGCGACCGGTTGCTCGTCTATCGCCAGTTCGACCCCGCCGAGCATGCCCGCTTGCTCGCCAGCAGCCAATGGGACTGGCGGCAGGCGGTAGACCCGCCAGGACAGCCGCAAACCACCCTGGAGCAAGTGCGGGCCTACAACGTACGCTTGCGCGCCCTGGCCCCGGTCATCTCCTACGAGCATCGCTTCGTGCAGGAGCCGTTCGAGGCAGCCCATGTGCTGCTGCTATCCGGCGACGCGGCTTCCCTGGATACCCTGCGAGAGCATCTGCCTGACCTGTTCGCGGTCTATCCTTATGACAAGTTAGTTTTGTCCTGGTCGGTGTACGAGGTGGAATGGGTCTATTGGCTGGCCGTAGAGGCGGGGTTGCTCTGATCGCGCACCGGGTATAGACTCTTGGCGCTTTTGTTGTTGTGAACATCTTGCTGGAGGTTATTCTGTGACTACTTATTTCGAGCCTGCACGCGATATTCCCATCGTCGAAGAGTGCGACGTCGTCGTCTGTGGCGGAGGCCCGGCAGGCGTGGCCGCTGCCATCGCCGCCGCTCGCACGGGCGCGCGCACTCGCCTGCTAGAAATGCAGGGCTGCCTGGGCGGCACCTGGACGGCGGGCCTGGTGAGCTGGATCATCGAATCGCGCAAAACCGGGCTGATGCACCAGATCACCCAGGAATTGGACCGCCGCGGTGCGCGCGGGCCGGGCGGGGAGCGCGATTTCGCCTACGACCCCGAAAGCATGAAACTGCTGCTGGACGAACTTGTCCTGGAGGCAGGCGTGCAGGTGCAGCTATATACCCACGTGGTGGGCACCCACGTCAACGACGCCGGGAGGCTGGCCCTGGCTCTCACCGAGAGCAAGTCGGGGCGGCAGGCCTGGGCCGCCAAGGCATTCATCGATACCACTGGCGACGGCGACCTGGCCGCGCAGGCGGGTTGCGGCTTTGATCTCGGTCATCCGGAGACCGGCCAACTTCAACCCATGAGCCTCATCACCCTGGTGACCCTGGAAAACCGCGAGGCGCTCTGGCCTTACGTCTGCAACCAGGCCGACACGCACAAGGACGCGAAAAAGCGCCTGTTCGACGCCATGACGTCCGGCGGCGTCTCCCCTTCTTACGCCGCCCCCGTGCTGTTCCATGTTCGGGACAACCTGTACTCCCTGTCGGCCAACCATGAATACGGCGTGTCGGGTTTGAGCGCCGCCGACCTCACCGGCGCCACATTGCGCGGGCGGGCCGAGATGAACCGGCTGGTGGCCGCGCTGCGCTCGCTGGGGGGTCCCTGGGAGGGGATGCGACTGGTCGCCACCGCCGCGCATATCGGCGTGCGCGAGGGGCGGCGGGTGCACGGCCTCTACACGATCAACACGGACGATATGCTGCAAGGCGCCGCGTTTGAGGATGCCGTCTGCCGCGTGACCGTCGGCATTGACGTACACTCTCCCGATCCGTCCAAGAGCAAGACCTTTGCGCCGGAAAACAGCCTCCGAACCAAGCCCTACGACATTCCCCTGCGCTCTTTGATCGCCCGCGATGTGCAGGGTCTGTTGATGGCCGGACGCTGCGTGAGCGGCGATTTCCTGGCGCATTCCAGCTATCGCATGACCGGTACTGCCGTCGCCATGGGCCAGGCTGCGGGCACTGTGGCCGCCCTGGCCGCCCAACAGCACTGTCTGCCCCAGGAGGTGCCCTGGGCAGATGTTCAGGCCGCGCTACACCGCCAGGGGGCGCTCTAGGCAGCAAACTCGCGGATGGGACGAAACCCCAGGACGGAACGAGGGAGGCTTGGAATATAGGGTTATCCCCTCCTTCCTGGCCGTTACCCCACACACGGGGTTTCGTCCCGGGTATACGTTCCATCCGCCGCGCCAGCGAACAGGGCATCCCGCTAAATGGAGGAAGAGATGATTCGCCGTTGTGAGGAACAGGATGTAGAAGCCATCTATACCATCGTCAACGAGGCCGCTCAGGTCTACCGGGGCGTCATCCCGCCCGATCGTTGGCATGAGCCATACATGCCGATGGACGAACTGCGCCACGAGATAGCGGATGGGGTGGATTTTTGGGGGCACGAAGAAGAGGACCAACTGCTGGGAGTCATGGGCCTGCAAGACAAGGGGGACGTGCTGCTCATCCGGCACGCCTACGTGCGCACGACCTGCCAGCGACAGGGGATCGGCCGCCAACTGCTGGAGTACCTGCTGGCCCAGACTGATCGTCCCGTGCTCATCGGCACGTGGGCCGACGCCTCCTGGGCCATCAACTTTTACCAGAAGGCGGGGTTTCGACTGGTCACGCCGGGAGAAAAAGAGCGGCTGCTGCGCCGCTACTGGCATATTCCCGAGCGACAGGTGGAAACCTCCGTCGTGTTGGGGGATAGACGCTGGTTTGCGCAACAGGCTGATCCGCGTGCTACATCCACTACCTGACCAAAGGAGCTGCACTATGCACGTAACCACCGTACCGAAAATCGAGCGACAGACCGCCCCGGCTGCGGACCGGGGGCACCTTTCCGAAGCGCTGACCAAACTGCCCCTGGGGAGCGTCCGCCCGGCGGGCTGGCTGAAGCATCAGCTAGACTTGATGGTAGACGGGATGACGGGCCGCCTGGCGGAACTGAGCCGCTTCCTTGCGCCTGAAAATGGCTGGCTCGGCGGCGACAATGAGGGCTGGGAGGAACAGCCCTATTGGTTCCGTGGATTCTACGATCTGGCGGTGCTGACCGGCGACCCGCGCTTGCTGCGTGACGCCCATCAGTGGATCGAGGCGGTCATTGCCAGCCAGGACGAGGACGGCTACTTTGGCGCGCGCTACCACAAGCGCGTGGTAGGCCAGAACGGTCAGGCAGTCACCGACCTGTGGCCCCACATGGTCATGATCGACGCGCTCATCAGCCATCACGAGCACACCCAGGACTCGCGCGTGGAGCCACTGCTCACCCGCTTTTTCCGGTTCTGCCACGCGCTGTCCGATAAGCTTTTCCTGCCCGCCCTGGATTGGAAAGCGTTCGGCGACTGGAAGCCCATGATCCAGCACGCCCGCGCGGGGGACATGTTGCCCCATATCTACTGGCTGTACAACCGCATCGGCGAGCCGTGGCTGCTCGATCTCGCCACCCGCTTTTACCAGCGCATCACGCCGCCCACGGACGAGTGGCTGGACCATCACATCGTGCATTTCACCCAGCGCTTTCGCTATCCGGGTAGCTACTCGCTGCAATCCGGCGAAGCGTGGCATCTGGCGGCCACCGAGTACTGGTATGTCCAGCATCTCGGCACCTGGGGGCAACAACCGCGCGGCATTTTCGGGGCCGATGAGAATATCCGCCCTGGCAAAGTGGACCCTCGCCAGGCCATCGAGACCTGCGGCATGGTCGAGTTCGCCAAGAGCTTTTACATCCTGAGCCGCATAACCGGCGATCCCGTGTACGCCGACCGCTGTGAGGACGTGATCCTGAACCACTTCCCTGCCGCGCAGACCCCCGACCTGAAAGGCTTGAAATACCTGACCGCATCCAACCAGCCGCAACTGGACGCCACCAGCGAGCACGACTATCAGAACAAGGGACGCCAGATCTGCTACTCGCCCCACATCTATCGCTGCTGCCAGCACAACGTGGCGATGGGCTGGCCCTGGTACAGTGAGAACCTGTGGCAGGGCACCGTCGACAACGGGCTGGCGGCCTGGCTCTACGCCCCCAACCAGGTGACCGTCCGCGTGGGCGCGCAGGCCGCCGACGCAACTATCACCGTCACCACGGACTATCCCTTCGACGGTAGGGTCGAGATGGCCTGCTCCTGCGCCCAGCCGGTAGCCTTTCCGCTCTACCTGCGCGTGCCGCGCTGGTGCGCGGGGTTCCGGGCCAGCGTGAACGGCGAGTTCGTGGGCGTCACGCCCGAGCCGGGCACCTGCCTGCGCATCGAACGCACCTGGAGCGCGGGGGACAAGCTAGAGATCGAGATGCCCATGACCATCGGCATCACGGAATGGCCACGCACCGGCAGCGTGACCGTGGATCGCGGCCCGCTCAGCTATTCACTACAGATTGGAGAGCGGTGGCAGCGCTGCGGCGGCACGGAGGACTGGCCAGAGTGGGAAGTTTTCCCCACCACGCCGTGGAACTATGGGCTGGTGATCGACCGCCAGAACCCGGCGGCCTCCTTGCAAGTCGTGGAGCAGGGGTTGCGCGACGAGCAGCCCTGGACGTTGGAGCACGCCCCCCTGAAGATCATTGCGCGCGGCAAGCGCGTCCCCGCGTGGCAACTGGAGAACGAGACCGTCCAGCCATTGCAGGTCAGCCCGATCCGTTCCTCCGAGCCGGAGGAAGCGATCACCCTCATCCCCCTGGGCTGCGCCCGCCTGCGGATGAGCTGCCTGCCTGTCATTGGCGAGGGACCAGACGCGCGCGAGTGGCAGAAATCGAACGCGTGATAGTTGGGATTCCAGAGTGCCGCACCCCTACCGGACTCCGCTTGGCACACGGTTGTACAAGGCCTAGATAGAGGAGATGCAGCATGGCCAACGAAGAGCATCTTGCCATTCTGAAACAGGGCGTAGAATCGTGGAACCAATGGAGGAGAGGAAATCCTGATGTCCAGCCAGATCTTAGCGCAGCGAAGCTTGAGGGCGAGTACAACCGTGGGGCGTATTTCGATAGAACAGACCTCACCTGGGCAAGCTTCTGTATGGTGCATCTACGTGAAGCAGATCTTCACGAAGTGGATCTTAGAGGAGCGATCCTCACCGGTGCGAACCTCTTCAGAGCGAACCTCAGCAGAGCTGAGCTCCAGGAGGCTTGGCTCGATGAAGCAAGTCTCGGGTCAACAGTGCGCTGCAAGGCAGACCTCACCGGTGCGAACCTTGCCCTTGCAGAGTTCGACCATGCGGACCTCCGAGGCGCACGCCTTCCTGGCGCGGATTTGAGCTTTACAAGATTCCGAGGCACCAACCTTGTTGGCGTTGACCTCACTGGAGCGAGCCTATATGAAACCACTTTCGCTGATGTGGATCTCAGTCAGGTGCGAGGATTGGAGACAGTCCGCCACGAGGCCCCCTCAACAATCGGGATCAATACCCTATACAGATCTGGCTGGAACATACCGGAGGCATTCCTACGCGGTTGCGGTGTTCCGGAGCAGTTTGTCGAGTACGCACGGCTTCTGGTAGGCAAATCCATCGAGTATCAATCCTGTTTTATCAGCTACTCGTCCAAAGATGAGGAATGCGCCCAACTGCTGTATGCCGATCTGCAACTGAACAATGTGCGCTGCTGGTTCGCCCCTGAACATATGAAAATCGGTGACCATATCCGCCTCACCATAGATGAGACTATCCGAGGTTATGACAAGCTGCTACTGATATGTTCGGAAGTGTCGGTTCACAGCCAGTGGGTCGAGCACGAGGTAGAAGCGGCTCTTGAGAAGGAACGTAGGGAAGGGCGCCCAGTCCTATTTCCCATTCGTGTTGATGATGCGGTAATGGAATATCAGGCTGGGTGGGCATCACTTTTGCGTAACACGCGCAACATCTTCGATCTCACACTGTGGAAAGAACGCGACGCATACCAAAAGGCATTCCAGCGGATATTGCGGGACCTGAAGGCGAAGTGAGGAAAGCTCTTTACCACCGGTAACGTTTTCTCCATCATACGGACTTGGCAGGATTCAGCGCGGATCAGCGATTAACAGCAAGAGGTTCCCGCCCAGGGACGCACTATGTAGTTACATCCCTGAGCAGGTGGCAGAGTGTCCCGTTTCAGTACGCGCCATATCGCTTGACGCACTCTAGCGCAAAGCAGTAATTCTCAAAGGAGACCGTGTTGGGCACGGAATGATCCGAGTGGTAGATATATCCGCCCCCCTGCTTGGCCGCCGTCACCTTGGTCGCGATCTCTTCCTCGATCTCCTCTTGAGTGCCCGACAGCTTGCGCGCGTCGATATTGCCCAGCAGCACCAGCCGGTCCCCGTATTGCAGCTTGAGCTGGCGCACGTCCAGCCCCGCCTTGGCCTCCAGCGGATGCAGCCCCGCAAACCCCGCGTCGATAAACAGGGGAATCAGCGGCGCTACGTTCCCATCCGAGTGCAACATGGCCTTTAGCCCCCGCTCGGCCAAATGATCGCACACTTGCTTGTGATAGGGCAACACCAACTCCCGATACAGCCGGGGCGAGATCAGCGGGCTGGCCTGATAGCCCAAATCGTCGGCAATCAGCGCGCCATCAAAGGCCATACCCATCTCCCACATGGCATCGAAAATGTCCAGGATCAACGTGGTGTGCGCAGCAAACATCTCGTGCATCCACTCTGGCTGCTCCAGCATCCACATCATCTCCTGCTCCATGCCGATTTTCATCCAGGTGGGATGAAAACAGCCGTGGGCCTGATAGCAGATGAATTTGCCCTGGGCGCGGGCGCGCTGATATGTCTCCATCGCCCATGCCGGGATGCGCGAGCAGTTGAACGCCATCCGATCCCTGTACTTGAGCCAGTCGTCCTTCGTCTTGATGGAGAAATCGCGCCATTGAGACGTCCAGCCAATGTCGGTGCGCAGGTCCGAGCGCAGAGCGCCCATCTCGTCCCAATAGGTGCGGCTATGCTCCTCCTCGCTGACCACCCGCTCCGGCAACTGCAAGGTCCAATCCCCGGCAATCCAGACCATCTCCAGATCGAAATAGTCCTGCGGCGCGACGTCGGTTGGCATCCCTTCGCGCTGCCAGCGCTCGATAGTCGTCTGCCAGTACCCGTCGTGGATGGGCACCCGGTCGGGAATGCCACCATTGAGTACCGTCGTGATACGTTCGCGTGCGTTCATCCTCGATGTATCCTTTCCCTGTAAGCGATTCGGGGCGACAGCCAGAACGCGGACCGCCTGTTCCCCAGCCTTGCGCGACGCTTGACACTGACTCCCATTTGCCCCTATTATAGCGATGATATACCCTGATGGGTAACCGCCCAATCTGACGCCACTTCCCACCGAACGCTCCTCTCGCTCCCCCGGCGTTACCCCTTGAGATACACGCCAACACGCAGACAGGGTATCATCGCGCGTGAATCAGCAAGGGATCAAGCAGAAGCAACCATCCTCCTTTTCATGCCTGCAAGCACTGCGTGTCCCGAGGTAGAAAGGAAAGGATTATGCATAGGCGTCTGCGCACATTTTTTGGAACGGTGATAGTTATCGCCACATTGACAGGTTGCGAGCTTCTCGCCGCCCCCGGTTCGCCGACCACACCCCCCGAAGGGACTTCCCCTACCGCCCAGGCCGGGATACCTTCCAGCACCACCGAATCTCAGGGCGCCCCCGACTCTGTCGAGGCTCAGGACACCCCCAGCCCGGCAGGAGAGGATACCCCCCAGTCAACCGCCGTCCTGGAAACGCAGGTAGAGGTCGTCGCCACCGACCTGATCGTACCCTGGGCGCTGGCGTTTGCCCCAGATGGCCGTCTCTTTGTGACCGAGCGACCGGGCAGGCTGCGAGTGATCGAGAACGGTCAGCTACGCGAAGAGCCGGTGGCCGAACTGCCGGTAGCGAACGTAGGGGAAGGTGGCCTGATGGGCGTCGTGCTGGACCCGAATTTCCAGCAGAACGGCTATCTGTATGTGATGTATACCTACCGCGAAGGGGAGGGCTTGCGTAACCGCATCTCTCGCCTGACTGTTCAGGACAATCGGGCTGGCGACGAGTTTGTCTTGCTGGACAACATCCCCGGCGGCAGCAACCACGATGGCGGACGGCTTGTCATCGGCCCCGATGGCATGCTCTACGCCGGGACGGGCGAAGCTGGGCAGCGAGACCTGGCACAGGATTTGAGTTCGCTGGCTGGTAAAATTCTGCGGATGAATCTCGACGGCTCTATTCCGGAAGACAACCCCATCCCCGGTTCCTACGTGTACACCTACGGGCATCGCAACCCCCAGGGGATTGACTGGCACCCCGATAACGAGCAGTTCTACATCTCCGAACACGGCCCCAGCGGTGAGATGGGTCTCTGCTGTCGGGACGAGATCAACCTGCTCGTGCCCGGCGGCAACTATGGCTGGCCCGTCGTGACCGGCTCTCAGGGGGATGAGCGCTTTGTCGATCCTCTCCTGTTCAGCGGCGTAGAGGTCACCTGGGCGCCCGCCGGGCTGGCCATCTATCAAGGGGAACCACTGGCCGCCTGGGAGGGCAACATCCTTTTTGGGGCGTTGCGTGGCCGCCACCTGCACCGGGTGGTGCTCAACGACGATCTGACCGAGGCAGTCAGCGAGGAGCGCCTGTTCGAGGGGCGGTATGGGCGGATTCGCGCCGTCGCCGTGGGGCCGGATGGCTACCTCTATTTCACGACCAGTAACCGGGATGGTCGCGGCAATCCCTCGGCAGGGGACGACCGCATCCTGCGCATCGTCCCCGCGTCCTGAGCGTGCCCTTGCGAGCCAACCCAGCGCGCGCCGAGAGACACCGCCTGCCGCCCTGGTTCCTGGATCAAACCGCATGAAACCCTTCTGGCGGGAATGGTCCATTGCCGCACTAGCGCGTTGGGTGGTTGGCCTGATCGTCATTCTAGGTGCGGCAGCCATCTTCCTGGACCTGGCGGGCGACATCTGGTTGCAGGAGGGGTTTGCCTGGGATGACCCGATCATGCAAACCGTGTATGCCTGGCGCCGCCCCTGGCTGAACTCTGCCATGCTGTTTTTCACCGCTTCGGGTGGCAGGTTCGCCGTCATCCCAGTGGCCGTCCTCAGCTATGCCTTCTGGCGGCAAGGGCGACTGCCAGATACGATCACGGTGATAGTCAGCGTGGGGGGGGCCGCCATCCTGACCCTGGTGCTCAAGGCGCTCTTTGGCCGCCCCCGGCCAGACATCATCCCGCCCCTGATCGTGGAAACTACATACAGTTTCCCCAGTGGGCACACCATCGTGGCAGTGGCGTTATATGGGCTGATGGCCGTGCTCTTTGGGCGGCAGGAACGCTATGGCTGGGCCGTCTTTAGTAGCCTGTGGGTGCTGGCAGTGGGGTTCAGCCGCATCTATCTGGGCGTTCACTATCCCAGCGACGTCGTGGGGTCGCTCGCTCTGGGGGTAATCTGGCTGGCAGTCGTCATGGCCGTACACGACCGCCTGCACGCGTCCCATCGACGGTAGCATACGAACGATCGTCACGCGGATAGGGGAAACAAAAAGCGGGCACCATCAGGTGCCCGTTCTTCATCCGAATCTCGGAAGCGCTGCGCATCTCTGACGCGCGTGCCCCCGACAGCCGGGGATGGACCGAGGGCAGAGCGGAGGCTCCCCTTCGGTCGTGCCAGGAAATCGCGGGACTGATCGTCCCCCTGGCCATGACCCTCCACTCTATTCGGTGTAGCTGGAGGTGTCGTCGGTGCCGCCGGTAAAGTTGTTCAGTCGAACGACGTTGACGGCCTGCGGCCCCTTCGGTGTCTGCTCGATAACAAACTCGACCTGTTCGCCTTCGTACAAATTGCGAAAGCCCTCCCCCTCGATGGAGGAATAGTGCACAAAGACGTCGCCACCTTCCTCGCGCGAGATAAAGCCAAAACCCTTCTCGCCATTGAACCACTTGACCGTTCCGGTAACACGCTCAGACATCGTCAGTCCGCCCTCCTGTATGGGTGTAAAGAAAATCCACTTCCGGTTAAGCGTGGAAAGTAGCGTTTCGCGGAAAAAGAAAAAACCGCCCCGGCCGTAGCCGTGACGGTCCATTACAGCAATGTTCCGAAACAATACTTACTACGCCCTAACCTTCCTTAGTATACCATGCCCTATACCCGGCGTCAAGCTTTGTACAACCCTGAACCCGATGGCCTGAATACCCCTTGACATGGCAAGCGAACCATGCTATATATGATTTAGTGATTGCTTAATTACTTAACTACGTGAAACATGGAATCGATCAGGGATCTGGCACAATTCTACAAGGCGTTGGGCGACGAAACCAGGCTGCAATTGGTGATACTGCTCGCCCGCCAGCAGTCGGGGCAAGCGTTCTGCGTGGGGTGCCTGGCCCAGATACTGGACGTAACCCCTTCCGCCGTATCACAACATCTGCGCGTGCTCAAAGACCTGGGCCTTGTGCAGGCGGACCGGCAAGGCTATCGCATCCATTATTACCTGGATGGGGAACGCCTGGCTGGATACCGTCACATGGCCGGGAGTTGCTTGGGAGCAGAGCTTGTGCCCTCGGCGGCAGGGGATATCATCATAGAGGACACAGAGGAGGCAGATACCATGTGTTGTAGTGATCGCAAGTGCGGTTGCCACCACCCGGAAAAGCACAAGGCCCACACCGAGGAATGCTCGCCAGAACAGATTCGCGATTGCCACGGAGACGCAGCCGAGCACCCCTGCGAGTGCGGCTGCCACGAGGACGATTGCCACGAGGGTAAAGAGGAATAGTTCAGCCCGTGCAGTGCCCTACCAAGGGGTTGGCTCGTGGGTTCCTGACGCGCGAACCAACCCCTTGGCAATTCCATCTATCCCTGTATGTCATCTAGATCGGAAAACGCTTCGTGGAACGAGACCTGCGCCAATACAAGAATTTTGAATTCAACCTGCGCGAACTGGCCGGGTCGCTGGGCGATTTCGGAACGCTCTTCCCGCTAGCCATCGGCCTGATCGCCGTCAACCGCCTGGACCCGACGGCCCTCTTTGTGATGATCGGCCTGACCAACATCATCACCGGCCTGGTGTACCGCCTGCCCATGCCGGTGGAGCCCAAAAAGGTCGTCTCAGTGGCGGCCATTGCGCAGGGGTGGTCTGCGTCTATGGTTGTGGCCTCCGGGCTAGGGCTGGGGATCACCTGGTTCGTGCTCGTGTTCACGGGCCTGCTGCGCAAGCTGGTCCGGATCACGCCCGTCTACCTGATCCGGGGCATCCAACTGGCACTGGCGATCACCCTGGGCTGGCAAGCCTTGCGCATGATGGCCCCCGAACCCTGGTTCGGCGCGTTGGCTATCGCGATTATCCTATTACTGCGCAAGAGCCGCTACGCGCCCGCCGCCATCGTCATCATGGGGCTGGGCGTGGGCATCATGGCCTGGCGGGGCGACCTTATCCGCAACCTCACCTTTGGCATCAGCCTGCCGCGCTTCTCCGTGCCCACCTGGTCGGACGTCTGGCAATCCATGGTCCTGGCCGGGTTCGCCCAAATCCCCCTGACCCTCACCAATGCCGTGCTGGCTACGGCCACCATGATCCGCGACCTCTTCCCGGAAAAGCCGGTCAGCGAGGACAAGCTGATGGTGAACATGGGCGTGATGAACATCGCCTCGTCGTTCTTTGACGGCATGCCCATGTGCCACGGCTCGGGCGGATTGGCCGGGCAATACTACTTTGGCGCGCGCACCGGCGGGACTAATATCCTGGAAGGGCTCATCGAGATCAGCCTGGGGGTATTCCTGGGTCAATCGTTGCTGGGCATCCTGACCGCCTTTCCCATGCCCCTGGTGGGCGGGATGATGCTGATGGTGGGCATCCAGTTGGCCCGACACGTCGTGACGTTGCGCCGATGGCCGCTATACCTGGCGCTATTCACGGCGGGACTCTCGGTGGCAACCAACATGGGCATCGGGTTCGTGGCCGGGCTGGCGGTCACCCACGCCCTGCGCTGGCTGGTGCGGCGCGGTTGGCTGCGCGGCATGGGGCTTGAGACGCTGGAACCACAGCCTGCATCTTCGGTACCTGCCCCGCAATGCTAGGAGACAGGATTATGCCATCAGATAGAGAATGGAACGGAATGCTGGCAATCGAAATGCGCGGGCTTACCCGGCAATATGGCCCGTTGGTCGCCGTGGACCATCTGGACCTGGCCGCGCACCGGGGCGAGTTACTCGCCTTCCTGGGACCAAACGGCGCGGGCAAGACGACGACCATCCGCATGCTGGGTGGCTTGATCCGCCCCACGAAAGGGCAGGCGCTGATCGACGGGATCGACGTGACCGAGCACCCGTTGGAGGTCAAGACGAGGATTGGCATCGTGCCGCAGCGGTCCAACCTGTACGGCGAACTGACGGCGAGAGAGAACCTGATCTTCATCGCCAAGTTGTACGGCCTGCCGCGCAACCAACGCCAGGGCCGGGTAGATGAGCTGCTCGCTCAATTTACGCTGACCGACAGGGCCAACACCAGCTTTGCGGCCCTCTCCGGCGGGATGAAAAGGCGCCTGACCATCGCGGCGGCCCTGATTCACCGCCCCTCCATCCTGTTTCTCGACGAACCCACCACCGGCCTGGACGTGCAGAGCGCCAGACAGTTGCGCGCCTTGATCGCCGACCTGCGCCAGCAAGGTGCGACCATCTTCCTGACCACCCACCTGATTCAGGAAGCGGAGCGCCTGGCCGACCGGGTCGCGATTGTCGTCAAGGGGAGATTGATCGTCGTGGACACCCCGCAAGCCCTGCGCGCCCGCTTCCAGGACGAGAGTGCCCTGGAAATCACGGTCGCAGAACCCACGGAGGAACTACTGACTAAACTGAGCAATTCGCTTGCCATCACCGGGGTTTCCCGTTCGGGAGATACCCTGCGGCTCGCCGTGACCTCCCTGGACGACGCGCTGCGGGACGTGACGGCAACCACCCAACTGCTGCACATCCCTCTCCAGGCCATCCGCACGACACAGCCCTCCCTGGAAGATGCCTTTATGCGGATTACCAGCCTGGACGCCGACAGTATGCGGAACGGGGCACCGGGCAACCAGAGAGGAGGCCAGGAATGAGGGCCAACCAGCTTGCGCGCGCCTGGCACATCACGGCCAAAGATATCCGCACCTACTATCTAAAGCCGCCGCTCATCAGTTGGGGCATCCTCTTTCCCATCGTGATGATCCTGGCCTTTTACCTGCGGCAGCCTGTAGATATTCGCACGGTCATGCCGGGGCTGATTGGGATGACGGCCCTCTTTGGGGCCACCTCGGTAGAGGCGGTGGTGATCGCCTTTGAAAAGCGCATCGGCGCGTTGGAGCGGCTGCTCATGGCCCCTATCTCCAATAGCGCCCTGCTCATCGGCAAGACCGCCAGCGGCGCGCTGTTCGGCACGGCCACCGGCGTGATCGTGTGGCTGGCCGCCAGCCTGGCATGGGGGTTCCCCCTGATGGCGGGCGCGCCTCTGCTGGTGATCCTGCTGGGCAGCGTGACCTTTGCTCTGCTCGGTGTGCTCATCAGCCTGCTCATGCGCGAGGTATTTGATGCCATGACCGTCTCGAACCTTTTCCGCTTCCCGATGATCTTTTTGAGCGGGGTGTTCGTGCCCATCGGGACCATGAGCCTCCCGTTGCAAGTGTTCGCCAGCCTGCTCCCACTGAGTTACACGGTAGACGCCCTGCGCCACCTGCTCCTGGGAGGAGCGGGCGCGTTCTACCCCCTGTGGGTGGATGTGCTGGTCAGCGTGGCGTTTGCGGGCATCCTCTATTTTGCCGCCTACAAGCTGATGCAACACCGGCTGGAGGAATTGCTTTAACGATGTATTATCACATTAGCAGAGCAACGAGGCTCAGGAGATCAATCCTGAGCCTCGTTCTATCAGTACAACTATCTATAGAGTTGCTAGGCCACTTCAGACTGCGGGTTCACAATCCAAAAAGCCACCGGCCCCAAAATGGGCACAGCCACCACCAGCGCCGCCCACAGCGCCTTGGCAATGCTCTCCAGGGGACGCTGGCGCAAGCCTACCAGGGCCACCACGCTCAGGATCGGCCACATCAGCACCAGGCCGAGCACGAACAGGTTCACCAGGGCAAACAGCAAATTCGGAGCTCTCATCATCGCTCTCTCCTTTGTGCAAAGATTCTATCGTATACGATACGTTGAAATCACTCATCAGGTTGCGCCACGTGCAGGTCGATGCCCAGCTCCCGGCAATACTCCTCGACCTCATCTATCGTTTCTTCGTCAGGGAGACCCAACCCGTTCTCTGTTGGCTGTTCTACTGCCCCAAGACTCTGTGCGCCCAGCCAAAAGACCGGCGTATCCTGAGGCAGCCGCGCCAGCACCGCCTTGAGCGCGGCTACTCCCTCGACGGTAATCTTGGCCCAACCATCCCGCTCCACCTGGGCCTCGCCGGTCGTCACCTCCTCGTAGGTCTTGTTCCGATTGGTTCCCGTAATCAGGGTGAACGCCCAGCCTTCCCCCGTGGGCCAACTGTATAGCTCATAGCCCTTCATGGCGCTGGGCAGCGGGTCCGGGAGTTCGACAGCAGGTTCATTCGGGGCCGCAACCTGCTGCCCCGCGCACGCTCCCAACAGCAGCAGGACCAACAGCATCCCCCCAGCCCAACGCAGGTTCCTCATTCGATAGCCTCTCGTTTCATTGACATGCAAGATCGGCGCGAGGGCGCCTTCCTGATAGATAGACGATCAACCTCCGTCCAGGGTTCCCCCCACAGGCCCAAGAGCCAGCCAGAGAAACACACTCTACTGAGGCTGTGACCAGGCAGCCCTGCCCCGGAGTGTGTCGCTGCTAGCTCGCACGAGTCGCTAACAACGTGCCTACCCCGCCGAACAGCACCCCGGCAGCGATCCCCACCGCCGCCCAAAAGGTCAAAAAGGTGAAATCGCCCATCGAATAAAGCTGCTCTGTGCCGGGTAGCACGATGATCTCCCCGGCCAGCATGGCGCCGAATAGTGCCCCCACCACCGCCCCCACAGCGACGCTGATCCACAGTCCCCGCACCATGGCGGGCGGAAAGGGATAGCGGGGCATGATCGCTTCGTCAGATGGCCGGGTATGGGCTGCTTCCATCTGGCGGGCAGCCTCGGTCATGCCCCGCTGCTGCGCAGGCTTGCTCCCGGAGCGACGTCTTTTGGTCATCTGTTCGCCTCCTTATCCTTCCGGCTACTGCTCGCCAGGGGCCGGGACGCGGGGATACGTCTCCAGCATCCCGTCCAGAGCCACCTGCGTCTCCCAACTGATCGTATCCACCCCCCCGATGATCCAACCGTGGTTCAATATCTGCTCCTGGGCTGCCGTGGGATAGGATTCGAGCAGGTCCAAGTAGCTGGCTATCACATCCGGCACCTCATCCACGTTCACAGCCAGCACGGGGGCGTGCTTGCCCATATGGCTTAGGGTCGTCGCGCACAAGACATTTTGCCAGCCGCCCGGCCCATCCAGGTTCACGAAAATGGCGTTGTGCCCGGCCTCAGCCAGACCCCAGCCAAAACTGCGCGCATCCTGGATCACCCACGCGCCCCAGTTGGCCCCCTGATCGTGAAAACCGGCAAAGAACGCGCTCATGCTGGGGAGATCGCCGCGTGGCAGACGCGTCACCAGGCTATACTGCCCCAACTCGCGCACAATTTCGTCCGATATCACCGTGTCATCGCCGAACACATACATCCACGGGCCATTGGCCCGGCGCGACAGGATTCGGCGGGTAGCATCGGGAATCCCCTCGTTGGTCACAAAGGCCAGCGCATCTCCTTCGTGTGCGTTCCAGAAGGCGCTGGCGAGGGCTGGCTCAAGGTTATCCAGGTTGGCGATCACTACATCGTTCCGGTGGTCACCGTGCTGGGTGGATGTCCAGGTGTCCACCACTTCCGCCAGCAGAATCGGGTTCTCCGCCGTCAACACCCGCGTGCGAAACCCCAGTTCCCGAACCTCCTGCACGACGCTTTCCCCGATCGTCCCCACCAGGTAAACCTGCGTGTTCTCATCGAATGCTACCCCGGCAGGCTCCAGGCGCAACAACTCGTTGCGCGTCAGAGACGGGATGCTGTCCTCATCCACGTACAGAATGGGAGCGTTCACCGGGAAATGCTGCACCCGACTGTTGGCGACCATTACCTCGGCGATGTTCTCCCTGTTCACCAGGATCACTGCGCCGGGTACGTTATCCTCCTCCGTGGCCGGATAGATGATCTGCGAGACCGCCACCGCCGTCTCGATGGGATCATCCGAACCTACGCGGGTCGTGTTGGGCGTGATGAGGAGCTGATTCGTCTCCAGGAAAGGCAACGAGTCGGGCTTGGCCTCAGGAACTAGCACACTCTCCTCATAATAGGTAATGCCGATTACCCACAGAATGACCAGTACCAGCACTGCACCCAGCACTCCCCAGACACGCGACATCCCTTCCCCCTCTCACATCATCCCGCTCTTGCGCTGTGCGCGCACCAGCAGGTAGTTGAACGGCCAGGCGATCAGCAATCCCATGAATACCGTAAAGTACATGACGCCAAACCATAAAATGGACTCTTCATCGGGCATCATCGGCAGGTTCCACATCATCAGCCACCACATGCCCGGAAACATTGCCAACGATACCGAGGCCATCGAGATCAATACCACCGGCAACGCCTTGGGAAGCGTTCGGGCGTAGGATAACCCGTAGAACATGCTCAGCATAGGGGTCTGAAAGACCAACCACGCCACCAGGACAGCGACCACATAGTTCATGATCATCACCAGTATCATCGGCGCGCCCAGCCAGAACAAGGGGCCAGTGCCGGGAATGAGCGGCAACCCGAAAAAGGTCGCGATATAGCCCGTCAACACCATCAGGGCACCCCCAAAACCGACGCTCGACGCCGTAGCCGCCAGCCCTTGCAGCCACAGGGGCCTGTCCCACATGGTCATCTCTCCCCGGCGCACGATGGGTCGCCGGTAAGCTAAACAGTAGAACAAGATGCCGAACGGCCCCAGCATCAGCGCCAGCAGAGGCCAGGCCAGCCGCATGACCCAGTTCTGGCCGGGCAACCATTTCGTTTCATGAAAGGCAATCCAAACCGCCGAGGCGAAGCCGAAGAGGATCCAGGCGGTGGAGAGCATGTCCATGCTGGCAGCGCCGACTCCCTTTTCGCGATAAGGCCCGATCTCCAGCGCATAGTCGGCCTGAGCTTGGGCGGGGTAGGAGATCAGGTCTTCGCCTCCCAACACCCAGACGTGGTGAAATGGCCCCTCTGCGGGCGTCACCCAAAACGCGGGGCGTTGCGTCCACAAGTAGTTGTTCACCACCTGCGGCAAGTGCCGCTCTTCGCTCCACAGCAGAGGGCCGGGCTTGCCACGGCGGGCCAGATTGGCGCTCAAGACCGCCATGCCGGGTACATCCGAACGCGCCAGGATAAAACCGCGATAGCCAGTCAGCGTCTCGCTGTTCATCCCCCAACCAAAGAACGGGTCGACAAGGTCTTGATATTGGGCCAAGTTGACGGCGACGTGAGCAGGCGTCCTGCCACCGATGCGCCCTACGTTCGTGACACTCAAACCAGCGTCCCCCAAAGCGTAGGTGGGCAGGTTCGCGGCCGGGGCGGGTGTTTGCTCCCCGTCGAAAACCACCAGGTCGCTGGCAAAAGTTGCCCAGGGCGCGGCCAGGATGGCCGTCGCGGGATCGTCGGGGTCAACCAGGACGACGTGCCGGGGAGACACATCCGTCTCCGCTAACAAGGCTGGGATATCGAGCGTATTCACCTGCCGGACGGCGAGTCCTACATTCGGGTCAGGGACATCGTTCAGCAGCAGCAGTTGCGCGCCATCCAGCGCATCCACGCCGAGCGGGTCCAGGCGCGCAATCTCGGCCAGTAGTTCCGGCTCCCCCGTGCCCGGCAAGAGCACCGCATTCAGCGGTCGCAGCAGACTCGCCGCCACCAGCGCCCCCTGCCAGTCCTCCGGGTCATACAAAATCACGGCGCTCGGTCGCGTAGCCACCTCCGTGGCGGGGTAAACGGCTCGGCTGACGAGCACAGCCACGTCCGTCAGGTTGCCCCCAACAAAGCGCGTCGAGTTCTTGCTGTTCAGGTGTACTCGGGGTTGATCATAACCCGTCGGCCCCGGCAGGCTGCGCGTGATCACCGCCACCTGCCCGGCGAGCAGCAGGCTGGCCAACAGCACGGCTATCCCCAGCGCCAGGGGCCGCAGAGTGCGTGGTACATCCATCACAATCCTCCCTTTCGTCTACGCTGATAGACGCCTAGCCTTCATTTGGCCATGCCAGGCGGGAGCAATGGGATGGCAAAGATCGGACCGCGCTTGCGAGAAGAGGGTTACAGGTAGTAAGGCGCAGGTGAAGGGGGGCGGGAGCAGAACCCGCCGCATCAGGCGGAGCATATCGATGTAGAGCTGAGCATAAGCCATCTATCAGCATCACTATTGTACAAGGCCGTCCCGCTATGTCAAGCATCCTGACCCGCCAAAATGCGCTTGCCAAACCGGCCATTCCCCGTGTATGATGGGAATAGTAGTAGTAGATATTTCAACACGTTGTTACCAGGGTCTCGTAACCCGCTCGCCGAGGGTCGTATGCAGCCACCCGCAACCGATCAGGACTTTGTTCAACATCTGCGCGAAGAAAAGTTGGCCACGCAAAAGGCCCGCGCGGATTACACCCTGCACAAACTGGCCTACGCCACGGCCTTGCTGGGCGCGGGTTCCATCCAGGTCGAGTTGCAGCGCTTTGACTTGAGCTGGTTGCTCTACCTGGTCCCCCTGGTGGCGCTGACTTTTGATCTGTACATCCTGGGGGAAGACCTGTCCATCAAGCGCATCGGCGCCTTTCTGCGCTCGTCCAGCGTCACCCCCGCGGAGCAACAGTGGGAGCAATGGTCGGCTCGCAATCGCGACGTCTTTGCGCCCTTTGCCATGCCATTGCTCAGCACGCTGTTGCTCGCGGCGGCAGCTCTCATTAACTGGCATAAGAGCGCGGGCCAGGTCGGGAGTACCCCCCTGTTCTGGGTCTGGCTGGCCGCTTTCGGTTTGCCCATCTGGGGGCTGTATTTCTACTATCGCCAGCGGCGGCGATCAGTGGACCAGAGTCTTGTAGCCGCGTCACCCGCCGCGCAGCCCGGCCCGGATGTTGCCATTCCCGATATGGCCATCCATGCCTTGCAAGCGGCGGCGGACCGGGCGGGCCATCTTCTATCAGAGGAGGTCTACTGGCAAGCCAAGGCGCTGTTCGCCACCTGCCAGGCGGACCCAGCCATGCAAAGCCGACTGACCGCCCTGGCTCCCGAATATGTGAAACAAGAGTTTTTGCAGAACGTCGACGAGCAGGGCAATGCGGTGCCCGCCTCTGCCAGGATGCTCCAGGACGCGCGCCAGGAGATGGCGCACGACCCCGCTTTTGGCCACTGGTTCCAACTGGCGGAAGACTCGCCGCAGCGCCAGGTGCTTCTGGTTGCTCGCTGGTTATGTCATCTGGCGGGCATCCGCCACCGCACCGTACACCTGTTCATCGATCACCCAGCGCTGCCGGACCATACGCTGGTTCAGGTACGGGCACTGGACAAGCTCGACTTTCCGGGATGTTTTGACCTGCCCGTAGCGGGTCACGTGGTGGGCTTGCAGCCCACGGAACAGGCACTGATCCAGGAATTGGGCGAGGAACTGGGACTATATCCGCAAGACCTGCAAAACCTGCGGCCTGTCGGGGCATACGACCGCCCTTCCCCGCCGACAGAGACAGGTCGGCGCGATATCGAGTTCCGTCAGGTGTATGCCGCCCGCCTCTCGCCCGACGCGCTGGGCAAAATCCGGTTCGCCGATGGCGAGGTAGCCGCCATCTCGGTGTTCGCTCTGGACGAGCTTGCCGACTTGGCCGCCCGCTTCCCGGAGAGAATCGCTTCCGGGCTGGCCCATTCTCTGGAGCTGTACGCGCAGGGCGCACTGGCTTTGGGACAGCAACCACCCCTGAGACGGCCGGATGCCGCGCCCACCAGGGCAGGCAGGTAGCCGCCAGTCCGCACCAATCGGATCAGGACATTCATAAACGAGGAGGACACCTATGCTTCAAGATTTGGTACGCAAGAACCGCAGCTATCGGAGGTTCTACGAAGATCGCCCTATCAGTCGGGAGACCCTCGTGGAACTGGTAGACCTGGCGAGGCTTTCAGCTTCCGGGTCCAACGTGCAACCCCTAAAATATGCCCTTGCAGCCACCCCCGAAATGAACGCCCAGGTCTTTGCCACGCTCGCCTGGGCAGGCTATCTGAAGGACTGGCCGGGACCAGTTGAGGGGGAGCGCCCTTCCGCCTATATCGTCATCTTGTGCGATAAGGAAATCCGCGCGTCGGCAGGCTGCGACCACGGGATCGCCGCCCAGAGCATCATGCTCGGCGCTGCCGAAAAAGGGCTGGGGGGCTGTATGATCGGCTCCATCAAGCGCGAGGAACTACGTCAGGTGATGAATATCCCCGAGCAGTACGACATCTTGCTCGTGCTGGCGCTTGGCGCCCCTAAAGAACACGTCGTGCTGGATGAGGTCGGCCCGGATGGGGATATCAAGTATTGGCGCGATAGCGAGGGAACGCATCACGTTCCCAAGCGGTCCCTGGACGAGATCATCATCAACTAGGCAGGCTACCGACTCGGTCAATGCAGGGTAATAACCGCGAGAGGGGTTCGCACGCTGAATCCCTCTCATCCACGCAGCACATGGAGGCAGGGCCATGAAACCATTCCGCAAGAACGTCGCCATTGCCGTTGATGGCGGGGGCATTCGAGGTACTATCGTCGCTCGCGCGCTCAGCGTCCTGGAAGATCACCTCGGAGAACCCTGCCACGAGTTCTGCCGTCTGACAGCAGGCACCTCGACAGGCGCGATCATCTCCGCTGGTATTGCCCAGGGCCTCACAGCCAGCCGCATGCACGAGTTGTATGTGCAACTGGCCGATGTGGTGTTCCCCAAAACGCTGCGCAGCGCCCTGTGGCCCCTCACCCGCTACCGTTACTCGCTCGATCCGCTGAGGGCAGCCCTCCAGGAGACATTGGGCCACGGGGTGCTGGGAGACATCTGGGCCGCCGATCCCCCCACCGATGTGGTGATTACGCTGTTCGACCTGGTCACCAAGCACACCGGCTTTGCCAAGCCCTGGAAACCAGGGTATGCCAATTGGTCCCTGGTAGATACTGTGCTGGCCTCCTGTACGGTGCCCACCTTCTTTCCGCCGGTTCACGGGCGCTACGTGGACGGCGGGGTCGGCTCTTACGCCAACCCCAGCTACCTGGCCGCCTATGAAGCACGCTTTTACCTGGACTGGGACCCGAACGAGACCACGCTGCTCAGTTTTGGCACGGGGCGCTATCCGCAGATCATCCAGCCGGGGCAGGCCAGCCGCCTGTGGGCCTGGCAATGGCTCGAACCGATCCTGGGCGCATTCCAGCAATCGGCGGACGACCAGCAGGTTCACCTGGTCAACACCTTCTTCCCTAGCCTGGATTTCCGCCGATTCCAGGTGGAAATGAGGGAACCCATCGGCATGGATGGCACCGACAAGATTCACGAGCTTACCGCCTACGGCGATGAGATGGGCCGCAAGGTTCTGAACGATGAGACGGAAACGCCCATCGAAGTGGCCTTCATCAAGCCAGCCCGCAGGCCCTAGCCAGCGCGGACAACCGCATGCCACGCCCAGTTAACCCAGGCAACAAGGAACCACGGTTTCCACGGCTCTGTTGTAGCCGTGGAAACCGCTCGACTCCCGTCGCCTTCTGATAGGCAACGGAATTGACGTGCCCCTGGGAAACGGTTTATATTTCCTGCGGAACCTCACACTACTTGGGCGCGCTACCCCAGGTCCAATCGAGCGCGCGCATCCCTACTGGCAGATACTATCACTCCTGCACCCACCCTCCCCGCCTCTTATGGAGGCGCGCCTGCGCATCACACCCAAGAACTATCGATAGCTCCCAATACCGACCTCCACGCTGGAGGTACTGTAAGGATAAAAGGAAGGCTGCAATGGAGTCTCGTCCGTATGATCCCAAACGGGATAGAACCGCCGCCCACCGCATCTGGCAAGAGGTGGGCTGGTTGGAAAAGGGAAAGGAAAACGAGGAGGCATTCGACGGCATGCTCGCGTCCGTGCGAGCGATGGTGGCCGAACTGAACGGCCAGGCCGAGTGCCTAGTGCTGACAGGCCCCGGCGTCTTGCGCTACCTGGACCGGGACCTGCGCCTGGCTCTCGTCCTGGGAGTCGCTACCAGTCACATAGCCCGCAAGCAGGGGTTGGCCTCCCAACTGGCCGCCCACTCCATCGCCTTGGAAGCGGCTGCTGGCGCGCAAGTGGCGACGCTGAGTATGTTCGAGCAGGGATACTATAACCAGCTCGGTTTTGGCACGGGCGGCTATGAGCAGACAGTCCGGTTCGACCCCTCTCGCCTGCACACCCGCCTCAGGCATCGCGCGCCAACCCGTCTCTCGGCGGGCGACTGGGAGCAGATGCACGCGGCCCATATGCGGCGGGCGCGCAGTCATGGGGCCGTCAGCATATTGACCCCCACCGTTATCCGAGCCGAGATGACCTGGACCAAAAACCCCGTTGGGCTGGGCTACTACGACGGTCCCAATGGCACCCTCTCCCACGGTCTTTGGATCTCGGCCACCGAGATCGCCAACGGACCCTATGAATTGCAGTGGATGGTCTATCAGACCCGCGAGCAATTGCTGGAACTCTTGGCGGTGATCGCCAGCCTGGGCGATCAAGTGCGCCTGTTCACGATGACCGAGCCAGCAGGCATACAACTCCAGGCATTGCTCCGTTTCCCCTTCCGATACCGACAGATCAGCGCCAAGTCGGCCTTTGCCACCGGCATCCGCGCATCCGCCTGGTGGCAGATGCGCATCTGCGATGTGCCGGGCTGCCTGGCACAAACCAGCCTGTGTGGCAAGGAGCTGCCCTTTAACCTGCACCTGAGCGACCCCATCGAGCGCTATCTGCCCGACGAAACTCCCTGGCAAGGCGTCGGCGGGAGCTATATCGTCACCCTCGGTCCAACCTCGCACGCCGAACCCGGAACCAATGACAAGCTCCCAACACTCACCGCCACAGTCGGCGCGTTCACGCGGCTCTGGTTGGGCGTGCGCCCCGCCACCGGCCTGACCGTCACCGACAGGCTCTTGGGGCCACCCGACCTGCTGGAGCGCCTGGATACCATCTTGCGCCTGCCCACCCCCAGAACGGACTGGCCCTTCTGATAGAACCCGCTCATCGTGCGCACGAGTACCCTGCACACGGTTACCAAGCGCACGCGTACCACGCGCTCGCGTACTACGCGCTCGCTCATCGAGCGCAGTCACCGCCGCACCAGGTAAAAGAAATCGCGCTTGTCGGTTGCCAAGTACTTCTGCGGTTCCTTCGGCATAGCGCTAATCAGCGGCTGGTTTCGCAACATTCCCGCTTCATCCTGCTCAAAAGTCACAAACCGCACCCAGTAGTCGTTGATATCCAACTGCATAGCCGCGTCACACCCCAGGGTGTGAAACACCTCCGCCAGCCATAGAGACGTCAGACCATCGCCCACCACGTAATACAGCGTCTGCCCATCGGCGCTCAGGCCCACACCGGAGCGCCAGGTCTCGGCCTGCCAGTCCACTGTGACGCCCCATCGGAGCCCGCCCTCGCGCGCCAGATCGGTCACCGCCCCTTCCCACATCAACAGACGTGCGTTCTGCCGCCATCCCTCCAACCCCTCCAGGCTGGCTACGTGTTCGCCATAGGCCGCGATGCGCACGCTCCCACCTGGATGGATGCACAGGGTCGCGCGACCCCAGATCGGCTCGATATACGTCACCCCATTCACCCCGATGCCGTCCTGGCCGTGCTCGTACTTGAACGCCCCGTTGAACGCCGCCAGCAGCGTACCCGCCTCCTGTACATCGTCGGGAATGCGCACCTGCCGCGTATGGCCGTCCGGCTCTGGCGCAGGCGGCTCCTCAGTCCCCGCCACCAGGCGCAACCGCGTCCGAGTCAGGTCAATCGCAACAATCGCCGCCTGGATGTAGGGCCGGGCTGCGTCCGGTCGGAAAGTAGTCACCATCATCAGCGTCTCCCCGCCATCCCCCAGGCTGTGTAATGGCCGCCATTCGCCCTCCTGAGCCAGCTTGCCATCCGCGATGACCGGCGCTAACACCTTCGGCGGCCAGTCCGGTCGCGTGGTCGCCGCTGGCTTGGGCGTGAACAAGGGGGTAGCCGTCAGAGAAGGCGTGGCCGTGGGCTGCGGCGTCACGGTGGCCGATGGCGCTTGGTCAACCGTGGGTTCTGCGCTCGCTACGCTGCCGGGAGTCGCCGTCCCTTGCTCCGTCGGCGAAGGCGCGGCAGTGGCTGCGGTCATCGTCGACACCGTTGCCGTCCACGTGGGAGCAATAGTTGCGGGTATGGCGGTTTCCGCTACAGAACCAACGGGCAACGTCGGCAGAGGCGGCTGCTGCGACTCGGCATCGGCGACGACATCCCAGCGCGGAGCGGTATCCCCCAACCCCACGCGGGCCTGCCGGACCAGACTACGCAGACGAAAGACTTCCGTCTCCAGGCGGGCAATCGCTGCTGGCCCAACAATGGCCCGCGTATGATCTACCGTCCATACCAGGGCGCTGGGATACACCTTGAACAGCATGCCAACCCCCAATAATCCCAGCAAGCCTGCAAGACAGATGCCCTGAACCAGCCGCCGTGTCGGTGACTTGGCCTGGTTCCTGTTGTGCCAGGTCCACTCCCGGATTGCTACCTTGAACATTCCACTATCTCCCTTCATGCGCTAAGCGTCTGCTGGCGGGGTTGTCCTGTGAGGTGCGTAACTTGCCAATACCCGCCAGCCGTGTTACCTTGCACCTGTAGTGTATAATGGGAAAGAGGCAGGCACATCGGCTTGGCGGCCAGCAAGCAGCCTGGTCATCCGGGGGAATTGCCCCTCCCCCGGTAGTAGGAGAACCGGGCCAGCACGCAGGCGTCCATGTCGGGCAGCACCACAGGCGCCGAAAAGGACATAACAACAGAACACACGCGAGTTGACGCGCCGGTTGGACTGTGCTAGATTAGCAGTATGGAATCGAGAGCCGCTCACGAAAGGAGGAAATCATGTCGCACATGCTCCAGAAACGACGGTTACTATCTGTTCTGGTGATTCGCAGGCGGAATCCCGTCTAGCAGGCATGATCTCGCAAGCGTGAGAGACGACGATTCCTCTGCCAGTCGGGATTGTCTTACGGGAGGAATCTCACTTGCTTCTAAGCACATTGGGGTGGAATCCAAATTCCGCCCGATACTTCCAGCAGTACAGGAAACAGGGGTTGATCCCCGCCAGAGTGGCGGGTGAGGACAGACACGTCTACTTGCTCTACAGCGAACGGGGCGAGCTAAGCGGGCAGGTCTCTAACCGCATTCGCCACAACGCCCGCTCTCCGCACGACTTTCCCGCCGTGGGCGATTGGGTGGCGATCCAGCTCCAGCCGAGCCAGACCCAGACCACCATTCAGATCATCTTGCCCCGCGCCTCCCGCTTTGTTCGGCAGGTTCCCAGTGGCCGCTTCACCGAGCGCATCGTGGCCGCGAATGTGGACACTGTCTTCCTGGTCCACAGCCTGGATCAGGAATTGAACCCGCGCCGCGTGGAACAATGCCTCACACTCGCCTGGGAGAGCGGCGCCAACCCGGTAATCATTCTCTCCAAGGCGGACCTGTGCCCGAACATCGATGCGCGAGTTGCCGATGTAGAAGCCGTGGCCTTTGGAGTGCCCATCCACCCGGTCAGCGCACTGACCAACCAGGGCATGGACCAACTGCGACCTTACCTGGGGAGCGGCCAGACGGTGGCTTGCCTTGGCCCTACCGGAATTGGCAAGACCACCCTGATCCATAGCCTTGCCCACACGCTTTCCCCCAACGCAAAAGTGCCTGGCGAGCACAAAGAGGGCAACGAACCCTCCATCCCCTGCCAGTTATTCTTGTTGCCCGATGGCGGGGTCCTCATTGACAATCCCGATCTGCGCGCATTGCTAGCCACCGATCAGGAGGAGACCTTTGAGGATGTGGAGGCGTTGGCGGCCATGTGTCGCTTCCGCGATTGCACCCATCAACGCGAGCCAGGGTGTGCCGTGCGCCGGGCATTGGAGGACGGGCAACTGGATTACGCCCGGTTCAAGAGCTACCAGCGCCACCACAGGGAGGTACAAGCCCTGGGGCCTAACCAGGATGAGCGCCGCCGCGAGGCGGAAAAGCTCAAACAGGAAAAGCTCATCCGCTCTTCACGGCGGATGAAGGAACAGGATACGGAATAACAGCAAAAAACCCGTGGCGATTGGACCACGGGTTTCGTTTATTTGAGCGGCGTCACAGTTGGTCGGACGCTCTTGCGCCAGCCAGGAGTCGGGTCTCGAACAGCTACAGCCTGCGCTGCAACTCTTCCCACGTGATGCCCGCCAGGTCCTCGCCCGCCAGATTGACCCCGTGCAGGTCTGCTTCGGTCAGTTGCGCCCGTGACAAGTCCGTACCCATCAGATTGGCCCCCTGCAAGTCCGCCCCTTGCAGGTTCGCGCCAGACAGATCGGCGCCCTGCAAATTGGCGTGCTGAAGGTTCGCCTCCCGCAGGTTGGCATGCGTCAGGTCTGCGCCTTGCAGGTTCGCCCCTTGCAGGCTGGCTCCCTCCAACACCGCGTCCTCCAGATCAACGCCCTGCAAGTTCACTCCGTGCAGGTCATACCCCCTGAGGTCCATGCCACATAAGTCCACGCCCTGCAGGTTGACCCCCTGCCAGTTCACCCCCTCCAGGTTCGCTTCGGAAAGGTCGGCCCCTTGCAGATTAGCGCCTGTCAGGTCCGCGTCGCGCAGATTGGCGTTGCTCAAATCGGCCCCCTGGAAATTAGCTCCCTGTAGCCTGGTCCGCTCCAGGATAACCCCCTGCAAATCAGCCCCCTGCCAGTTCGCCCCAGCCAAGTCGTATTCCCTGAGGTCCATGCCGTGCAGATACGCGCCCTGGAGATTGACTCCCTGCAAGTTCACCCCTTCCAGGTTCGTTTCGGCAAGATCAGCGCCTTGCAGATTAGCATGCTGAAGGTTCGCATTTCGGAGGTTGGCCTTGCTCAGACTGGCGCCTTGCAGGTTGGCCCCCTGCAACCTGGCCCCTTCCAGGCTTCCCCCTTCCAGGCCCATCCCCTGTAGATTCGCCCCTTGCATGCTCACGCCGTGCAAATCCAGGCCATGCAGGTCCACATTGTTGAGCATAGCGCCCTGCAAGCTGGCGCCGCTCAAGTTCGTTTCTTCCAGATTAGCCCCCATCAATTGCGCGGCCTGCAAACTGACCCCGCGCAAATCGGCGTTGCGCAAATTGGCATTGCTCAAGTTGGCCATTTCCAGGTGCGCCCCCTCTAGTTGCGCACCATCCAGGATGGCCCCATCCAAAACGGCCCCCTGCGCGTGCATCCCAGAAAACCCGCGCGTACGCAAGGCCTCTGAGGCCTCGTGCATGGCCTTGTGGGTTTGCCGACGCGCCTCTCGCACCGCCTCGCGGGCCTCCCGCTGCGCCTCATGCATCGCCGCACGGGTTTCCTTCTGCGCTTCACGCATGGCCTGGCGAATGTCCTTGCCCGTGTCGCGCCATTCCTTGTGTGCGTTGTGCCACTCACGGCGGAAATTATGCCGGAAGGCGTGCTCAAGGGCACCAAAGGGGTCTTGCGTGGCATCTGGCGCATCTACCGGCCTCTCGCTGGCTGGCTCGTCGTCCCGCGGAATGGAGAACGGCTCTTCGTCGGTGGGCTTTTCATCGGCCAGCGCCTCCAGCAGACGGGCCGCTTCCTCAGCGGTCAAGCGCCCCTCGGCGACCATGTTCAAAATCCGCAATTGTTCTTCACTCATATGGTATGCTCCCTTCCCCGACGCTCACGGGGCGTGTGATCCTTGCGGCATCCGCAAGCTATCGCGTCTGCCGCTTGAGCTGATTCAGTTGCTCGGCGGCTTCTGCCGCGTCAATCTCCCCCTGCTCCAAACGCTCCAAAATCTGGCGACGCAGGGCGGCCAATTCCTCTTCCTCGTGGACCGGCTCCACCTGAAAGCCCATTTCCTCGATGACCTCGTTCAACTTGGCGCGCAGCGTCCAATAGGACTGGCCCAGCTCGCGCTCCATCTCTTTCAGGTTGCCGCGATTCTTGACGAATGCCTGAACAAAGCGGGTGGACTCGGGGGACAGTTTGCAAAAGGGGCAAGGCTCGTAGCGGGCCAGGATCACCGTCTCACACGCTTTGCAGTTCAACCGGGTAATCTCTAGCTCGCCGCCACAGTTGGGGCAGCGTTCCAACAGTTTACGCATGGGCACCTCCTTTCAATTGACATCATAGCAAATATTTTGATGAATGTCAATACTTATTCTGCATAATTTGATCTGTAATCAAAATTCATCAGAAGGGGCAGTTCGCGGTTGAACCAGGATGGGGGCATCCAGTAAGTGGGCAGTCTGTAAGAGGGAAACAGCATCCGGGTCACCACGCGGCGGCCCGGATGCTGTGGGGTTCAGATGGACGTGCGTGGCGCTTGATACAGCGCCAGGATATTCTCGATGGAGGTATTGGCCTGGATATTGTGGCAAGGGGCGATAATATAGCCGGTCCCCGTGCAGCCCAGCGTGCGCAGGTTATAGGCCACTTCCTCGCGTACATCGTCCGCTGTGCCAAAGGGCAACGTATACTGATTGTCCACCCCGCCGTGGAAGCACAATTTGGCTCCAAACTGCGCCCCGATGGCCCGGCGGTCCATCCCCTTGCAGCGCCATTGGATCGGGTTCAGGACGTCAATCCCCATGTCGATCAAGTCGGGAATCAAGGAAAAGATGGCGCCGTCGTCATGATGGAACACCTTGAGTCCATGCGCATGCGCGTGATCGATGGCCCGCTGAATCCAGGGCCGATAATACTCCTCGATCATCCTCTTGCTGATCAACAGTCCCGTTTGGCTGCCAAAGTCGTCGGTCACCTGGGTGCTGTGCGCCAGCCCCTTGGTGGCCTTGTACGAACGCTCGTGGTATTCCAGGAAAAAGTCGGCGATGCGCTGGATCAGGTGTCTACTGAACTCGGGACGCAGAGCCAGGTCCATCATGGATAGTTCCAGGCCGCGCAGTTGGTTGTGCCAGTAAAAGATGGCCGTATAGCCCACCTGCACCCACCGGCCCGCGCAGCTCGCCGCCTGGTCCGCCAGCGCTGCATAGTCATACTTATCCAGGTCGGGCCAGGGGTATGCGTCGATGTCGGCGATGGTCTCTGCCTCCGCCAGGGGATAGCCCACCTGCTCAGAGTATGTGCCCGTGTCGTACACCTGCTGCCGGTAGACCATCCCCCATTCGTTCTGCGTCAGGCCCTCGGCCAGGTTGGCGTACGGCATAGGGCCGGTATAGGCCGGGCGCATCCCCATGATCCCATCGATATCCAGGTAATCCAGCACCTTCTTCCAGTCGTCCGTGCCGCAGTATTCCAGCAACCGCTGCCGGACCTCCGCCACTGCCCAGATGTCCGTCGGAAAACGATCCAGCGGCTGGCGCTCTATGGCCGCTTTTATCCGCTCGAAATGGTTCATGCGCTACCTCCATCGAGTCCGTATCAGGGTTTGTCCCATTCGGTGGGCTTGTGTCGCGCTAATAGCGTCTCGGCATGCTGCGCGCGTCCCGTTTCGCGCAGGCGCTGGCAGTAGCTCAACAGGTGGCCGCGTGTGTGGAACGGTCCTCCCTCGCGCAGGACAGTCCACAGCGGGTCGACGTCGCTGTCCGAGGTGCTCATCATCTCCGCCTGCCAGCGCTCCAGCAGGTCCAGCCCCATCTGGACGATGTCTCCGTATGCGTCGGATAGATCGTTCATCTCGTGAGGGTCCTGGTCCAGGTTGAACAGCATCACCGGCGGGAAATCCTTCAGCCCATCGTGGTACGTTCGAATGAGCATCCACGGGCCAAAGCGCACCGCCCGCTGGCAACTCCAGGCGCACTGGCTGACCACCAGGTAATCGCGACCCGCCTTTTCCCCATCGCGCAGCGTGGGAGCAAAACTCTGCCCGTCCCACCTGGCCGGGATGCGCGCGCCCAGCAGATCTGCCATCGTCGGCGGCAGGTCCAGGTTATAGTGCAGGCCGTGGTCTATGCGCCCGCCGGGCAGGCCGGGCCAGCGAACGATCAGCGGCACGCGGGAGGTGATATAGTCCGCCGTGTGGTGGTCGCCGTATACCCCCAGCTCGCCCTGGTTCTCCCCGTGGTCGGAGGAGACGATGACAATCGTGTCGTCGAGCACCCCCTGCTGCTCTAGCGCATCGAGGATCTGGCCGATATGGTCATCCATGTACTTGATGCCCGTGTCATAGCCGTCAATCCACTGCTTGTAATCGGCCAGGGTCGCGATCTCGTACGGCAGCCGCGGCCATTTTTCCGTGTCGTTCGGCCCATAGCTCCACGGCTCGTGCGCGCCGTGCGGCCCGAACCCGGCATAATCCGCCGCGATCTTTTCCTCTGTAATCCAATCTTCCATCGGCTCGTTGGCAAAGGGGTTCCCGTACTCCAGGGGCGCACGATACGGCGTGTGCGGGTCCCACATATTCACCTGCAGGAACCAGTTGTCCTCCGCCCCCCGCCGCCTGATCCAGTCCAGGGCCAGCGGCGTCACCTCGTCGGCCCGCTCCAGCCCTCCCTTGCCAGGATTGTACATCTCGCAGAATCCTCGGTAGAACCACCAGGCCGAATGCCGCTCGGCGAACGGACTGACCGAGACCGTATGGAAACCCGCCTCGCGTAGGATGTCCATCCAACTGGCCGTCTCCCGCGAATTCCGAAAGGAACGCTCTGCCCCCTCCAACCGCGGGTCGGCGGCGGTGCCTCCGTGTCCCACTACTCCTGTGTGGATGCCAAAACGTCCCATGAACAGCCCCGCGCGCGATGGCAGGCAAGGGGCGTCACAGGCGTAGGTGTTCGTGCAGCGCAGCCCTTCGGCAGCCAACCGGTCGATGTTCGGCGAGGTGTTGCGCAGGTAGCCATAGCAGCCGAGATGATCGGGCCGCAGCGTATCGCAATCCAGGTAGAGTATCCGCATGTCTCTCTCCTACAGCCGTCGTGTTTGCCCCTTCAGTTCCGTCATATTGCGCAAAAAGGTGATCAGGTTATCTCGACTCAGCATCCCCATCAGGTTACCGTACTTGTCCATCACGGGGAGCTGGTTGACCCCTTCGCTCGTCATCAATTGGAGCGCATCCCATAGCGGCGAGTCAGGCCCCACCGTTTGCAGCTTGTCCAGCGGGGTAGCCACCTCGCCCACCCGCGTGGTCCGCCAATCCTCCTTGGGTACCTCGCGCACGTTGTGCAGGCTCAACAGGCCCAACATCTGACCAGCATTCCCCACGGTGTAGCAGCGCCGGGCGCTGTGCATCAGGAACTCGTCTACGAACACGTCCAGCGTCAACTGGGCGGGCAGCAGCGTGCAATCCTGGCTCATGATCTCTTGCACCGTGTGGCCGTCCAGCAGGTTGCGGATGCTGACCTGGGCGTAGCTACTGCGGGCCGCGTTGTCCAGGAAAAAGCCGATGAATACGATCCACAGGCCGCTCTGCCAGTTGCCAGAAAAGGCCTGCAGAACCCCAAAGAAGATGAACAGATAGGCCACCACCTGGCCCGCCCGCGCGGCCCAGCGGGTAGCCACCGTCAAGTCGCGGCGCACCGCCCAGAGGATGGCCCGCAGTACTCGGCCCCCATCCAACGGAAAGCCAGGGATCAGGTTGAACAACCCAAGCGTGAGGTTGATGCCCCCCAGGTACAGCGCCAGGGCAGCAATCGGCTCGCTGGCCGCGCGGGTGAGTAGATGCAACACGGCGAACAGGCCGCTCAGGATAATGCTAACGAACGGCCCGGCCCCAGCCATGAGCAACTCCCGCCCCGGCGATTTAGGCTCTTCGCTGATCTGCGCCAGCCCCCCAAAGATGAACAGGGTGATCTCCTCCACCGGCACACCAAACGAACGCGCCACCAGGGCGTGACCCAACTCGTGCAACAGCACGGACCCGAAGAAGAGCAGGCTGGTCAGGATGCCGACGAACCAACTCAGGCCCACCGACCAATCGGGATAACGCGCGGGGAAATAGCTTCCGGCGAGGCTCCAGGTAACCAGCAAGAAGATGAGCAGCCAGCTGATGTGTATCCGTACGGGAATTCCGAACAGCGTAGCGATGCGCAGTCGACTCTTCAACATGAGGGTACCTCCTGCTCGCTTGATAGTGCATCATTTTACCTGATGGGCCGCCCCGCAGCAACCGGCCCGGATGGCATAGGAACAAGTGAACCACAATACAAACACAGAAGCAGGGGAAAAGTATCGCTGGTAGGCGCGATGTCCATACTGCGCTCCGAGTCTGCGGAAACCATGCCTACGGGACGCGGTATGGAAGCCACGCCTACGAGTTCCCTCCGTGTTTGCCGTGTGTTCTGCGGTTCTCTCTTATCATGCTTGTTCGAGGATCACGTACGTGCGGCGCGAGACCTCTGTAAAGCCCACCTTTTGCGCTACCCGCAACGAGGCCCAGTTGTCCTCCCCCGCGCTCCATACCGGGGTCAGGCTGCGCGCCTGCACCCGCTCTGCCACCAACCTCGCCGCCGCTGTCGCCAACCCGCGCCCGCGCCACTCTGGGGCGGTACACACGCCAATGTCCGCGTAGCGGGCCGAAATAGCCGACGTATGGGCGATGGTGACCACCTGCCCGCCGCTGACCGCGCAGGCCACTACCCCTTCGGCCAACAACGCCCGCGTGCTGCCAAACCCCGCGCCGCGCAACTCGTCCGGCGCAGCCTCCAGCAAGGCTATATCCTCAAGGGTTAGCAGGCGCACCGACGGATGGGGGCATGCTTGCACGGGCTGCCGCACAAGCGGGGACAGCACGTGATAGACGTCGCCATAATAGCGCACCCGCCCGCCGCGCTCCGCCTGGATTAGCTCTCCCAATGGAGCAGCCACCGAGGGCGACACGTCCACGCAGAACCAGCCCGACACCTGTTGCAGCAGGCCCCACAGAACACGGACATCCTCCCCGAAACCCATCGGCTCGCCCGGCAACGCCTCTGGCTGCACGATGGCTCCCGCCGGGCAGGCCACATCTCCCGCCACCCAGGCTCGCGCCAGCCCGCGCTGCAACACATGCACCGAGATCGCCGTCTCCGGGGTTTCGCCCAGCGCGTCGGACAATCGCTCCCGACCTTCCTGATCCAGCTCTTGGCAAGCTAATTTCGGCGTCACTCGCTTCTCCCAACCAGCGCATCTCCGGACTGCTCGGCATACATGCTAGCTTTTCCCCTGGTGATACCCTTACCGATGGGCCAACTCGGCGGACAGATCCAGATAGCGTTTGATCCCCTCCGGCGTCACGTTCCAGGGGATGTGATTGCCGATGCACATCATATACCCGCCGGTCAGGTCCGCCGTCTCCAACATGCTGCGCACCATCGCCTCGATTTCGGCGGGGTTGTTGCGCGTGAGCACACGGTTGTCCCCCTCTCCCGCAAGGAAGCAATCCTTGTGCTTGCGGGCAATCGCCTTATAGTCCGTATACGGCTCGCTGATGATGCCCCTCGCCCCGCAGGCCATCACATCATCCGCATAGTCATCCATACAGCCGTCGGACATAAAGATCACCTCTTTGCCCGCCGCCTTGAGGATGCCCCAGAACTCTTCATAGCGAGGAAAGACATACTTGTGCATCCACCGCGGAGAGCATGTAGGCCCTCGCGAGTTGACAATGTCGTCGTGACACACGACAAAGTTGATCGGCAGCCGGGCAAAGGTGCGGAACACCCGCCGGTTGATCTCGGCGAACTCGTCCATGATACGCTCGAAACGGGGATCCAGGCAGGTTTCCAGGAACAACTCCCACCCAAAAGTCAGCAGCGGCCACATGAACATGGTGTTATAGAACCCCGCCGAGGCCGTCGAACCTTCAGGGGCCTTGTCGCCCCACTCGGTCGGGTAGTGCTCGCGGTAGAGCTGGTACAGCTTATCCTCATCGGAATAGTCCCGTGATTCGACCACCGGAATGTCCGTGAAATCCCCCTGAGCTAACGGCGAGAAGGCGAACACATCCTCGTGCGTGTGGAAATGATTTCCCCAATCCCAATGGCTGGTGGTGCTATCCCCCCAGCGCACATGCCGCCGCCCTTCATCATCGATCACCGAACTCTGCCCTGACAGAGCCAGGGCCGGGCGCGGCTTGGGGTCGTCCGTCTCTGGAATGCCCAGTCCCAACTGCGGGTAAAGCTCCTGCAGTTTCAGACGGCACAGTCGCGGATGCTCATAGTAGTCGATGCCAGTCAAATAAGTCTCTGCATCGGGGCAGGACCAGTGCTCCCAGTGCGGGATACGCTTGGGAGCCAGACCCATGTACGCCATGTAGCGATCGCTGTATTCCACCCTGTTTCTCCTGCCAAATGATGATGTTCTATAAACTGCCTGCAATCCACGAAAACAGACGATTACCTCGTCCAGCCACTCGCCCCACGATTAACGGTAGCGTTCCATCCACGTTACCGCATAATCTACCAGCTCGCGTTGAGGGAAGAATAACACCTGGGCACGCGCCACCTGTCCGCGATACACCAGGCCCGTCTCGCGCTCGAAATCGCGGCCAATCTGCGCAAAATCCGCGTCATCCCAGGCCAAATCAGGGAAGGTGGCCCACTGGCGGCAACCGTCCACCATCACCGGCGCGCCACTCGTGATAAATCGCTTGCCAGGGTAGGACGCCCTGTATTCCGCCAGATGCAATGACGTATTGTTCTCATGGCCCACCCCCAGCAGCAGCACCCACGCCCCCAGATCGTAGAGCCGCGCCAGCGGCGATTGATCGCCCAGCCCGTAGGCCAGCTCATGGTCGGCGGTAACCTGCTCCGCGTGCGCCCCCCAGGCAGCAAAGGAAACCTGCGGATGGGCGCTGCGCTGAACTCCGCGCTGCTTGCGGAATACTTCGGGGATCACACCTATGCCTCGCGTAGGGGTCAGGGTGGGATCGTAGGCGGGCATGGTCTCTCGAATCGTCTCCCACCAGACATCGGGGACCGGCGGATGTTGCCACTCGGCGGGATCAGACAGGTCGCCCGAATGCGTGGGCATCACCAGGGTGCCTTCTGGCCCCAGCGCCCGCTCCAGGCCGTGAATCACCGCTACCGCCCCACCCGACACCCAGCCCAACGAACTGAGGGAGGAATGTACCAGCACGGTCATCCCCGGAGACAGCCCCAGGGCGAGCAAATCGGCCCGGATCGAGGACACTGTCGCGGGCCTGTTGGTGCGATGGATCGTCTCTTCTTCGCTCATTACGTACCTGCTTCTAGCCTGTCCCGCTCTGGGATAACCCTTTGGGGCGCGCCTGCCATTGTGGGCGTTATAGTAGCCTAATCCCTGCTGGCCTGCAAGGCCGGGCGAAACCACTCCGCCACTTCCTGCGCATGCTCCTGAATAGAGCGGCTGCCATCCACCCAGATGACCCTCCACCCTCTGGCTGCTGCCCCAGCAGCAGCGTGCTCGGCAAAGGCGATGTCGCGCTCCATCCACCGCCGAAAACACTCCTCCGGATCGCCGCACTGCTGCAAAATGCCGTCCACCCATTCCCCTCGTTGCCGGTACCTGGTCCAGACGAAATCCGCTGTCGGCACTACCCACACCGCTCGCCAGGAATCGGTCAACACCTCCGCCACGAACTCGGGCAGCAGCGCGGCCCCTTCCGCTATCACCGGCCCAGGGGCCAGGCGTGCCAGGTCGTCGAGGATCAACGGAAACTGCTCGCGATAGACAGCGATCTCGTCCTTCACTTGCACGTGCACCGGGCGCATCCAGATCTCGTCCCAGCTCATGCGTGCAAATCGATAGAGCAGCGGCTGCTCGTCTGGCGTAGCCCGTTCGGTATGCACCGGGTATGCATCATCACAACGATACACCTGCCAGCCATACTGTGCCGCCAGCAGGTCCGCGATCGAGCTTTTGCCCGCGCACGGGGCACCCCCCATCCACAACACGCGCGAAATGTCCCGCACGCCCTCGTTGCCATCCGGTCTCAACGCCTTCGCCTCCCCATAGACAGAGCCAGCAGGAGGCCCCATCCACATGCTACGCTGACAAACAAGCGTCCCATATTATAGGGGAGCAGCCCGCCCTGGGCGAATCAGCCCAAGCAACAAGCTCGTCAGTACCCACCGCCGAATGCGCGGGTACTGACGAGCTTGTTCAAGAGATGGCGTGCCGAGCTTTACCCCAACATGGCCAGCGCCCATCGCTTCTCACGCTTCGCCAAGCAAACCAGCCCTCCCATATGATGATGGCAGGATACCCCCATGAGCCGTTCAGGCCAGCATCGGCTCGTCGCGCGGCTCCAGCAGCACGCCGTCCTGCGCCAATCTGGCGCGTAATACCCCGGCATCCACCTCGCGAGAGCCTTGTCCGGCGGTGGCTGCCATCGCTGCCGCCGTGCCCGCCGCCTGCCCGCAGACCATGCAACAGGTGGTGTTGCGGGTGCTGTTGTGCGCCGGGAGCTCCACCGTCATCATTCGCCCGGCGATCAGCAGGTTGTCCAACCCCTGCGGAATCAGGGCGCGATAGGGAATCCCATAAGCCCCGCCGCTCTTCACGAAATCGCGGGGGTTGTCGATGAACGCAAAGCAGCCAATCTGATCGTCGAATCGACGCCCCTCGATGCAGTCGTCCGCCGTCAGCTCATAGTCGCAGCGAATCGCCAGTGCCCGCCGCTGCCCAACGGAAGGCGTCGCCCCGGCCGGGTAGCAATCCTCACATCCCGCGATGTGCTTGCGGAACACCTCTACTACGTCGAACATCTTGCCGCGCAAGACGATCTCGGCGTTGGACAACGCCTCCACGTCCAGGCCATCGTTGGGACCATAGTTGATGCAGTTGCAGTAGGTGATCTCGCGCGGGCGCACAGAGGACGACAAAAAGCCGCCGGGCGCCTTTTCCACACCCGCCTCGCGCAGCGGGCGCATGTTGATCCCCAGCCGCACCAGGTCTGGCCGCGTCATCCCCGGCTTGACGGCGTGCGCCAATTGGGTGATCATGCCACGCTGCTCCAGATCGGCCTCCATAGCCCCCAGGTCCACGTTGCACAGCCGGAAGGTAAAACCCGCCGAATATGCCCCCGGATCGCCCGGCTTGAAGTGGATAGTAGGCGCGCCTGCCGCCGCCGCGATAGTCCCGTCGCCCGTGCAATCCACGAACTGACGAGCGTGGATCACACGCCGCCCCGCCTTGTTCCAGGTCACCAGCGCCTCCACGTGCCCCGCCTCGGCCCGCACATCCTCGGCTACCGTGTGGAACAACAGTCGCACGCCCGCCTGCATGCAGGTGTCCGCCGCTACCCACCGAAAGACCTCCGGGTCCACCGGCGTGAGCATGCTGACAAAATCGGCGCCCTTTTCCATCGGCACGTGGCCCAGCGCGCCGCCCAACATCCGACAACGATCCACCAACTCCTGGGCGATTCCGGCCACCACGCGCATGCGGCCCACGCCCGGATGCGCGCCGAAAATGTTGAAAAAGCTGTGCAGGCCAGTAGCGCCGGTGATACCGATGCCTCCCAGCCACCCCGCCTGCTCGATCAGCAGGGTTTTCGCCCCCGTGCGGGCCGAGGCAATCGCCGAGGTAATACCTGCCAGTCCCCCTCCGGCCACTACCACATCCCAGACTTCCTCGTGCTGTCCTGTCATTGCGCTCCTCGTTTATCAGAATTTTGTGATTATGCTACAGGGTACTCCTTGATCCAGTCTGCCACCGCCTTGATCGTTTCGGGTTGGCAGAAGGGCGGCATGACCCCCGCCGATGTCACCACAATCCCCCGTTGGTGGGGCAGGGCCGCCAGGTCGCTCGCAATGGTCTCGATGATTGTTTCCGCCGGTTCCAGCCAGAGCGTGGCGTTCGTCCCGCCGATGAAACAGAGATTCGGGCAAGCAGTGCGTCCATCCAGCAGCGTGGTGCTCCCCACTGGCGGCGAGGTAAACGCCTCGATGGCCGATGCAGGCAGCGTGCCGATGTCGGGCAGCAGTTCCTTCAGCTTGCCGCACATGTGCAAGACATGGTGCTTGCCTGCCCCCCGGATGATCTCGCCGTAGGCGCGCAGATGCGGCAGGCAATACCGCCGAAACATGGCCGGGGAGATCAGCGTGGTGGAAGTGTTTTCCACCGAGTAGACCAGGGGATAGGGCGTATACCCGGCGATGATCTCTGCACGGCGACATAGCCCGGCATGCATCTGCTGGAACAGGGTCTCTACCGCCTCCCGCTCGTCCACCAACAATAAGTGACCATTCTCCACCCCGGCGATGTGCTGTAACCAATCCATCAGCGGGGAGATGCCCAGGCTGGTGGTCACGATGCCCCCTTCGCCCGTCTCCTGCATCAGCGCCTCGGCCCGTTCCACTTGGGCCTCGTCCAACACATAACGCACGTCGGCGTGCACCCAGGTCATGGCCTCGATATCGCCCGCCGTCTTGACCGGGAACTCGTAGGGATGGTAGGAGGCAGAGGCGCGATCATAGCGCTCCACGTAGGTGAGATTGCCCGCGGGCGTCTCGTAGATCGTACGGCGCAGGCCATCCGCCTGGGCGGTGGTCACACGCGTCCTGTCGCGCACCTCGCGCACGCCGTTGGGGCCGCCCGCATGCACATCGCTGCCGATCCAGGCATGTAGCTCCTGGTTGGTCCACCCGGCAAAGCGGCCCCGCTGGTGCAGTGGATAAGCAGCATCCAGCTTGGGCCAGAACGCCAATCGATCTACCGGCTGACCATCCAGCGTGGCTAACCATCGTTCCCGCGACGTCATCCTGTCTTGCATAGCCACCTCCCGATGATACGCGCTCTTGCAGCCAGGCCACTATAGCGAAAAACCATGACCCGCGCAAGCGATTACGCTTCCCGACGGCCCGCGCATTCGCCCCGTAGCACAAGAAGCCACAGCCTTGTGGCGAAAGCGTTTGATCAAGCAGCCACCGGAGTAAGCAGCACTGCTTATTTGATAAGCAAACCCGAGAGCGATGAAATGAACAATCGTGAGGCCCAAAATGCTTGACTTGCGGCCCATATTCAGCTATAATCGGTATAGATCCGCTGACACCTTCTGTTGCCTCCGATGTACCCCGGTGTCTTTTCCATATGGGCAACCCCGCCCAGGAAGGAGGTGCCGGTAACTCCTCAACCGACCGTCGCTCCGTCTGTTCCCTTGTGCATTCGTACTTTCAATGTTCAAAGGAGGTCGGAAGCTATGGCTCGCAAGCTTTCCCGTCGACAACTGCTTCGGCTCGGTGCATTGTCCGCAAGTGGGGTTCTGATAGGGTGCGCGCCACAGATCGTCAAGGAAACGGTCGTCGTGAAAGAGGAGGTCGAAAAGGTCGTCAAAGAGACGGTCATCGTCACCGAGGAAAAGGTCGTTGAGAAACCTGTGGAGAAGGTCGTCAAAGAGACCGTCGTCGTAGAGAAGGTCGTCACTGCAGAGCCTGCCCAGACGATTACCACCGTTCGCTTTATGATCTGGGGTGGCGCCGCCGAGAAAGAAGCCTGGAACGCCCGTTACGAACTGTTCCAGGGAAAATACCCCAATATCATGGTCGCTATCATGTTCCCGCCTGGCACTTACGCCGAAAAGCTCACGGCGATGATTGCCTCGGGTACCGCCCCCGACGTGTTTGTCTCCTCCAGCCTCCGCATTGATGTCCCGCGCGGCATCCTCCTGCCCCTGGATGCCTACCTGGAGATGGACTCGGATTATGATACCAACGACCTGCTTCCTGGTACGCTAGAACGCGGCCAGTATCAGGGCGTGCAGTATGCCATCCCCGGAGGTATCGGCCCGCAAGTGGTGTTCTGGAACGTGGACTATTTCGATGAGGCTGGTCTGGAGAACCCCAATGATCTGTATGAGAAGGGTGAATGGACCCCGGACAAGTTCCTGGAGTATTGCCAGAAATTGACCGTGAAGGAGGGCGACCGCTATACCCGCTTTGGCTTTATGTTCTACTGGCCGGAGTATGTCCCCTTCCTGCACGGGATGAACGCCCCTATGTTCAACCCAGAGTACACCACGTGCCTGTTTGACGAAAAGACCCGTTCTGTGGTCCAGTGGTTCGCGGACCTCATCAATGTGGAGCATGTCAGCCCCATGCCCGACGAGTTGGGCGAATTTGGCTCGTGGCCCGGCTTCCGCGATGGCAAATACGGCATGTTCATCAGCGGCCCCTGGCAACAGGCGCGCCTGGCCGACTCCACCTACAAGTGGGACATCGCCTGGCCGCCCATGGAGAAGGATGGCGTTCCCTGCATGTCCGCCGGGGCCAGCGGGTCTTGCGTGTATGCCCTTTCCAAGGTTCCCTGGGAAGCATACAGGTGGGCATCCTTCATCGAGAGCAAAGAGAGCCAGGCCATCTGGGCTGGCCTGGGCTTTGACCTCCCCGTGCATCGTTCCCTGATCCCTGACTATGTGGCGGGCAAGCTGTTCACGAACCAAAAAGCCATGCCCCCCAGCGTGGGGATGTGGTTCAACGTGGCCGAAAAGTGTGTGCCCATGTGGACTGGTGGCTGGCTGACGCCGCAGGTGGAGAACTTGATCAACTCGGCCTGGGGCGTTGTCAAGTCCGGCGAGATGACTGCCGACGAAGCGTTCGGCGATCAGCTCATCAAGGACATCAACACTGCCCTGGTAGGCGTCTGATCGTACCACCGCAGGCGGGGTGCCGGGCCGATCCTGGCGCTCCGCCTGTCGTGCAGCCACGCCGCCACACGCACGGGACCGGGGCCAATAGCCGTCCCCGCGTTCTCGCACGCCACTTGGCAGCAAGGGAGGAGCGATGCTTCGTTCACTGACTTCCAGGCACGTAACCACAAGCCGCTCCCGCAGAGACAGACTGGGCCGCCAGGCACTGCGGGAAGAGCGCGAGTTCTATCTCTTTGTCTCCCCCTGGATCATCGGGTTTTTGATCTGGACAGCCGGCCCCATGCTCTTTTCGCTGTACGTGAGCTTTACTGAATGGGACATCCTGACATCGCCCAAATGGGTGGGCCTGCAGAACTATCAGACCTTGTGGCACGACTTGTTCGAGCCTAGCCGCCTGGTGCTCTTTCGCCAATCCTTGATCGTTACGACGATCTATACCTTGCTCATGGTGCCGTTGCGCATGATCGTGAACCTGGGCGGTGCCGTGCTCCTCAACCAGAAGATCAGGGGCATGCCCTTGTTCCGCGCCCTGTTCTACTCCCCCACCATCGTCCCCGCCGTGGCCAGCGCCATGGTCTGGCTCTGGATCATGCAGTCCAACGGGGGGTTGGTCAGCCTGGTCTTGAATAGCTTGGGCCTGCCCAACCAGATCTGGCTGTACCGCTCCGATACGGCCCTTATCACCCTGGTGGGGTTGGGGCTGTGGGGATTTGGGTCGCAGATGCTCTTTTTCCTGGCCGGTCTTCAGAGCATCCCCGAGCATCTGTACGAGGCCGCCAAGATAGACGGCGCGAATAACTGGCAACAGTTCCGATACATCACCCTTCCCATGTTGTCCCCCGTCGTCTTTTACAACCTGGTAATTAGCCTGATGGGCACTTTTCAGTCCTTTGACGCCGCCTTTCTCTATACCGGTGGCGGCCCCAACTATGCTACTCACTTCTACGTGCTGAATATCTACCAGTTCGGCTGGCGATACTTTAAATTCGGTCTGGCCAGCGCGATGGCCTGGATCCTGCTGGTGATCATCTTGCTGATGACCCTGCTGGTAGTCAGATGGTCCAGCGCCTGGGTGTACTACGAGGGGGAGGTGAGAGGACGATGACGAGTGCCGCCAAAACCCGCACGCACATGGGAGTTCGCACCAGTCAGTTGATTCAGCGTGTCGTGATCTATATCCTGTGCATCGTCGTGGCCGTCTTTCAGATACTGCCGATGATCTGGATGCTCTCCGGCTCGCTGAAAAAGCCCGTCGAAATGTTCCGCGACCCGCCCATGTGGATACCCGAAAGCTGGCAGTGGCAGAACTATGTCGAAATGTGGACCAGCTTGCGCCTGGAGAACAACGTCGGCGCTCCGGCCATGCCCCACTACATGCTGAATACCATGCAGATTGTCGCGGTAGTGCTCGTGGGCGTGTTGCTCTCCAATACCCTGGTCGGCTTTGGCTTTGCCCGTCTGCGCGCCAGAGGCAAGAATGTCATCTTTCTGATCTTGCTCACCACCATGATGCTACCCCGGCAGATGACCTGGCTATCAGTCTATATTATTATGTCGCGTCTCCCCTATCCGGCGCTACCCGCCCCGGCCATTGAGGGTATCAACCGCCTTCTCGCCTCCTTTTCGAGCATCCAGCTCGGCGTGGGCAATCATCCGCCCAATTGGATTGACACTTACCTGCCGCTCACCGTGCCCTCTTTTTTCGCGGGCGCGGGTACCGTGTTCCTGCTGCGCCAGTTTTTCCTGACCGTGCCCATCGAACTGGACGAGGCTGCCCGCATCGACGGGGCCAGCACACTGCGCATCTACTGGTCTATCTTCTTGCCACAGGCCAAGCCCGTCCTGGCCTCGGTCACCATCCTGACCTTTATCGGCGAGTGGAAAGACTATTTCAGCCCCTTGCTCTACCTGAACACGTCGGACAAGTTCCCCATCGCCCTGGGCATCCAGTACTTTCGCGGCTTTGCCGACTATGCCACCCAATGGCACCTGCTCATGGCTGCCGGGGTCGTGCTGAGCATTCCCCCATTCGCGATCTTTTTGCTGTTCCAGCGTTACTTTGTGCGCGGCATGGCTCTCACAGGCATCAAGGGGTAACGCATACCCGCATCACGGTATCATAGCCCCGCTCTCCATGACATTGTTGGCGAATGTCATGGAGAGGGACGCGAATCCCCTGGCGAGCGGTGTCTCTCAACTTTTTGACATCGCGCCTTCCCTCCGCTAGACTCCACACCATGAAACAAAAAGCAGAGAAACGCCCGATAGTTGTTACCTCGGCAGCGATCCGCAAAACGCTGCAACAGGGCCACCCCTGGGTCTATCGCAACCAGATTGAGCCCGTGCATGGCCGTATGCCGCAATGGCGCAGCGGCACCTGGGTCACGGTAGTCAGCGGAGGCTTTGAGGGGATTGGCCTGTGGGACGCAGAGAGCGCCATCGCCGTGCGCATCTTTGCCACGCGCGAGCAGCCCGATGAGCGCTGGATCGCCCAGCGCGTGCGCGAAGCGTGGGAGCTACGCGCGCCCCTGCGCACCGAGCAGACCACCGCCTACCGCTGGGTCTACGGCGAGAGTGATGACCTGCCAGGGGTCGTCGTGGACTGGTACGATGGCTTTGCGGCCATCTCCCTGTACGCGCCCAGCGTGGCGACCCTGGTGGAGCCGGTGCTCGCCGCCCTGCGCGATATTGCGCCCCTGCGAGGGGTCGTGTTGCGCCGCACAAGCGACGACGAATCGGACACCAAGACGCGCATCGTAGAGCATCTGTGGGGTCAACAGCCCCACGATCTGACCGTCCTCGAGAACGGGCTGCGCTTTCACGTGAACCTGCTGGAGGGGCAGAAAACGGGGTTGTTTCTGGACCATCGCGAAAACCGCCACTATCTGGAGCCGTGGTGCCGGGATAAACGCGTACTGGATTGCTTTGCCTATACCGGCGCGTTCGCGCTGTACGCGGCGCGCGGGGGTGCCCGTGAGATCACCACGGTGGACATTGCCCCCGCCAGCCCGCCGGAGGTGGAGCGCAACCTGCGGCTGAACGACTTTGACCCCACGCCGCACCACCTGGTCGCGCAGGATTCGTTCGCCTGGCTGGAGCAGTGTGTCCGCGAAAAGAGGCGCTATGACCTGATCATCCTCGACCCACCGTCGATGGCCCGCGACAAGAGCAGCCGCTATGCCGCCGCGCGGGCCTACACCCGCATCAACCGACTGGCCCTGCAATGCCTGGAGCCGGGGGGGCTGCTGGCAACTGCCAGTTGCACCAGCCAGATATCACCGGCCATGTTCCGCGAATCCCTGGGAGAGGCCGCCGCGCAGGCTCACGTGCGCCTCGCCATCTTGCACGAGGCAGGCCACGCCCTGGATCATCCGGTAGCCGCCCATTTCCCCGAATCGCGCTACTTGAAATTCATCCTGGCCAGGATGCGCCCCGCCTTGTAGGCGCGCCCTCTGGACCTGCTCCACCACCCGGCTATCGGCTGGCGACCACGAAAGCCAGTGCGTCGTCATCGCTGTGCGTCAGGCTGATGGCCCATTGCCGCAGCCCCAGGTCTTCCCCCCGCTTGAGCGCCCGGCCATACAGCTTGACCAGTGGTTTGCCGCGCCGGTCCGCCAGCACCTCCATCTCATCCCAGGCGATCCCGAAAATACCGGTCCCCAGCGCCTTGGAGATGGCCTCCTTGGCAGCAAAGCGGGCCGCCAACTCCGGGATGCGCCCGCGGCAATAGGCCAGCTCGGCGGGGGTGTATACCTTGTGCAAGAAACGCTCTCCCCAGCGCTCCACGGCCCTGGCAATGCGCGCAATGGCGATGATGTCTACTCCAACGCTCAACGTGACGTCTTCCATGATTTCCCCAACTCCTGCCGGTTTCAGTGTTTGCCCTATCTGGCCCATCATCCTCTCGGATAGCAGGGGCCTATTATGGACTGCACGCCCTTCAGGCGTCAAGCCGCTTCCTCAAAACTGCACCCAAATGGACCGCCGGCACCCTTGCCGGCTGAAAACGCCAAGGCCCCGGCTTGGGCGGGGCCTTGGCATTGCAAAACCTCAGGAGGTTAACGCTCTTATCTGCGGATCAGAGGCAAGTGAAGGTAGGCGTAAGCCGCAGGCGCAGTGCGGGTGCTGTAGAACGCATCCCAGTTCTCCGCCGCCGCTTCTGCCAGCCAGGCAATGTGCACATCCTCCTCCGCTGCCAGGCCCACGGCACCCACATTGCTCAGTCCCGTAGCAACCGTGTAGACAGGTCCCCACGCAGCCTGCCCGGCAACCCAACTGCGAAAGCGCACCGTGTCAGCGCTCGCCCAGGCCAAGAAATAGCTTCCGTCTTGATCCAAGACAAGGGCCGGTGCAAAAGCCGTGTCTCCCACCGATACCTCCTGGCCTTCGCTCCACCCGTCGTCCATCAGGACGGATATGATCACCGCCGAGCCATCGCCGCGCTCCTGTTCCCACGCCAGAGCAACGCCCATCGAGCTGGCAGCCAGCGAGGGAAAGGCCGAGTTGGTCAGCGGGGTATAAGAGACGTCCGTGGGCAGCGACCAGCCAGTGGACGTCCGTACCGCCGCCCAGACATCCAGCGCAAAGCCCTCGTCATACACGTCCTCCCAGGCGGCCACCAACGCTCCCTCCGGGCCAAAACCCACCGCCGCGCCGGTCCCTTGCGCCCCCGGCACGGGACCGCTGGACCAGATCAGGCCATCGGTAGACTCGGCCAGGTAGATCAGACTCGCATCCTCCACCGGCTCGCTCCAGATAATCGCCAGGTTCCCATTCGCCACGGCAATAGCAGCACCGAACGAGTATTCGGCGCTCTGGGAGACGTTGACCACCGGACCCCAGCCCGACCCCGCCTGCCAGGCAGCGTAGTAAATGTCGCCTGCTCCCATCATAGTGCTGGCAAAAGTCAGGTGGATGTCCCCTTCCCCATCGGCAGCCAGCCGAGGAGCGCTTCCGGACGATACCAGATCAGCGTCCGTCCAGACATTCCCGTCCTTGTAGCGATGGAAAACCCGGCCATCCTCACTCCATACCACGTGAACCCTGCCACTGCTATCCGCAACCATACAGACGGCGTCCGTGTCCGCTGCTGAACTAGAGAGGTTCAACGGCACAGACCAGCCCCCCCCCGCCCAAGACAGCACCGGAAAGATAACTGAAACTGTAACCGCTAACAGCGCCAGAACAGGGGCTCTCCACCAACAAGTCCTTTTGTGCATCGACCATACTCCCTCAACGATGAATCTTGAGCTGCTCTCTCTCGGTGAGTCATACTACTCACCGCTCGCTTGCTATGTCAACAGTTCACGGGCGATTCCTACAATCAGTGATCTTTTAATGAAAGAGCTGCCGGTAGCGCAGGATCTACCGGCAGCCCCGTTTGTCTCTTAAAACCTGCTCTCAAACGTCACGTTGGAATCGCACTCCACGGAGCCTGGCTTCCCTCAGCGAACCTTCTGCCCTCGGCCATTGGGCGGCTTCGGCAGCTTGTCGGCCTTGGAAGGCTTGGCCTCATCGTCCGGCTCGGGCGTTCCATCGGGCTCGGGCGCAATCGTAGGCTCATCGTCCGCTGGAACCGTAGGCGGGATGGTCGGCTCTTCGGTAGGTGTCACGGTAGGCTCTACATCGTCCAGAACCTTGATCCAGACGGCAACCAAAGCCCCATTGTTGCCCCGCTGCCTGACGGCGAACTGCACTGTCGCACCCACTGTGGGCGTGCCGGTTATTGCCGTATCAGGCACCACCACCACACGCCACGTGTCGATCACCCACAGACCAACGGGCCGACCAGGGGGCATCTTGTTCACCGTGCCGGTAAAGATCATCTCTTCCGGCGCCTCACTGATGGTAATCTCTGAAGCGGCCACCGCGCCCTCGGCCACGCGCAGCCCTGTCACCTCAGCCTCGGCCCCAATCTCCGGGGTACCGTTGATCACCGTCTGCGGCCCGACGATCACCTGCTGTCCACCAATTACCCATCGACCGGTGTTGTTGGGGGCAATGCGTTGAATCACGCCGGTAAAGGTGACTTCTTCAGGTTGCGGCACTTCCTGGTTCATCTCCCAGATGTGGACGGCCAGCAAGGACTCGTCCTCCTGCACCTGAGCGCGCACTGCCACCATATCACCCACTTCCGGCTCGCCACGCACTTCGGTATCCTCATCTACCATCACGGCCTTGCCAGCAATCGTCCAGATGCCGGTGGTCTCATCGATGGCTTCGACCTCGCCCACGAACTCGACGACCTGGTTCTCGGCGCGAGTTCTGACCTGAATCTGTAGGGCGGTGATCTCGGAACCCTGCACGCGCGCCCGAACAGTCACAAACTCACCCTCGGCCAGGTTCCCCTGAATCCGCGTCTGCTGGGTGATCTGAATCTGCAAGCCGTTGACCACGATATAATCCGGCGCGACCTCGGTCACGGTGCCCCGGATGGTCACCTGACGCTCGGGCTTGTCGCCACGCAGCACGCGGATTACCATAGCCGTCAGAACATCGTCCGCACCCCTTCTGGCAATGACGACCACTTCAGCGCCAACTGCGGCATCGCCATGGGCAGCCACGATCACGGTGCCTTCATCTACCTGCACCGTATAGTCCCCAACCTTCCAGAGCTCCACAGTGCCATCGCTGGTTTGCTCAGTGATGGTGCCCTCGAATTTGACAATCGGTGACCTGGATTCGGCCAGGACGCTGAACGCGGGCATCAATCCCAGGCAAATCACGACCAAGCTGATAACGAATACTGACCTGAACTTTCCCATGCTGCCTCCTCAATAAAATATCGTGAAGCGGATTCGAGCTTGGTGCCAAGTGCAGGGGCAGGCCGGTCGTGACTCCTGGTTGACCCGTCCCGCGATGTAGCATGGCTTGACCCGTTTGACTACGTTTGACCGGTCTAGCCCCTTACACACAACACCAGGCCCTTCTCAAAAGCCTACCACGGAAATTGTCTTCCTGGCTTTCTATCCAATGTAACGAGCGATAGGTCGGAAAGGTCACGAGTGGTCGGGGAATTCACAAGGGGTTTACGGAGATACTTGAGGTGCGAACGGACCTGAATATCTGCGTTACCATCGTTCGAGTCACGCTTATGCCATCTTGCCGTTGACAGGAAGGACAATTCGCATTATAATCGCCACAGTTTTGTGCGCTCGTTTACCCTCATCTCACCCACTGATTCACTCCTCTTCGATTTGATTACAGCGGGCTTGGCGGTTCGCGTAATGTGGCACGTAGGAACAAAAAAATACCACCCCGGAGATCATCTCTCGCAGGGTGGTATCTTGAACGATAAGGCGGAACTACTGGTTAACCGCTTGCTCCAATTCAGCCTGGGGCTTTATCATAGTATCCAGAACGCGCTCCAAGGCCATCGTGTGACAGCACAGGCCACGCTGGAGGAAGAACAAGCACTGGCACGTCCAGTGTCCATTCTCATAGCGGACATGGTAGGTATCATGATCACCCTTGAAAGCTACAGTGAAAGACTCAAAGGTGATGCGACCAGGCTCTTCAGCATACCGCTTGGCTTTCTGGATCTTGCTGATCATGCCCGAGTCCATGCTGTTAACCTCCTACTATATTAAGTTGATAAAATACAAGCGCCAGAGCGCAGGCCGGCTCTGGCGCAGCGAACGCATCTCAGGTTGTAGGCTTCCTGGTATCACCAAGATCTCTCCCACAAACTCAAATCATCTGCCTAAAGTATAGTCCCTTCTCCCCCGAATGTCAATGCTCGCAACGTTAATTTCTCTGGTCTCCTGGCGGCTTTCGCCTGTATTTGGAATGGAGGAACAAGTGTCCATCGTTTTTGATCTCTTGCAGCCGGTCGCGCGCGCCGGACTGGTCACGCTGAGCAAGCAGAGGTTGCCACAGGTGGACGGCGAGCTCTATCTGGCGGGGCTGCGCGCCCCCGTGCGCGTCCTCCGCGACCGCTGGGGCGTCCCGCACATCTATGCTCAAAATGACCACGACCTCTTTTTCGCCCAGGGCGTTGCGCAGGCCCAGGACCGACTCTGGCAGATGGAACTCTACCGGCGCGTCTCCGCAGGCCGCCTCAGCGAAATCGTGGGCGAGCAAGGACTGCCAACAGACCGCCTCACCCGCACGTTGGGTCTCTATCGGCTGGGAGAGCAAGACTATGCGACCCTGGAAGAAGAGGTGCGCGCCGCTCTGTTGGCCTACGTGGAGGGGGTGAATGCCTATCTTCGCCATTTTCCCCATGCGCTTCCCGTCGAGTTCACCCTGCTTGGCTACAGACCGGAGCCCTGGACAATTGGCGATACGATGGCCCTGTCGCGCCTGATGGTCTGGCAGCTTTCGACGGCCTGGTATGGGGAGATCGTACGGGCGCAGATCATCGAGACGGTGGGGCCGGAACGCGCCGCCGAGTTGGAGGCCGTCTATCCCCGCGGCAATCCCGTGACGCTGCCGGAAGGGATCACGGCCCGCGATCTGCAACCAGAGGCCTTATTAACCGAGAGCATGAGTCCTTTCGTGTTCAAGGGTCAGGGCAGCAATGCCTGGGTAGTAGCAGGCCATAAAACTGCCACCGGCATGCCCATCCTGTGCAACGACATGCACCTGCCGCTGATGCTGCCCTCCATCTGGTACGAGAACCATCTGGAATCGGACCACTTCCATGTAGCAGGTGTCTCGGTGCCGGGTATGCCTCTGGTGTTGGTAGGCCATAACGCTCACATCGCCTGGGGAGCCACATTGGGTATGACGGATGCCGAAGACCTGTTCGTGGAAACCTTTGGCGGGCCATCCCTGGCCCGCTACGCGTTCCAAGAACAATGGCTGGACGCCGGAACCATCGCCGAAACCATTCGCATCAAGGGCCGGAAGCAGCCGCATGTCGAGCAGGTCACCATCACCCACCACGGCCCCATTATCTCCAGTGTGCTGGACGGCGCGAACCAACGCCTCGCGCTCTCTTCCAAGGCCCTGCAACCTCTGCAAGTCTTTCAGGGTTGGTGGCTGATGAACCAGGCCCACGATTGGGATACGTTCGTCGAGGCCGTGCGCTATATCCGCGCGCCCCAGCTCAATCTGGTCTATGCGGATGTGGCGGGGAACATCGGCTACTGGCTCGCGGGAGCCGTGCCCATCCGCGCCAATGGTCAGGCGGATACCCCCGCGCCCGGCTGGACCGGGGAATACGAATGGATCGGCGAGGTGCCCTTTGAGGAGATGCCCCACGCCTATAACCCGCCCCAGGGTTATATTGTCACCTGCAACAACCGTGTCATTGACGACGACTATCCCTACTTCCTCGGCAATTCCTGGCAGAACGGGTATCGAGCGCAGCGAGCGGTGGGCATGCTGGAAAGCAAGCAACAATTCAGCTTGCAAGAATTGGCCGCGCTGCAACTCGACGTCCAGTCGCAGCCTGCCCTGGAATTCGTCGGCCATCTGCGCTCCCTGCCGCCCGACGATCCCGATATCCGGCTGACTCTCGATCTGCTCGGCGTTTGGGATGGCCGCCTGTCGGAGAATTCGGTGGCAGGCAGCGTCTACCAGGCCACCTACTACTCGCTGGTCCGTAATCTGTTCGAGGCAGGTCTGGGCACGGGGCTGATGTTGCGCTTCATGGGCGAGGGGTTCAACCCCCTCCTCAGACCCGTCAGCGACCTATACGGCCAGGAAACCGCTATCGTGCTGCGCCTGCTGGACACCCCCTCCTCCTGGTGGATGGAACAGGCCGGGGGGCGCGAGGCCCTGCTGGCGCGCAGCGTGAAGCAGGCGCTACGCTGGCTGCGCCAGACCGCCGGGCCTGATCCCCAGCAATGGCAATGGGGCAAAATCCACTTCCTGATTCTGGCGCACCCGTTTTCCACGAGTTCTCCCCTGGGGCAAGTGTTCAACCTCGGCCCCTATCCCCTGTGTGGCGACGGCGAGACGCTGTGCCGTAGCGGGGTCACCCCCGAAGACCCCACCGCCTCCCATACCGTCGCGGCTTCTTTCCGGCAGGTCGTGGACCTGGGCGACCTGTCCCGCTCGATGGGCGTCTTGCCCCCCGGTCAGTCCGGCCAACTGGGCAGCCCGCATTATGACGACCTGATGGGCCTATGGCTGCGCGGCGAGTACCATCCCCTGCTGTGGACCCAAGAGCACATTGAAGAAGAGGCGACAGGCAAGCTCTCCCTGCTCCCCGCAAAAGGGAAGGCGTAGCCGCAGCATCGTGCCACGTTCCTCGACAGGATAGCGTACAAGGCACACCCGCGGGAATGCCCGCCTTCGTGGATTTCTGTATTGGTCAAGGACATGGTACACAGTCATAGGACGGCGTTCAAGCTGGACCGCCCGATGAGCGGGCGACGCTGGATTGTCGTAGGCTCGGTTTCTATGCCGTATTCTGCGCTATATTATCCTTATTTCGCGGCATAGAAACCGCGCCTACGAACTCACCCAACTGTGTAATACCATCGTGACCAATACAGCTTTCGTGTCGTTCGTGTATTTCGTGGTTGAAATCTGTCTTTCCTTCGGTGTGTTCTGTGTATTCTGTGGCTCATCTTTTCCCCTCTCGTCCGGCGATTGACAGCAGCGGTCCGCCTGTGCTAGTGTGAGCGCGTCGGGTCACGCGCCAAGCGTTCTACCGTCATGCCACCATTTCCCATCGGGAGGACAGAATGGAACATCCCTGGTATGCCTCCGCCTATCGGCGCAACGTCATTGACATGCACATCACCGACTGGGACGAGCGGTTTCTGTCTCGGTTTGATCCCGCCCATTACGTGCAGATGCTCGAGCTATGTGGCGCACAATCGGCAGTAGTGTATGCCCATTCCCACGTGGGCCACTGCTACTACCCCACCCAGGTCGGCCACATGCACGCCGGGCTAAAGGGGCGCAATATCCTGGGCGAGGTGATCGACCTGTGCCACGCCCGCGAGATCGCTGTCGTGGTCTACTACAGCCTGATCTATGACGATTACGCCTACCGCCATCACCCGGAATGGTGCGTGCGGCTGCCCAATGGGGAGGGAGCCGCCGAGCATAGCCGGTACGGCGTCTGCTGCCCCAACGCACCCTACCGGGACTATGCCCGCGCCCACACCCAAGAGATTTGCCGTCTGTTCGATTTCGAGGGGATGCGGCTGGACATGACCTTCTGGCCCACCGTCTGCTATTGCCCTTACTGCCGCGCGCGCTTTGCCGCCGAGGTCGGCGGGGAGCTGTCCACCACCATCGACTGGGAAGACCCTCGCTGGGTGGCCTTCCAGCGGCGGCGGGAAGTCTGGCTGAACGAGTTCGCCGCGTACCTGACGGCGGGCATCAAGGAGGTCAAGCCCCAGGCCACCGTGGAGCATCAGGCGTCCACCTATCCCCTGGGCTGGCGGATGGGTGTCACCACCGGCCTGGTTCCGGCCAACGACTTTTTACAGGGGGATTTCTACGGCGACGCCCTGCAAGGCTCCTTTGTGCGCAAGCTACTGGGCAACCTTACCCCTCACCAGCCCTACGGCTTTGAGACCAGTTCGGCGGTGAACCTGGGCAACCATACCGGCCTCAAGTCGGAGGAACTGCTGCGAGCCAAGGCATCCGCCTGCATGGCCGATGGCGGCGCGTTCGTCTTTATTGACGCCATTGATCCGGTGGGCACGCTCAATCCCACCGTGTACGAGCGCATGGGCCGCGTCTTTCGGCAAGCCGCCCCCTACCAGCCCTTCCTGGGCGGGCAGATGGTGCAGGATGTGGCCGTCTACCTCAGCACCGCCTCCAAGTTCGACCCGGCGGACAGCGGCAAGGCGGTGGATGATCCCCACCTGTCGGCGCGCCTGCCCCACGTCGAGGCCGCCCTGGGAGCCTGTCAGGCGTTGATCGCCCAGCACATCCCCTATGGCGTCATCACCAAACGCAACCTGGGAAATCTGGCGCGCCATCGGGTGATCGTACTGCCCAACGTGCTGATGATGGACGAGGAAGAGACGGAGGCGCTACGAGGCTATGTGCGCAACGGGGGCTGCCTGTACGCCAGCGGGCACACCTCGTTGGTGGACACGGATGGCGTGCGCCACGCGGATTTCCTGCTGGCAGACCTGTTCGGCGTCTCGTATGGCGGGCAGACGGCAGAGAGCTTTACCTATATCGCCCCGGCGCCGGGCCACGAGCCACTCTTCCCCGACTACTCGACCCAATACCCGCTGGGGCTGCCAGCCCCCCAGTGCGTCGTGCGGGCGGGACCGCAGACGGAGGAATTGGGCTCTATCACGCTGCCCTACACCAACCCCGCCGACCCGTCACGCTATGCCTCGATTCACAGCAACCCGCCCGGCCTGCCCACGGATAACCCGGCAGTGACGCTGCACCGTTTCGGCCAGGGGCTGGTAATCTACTCTACCGCCGACCTGGAAAGCCACGCACTGCACCACGCCACCTTTGCCGCCCTGATCCACCGCCTGGGCAGCCCCTTCTCGTTCGAGGCGCAAGCTCCCCAGTCCGTGGAGGTAACGCTTTTTGATCAGCCAGAAGATGGCCGCCTTCGGGTGAGCCTGGTCAACTTTCAAAAGGACCTGCCCAATATTCCGGTAGAGGGCGTGCGCGTCCGTCTGGGGTTGCACGGCAGACAGCCGCGCCGGTTGCTGCTCCTGCCCGATCAAACAGAGTGGCCCTACCAGGTAGAGGATGATTATGTCACCTTTGCCGCCCCCCGCGTGGAAACGCTATGTATGCTGATGCTGGAGTACGCGTAGAGACGGCATCCTGCCGCGCGTTCCGAATGCCGGATCAGCGCGCCTGCAAAGCGCGGCTACAGGCACGCCATCAAGTTGATAACGCAATGATTGGTGCAGTTCTAGCTGCCGACACGGGCGCCACGCAGAACAGCCCTCCGTGAAAACGCGGAGGGCTGTTCTGCGTCTATCTATAGTGGCCCCTGATCCCCACTTGCGGCCACAGGGTCATCTACCTTACTTCAGGGCCGCAATGGAGAGCACATCCTCCTCGACCGTCGTGGTCGGGCGCAGATCGAATTTCTCCACCAGCACCTTGGCGACGTTGGGCGACAGGAAAGCGGGCAATTCCGGCCCCAAACGGATCTTTTTCACGCCCAAGGACAGCAGCGCCAGCAGCACCAGCACTGCCTTCTGCTCGTACCAGGCAATGTCGTAGGCGATAGGTAGATCGTTGATGTCCTCCACCCCCAGTACCTCGGCCAGCTTGAGCGCGACGACCACCAACGAATACGAGTCGTTGCACTGCCCGGCGTCCAGCACGCGCGGAATGCCGCCGATGTCTCCCAGGTCGAGCTTGTTATAGCGGTACTTGGCACAACCAGCAGTCAGGATAATGCTATCCTCCGGTAATCCCTGCGCCACATCGGTAAAGTAGCTGCGCTTCTTCTGGCGACCATCGCAGCCCGCCATCACCACGAACCGTTTCACAGCCCCACTCTGGATGGCCTCGATCACCTTGTCCGCTACGCTCAGCACGGCGGCGTGGGCAAAGCCCACCGGAATCGCGCCCGTCTCCAGTTCCTCAGGACTCGCCGAGGCCAGCGCCTTTTCGATCACTGGGGCAAAATCCTTCTGCTGGCCCTCTTGTGGGTCCGCGACATGCTGCGCGCCGGGCCAGCTTACCGGGCCAGTGGTGAACAGCCTGTCGAGATAGCTTGCGCGCGGCGGCACAAGGCAGTTGGTGGTCATCAGGATAGCCCCGCCAAACTTTTCAAATTCCTCTTCCTGCCGCCACCAGGCATTACCATAGTTGCCCACGAGATGGTCGTACTTCTTGAACTCGGGATAGGCGTGCGCGGGCAGCATCTCCCCGTGCGTGTATACGTTGATGCCTTTCCCCTTGGTCTGTTCCAGCAGTTCCTTCAGGTCGCGCAAGTCATGGCCGCTAATCAGGATGGCCGGACCCGGCTTGACGCCCAGGTTGACCATCGTCGGCTCGGGATTGCCAAACGAGGTCGTGTTGGCCTCGTCGAGCAGGGCCATCGTCTGGACGCCCATCTCCCCGCACCGCAAGGACATGCCGACCAGCGCATCCGCGTCAGGCGCGTCCTGGGCAGCCAAGGCCAGCGCCTCGTGTAAGAAGGCAAATAGCTCATCCTTCCGGTAGCCCAATACATAGGCGTGGTACAGATAGGCGGCCATACCCTTCAGGCCGTAGATCAACAGTTCGCGCAGCGAGCGAATATCCTCATTCAGTTCCAGATCGGCCAGAATACCCACCGTGCGCCCCTGTAACAGCAATTCATCCGTGCTATCATTCGCCGGAACCCAGGTGGCCATTTCCGGCAGCGATTCGGCCGAAGGATGGCCGTGCGCCTGCTGATAGGCGCGGCGGAATTGCCCCGCCAGTCTGTCGCGCAAGGCTAGCGCCCGTCTGGCAAGCGTCGCCAGATGCTCCCGGCTGAAATCGGCATTGGTGATAGTGGCAAACAACCCCTCAGTCACGAAAACATCCGCTTCGGGGTCCACCACACCCAGACTTCTGGCCTTGTCGCCATACACGGCAATCCCCTTCAGCAGGTAGATCAACAGGTCTTGCATGGCCGCCACGTCGTCGGTCTTGCCGCAGACGCCGCGCACCGTGCATCCCCGCCCACCGGCCGCTTCTTCACACTGATAGCAGAACATACTCATTGCGTTTCCTCCCAGAATCCTGATGGTTCGAGTCTGATTGACGACCTCAGTATAATAGAAAAGCCGCCACGCGCATGTGACTTGCATCACAAAGGTGTGAAAAAAGATCTTGACCGGCATACCGGGCAGACGAAAACCCCGAGGGCTGGTTTTGGAACCCTCGGGGTTGGGCGCGAATAGGTACGCGAGACTATCAGTCTTCCAGCTCGCGCAGGTCCTCCTCGGTAAAGGAGGCTTCCATCTCCAGAGCCAGACTGCCCACCTTGCGACCGCTCAGCACAAACCGCTCGGGAGCGCGCTGGTTCCCCTGGGTATAGGCCGCGATCAGGCGGGGAATATCCCGCTCCAGCAACTCGTCCCGTTGAACGCGGTTGGCCACCCTGGAAGCCATGTTGCGCAGGGCGTTCACTGTCTCCTCCAGCCAGGCATCGGTGAGGGCATAGCCGGGCAGGATGGTGGCCTTGGGGTTCTCAAAGCCCACCGAACGCATGGCCTTGGCCGCCTCGGTCAGGTCCACGGATAGCGCGGTGGGCAGTTCCAGCAACTCGGCCAGCTTGCGGACGATGCGGTTGCGTTCCCCCCATGCCAGCGCGCGATCTACCAGCGCAGGCTCGAGGATATCCGAAACCCGCAACTGCCCGCCGGGGACCAACACCCGCCAGAACTCCTCAAAGATGCGCATGAGCAGCGAATCGGGCACTTCGCGCAAAACACCGTTGACGACCAGCAGATCCACCGTCTCGGTGAGCAGCGGGATCTGCCGATACCGGCCACGCACGAGCAATACAGGGGCCTGCTCCCGCAGGGGCAAAAGGGCTTGCAGGTGCGCCGGTTGAAAGTCCATCAGCAAGAGATGCCCTTGCGCCGCCCTGGCCTGCTGCGCCAGCAACTCGATCAAGCGGCCAGTGCCAATCCCCAGCACCACTGTTACGCCGGAGAAATCCACTCCCCGCCAGAATGTTTCTTCCGTTGCGTTCTGCCCGTTGTTTCCATTCAAACCGCTCATACGTCTCCTTCCATCTTCCAGTTTAGACGAGGGAGGCCCGTATGTCAAGTGTTGCCCCATCAGGCAATCAGAGTGATGGCGGCTCATCCGAACCGTCGGCGCCTCTGCCACCTTACACCGCCGGCTTCCCTGCCGGCTCTGGCAACACAAAAGCCAAGGCTGGCTGCTGCCAGGGGTGGCGTCGGCATACATGCCGCGCACTCCAGATGCACCACGTCCGCGCTGGGGCTGTACGCCGCCGCAAGATATGCTATACTGAAGCAGCCCATCCGCTATTCACCCGCAGGCCCCAGCATAGCAGCACCATGCGAGGTTCCAGGGGTCTGCCGTTCATCATCTATGGAGGAAAACACCATGCCTGCCATTCAAGACGGTCCTGCAACATCCTTGTTCCGCCCTTTGCCCTTCCAGGGGAACGCCTCTCTGACCGGGTTGCCCGCGACGGTTTTGTCCCCGGAGATGGCCCAGGCCCTGGAGCACGCCCCCAGCGGGGAATGTGTCTGCTGGGGTATCCCCTTTGCCGTGGACTCGGTGGCGCTGCTGGCAGACAAACCTGTCACCGTGCAGCTACCCCCCACCCAGACCGGGTGGCTGGTGTTCCTGCACACTTCGGACCTGCGGCCTCTGCAGATCAACGAGGATGGCTTTATCTCGCCCATGCGCGGTCGCGGCCAACTGGACGAGCACGCTGCTGACTATGTGGTGCTCTATGCCGACGGCTCGGAGGAGCGGCTGGCAGTCCGCCGCCGTCACCAGATCGGAGCCTTTACACGCGGCTGGGGGGAAAACTGCTTTGAGGCCGTCGCCCAGAGCAAACCCCAGCCCCAGCACGCCCACCACGAGCAGACCGCCGCCTCCTGGGGCCGCAGCCAGACGCGGGCCACCGCCGCCGATGCGGGACCGTGGATCAACTGGCTGTGGGCCTGGCAAAATCCTCACCCGGATAAGGAGATCGTCGGCCTGCGGCTGGAGCCAATTTCGGGCGTGGTCGTGTTATCGGCCATCTCTGCCGGTAGCGCGTCCGGCTTGCCCCTGCGTTGGCAACCCCGGCACAAGGCGCTCCTGACCCTGCCTGAAGGGACCGCGTTCCAGCCCGAACTGGACAATCGGGGATTGCTGGCTCAGATTCGCCTGGATATGGGGCAGGTGATCTCGGCCCAGCAGCGCTGCCGCTACCCCAACGAGAACTGGTCCGCCAGCTACAATAACCAGCTCCCCGACGTATCGGCCCAGGAAATCCTGATCGAGTACACGGCCCACGAGGACGCCCATTTCCACCTGTGGAATGGTCGCCAGATCGCGGTCAATGCCCTGTTGCAGCAAGAGGCGAACGACACGATGCAGCCCGTGGCCCCGGCGATCCAGCGAGTCACCCTGCGCGCGCTGGACAAGGCCAGCGGCCAGCCGGTGGCGGTCAAGCTACACGTGCACGGCCAGGCGGGGGAATACCTGGCTCCCGTAGATCGCCACCGCATCCCCAACCAGGCCTGGTATGAGGACTATTCCGTGGATTTCACCCACCTGGGCAGGCATCACACAACCTATATCCCCGGCGAGACCGACATAGACCTGCCTCTGGGTGAGGTATACATCGAAGTCTCCAAAGGGTTCGAGATCAAGCCCGTTCGCCAGGTGGTGCAGGTAACACCCGCCACCCAGGAAATCGTGATCGAGATCGAGAAGGTGTTGCCCTGGCGCGAACGAGGCTGGGTAACCGCCGATACCCACGTGCACTTTTTGTCGCCCCTATCCGCCCTGCTGGAAGGGAGCGGCGAGGGGGTTAACGTGGTGAACCTGCTGGCCAGCCAATGGGGCGAACTGATGACCAACGTGGGGGATTTCGACGGGCGCACCACCTGGGGATCGCGCGAAGCAGGCGGCGACGGCGAATACCTGGTGCGGGTGGGCACCGAGAACCGCCAGCATATCATGGGGCATATCTCGCTGCTGGGCTATCGGGGGCGTATCATCGCGCCGATGACTACCGGCGGCCCGGATGAATCCGCCCTGGGAGACCCCATCGAAACCCTGCTCACCGAATGGGCCAGGCAGTGCAAGAAGCAGGGCGGACTCGTCGTCCTGCCCCACTTCCCCAACCCGCGCGCCGAACACGCGGCCAGTATCGTCAGCGGGGCGATTGACGGCATCGAGACCACCTCGTGGGGCAGTCTGTACTCTGGCATCGACCCCTATACCCTATCCGACTATTACCGATACCTGAATTGCGGCTACCGGGTGGCTATCGTGGCGGGCACGGACAAGATGAGCGCCTCCACGGCGGTGGGCACAGTGCGCACCTATGCCCACATCGCCGAGGATCGCCCCTTTGACTATGAGGTCTGGATGGATGCTGTACGCCGGGCCGAGACCTTTGCCACCTACGGCCCCCTGCTAGAGTTCAGTGTCGACGGCCAGCCGATGGGCAGCCGCATTGCCATGTCGGCCAACGGCGGCACGGTGGACGTGACCTGGCGGGTAGCCAGCGTGACGGTACCCATTTCGCGAGTAGAATTGATCGTGAATGGGGAGATTCGCGAGAGTGTGGCTGCCGGTCCGTGGGAAGCGAGCGGGAGTTGGTCCTTCCGGGCAGACAAAAGCTCGTGGCTGGCCCTGTTGGTGCGCGGGCACTATGCCGACCAGCCAGAGATCATCGCCGCCCACTCCTCGCCTGTCATGGTGACCGTGCAAGGCTCCGAGTTCCTGGCCGCAGCAGACGCCGTGACGATTCTGGAGCAAATCGAGGGAGCTATCGCCTACCTGGATACCGTGGGTACGCGCAAGGATGATGTGACCTACAAGCGCATGCGCCTGGCGCTGGAATCCGCCTATCAATCTCTACATGACCGGATGCACCGCATGGGCAAGTACCACGACCATAATCCAGTGAACGATCACCCCGAACACCACTAAAAGTAGTTCATCCGCAGGCTGTAACCGACTCGTGGCTCGCGCCGCGAGTCGGGCAGCCTGCGGGTTATGTCCTCTCATACGAACAGCGCCACGTGGACGCCTCCGATATCGCATCTCACCTCCCATTGTTCACCACTTTCTCTCCGCCTCAGTTGCACAAATTACCACAGAAACGGTGCCGCCGTGACATATCCAGGCATGTCACCTCATCCCCAGGTTCCTACAGATAGAGCCCAAACAAATCACCAAGGGAACGGCGCCGCGACCCTATCCGTGCGATACTGGTTGATAATATGATCGCGGATGTACTTGCCCTTGGATTCGGCGGCACGCAACTCCTCAAAAATGGTTTCGGGCACATCATAGTAGCGATACACGCTGCCATCGTTAAACACCAGTTCGAGGGTTCCCCTGGAGGGATCGTAACCAAAAGCATTGATCATGGCCGAGTCAGCCGCGTACCAGGCCATTGCGCTCTTGGTGGGGTGCCCCGCTTGCGGGATCTCTACCTTGACCCCAGCGCCCAGCGCGCGGGCGATGAACTGGCTAGCGTTGGAAATGACGAGCTGCCGCATGCGGTGGTCCTCGTCGAGGAAGATGGTTACGTGCTCAGCCCGATACATCCCCGTCGTGCCGGGTTCCGGCTCCAGGTCAATGGTTAGCTTGTCCGCATCCCGATCATAGTCGACAATCATCCTGTTCTCTCCCAGACTTGCGTTCCCTACCCCTATCGCTCAGCCCCTTGGCGCATGTTGCGGCTTGCGCCGGGCGCGCATCCATTGCTGAACCGGTGGCAGGCGCACGATGAGCAGCAAGGCCAGGAGTATACCGGCCACCACCGGACCCGCGCGGAGTTCCTTGAACACCCCGGCATAGTGCAGGATTACCAGCGCAGCAGCGGGGTATACCAGACGGTGCAGGCGGCGCCAATCGCGGCCCAGTCGCCGTACCCACCCGTCCGTAGAGGTGATGGCCAGGGGCACCAAGAGCAGGAAGGCGGCGAGACCCAACAGCACATAGGTCGCACCGGGCAGGGCCTGGATGAGCAACTTCCAGTTGAACGCATAGTCCAGGCCAACATAGATGAGCAGGTGAAACGCGGCATATAGAAAAGCGTAGAGGCCCACAGCCCGGCGCACGCGCGGCAGGTCCGTAATGCCCAGAGTGACGCGCAGGACCGTTGGGAGCAGAGAGAGCAGAAGAAAGGTCAAGGCATAGCGTCCGGTATGCCGCATCGCGGCACCAATAGGGTCCGGCCCCAGGCCGCCCTGCCAGTACCTCCACAAAAGCAGTACCAGGGGCAGCAGGCCCACGAGATGGGGGATGATTGTAAGCCAGGCGATACGGCGGGAACGCATCAGTAATATTCAGTTAAATCCATGCCCTCGTAGAGGGCAGCTACCTCTTCCTCATAGCCATTGAACATCAAGGTCGGACGACGCCCTATCTCCCCGATGCGGCGCTCAGTCGCTTGCGACCAACGCGGATGGTCAACGTTGGGGTTGACGTTGGCATAAAAGCCATACTCATTAGGCGACGACGCCATCCAGAGCGAAACGGGCATCTCGGCCACGCAGTCGATCTTGACGACGGACTTGATGCTCTTGAAACCGTATTTCCAGGGCACGACCAGCCGGATGGGAGCGCCGTTCTGCTTGGTCAGCGGCTTGCCGTATAGCCCCGTCGCCAGGATGGTCAGGTCGTGCAGAGCCTCATCCAGGCGCAACCCCTCGACATAGGGCCAGTCGAAACTTCGCGAACTCTGTCCCGGCATCTGGTCGGGCGCATAGAGCGTCTCGAAACGCACGTATTTAGCCTCGGCAGTCGGCTGCACCCGCTCCAGCAACCTCGCCAGCGGGAAGCCGACCCACGGGATGATCATGGACCACCCCTCGACGCAGCGCATCCGGCAGACCCGCTCCTCCTGTCCCAGGGCAAGCAACTCCTCCAGGGTGAACGTGGCGGGCTGTTCCACCAGACCACCCACCTGCACCTGCCAAGGGGATGTGCGGAAATCCTGTGTGTACCGCGTCACGTCCTCTTTGATGATGGAGAACTCGTAGTAGTTGGTATAGCCCGTGATGACGTCGTACTCGGTGAGGGAATTGCCCAGTTCGTCCGTATCAGTCTGGGCCTGTGGGGCCAGCGATGGGCTGGGGGTTACCCCAGGGGCTAATGTAGGGTCCGTAGTAGGAGTAGCTTCGGGCGGGCGGCAACCGCTCAGTGCCGCGCCCGCGACCAACGCGCTCGCAGCGAGAGCGCCGATACCAAACATAAAACGACGTCTGTTCAGGTACACGTGCTCTGGCGTGATCTCGGATCGATGAATGGGATGCATGCGACTACCTCTGCCGGGATCGTCGCCCACATCGCTGGGGGAGCGATGGTCGGAGGGAGATGCAATCGATGGGGCAACAGCTATCTGTATGTAGACCGATTGTAGCATGAAAAGCGTGGAAACGCAATGGGAACTGCCGACGACAGATAGAAAAATGGCAGATGCCCCGCATCCACAAACATGTGGCGGGGCATCCTGTTCGCCTCTAGCCGCCCGACACACAGCGCCGCGCGTTTGGGCAGGCGCGCTACGCTGCCGTCCCGTCCGTCCCATCTTGCGGCAGCTCGGCCAGCATTTCCTCCGCTGCCCGCCTGCCATACACCACGGCATAGTTCATGCCCCGGTCCTCCGGGTACACCTGAGCCATCGAGCTGAACCACAGCCCCTTGACGGGCGTCTGGAAAGGTGGCTTGAGCGAGGAATAGCGCAGCCCGATGAGCGGCTGAGTATAGCGCTCTCGCCAGGCCCACGCGCGCGTGACCCAATCCCGCTGAAAGCCCTTGAACATGCGCCGCAAATAGGGCATATACTGATCGAGAATCTCGTCTGCCGACATCTGGTACAGCGGGTCCTGGTAATCCAGGTAGCGGGAGATATAGGCCAGATGCGCACCGCCGTATAGCTCCTTCCGCTGCATATTGGTATGTTCGATCACGCCGGTGAAGGGAATCTCGGGATCGCCGATGTTCATCCAGTAGGTGCTGGACAGGCTGCGATCCAGGCTCATCACCAGACAGACATTCGCCAGATACTTGATCTCCTTCAGCCGGTTGCGATAATCCGCTGGCAGGTCGGGCGCCATCTGCGCCAACACCTCGGGCGCGACGGTGGCAAACACCCGGTCATACCGTTCCAGCGCATTGTTGGCATGCACCCCCACCGCTGCCCCATTTTCTACGGCAATCCGGCTGACGGGCGTAGATAGCTTGAACTCGACGCCTCGCGCGCGCAGATCGTGCTCCCAGGCATCCAGGGCCTGCCCAAAGCCCCCCTCCAGATAACCCAGCCGCTCCTCCTGCTTGGAGCCACGCGAGCTACCCCGCAGCTTGAGCTTGTTCCAGATCCAGACCGCTGCCACCTCATCGGCGTAGCGCCCAAATTTGGAGCGCAACAGCGGCTCCCAGACGGCTTCGTAAACGTTCTTCCCGGCCATCTGCACCAGCCAATCACGGGCCGTGATCTCTTCCAGGGAGTGCCAGTCGTTGACAAAACGAGTTCGCAGGTAGAGCATCCCCAGTCGGACACGATCCACCAGGTTGACTCGCGAGAATTTGAGCAGGTCCAGGGGCGTGCTCAGGCGGTAGAGACGGCCCGCGTAATAGCTGTTACTGGTGGGCAGCCAATGAAATTTCTCTCCCAATCCCAACCGCTGAATCAACTCCACCATCGCCGTATCGCTGGTAAAAAGGTGATGGTAAAACTTTTCCAAATAAGTATCGTTGATCCGGAACGACCCGGCCAGGCCCCCGACGACAGAGTTTTGTTCGTAAATAGTGCAGGAGATCCCCCGAGCGGCCAACGTGTCGGCCACGCTCATCCCGGTGATCCCCCCACCGACAATCGCTACGCGCATGTTCATCATCCCCATATTCCGCACTACCATCAATGCCGCCGCTCTCCAGGCCCAACCTGGGCCAAGAAACCGGCTAACAGCACACATGCCCATATCATAACCAGAAAGCAAGTTGCTGGCAAACGCCGTCTATTCGGGGTTCTGCTCTCCCTGCAACAGTAGACACGCCATCATGGCGCGCTCCCCCATACGCAGGATGCGCCCACAAATGAGATTCATTCCAGATTCTGCTCTCCCTGCAACAGCGCGGCCAGCGCGTCTACGAGTTGCTGGCGCGAGCCTTCCGCCAGGCGATAGCTGCGGCTGCGGCCCCAACCGTGGGGCTCCAACACGCCCGCCGTCACCAGGGCACGCAACCGCGTCTGGGCATCTTTCCCCGCCGGGGCGCCCCGCGTGATACGGGCGCGGGATACGACCAACCCGTCCGCCAGCAAACCAGCCAACTCCCTGGCAAGCGGGTCTTGCTGCGACTGGGCGTGGGACGGCTGCTCGCCCGCTGGGGCGGCTTGCTCCGGCGGGCTGGGCTGATCGGCCACTTCCTCGACAGCCTCGACCCGGTCAATCTGCTCGAGACTGCCCATCACGCGGGCAAAAGGGGCCAGGATGTCGTGGATTCTCCCCGCTGTCTCGGCGATCTGTTTCCACAGCGGGTTGAGTTCGTTCCGCCGATAGCCGCGGCTCCATAGGCGTTGTTGCATCAACACGAGCTGCATCTGCCCGTACGAGTCTACCGCCTTGTCGAATCCAGAGCGCTTGAGCGATTCGAGCAAAAGTTGTAGCCCCTGATGCGTGGATTCGAGGGATTTGCGTAGCGAACGGGCCGTTTCCCGTTCCTCTTTGGCCGTCATCCGCCCGTCTCGTCTGGCCATGTCAAACTCCTTGCAGGCAAACTGTCAGCGCGATTCATCGCCATCGGCAAGGCAGGTTCACTGGCCCCCATAGTACGGGAAACGGCCCTGGCCTGTCAAGACAAACCCTTTTCCTGCTGTTGCATCGAGAACTGCCCGGAGCGCCATCCCGACCTGATCGTGCGGGTCAGCGGGTACAGCACTCCCTTTGCCACCCTGCCCCGCGACGTGCAGGACGAGATCATTCAGCGGACGCTGGTCGCCTGACTGGCGACGAACGAACCAAGTCCCCTGATCGAGAGACGCCAGGGAGCTTCACTATGTCGGAACGGAAACATTCTGTTAGGAACTTGCCAGCTCGTAAAAGCTATAGATTCGGCTGTCTCGGCCATTTGCCGGGCATTTGGATTGTGTTGGCTGGCTTGCTGGATGTACAATCCTGGCAGAACCGTTTGCGGGCAAGCGGTTCCTGATCCGGCGTGGACCTCGGGGTTGGCCCTTTCCGCCACAGCAGTCCCCGAATCGTTGGATTGCATGGCATCTGTATGCACAATGGAGGAATACATCGATGAGTAAGCAAGTGCAAGATATGCCCTCACAGACCGCCCTTTTTACTGCCTTGCGAAGGGCTTTGGCGAACAAGGAGTACAACGATGCGAGATTCGGGCCAGACTTGCTAGCCGAGGTGTTCCTGCCCGCTTACTATCGGTTTTTCCTGAAATTCGCCAGGGTAAGGGAAGGTACCAAGGGCAAACTGGCTGCTTTCATGCCAGGCATGAATGAGTACATCATTGCCAGAACAGCTTTCTTTGACGGGCTTTTCGTGGATGCCCTGAAGAACCAGATCCCGCAGATCGTGTTGCTCGGTGCCGGATACGATTCAAGGGCCTATCGTTTCGCGAACCTGAATAGCGGCACAAGGATTTACGAATTGGATGCTGCCCCAACACAGAATCGAAAGAAAAAGTGCTTGAGGGCGGCCCATGTAAGCATCCCTGCTCACGTTCGATTCGTCCCTATCGACTTCCTGAACGAGTCACTGGGCGATGTTCTGGCTAGAGCAGGCTATCAAAGCGAAGGACGGACCCTGTTCCTTTGGGAAGGGGTCAGTTATTACCTGGATTGGGCTTCGGTTGAGAAGACACTGGGCTTTGTAAGCAGCTTCTCACACGAGGATAGCATCATTGCATTTGACTATACGATCCCCCTCTCCGAAGAAGCTGCGAGCAAGCATTACGGCACAGCTCAATTCATGCAATCCATGCAAGAGCACCATGCGAATGAACAGCTACTGTTCGCAGCGGAGCACGGGAAGATCGAGTCGTTTTTGGCGCAAACGAATCTCGTAATGATAGAGCATATGGATAACGAAACGATTGAACGAAAATACCTGACGGATGAGGATGGGTCGCTGATCGGTAGAATAACCGGAAATTTCCGCTTTGTATGCGCATCGCCAAGAAAAGGATGACCCTTGAATAGGGGCATCCGTTGAGCGGCATGCAGGGATGCAAATCGCTGTTTCCATACACGTCAAGTCGGTAGATCGTCGGCGGTGCATCAAGCCTATGCCTTTCCCAATCAGTACAAGACCCTGATGCGCCGCCGACGCCTCTTATTCCATCCAGCGGAAGGTGTTGGCGATACTCTGGAATGCGGGGAAAGCTTCGTCGTACAGATCAGCGCGGCAGGCAAAGGTCAGCCAGTAGGTGTCCCTTCCCCGAACCAGCACATACTGAAGCGATTCCACCAGGATTTCGTCGCCGTTTTCGTCCATCGTGGCCAGTTGCGTGCGCAATTCCCCGGCTTCCCCCAGCGAGAGCATGACCTGCTCGGCAGAGACCACCTCGATGACGTTGGGCAGCTTTTCCAGTTCACTGCTGTTTATCTCTAGCAGAGTGTCGAGCGGCATCGGCAAGGGTAACGTTTGCATGCTGATGTTGAGGTTGGTGACGCTCTCCTCGGTCGCCGTCTCCAGATCAAAAGCCCAGAAGCGAATGCCGAAATCCTCCAATTGCCCCAACTGTTCGTTGAGATACGCCTCGAGTTCTGGGTCGTTCTCCAGCGAGGTGCCCATCAGCTCCTTGATGTACTCCTGCATGTCCTCATCAATGGGGATGCCCACCCATTGCTCTGGCAAGGCGATAGACGCTTGCAGGGTGGGAATCTCGTACACCTCCCAGCCCTCCTCTAACTCCAGAGACTCCTCGGCAACGACCACTGCTGTGGGCTGGGCTGTTGCCAGTGGTTCGGCTGTTGCCGATGGCTTGGGCGTGGCCGATGGCCTGGGGGTAGCGGTAGGTGGCAGGGGAGTAGCCGTCGCAGTCGGCGCAGCAGCCGTCAAAGAGGCAACGATCTCGGCGGCTACCCGAGTCGCGTGCGCGTCCAGCTTTTGCGCTTCCGCGGTCTGGGTGGCATACAGTTCGTCAGCAACCTTGACCTGGCGGGATAGGCGGTCGCTGCTACAAGCGGCGAGGGAGAACAGCAAGACGAACAGAACGCTCAGAGAAACAGGACCACGTGGGGACAAGTGGACCGTCACGGCAACCTCCTGGGTGCGATGAATGGGGTGGCAATCACACAAGGAACCGGACTGATCGAGTCAGGCGCACGCTTGCGATTATACGGTCGCCCATATAGCGCGTCAAGCGTGCATACGCAGGAACGGCTTCAATCCAGCGGACGCGCGCCTTTACAGGCTAGTGATGATACGGTACCATGCCAGCGATCAGACGTCATCGTTGCCACTGTACATTCATTTGCCTACAGAGGAGCGCACACATGGACAAGACATCCGCGACCCACATCGACCCTATGTCTCTCGCCGAACGTCGAGCCTTTGCCCCTGCCAGGGGCATGTCCAGCATCCAACCGGCGAGCCGCTGGGAAGACGCCTTGATTACCGGGAATGGCACACTCAAAGCCCAGGTGTTCGGCCACCCACTGCAGGAGATGATCACTTTCTGGCATGAGCGCGTGTTTGTCCCCAAGTGGAAAGAGCCGCCCCAAGCGCCCAAGATCGCCGACATTATCCCCGAAGTAAGGCACCTGATCCTGACGGGGGAATACCAGAAGGCCGCCCTGCTGACCATCGAGACTATCCTGGAACGCGACGAGTTCTACCGCGAGCGGTTGACGCTCCCCGCTGGCCTCTCCTTCGAGCAACTGGACGCCAAGAGGATTCCCCCTGTGCCGGTGAGCATCCGTTCCAGCCACGGGCATCCCTGCTATGCCATGCGCATCGAGCAACCCGAAGCTGGTGACATCAAGAACTATGTTCGGACGCTAGATTTCCACTCCGGCGAGGCCACGGTTCACTGGGAGGACGAGCGCGGCGCATGGCAGCGATCCCTGTTCGTCTCCCGCCCTGCTATGGCGGTGATCCAACGCCTGACTCCCCCGCCAGGGCGATCGTTAGGCGTCCGCATCCGGCTGGATGACCAGATGCCGCGAAGGCCCGCCGAACTGCGCTTTAAACGAGATTTCGACACCCACCACCTGATCGTCACCGGGCAATATGATCCAGCGTTCGGCAACAAGGGCTATGCCAGCGTCACGCGGGTCGTCCTGCCCGACGGCTCGGCGGAAATAGCCGCTGATAATACCCTGCTCATTCGCGATGCCAGTTCGGCCCTGCTGATTACCCGCATCGGCTGGTACAACGACCTCCAGCAGAGCGACGTGGATGCTCTGGTCGAGCAGGTGGATCAGATCGTCGCAGACTATGACCAACTGCTCCAGGAGCATACCGCCATCCACGGCGAGATATTCGACCGGGTATCCCTGGACGTCGGCGGCGGGGAAGCGCACGCCCAAAGCACCGAGGAGCTACTGACCGAGGAACTGCTGCATCCCACCATCCACCCGGCGTTGATGGAAAAGATATTTGATATGGGCAGGTACTTTATGCTCGTCGAGTGCGGCGAGTTGCCACCCATCTGGGGCCACGTGAATATCAATGTGAACCTACAGATTGCGTCGGGCAACCTGGGTGACCTGCCGGAAGCGATGGAATCCTTCTTTGGCTGGATTGAGGGCTACTTCGACGACTTTCGCGCCAACGCGCGGAACGTGCTGGGCTGCCGGGGCATCCAGATCAACGTGCACCCCGACATGGAGAGCGGCCGACAGTATCACTTTAGCTACGTCTGGCCGCACGAATACTGGACGGCTTGCTCCGGTTGGGTCTACCAGCCCTTCTACGAGCACTATCTGGTGACCGGCGATCAGGATTTCCTGCGCAACCGGCTGATTCCCGGCCTGAAGGAAATCGCCCTATTCTACGAAGACTTCCTGACCGAAACGGACGCCAACGGAAATTACATTTTCGTGCCCTCCTATTCCCCGGAGAACTGCCCCCGAAACCTCAGGACCTCGGCCGTGGTCAACTCCACGATGGACATTGCGGTCTGCAAAGAAGTGCTGACCAACCTGTGTAAGTTCTGCGAGGAACTCGGCATAGAGGCCGAGAACCTGCCCAAATGGAAGGCCATGCTCGCCAAGCTGCCTCCCTATGCGCTGGATGAGCAGGGCACGCTGCGGGAATGGGCCTGGCCGGGGCTGGAGGAACGCTACGACCACCGTCACCTTTCTCACTTGTACGGCGTATGGCCGGGCGACGAGATCAACCCCGACGAGACGCCGGAGCTGGCGCGGGCCGCCATGCTGGCGAACCGCAAGCGCGCGCAGGAAAACGCCTCCGCGCACGGTGTCATGCACCGTGCGCTCATCGCTGCCCGCCTTAAGGATGGCTATCTGGTCTACCACAACCTCAAGCAGATTCTCGATCAGGGTTATGTGAACTTGTCCTTAATGACCAACCATAACCCTTACTCGGGCTATTTCCCCGACGCGCTGGGATCGCTGCCTGCGCTGATGATGGAGATGTTGGTCTACTCGCGGCCCGGCGTGGTCGAACTGCTTCCGGCCCTGCCCGCCGAGTTCCCCAAGGGCACTATCTCCGGAGTCCGCTGCCGCACATGGGCCAGGCTAGACAAACTGACCTGGGATGTGGGCGAAAAGCGCGTAGAGGCAACTCTGTCATCCCTCAAGGACCAGGAGCTAGACCTGATCGTTCGCCGGGGTATCGCCCAGATCGCTGCGCCAGAGGGCGTCGTGCTGGGTGCGCTGCCGGAGCAGCGGCCTGGCTACAAGATCAAGCTGTTGGCCGGGAAGCCGGTTACCCTGTCCATCGAGCTAGCAGAATAGGTCGCTCTGCCGCCCGCTACTACGTTAGCACAAGCCCTCGTCGGCCACCCGGCTGCCGAGGGCTTGTCTGTGCCGCACTGGCATGCGCCGTCCGGCCCAATGCTCGCCCTGGCCTGATCATTCCCACAGCGAGCGCGCCATCTCACCCGCCTCCACCACGGCCGCCCTCTGAAACCGCATTTGCATTTGCGCAAAAGGGATAGGAACGCGATAATACCGCCATTGACCATCCTCGATTGCATAGGCAGCCAGCCATCGAGCAAAGGAGCACCACATGGCCAAGTATCGCAGTGTCATCATCGGTTGCGGCGGCAGGGCCGCCATGCACGCGCTGGCGTACCAGCATGTACAACGGGCAGAGGTCGTGGCCTGCTGTGACCTGGTCGCCGAACGCCGAGAGCAGTTCGCGCAGCGGTTTGGCCTGCGTCCCTATGCCGATGCGGCGGACATGATCTCCCAGGAGCGCCCCGACTTGGTGCACGTGGTCACGCCGCCCACCGTGCGCGAGTAACTGCTACGCGTGGTGAACGATCTGGGCGTGCCCGGCTGCCTGGTGGAAAAGCCCATCGCCTACCAGGTGCGCGACTGGCAAGCCCTCTGCACCCTGGAAGCGGAAAGCACCACCAAGTTCGGTGTGGGCGCGCAGTTCCGCTATCATCCGGTAATGATTCGCTGCCAGGAGGCCCTGCGTTCCGGCAAGCTGGGCCAGCTCCTCTTCCTGGATGGGTCCGCCCGCTCGACCATTTGCGATCAAGGAGTACACAACATCGACTGGGCCATGTCGCTGAACGAGGACGCTGCGCCCGTGCGAGTATTCGGCACAGTCAGCGGCAACCGCGAGATGGCCGGGCGCCATCCCAGCCCGAACACGACCACCGCCCAACTGCTGTTCGCCAACGGCGTGCGCATGCTCTGGAACCTGGGCTATACTGCGCCGTCCGTGTTGGATGACCCCGCCGTCTGGAAGCATGGCCGGATGGCCGCCTACGCCCAGCAAGGGCGCACGCTCTACGAGGAGTTTGCCCGCTGGGAGATCGTCTCCCCGGATGGCGTGGAGCAAGGGCTAGTGTCCGACATGCAGGCGTGGACCGAAGGCAACCATCAGGCCCAGGCCAACCTGACCAATGCCATGCTCGACTGGATCGAGGGCGGCCAGCCGGTCGGAACCCACCTGCGTCGCGCCCTGGCCCAGTGGAATGCCGTCCTGGGGTTGTACGCCAGCGCCGCCTATGGCCGCCCCATCGACCTGCCCTTTGACCCGCCAGACGACCTGTGGGAAAAGCTGGTCGAAACCCTGAACGGGGCACACTGACGCGCTATCTATCTTGGCTCACACACTCACCAAAGGAGCACCACTATGAAGAAAGCAGTCATCCTGGGAGAGCGGCAGTCCGGTCTCATCGACGTGCCCGACCCTCAGCCCAAAGAGAACTGGGCGGTGGTCAAGGTACATGTCGTCCCCATGTGCACCGAATACAAAGCCTGGGTCTCTGGCAGCCCCAGCCAGTTTCTCGGCCATGAGGCGGTAGGCGAGGTCGTGGCCGTGGCCCAGCCGGGCCGCGTGCAGGTGGGCGACCGCGTGGTCGTCATGCCCCAATACCCTTGCGGCGTCTGCGAGCTATGCGTGGCGGGGGATTACATCTACTGTGAGCACATCGTCAGCCTCAAGCAGTTCCTGGGCACGGCAGAAGGAAGCGCCACCTATGCCCAATACCTGATCAAACCCGACTGGTTGCTGCCCAAAATCCCCGAGGGCATGTCCTACGAGCAGGCGGCCATCTACTGCTGCGGGTTGGGTCCCTCGTTCGAGGCGTTCGAGGCCATGCAGGTAAACGCCTTTGATACCGTGATGGTTACCGGCATGGGGCCGGTAGGATTGGGCGCTGTGATCAATGCCAAGTATCGCGGCGCGCGCGTCATCGCCGTCGAGTCGATCCCGTACCGGGTAGACTATGCCAAGAAGCTAGGCGCCGATATCGTCATCGATCCCCGCGACGGGAAAGCTCTGGAGCAGGTGCGCGCGTTGACTGGCGGCAAGGGGGTAGACAAGGCGCTGGATTGCTCCGGCACCGTGGCCGCCGAGCGGTTCTGCATCGACGCCGCCCGCCGCCGTGGTCAGGTAACTTTTGTGGGCGAATGTTTCAACGAACTCACCATCACCGTCAGCCCCGACATGATTCGCAAGGGCCTGACCGTGCGCGGCTCCTGGCACTATAACCTGAACAACTATCCCAGCGTCATGCAGATCATCCAGCACTCGCCAGCCGCGGGCCAACTGGTCAGCCATGTCTTCCCCATGAGCCAGATTCAGCAGGCGTTGGAGCTGTCCGCTTCGCACCAGTGCGCCAAGGTCCTGCTCAAGCCGTGGGAATAGCCGCCAACGGCAAAAGGGCGTGACCTGCCATCCACAAGGACAAGAGCACCTATGAACAGCAAACAGCGTTGCCTGGCAGCCACCCGAGGGGAGCCGGTGGACCGCGTGCCCGTGTTCCCCCTGCTGATGTACATTCCGGCGGACCGGGCGGGCATTTCCTACCGGCAATATGCCACCAACGGCCACGCCCTGGCCGAGTCCCAGCTCAAGGTACGAGAGATGTTCCCCATCGACGCCATCACCTCGTGCAGCGATGCCTTTCGCATTGCGGCCGACCTGGGCGGCGAGACGCTCTACCCGCAAGATAAGCCGCCCTATCTGGCGCGGCCACTGATCACCAACGAGGGCGACCTGCGCCGCCTGAAGCGGCCCGACCCTTCGCGGCCAGACAGTCGCCGCGCCGACCGCACGCGGGCCACCCGCGAGATGGTTCAGGCCGTGGGGGACGAGTGCCTGGTGTTGGGCTGGGTGGATATGCCCTTTGCCGAAGCCTGCTCGGCCTGCGGCGTGACCCAATTCCTGATGATGCTGGTGGAGCAGCCCGCGTTGGCCCACGGCATCCTGGATTTCCTGACCGAACTGGTGATCGAGTTCACCCTGATGCAGGTCGAGGCGGGCGCGCCGATGATCGGGGCGGGCGATGCTGCCGCCTCGCTGATCTCTGCGCCCATGTTCCGCGAGTTCGCCCTGCCCTACGAACAGCGCGTGTGCGCGGCGGTGCAGAATTCCGGTGCGCTGCTCAAGCTGCACATCTGCGGCAGAACCACCCACCTGCTGAACGACATGGTGCAGTCTGGCGCAGACCTGTTCAATGTGGACCACCTGGTCGATTTGGCTACCGCCCGCCGGGTATACGAGGCGGCGGGCAAAGCCTTCAAAGGGAATATCGACCCGGTGGCCGCGATGGATCAGGCCACCCCGGAGGAATGCGAGCGGGCAGCGTTGGACTGTCTGCGCATCGCCGACGGCGCGCCCTACCTGCTCAGCCCCGGCTGCGAGCCGCCCGCCACGGTAACCGACGAGACGATGCGGGCCTTTTGTCTGGCCCCACAGAAATATGTCGCCCAATGCCACCGGAAAGGAGCCTGACGTGAGCGAGGAACTGGTTTTCCCCCTGCGTACCATCCATCTGGACTTTCACACCGGCCCGGATGTGCCCGACGTAGGCCGCGATTTCGACTCCAAGCAGTTCGCCCAGACGTTCCAAGATGCGTATGTCGATAGCGTGACCGTTTTTGCCAAGGGGCACCACGGCCACCTGTATTACGCGACGGACCATCCGGCCCGCCACCCCTCCCTGCCCAAGGAACTGGACCTGCTCGGAGAGCAGATCGAGGCGTTACACAGCGTCGGCATCCGCGCCCCGATCTATATCAGCGTGCAGGTGGACGAGTACGCCGCCAATACCCACCCGGAGTGGGTCGCCCTCACGCCCCAGCTTCAGATGGTCAAAGGGGGGAACTCGGCCTTTGTTGCTGCCTGGAAAGTGCTGGATATGTCCAGCCCCTATCAGGAATACCTGGCCGACCAGATCGCCGAGGTGCTGCGCAAATTCGCGCCGGTGGATGGCCTGTTCCTCGACATGTGCTGGGACCAGCCCAGTTGCAGCAAGTGGGCCACCGACGGGATGAAGGCTCGCGGACTGGACCCACGCGAGGAGGCCGACCGGAACAAGTACGCCCGGATAGTGGCCCATGACTATATGGCCCGCTTCCGCCAGATGCTCGAGAACGCCCAAAAGGGCCAACCGCCCGCGGGGATCTGGTTCAACAGCCGCCCCAAGACCAACCTGCACGTCGAGAAAAAGTACTTGCGCCATGTCGAAATCGAGGCCCTGCCCACCGGCGGATGGGGCTATGCCTATTTCCCTTACGTGGCCCGCTTTGTGCGGCCCTTGGGGCTGCCTACCCTCAGCCATACCGGGCGGTTCCACAAGAGCTGGGGAGACAATGCCGCCCTCAAGCCACAGGCCGCGCTGATGTACGAGTGCTGCCAGATCCTCAGCCAGGGGTTGACCCTCGGCGTGGGGGATTTATTGCACCCGCGCGGCGTGCCCCACAAGGCGACCTACGAGCTGATTGGCAGCGTCTACAAGCACATCGCCGCCTGCCAGCCTTTCGTGGCAGGCGCGAAACACCTGAGCGAGATAGCCGTGGTCGTGGACCCCACGCTGGGTGATCGGCCCGGTCCGTCGGGCCTGGGAACCGTGCGCGCGCTGCAACAGCTCCGCCAGCAATTCGACATCGTGCCGCCAGAGGCGGACCTATCGGCGTACAAGCTGATCATCCTGCCCGAAACGACCCGCGCCGATGACGCCTTGCGGGCCAGCCTGCGAACCTACCTGCATAACGGCGGGGCGCTGATCGTCTCCGGCCCGGCGGCGCTGGATCAGGCCGGGCAGCCGATTATGGCGGAACTGGGCATCATCGCGCACGGACTGTCGCCCTATACCCACGTGTTCCTGCACCCAACGGATGCCATCAGCCAGGGGATGGCTGACTTTGACACGGTGATGTACGAACAGGGCTGGCGGATGACGCCTGCCGAGGGAGCCAGGACGCTGTGTGGGGTAGTAGAGCCATATTTCCAGCGGGCGTACGACCACTTCAGTGGGCACGACTATACCCCGCTCAACCAACTCTCCCCCTATGCCGCGGCCATCCAGCATGGCCAAGCGATCACCTTTGCCGTGCCGCTGCTGGAGGCGTTCGGCAAGCACGCCAACGTGCCTTACCGGCAAATCCTGGGGAATTGCATCGACCTGCTCTTGCCGCAACCGCTAATCCTCGACCAAGGCCCGGCCCACCTGGAGGCCACGGCGGTCCGCAAGGGGGGCGCGACCATCGTGCATCTGATCAGCTTCTTGCCCTCTCGCCAGACGGATACCCTGGACATCGTCCACGATCCGTTCCCGCTGGTAGAGATGCCCATTGCCGTGCGGCTAGACGCCGCCCCCAGCCGCCTGACTCGCCAGCCGGAGGGGAAGGAGCTGCCCTTCACCTATAGCGATGGCTATGCCCACACCCAGGTGACGGTGCTGAGCGGCCACACCATGCTGGTGTTCGAATAGCCCCAAGGCTATGCAGACTGCTTGCACAACAAAAGGAGACGCCCATCTATCAGGCGTCTCCTCGCTTTGTGGTCTGTAGCCGATCAACCCAAACGGGTACAGGAACAGAACGTACCATGTCGAACCAGATTGCTTGAGACAGCAACCACCCTGTGGGCCTGCATCCCCTCCCCGGTTTGTAGCTGCATCTATCGGTCAAGGACGCCGCCGGTTTGATGCCCCCGATGGCTCACAGGGCAGTCGCTGTCCAGGGCTGGCTGTCCGTTCCCCCCAGGCTGACCGCCAGCCCCCGAACAACAGGATCACATCACATCTTGAGACCGCTCATCACCACGCCGCGCACAAAGTAGCGTTGCGCCAGGATGAACAGCAGGACAGCCGGTACGGTCATGATCGCCGATCCGGCCATCAGCAGGTGCTCGCGCGGCTTTTCCGTTGCGCCACCGGCTCCCACCACTGTCTGGAAGAAACGCAAACCGACAGCGGCAGTGAAAAGCTCATACTTGCGCAGATAAATGAACGGCCCCATAAAGTTGTTCCAGTGCCCCAGGAAGGCGAGGATACCCAGCGTAATCAGGGCTGGCTGCATCAGCGGTACCAACACCTGCCACAACGTGCGGAAAGGTCCCGCGCCGTCCATCATGGCCGCCTCATCCAGGTCGCGCGGCAGGCTCAGGATGAACTGCCGCAGCAAAAAGATGGCAAACGCTCCGCCACCCAGCCAGGACCCGATAGTCAGCGGGATATACGTATTCACCCAGCCCAGATGGTGGAATAACAGGTATTGCGGGATCAACAGCACTTGCCCTGGGATCATCATCGTGCCCAACATCACCATGAACCAGAAATTGTTCCCCTTGAAGCGGAATCGGGCGAACCCGTACGCACAACTCATGGCCGTGAGCAACTCGCCGGGCAGGGCAATGGCGATGATCAGGAAGCTGTTCAGCATCCACCGGGCAAAGGGGTGCGTCTGGAACACCTCCACATAGTTGTGCCATTGGGGTATCGATGGATACAACTTGGGCGTGTAAGAGCGCAGCTCCATCCAGGTTTGCAGAGAGGCGTTCAGGGTCCAGTACAGTGGGAACGCAAACACCAACCCACAGACCGTCAGGAAGAAATAAGCCAGGACCTTGTTGATGCGGCGACGCTTTCGACTGCTCTCAGACAAAGAAGTCTGGGCCGTGGGCCTGATTGTGACTGTGCTGCTCATTCGGCTACCCTCCATAGTAGAATACCCACTTGCCCGAGAACCGCTGCTGGACCAGGGTTAACGTCACGATGATGACGGCGAACAACCAGGCCAACGTACAGGCATAGCCCATACTCAGGTAATCGAACGCCTGATAGTAGATGTGCAGCCCAATGAAGTAGGTTGCGTACGCCGGTCCTCCGGAGGTCGTAACGAATGCCGACGTAAAGACCTGCAGCGCCCCGATCACTCCCAGGATCACGTTAAAGAAAATGGTGGGTGATAGCAGCGGGATGGTAATGTGGCGCGTGCTGTGCCAGGGGCTAGCCCCGTCAATGGAGGCAGCCTCATAGAGTTCCTGAGGGATGCCCTGTAGCCCGGCCAGGAAGATAATCATGCGCGTGCCGCCCACCCCCAGCCATAACGACATCATCACCAGTGAGGGAAGAGCATATCGCCGGTCGCTGAACCAGCCGGGTGCAGCCACGTGGAACAGGCCACGGATCGCAGCGTTGATCGGACCGAAATCAGGGTGCAGCAGCCAACCAAACAAGATGGCCGCCGCCATGATGGGCACCAACGAGGGCACATAGAATAACGTGCGGAATACTGTGATGCCCTTGACTCCCGTGTTCAGCAGGATCGCCAGGAACATGGAACCAAGCACGCCCAGCGGCACACTGAGGGCGGCATAGTAAAACGTGCGAATGATGGAAGGATAGAAGAGCTTGTCCTTCGAAAGCGCATAGATATAGTTATCCAGGCCCAGGAATTGCGGTGGACGCAAGATATTGTACTTGGTAAACGACAGAGCCATAGACGCCAGTGCCGGGCCTAGCGTGAGCAAGAAGAAACCGATCAACCACGGGCTAATGAACAGGTAGCCGTACAGGTTCTCTCGCCGGGCGAAATTGTACTTGCGAGTGGCTGGTGTCGGACGAACGCCTGTCACTGATTGGTGAGTCATCGCTGTCCCCTAATCTGCATATTGGAGAGTACCCTACCACAAACAAGAAGCGGCGCGGAGCGCCGAGATGATCCGGCGCTCCGCGCAAGGTGAGCTATCAGGCAGGCGGCATATCCAACACGTCTTGGACGGCCTTGTGCAGTTCCTCCACGCCTTGTTCGAAAGGCATAGGCTGCTTGCGGTCCATCATCAACGTGCACTGCTGGGCAAAGGCATTGCGCACCTCTGCGCCGCGCATGTTCGCGGGCACGCGGAAGAGGATGCCGTTGAACAGGCTTTCCTCGCCCCAGCTGTAGGCGACATCGCGAATCTTGAGAATCTCGTACGTGTCCGGTCGCACCAGAGCGCCCTCACCAGCGATCAGGTTGAACTGCAGGCTTCCTTCCTTTGTGGTGAGGTGCTTGATGAACTCGTAGCAAATCTCCGGGTACTCGGTCTTGGCGTTGATGTTCCACGTGCCACCCATCACCCAGGAGGAGCATTTGCCATCCGGGCGGTTGGGATAGTAAATGGTCGTGGGTTCGCACACTTCGGGGTCCGTGATCGCCTTGCGCAGCGTGCGGACGATATCCAGGGCGCCGCCACCGTACATGGTGCACCCCTTGCCTTCGCCCCAGGCCGTGGCCCGGTTGCCCGCCACATCCCCCGGCCACCCGAGCACTTGGTCCTCGACGGCCAAGTTGTAGAGCCACTTCAGACCCGCAATGGACTCTTCCGTATCGAGGATCGACTTGGTACCATCCTCGCTAAGGATGTCCCCACTAAAGGCGCGCAGAATGGCCCCGAACGCCACATCACCGATCATGATGTTAGCGCCCCACCGATCCACTTCGCCCGGAATCTCGCCCTTCACATGCACCTTGCGAATAAAGTCGGCGATTTCTTCCATGGGGGTGTTGCGGGATTCGGGCGCCGGGACGGTGATACCTGCCGCCTCCAGGTGCTTTTTGTTGGTGAGCAGGCAATCATGGCCGCTCCAACCCCAACTGGGCAGACCATAGAGCTTCCCCTGGTAGTACTGCTGGTTAATAAAGACATCGAACCATTCTTTCAGGTCCAGCGAGGGGTCCGCTGCCATCAGGTCATCCCAGGGGAGCAACAACCCGTTCTCGATGGCCGCCTCAAAGACCAGGTGACCGGGATCGAACGAGATCATGTCGGCCAGGTCGCCGGCTGCGGCCTCGGCATACATCTTGGCATAGTCGCCGTAGGGCATGGGCATGAACTCGAACTCGACTCCCGGGTACATATCCGTGAAGCTCTGCATACGCTCTTCGTTCCAACCGGTGCCAGGGCCACGCCAGGTCGCCCAGCTTACCTTGCCCTGCAGTTTTTCAGCCATCTCGGCCTGTCGGTCGACGACCACGACCTTTTCGACCTCTTTGGTCACTTCCTTCTCAACAACCTTCTCGACCTCTTTCTCGACCTCGACTGTCTCCTTGACGACCTTCTCGACCTCGCGGGTCACCTCAACGACCTTGGGCTGGCAGGCGGCCAGCAGCCCGGCACTCGTAATCATACTGGCGGAACGCAGGAACGCTCGACGGGTTAATTGTGCGGTCACGGTTCTTTCCTCCTGAATGGGAATGAATGAACAACGCGGGACACCGGGAGTTGCTGGATGACCGGGCAAGCCGTCATCCCAGGGACAACCCATCCTGACAGAGCGATCTGACTACCTGGGCTATCACCCCCCTTCTGCAACCAGCAACCATTTGCATGTCACGGCCCGATCATACGGCTCAATGGCCTTGTCGCGCTTGCCAAAAAAGCGCCCGCAACCTATACTCGACCCCAGTGCGGATAGGCACGAAGCACGGCCCTGACGCTGGAATTATACAGACAGTATATCATGTAGCGAGCAAGACGTGAAGGGGCTCCAGGACGCATTTTTGCCTGCATTTGCCACCAACAATGCATACATAGTTGCTGCATAGCTTGTGAGGTCAGCATGCCCGTCCCAGAAATGTTCATACGCGACGTGAAGGATGCGCTGAGCAATCTCTACGACCCGATCCACCTGCAAAGCCACCCCCTGGTAGAGCAGTTGACCCTGCCTGCGGGCCGCGGCGAAACGGCGGGAGAAGTCTTGCGACAGCTCTTCTGGGACACGATCAAATCGCTGCAACCAGCGACCTCTATCCCGATCAGCGCCCCTGAATGGACCACCTACCGCCTGTTCTGGCTGCACTATGTGCAGGCTTTTACCCTCGCTCAGACCTGTGAGGAGTTGGGGCTCAGCCAGCGCTCCTTCTACCGCCGCCACCGCGAAGGGCTGGAGGCTATCGCCAGCATCCTATGGACCAAACATCGTCGCCAGAAGCCTGCCCAGGTCCCAGACCACGAGGATTCGCCCCAGGAACGGGCCACCGCCGAGGCCATCCGGCTGGCCACCCAGTCCCGCCGACAGGCAGTGGACCTCTGCCGGATATTGCGAGAGGCAACAGCCACCCTGCACCCCTTGGCCGAGCAACAGAGCGTGCACCTGGCAGTCCACTGCCCCGATTCGCTGCCCGCCGCCTATGGCGACCCGGCCCTCTTTCATCAGATCATCCTCAACGTGCTCACCGAGGCCCTGCGGCTGGTCGCCACGGACGTGCTCTCCCTGACAGTCACGAGCCGTGCACAGGACACGCTCTGGCAGGTCAGCGGGTTGAGCGGGACGCGCGCGCCGACACGGGACTTGCAGACGCGGAACGGCCTCGCGGTGGGCGAGGCCCTGCTAGAGTTTTATGGAGGTCGGCTATGGTTGGTACAGGGGGAGGATGGTAGTCCCACGCTCCACTTCACCGTGCCAGCCGCCGAGCCGGTGACGGTGCTGGTCATCGACGACGACCTGAATACCATCCAACTTTACAGGCGTTACATGCAAGGGCCACCTTACAGCGTGCGCGCTGCGCGAACTTCCGAGGAACTGGATGCCCACCTGGCTGAGAGTCGGCCCGATGTGATCCTGTTAGACGTGCTCATGCCCATAGAGGATGGCTGGAAGCTCTTGCAGCGCCTCAAAACCTCCGCCGAAACGCGGGGTATCCCCGTCATTATCTGCTCGGTGTTGCCTCAGCCGCAATTGGCCGTGGCCCTGGGCGCAGCCGAGGTATTGCAGAAACCCATCAACGAGAGTGACTTGCTGGAAACGGTGGAGCAGGTTTTGGAACAATGCCGTCAGACCTCGACGGCTGCCGCTGCGGGAGGTAAATAGTCGGCGCTCAATTGATCGAGCATGACCTGCAAAATGCTGGCCACCCGACTGATGTCAATGGCCTTGCCATAGCGCAAACTGATCGGCGTCTCCAGGGCCATCACCCCCTCGCTGACATCCCGCGCCGAAATGATCACCACCGGCACCTGGCACAGCCGCTCGTCGGCCCGCATACGCGCCAGCGTTTGCTCCCCATCCAGACCGGGCATTACCAGGTCCATGAACACCACATCCGGCACGGTTCGCTGCATGATCTCTAGCGCTCGCGCACCATCATACGCCTTCAGTATGGTATAGGGACGAGGCAACGACAACAGCATAACCTCCAACAGCCGCACTGCATCGGGGTCATCGTCCACTAACAACACGGTGGTCTCGGTGTCGCGCCGCTCCACCTGGCGCATCACAGAGAGTATCGCCTCCGGCGCGACGGGCTTGACCAGATAACTCCGCACCCCATGCCGCCCGGCGTGGCTCAAATCCCACGGCAACACCCAACTGATCACCGGCACGTTCAGTCCCTTGGCCGACAACTCGGCGCAGAGGCGCTCGTCCGTTTCCGGCGCAGTAATCACCGCCCGCGGGTGTAGTTCCTCCACCAACGACATGATCTCCTGCTGGTCGGTAACACCCACCACCCGATAGCCTTGAAGATAGCGGCTGAGGGGCCGGATCAACTCCAAATCCGCGTTGACCAGCAAAAAGCGCTCTTGGGGAGTGCGGCCTGCCCGTTCGCGGGTGCGCACGGGGGCAGCGGTCTCTGTCTCGGCATCGGGCAGCGGCAGGCAGAAATGGATGCGCGTGCCGACGCCCACCTGGCTCTCCGCCCAAATGCGGCCATCATGCAACTCTATCAGATGCTTGCTGATCGCCAGCCCCAGGCCAGTGCCCCGGGTTTCACTCTCTTGCAACAAGTGGGCCTGGAAGAACTCTTGAAAGAGCTGGGCCATCTTCTCGCGAGAGATGCCCAGACCGGTATCCTCGACGGTGACCAGCAACGTGCTATTCTCGCGGGTCGTGCGCACCGTCACTCCCCCTCGTTCGGTGAAACGCACGGCGTTGGTCAGCAAGTTGAGCATCACCTGGCGCAGGCGCACCTGATCCGCCAGGATGGGCGGCAGATCGCCGGACAACTCGGTCTGGATGAACAGCCCTTTGCGTTCGGCCAGCGGGGCCACAATGCGAATGGCATCCGCCACCACCTCTGCCTCCAGGTCCACCCGCTCTTTGACCAGCGGCATACTCTGCGCCTCAACCTGCGACAGGTCCAGGATGTCATCTACCAGACTCGCCAGGTGCTGGCTGTTGTTGTAAATGGCGACCACATCGGCGCGGTAGCAAGTGGGCAACGGCTCGCGGTACCTTTCGGGAGACATGGCCATCAGCCGACTGAAGCCCAGGATCAGGTTCATCGGGCCGCGCAGCTCGTGGCTGACCATTGCCACAAAGCGCGCCTTGGTCGCGCGGGCCTGCTCGGCCTCGTGCCGGGCAATCAGCAGCTCGCTGTTCATACGTTCGATTCGGTAGGTGGCCTCATCCAGTGCCTTCAGGGCCCGCGCCAATTCGCCACGTCGTTCGCGGGCAACGACCACCATCTTGTGGGCCTGTTCCCAGTCCATGATCGAGTGGACGATGGCCACGTGCAGCGGTCTCACCGCGAGCCAGCTCACCACCCAGGCAAGCGTGTACAGAAAGAGCATCCAGGCCGTATCGGGCGATAACAGTCCCTGCCCTCGACCTGCACCCGCCGCTCCGGCCACCACCGCCCAGATGAGCAGGACGACGGGCAAAGAGGCAAAGCCGTGAAACAACCCCTGGGCCATAAGCACGATCAGCACCCCAAAGGCCATTGGGATGGGAGTGGGATAAGCCCTCACCAGCAGACCCTCGGCCAGAATCAGCCCCATCAAAAACACCACGCAGGCTATGTTGTGGTGCTGCGCGCGCAGCATGAGGATGGGGATCACGACCAGCGATACGACAACTACCGCCAGGTCCACCAGGTAGATGCTCAGTCCCACCCATTCCCGACCGGCCGCATAGATCAGCCAGACCAGGGGAATCAGTACGAGCAGCATCACGAACATGGGCAACAGGTCGCGCCGCATTTCCCGCAACTCGGATGCGAGCGCATCAGGAGATAACGCACGCAACGGGGGCGCTTCGCCAGCAGCGGACATATCCTTCCTCCCGGATACAATCTATCCACACCCAATCGCCAAACGCAAGCAGAGCAACTAACCGAACGGATGGACCGCAGCCATCCCTGGCGGCAATCATAATAGGCTATCGGCTTGGGCCCGCAGGGTCCGAGCAGCCTGGGCATAGTGGAGCGCCAGCACCCTTGCCTGCCGCTGTCTCCCTATCCCGCCATCTCAGATAAAGCGTTTGGGATTGATGGGGTACGTCCCCCACTCATCCCGGCAGCGCTTCATCTCCAGAATGTTTTCCCGTTTGGCTCCCACCGCCAGAGAGTGGCTGGACCCCATGATGTACCCGCCCCCTGGCGCGGCGTGGGTGAAGGCATGCCGGGCATCCTCGCGAATGTCCTCCGGCGTGCCCATGATAATGTGCTCGTGCCAGATACCGCCCCACAGGCACAGCCGATCACCCACCTGCTCCTTCAGTGCCTTGATGTCCATCCCCGCCGAAGCCTGAATCCCCTCATAGGCATCATAGATGTCGGCCAGCAGGTCCACCACCGGCCAGGTGTGGCCGCAGCAATGCTTGAGCACCTTCAGCCCCAGGCGATGCGCCTCCTCGACCACCGCCTTGTGCACGGGGAAAACCATCTCGCGGTAAATGCGCGGACTGGCCATCAGGGCCGTGCTGGAACCCAGGTCGCCGCAAGGCATGATGCCATCCACGCCCAACTGGGAGAACAGGCGCAGGTCGCGCAGCAGCCGCTTCTGGGCCAGCTCCGCGATCTTTTCACATACTTCCGGGTAGAGCACCAGGTTCATCCAGCCCTCCTCCTCGGTCCGGCCAAAGCGGGGCCACTCCAGGTCACCGCAAAGCAGCAGGATAAAGTGGGTTTCCCCCATCTCTCGCACGGCGTGGTGAACCAGCTCCCAGCACGAATCGTCCGGACTCTCCAGCGGCTGATCGTCCACGCGGTCGATCAACTCTTGCACGCTCTCCACCGTAGCCGTTTGCAGCAGAGTCCGGCCCATCTCCGTCGGCATCAAGTCATGAGTAGTGGCCGAGATGTGGTAGGTCTGCCCCTTGGCATCGCGATAGGTTCCATCGGGCATTTTCTGATAGGGTTCGGGGCGATGGTCCTTGGGGGGCACGCGCCCTACAAAGACGATGTCCATATCCAGGGCGCGGACCAGGTCCAGGCGGTCCCGCTTATAAGAGGCCACCACCTCATCCCGGCGGCCATCCCATAGCGCCTGCGTCTCGCGCATCTTGGCCTGCACCAGAGTGGGTCGCCCCAGGATATCCTCGTACACGTTATAGTCGATCGAGTGCTCACCCCACGGGATGCGATCAGGCTCCCGGTGCTCCAGGGCCGCGAATACCCGTTCTCGTGGTAACATGGTTCGCCCTTTCCTCTGCGATAGATAGTGTCAAAAAGGGGGCAGGCGCGATGCCTGCCCCCTCGTTTTCTAGGCCTTGCGGCGCACGACGTACAGCCAATTCTCGCAGCAGTCCTCGTCGACCTCCAATTGCAACGCATCGCCAACCACGCGGAACGGTATCTGCCGCTCGCCATAGCCCACCCGCCCATAGGCGGGCCGCCCGGCAGCTTGCTGGCGACCACGGCCACCTGCAGGCGCGGCGGCTCCCTGCCAGACCTCAACCCCATCCGCGTCACCCAGGGCTAGCGGGACCGATACCGTTCCCGTGCTGCCGACCCACACGCGGTATAGCGGCTCCACCGCGGACGTGGCATATTCTGGCCCTAATGGATGCCAGGCGATGTGTACCGGCTCGTCCGCCCAGACAAAAGATTGCTCATTCAGGTGGATGCCACTGCACTCTCGCCCGCTGAAGGCAATCAGTCGCCCCTGCGCGTCCAGCCGCCAGGTGACGGCGTGCCTGCCGCGATAGGTGACCGATTGGCCCGCCACGCGCAACCCATCCAGCGCGATGGCGTCATCGGGCACGGGGTTTTCCTGCATGAGGCGCGCGTCCAGTTTGGTATCTCGTTGGAATCCCCCCGGCCAGCTCTCCTCGTGGTAGCGGTAATGCGGACAGACGGCCAACGCTCCGTTGGGGAACGCACAGGCCAGATAATCGGTCGTGCGCGAGATCACGCTGGGATTATCGTTCTCGGCAAACGTCCCGCTGCCAGGATAAGCCCCCAATGTATCCAGGATCTCGAACCAGGTGCGGGCCTCCACGCCCGTCGAAGCTGCCTGATCGTCGCGCGGGCGAAAGCCCAGGTAGACTGCCTGCCCGCCTCCGGGGTATATCCTGCGCGTGCCCACGCAGTGCCGCAGCGCCGCCCCGCCGGGGCGCACCCAGGCCACGGCCTCGCTGCCCGCTTGCGGCTCCACCGGGAATACCCGGTCCACGACGAAATCGGTCAGGATCGGCATGGGGCTAACTTCAGCCAGCGCGCCGTCAAAGACCACTTGCCGCGACGGCAAGGCCCACCCCATCGGGTCTTGAAGCTGTTGCAGCCGCAGGCCAAACAGTGCCTCCCAGCGCTCGCGCACCTCCGCGCCCGTCGTGTCGAGCATCGGCGGCATGCTGGACCAGATCACCGACCCGCCCCGGCTGGCGAACGCCTGCAACAGGTCGAGCAAGCGCGCATCTATAAATGGCTCGTACAACACGCACACCGTCCGGTACGCCGAGTTCTTGACCGCCAACTGTCCGTCCTCGCGGACCGCGCCATGCTCCACCAGCTTTTCCGCGGTGATCAGGTTGGCATAGCCATACTGGACCATCCAGCTTCCAAACCGCTCCTCCACCGCCACCAGGTCTTGCGGGTAAACGAACAGCACTTCGATCTGGCGCGGGGCATAGTCCTGCACCGAGTGGTAGGTGACATGGCCTAGCGCGCCATACGTTTCGCTAACCGCGGCCATGCGCTCGCGCACCGGCTGGGGCATCCCCCACATACCCGCGCTGGGCAGGGGCCGCCGGTTTAGCGCCGCCAGAGAGCAGGCCAGCACTCGCCCATAGTAGTTGCGGTCCGCATAGCCCCCTTCGGGCACGTCGTTATTGCCACCGTCGAGAAAGTCGTTCCATTTGAAATAGTTGGAGCAGGCGGCAGACGCCTGATGAATCGTGTTCGACCAGACGAAATCGGGGGTATACTCGTAGCGTCGCCGATGCTCCTCAGGGGACCAGCTATCGTGCACGCCCCCCACCGCCCAGGCGTCGCACGTGGGCGATTCGGCCCAGGTGGAATGGTAGAAAGCATCCAGGGGGTGGCCGTTGAGTTGCTCAGCCTTGGCCTTGGCGCCAATCATCAGCCGCACGACGTTCCCTTCCAGGAATTGGTAATACCGGCGGCGCATCAGCAGCGTGGCCCGAATGTCCGCCTGTGTGGAGCCAAAGACATGCTGGCTGGGCAGCTTGGGCTCGTGGGTGGGCAAGAAATCGTGCTGGTGCGCGCAGAAATAGACCATGTAGCGGGCGAAATCGGCATATTGCGCGCCGTACTGCTCCGCAAAGGCCCGCTCGAGCCCCGGCGACATATAGCGCATGGCAAACTGCCCGCCATCATGATGGGCATGATAGGACCAGTCCTGCTGAATGTGCATCTCGTCCGAATACACCCCCGCCAGCGAGATGCCCTTGTCGTGGTACTGCTGCACCAGTTCATCCAGGAACTGGCTCGCCGTGGGGCTGAGGTAATCCAGCTCCATCGTCTGATACTGCAACACCACCAGCACCCGATCCAGCGACCCAATCTGCTCGTTGCCCTGCCCCCAGACCCGCACGCGCACCGCGTCGAACTGGGCAGCCGTCACGCGGGTAGACCCTGGCAACACCTCCGTAGTGGTCGTCGCGCCGGGCCACTCCTCAATCTGCGGGGTCGCCAGTTCGACGATATTCTGCGGGTCCACGGCGAAGAACGGTGTGCCTGGAATGGGCTCCTCATGGAAGGCAAAGGCCCGCGCGCCGATCAGCTTGACGGGCGTGGGTCCCTTGTTGTTGCACCACTGTCGGTGCTGCCACATCGTCACGGAATAGCTGCCGGTCTGCGGGTCGCGCAGCCCCTCGCGATAGTGCATCCAGCGGCCCGCCTCGCCCGTCCGCGCGTGATACCCCACCCCTAATTCCAGCGGCGAGAGCACGCTCGGCTCCAGGCCAATGCCAAACTCCTGGGCCACATCGTGAACGCGCTTGAGCATCTCCTGAAAGGTCTCGGTATCGGGGTATAGGTGGCGTTCGGTCCCCCCAAAGAAATAGTCGTAGGCAATCCGCAGCTTGGTTACGCCGCGCGCCGCGCCCTGGCGCAAGAACTCGCGCAGGCTCATGGGAGCATCCATCCAGGGGGCGATTTTCTCTACTGCCTCGTCCGGATGAGTCGCCAGCTTGACGAATTGCTCGTCGGAGACCAGGATAATCCCCAGGCCCGGCTCTTCGTGTTTCCAGGGCCAATCCATCTTGGCTAGCAGCGGATGATCTCCACCCGAACAAGGTTGCTTATCGTTCACCATCATGCTCCTTTATAGAATCGCCGAGAGTATGTCAGGGGGGCGGCTGCGTATCCGCCCCCCTCTTCGTAAGGTATGCAGGTGTCCAGGCCGAATGCCTAGTTCGGCAAGGATTCCGGACTGCCGTGGACGGGAGGCAGCGGATTAGGCCGCACCATCACCCCGCCCTGCTCGTAGGATTCCATTACCGCCCAGGTGTATTCCAGCGCCGCCAGCGCATCCCGACCCGACGCTCGCAGTTGGTCCTTGGGCACGCCGTTGGTCACATCCTCCAGATAGGCGTGGATGCGCAGCGGGAAGGTCTGCCCAAAGTCGGTGATGCCCGTGCTGTTAACCACTGGATCGTTCGGCTTTTCCGCCGACCAGTAGGTCACTTTCTCGATACAGTTCTCGATGCAGAAGGTGCCGTGCGTCCCGGCCACCTCGATGCTCCACCAGCCGCCCAGGCCATACGGCGCGTCGCCGCGCTGGCTGAGTAGATAGCCCACGCAGCCATTCGCAAACCGCACGTTGATGCTGGCGATGGACAACATCAGGTCGCCCGCTCGCCGCCGGAAGCTGGGGCGGTCCACAAAGGCCTGCACGTGGGTGATGTCCCCGCAAAAGTAGCGCATCACCGCAAACGGATGCGACAAGAAGGCTTTAAGATGGAAATACGGGAAACCGGCCACCCGCGTCGATTGAGCCGGGGCATAGCTGGACTCACCCCCGCTGAACCCCATCTTGTGCAGGCAGTAGACCAACTCGCCAATCTCGCCATCTTGCTGGTACTTCTTGGCGCGCTCGGCAGGCGGCGTAAAGTAGTGGTTCAGGTTGCAGCCCAGGTAGACCCCCTTCTCGGCGGCCTTGGCGACCATCTGGCGGGCCTCGCCCACATCGTTGGAGAGCGGCTTTTCGACCAGCACGTGCTTGCCCGCTTCCATCGCCTGCATGGCTGGCTCAAAGTGCCAGCTTCCATTTTCAAACCCGCCGGTGGTGACGTCCACCATGTCCAGGTCTTCGTTCGCCAGCATGTCCTTCAGCGAGTAATAGGCTTTGCAGCCATGCTTGGCGGCGGTAGCGTCCGCGCGCTCGCGAATCACATCGCAGACGGCCACCAGGTTCGACAGCGGGTCTTGGCTGTGACAATCGGCGTGCTGGTTACCGATCCCACGCAACCCCACGATTCCGACTCGAATAGGCATGAGTATGCTCCTTTGTAAAGTGCTTCTATTTCTTGTCGCCGGCCTGCAACTTGGCAGCCTGCGCCGGGTCACCGATGTGCATGGTATCATAGGCTTCTTGCGAGCTGGTGAAGGGTCCTTTGTTTCCCCACCACGCCCCCTGATGATGAATGGGGTTCGGGAGGCCCGTCTCCTGCTCGCGCCGGGCAATCCACGCATCCATGCGCGCCTTCAGAAAGGCCACCACTTCCGGCTCGCTCTCGGCCAGGTTGTTGTACTCTGTCGGGTCCTCGACCAGGTTATACAGCTCGACGGGCGGTTCAAAATGGAAATCGGGTTCCAGGGCCTCGATGTACTTCCACTGCGGCGTGCGCCACCCATGCTTGCGCATCCAGGTGCACTCGGTGATATACATCTCGCAGCGATGTGAAGCCACCTCCCCCGCGATCATGGGCGTCAGGTTCTGGCCGTCAAAGGCGATCCCCTCCGGCTGCACGCCCGCCAACTCTAAAACAGTGGGCACCAGGTCAGGATGCTGCGTATATCCGCTGATCCGTCGCCGCGCGGGAATCTGGCCCGGATAGCGGATGATCAGGGGCACGTGCAACGTCACGTCATACAGGCCGTGATGGTCAAAGTAGCAGTCGTGGTCGTACAACGTCTCGCCGTGGTCCGCCGTGAGGATCACCAGCGTCTCGTCCAGCACGCCGCGCGCCTCCAGCGCCGTAAAGATATTCTGGATGGCAGCGTCCATATAGGCCAACGCGCCGTCGTACTGGGCGATGACGTAATCCTTATCCGTGATTCCAGGGGGCATCCAACTGGCGAAATAGTCGCGGAACGGCTTGAAGGCCATCACCGGGTCCATCGAGTGGTTGCGGGGATTGCACTCGTTGCCGTGGTAAAAGATGCGCTCAAACGGCTGGGGCGGCAGATAGGGCGAGTGCGGGTCCATGTGGCGTAGGAACAACAGGAACGGCTGCTTCTGCCCCATCAGTCGCCCCAGTTCCGGGATCGCCACCTCGTTCAGGTTTTGCGCCTTGGGGCTGCGGCCCTCATTCCAGCCACCCCACCCCTTAAACTCGATATAGTTGTCGAACCCACGGGCCGCCGGGTTCCCTTTGAACCCCACGGACGTGGTGGTATACCCCGCTCCCCGCAGGATCTCGGCCAGCGTGCTGACCTCCGGACGCATGGGACCTTTGTGCCCCAGGGCCACCACTTGCGTGCTGAACACGTCCATGCCGGTGAGCATGTTGGCGTACCCGCTGGTGGTCGGGATGTGCGCGCTGTAGTGCCGCTCGAACAGCGTGCCCTCCTGGGCAAAGCGGTCAATGTGGGGGGTTGTCAGGCGTTGATAGCCATAGCAACTCATGTGGTCGGCGAGCAGTGAATCCACACCGAGCAAAACGATGTTCGGGAGCTTCCTCCGTCTGGGCATAGGACCTCCTTGTAACGATGGCACGTATCCGTGCCGATAGATGAGATGTCGTTTCTCTGGAACCCTCTTGCACGCCACGCGGCGGACAGGAGCGCGCTTGCTCAGCCAAAAACCCGACGCATCCGCTCGCAGTAGTATTGCACGTTCTCCCATTTGGCATCGGGCGGGATGCGATGATCGGGACATGGAATAAAGCCCCCCAGCTCGACCAACGGGCGCAGCCGCTCGACTTCGGCGTCCACCGCCGCATAGTCCCGGCTAAAGACGACCTTGTTCGTGCCGCCCACCCCGCGCAACTCCCGGCCATACGCCTCGCGCCAGGGCTGGATGTTGGCGTCCCACGTGCCCACTTCGATGGGGAACATGGTGTTCACCCCGTTCTCGAACCAGATGGGCACCAGCGCGTCAATCTTGCCGTCACAGTCCAGCGAGCAGATGTTCAGGCCATAGCTGCGGGTCAGGTCGGTGATCCGCTTGTAGTGGGGTCCCACCTTGGCGGCGAACACGCGCGGGTTGATCAGCGGGCCGCTCTTGAAGCAGATGTCCTCCCAGAAGTGGGCGAAATCGAACTTGGCGCCAGAAGCCAGCATCGTCTGTGTGCCACGGTAGCATAGCTCCCCGACCGTGTCAATGATCTCGGTAAACAGGTCTTCGTCGTCGGCCAGCAGAAAAGCCGACCCCTCCAACGTCAGCCAGGTTCGAATGTTGCCATACAGGCTGCCGCAGTGCAGGCCGATAGGTTCCTCGCGCCCGCTATCGTCCTTCAGGGCTTCCAAAGCCTGCCAGTCGATCCGCTCCGCGGAGTATTGCAGCTTGGGCAGGTATAGCTCCTCCCAATCCTTGCGGCCCTTGAGCAGGTGATCCACGTGCGCCGGAATAGCCCCCGCATTCCCACGGTGCAGCACCACCGTGCCGTCGCCCTGGAGCACCTGCTCAAAGCCGTCGGGCGTCACTTTCAGCACGCGAGTTTCAAACGCGGGCAGCAGGCTAGAGTGCGCGCCGTAGGTGTGATACCAGTTGAAATCGAATCCCAGCTTGGTGGCAACAGCCCGCTCCTGGGCATTGCCGTCCGCCACTCCCTCAATCTCGGCGGGCGTGAGATGCCCCTCAGTAGCCCACTTTTGCAGGGTTTCCCCCCAGAAGCCAAAATGCACCACCGGCATCCGGTCATAGTCCTGATAGTTGAGAATCGCCAGGGCGCGTTCGCGATTATTCATCGGTTCTCCTTTAATCCGTCTCGCTCAGTATCGCCCGTAGGTGTGGGCGGTTTCGTACATCGCCAGCACGTTCTCCGTCGGGGAGTTATCCTGTAGCGCATGGGTGGGCGCAAAGCAATACCCGCCACCTGGCATCATCACTTCCAGGGTATGCCGACAATCCTCCACCACTTCCGCCACCGTGCCATAGGCCACCGGCCCGGCGGTAGAGATACAGCCGTGGAAAGCCAGCCGGTCCCCATAGCGAGCCTTGAGATACTCTGGCTCCATGTTGGTTGCCTCCGGCTGAAGTGTGTCCACTACGGTGATGCCCATGTCCACAAACTCGTCAAAGGCCCAACTGCTGGAACCGCAGCAGTGCATCATCATCGGCAGGTTATAGGCTCGCCCCAGATCGCAGAACTTTTCATAGCGCGGGCGAATCTGCTCGCGAAATACCCGCATACTGATGGAAGGGCCGATCTGTGTGCCCAGGTCCTCCCCCAACCAGAGAAAATCCACGCCTCCTTGCGCCGCTTCCAGCACCCGCGCCGTCATCTCTATCTGGATCTCCATGCGCCGGTCGGCCAGCAACATCCCCGCCGGATCGCCGGTGATCAGGTCGATAAAGGTCTGCTCCATGCTGCGCAACATACCGTTGCCATTGATGATGTCGCCAAAACCCGCCGCGCCGTTGATGGCGTACTGCTGGTAGCGCCGACAGGCTTCAGCCACTTCAGAATAGTCATAGTCGTCCGGCGAGGGCATGGGCCACTCGGCCACCATCTCGACGGTAGCTTCCCGCAAGGGAAAATCGCAATAATCCCAGTAGCCCCCCGACTCGTGCTCGATCCAGCGCCGATGGATGCCCCAGTTGTCCACCTGGCGGCCGGGCACATCCGCATGCAGCTTGGGGCCGATGTACTTTGCCCCAACCCCACGGAAATCCACGCCCAACGCCTGCCTTAAGCCCTCGTGGTCGTCCGCGGCCAGACCGTAATGCTGCTTCAGCCGCAGGTCGATGCCCGGATTGCAGAGATAGTTGATGGGCACCCGGTCCGGCTCCTGACGGGCAAAAGCAGTCAGCACGCGCTCTTTTGGTGTCCACTCTTTGTTTGCCATGTCGCCTCCATGTCGCGTCTATGCGCGTTCGGTGTACTCCCACATCAGGTCGAGGTAATCGCGATACTGCGCCATCGATACGCCCGGCGGCGTCTGGTGGTCCACACCGGGGATAAACCCACCCTGTTGCATGATGGGCAACAACCGCTCCCACTCGGCGCGCATGGCCTCTTTGCCCCTGGTCATAGTCATCTTGTCGAATGCTCCAATGATGCGGAACTCGGGGTGGCGCTCGCGCACGCGGGCAATATCCACGCCCGACTGTCGCTCAAAGGGCAGCAGCCCATCCACGCCCCCGCTAATGAACCAGGGCAGGCAGGATTCCACGTTCCCGTCTGAATCTACCATCGGCACGACGTTGTGCGCCCGCAGCAGGGGCGTCAGTTCGTGATAGTACGGCGCCATGAACTCGTCGAACAGGTCCCTGGACAGCATGGGACCGTGATTATACGACATATCCTCGGCAAAGGTCATGAACTCGGGTTCGATATAGTTCGCCAGCCCCTCGATCACGCGCTTGTTGAACGCCAACAGGTCCTCGTTGATGCGCTTCATCAGATCGGGCTGGTCGTAAAAGGTATACAGGTGGCGCGTGATCCCCAACAGAGTGCGAGGGAACCAGAAGAACCCGTTGAGCGTAAACCAGACGGCCAGTTCCCCTTTTGCGTGGCGCTCGCGCACCTCCGGCGGAAAGGCGGTCTCCCAGTCTACCTCCGGGTAGAGGTACTCGCGGATAGCCTCATAGCTGCGCATGTCCGACACAGGCCCCTCGCCGTGTGACATGGAGGGATAGCCCGGCTTCTGGATGGGGAACCACATCTGCCAGACAGGGTCCAGCCCAAAGAACTCCATGATGGCGACGACTCCGGCCTCTCCCTCAGGCCGCTTGCTGGGCAGGCCCTCCCCTTCCCAGCGGCGGATGGTCTGGTCCCACCAGGTGGCCCATTCAAAGCGGGGCAGCCTATCTACCCGTTCAAAACGTAGCACGTGACGAAAACGGTCGCGGTTATTCATGTCCCTCCTCAAGAGGCAGCCCTGAGGTCTGCCGGGTAAAATCAAGACCAAGAGTCATGCCATTCAGCAAATGGCGATCTATCTTCCGCATGGGGGTTCCCGTTCCGGGGCAATAGCAGCGAACGCGGAGCAGCATAGCCGGGGAAACATCGGCATGGCGAGCGATGAATGATGGGGTAATGCGTTTCGGCATAGATGCCCGCTACCTTGCAAGATCAACAATAGACGTCACGCACTCGCGTACTGCGCTCCTGGGTTCTATGCGGGTTATAGCATGTTCCCCGCCCTCTGTCAACGAGCGGCATAGACCGGACCGCTCGGCATGCATGCCGCAGCACCATTGCCGGCCTCTGCTTCCTTCGCCCTCTAGGAGAAGGCACGGCACGCATGCCGGCGGCTGCGCCAACAAGTTGGCGAGACCGAGGATGAGGGGCACCGCACGGACCGTCGGCTTCCAGCCGGCTTTGTTCCTTCGCCCTCTGGGAGAAAGCTTCTCCTGCGCGAGAAGGTGCGCCATACATGGCGCGGATGAGGGCATTTTCCCCGCTTGTGCTCCAGGGGCCGATGCCTGTACAATACGCGAAACGCTGATCGACAGCGATACGTACACGTTTCCCCAAGGGTCCGTCAACCAGATACGGGTCAGGTTTCACCCACCAACCCATTATTAGAGAGGACAATCAACATGCAAGCCGTTTTCTATGCGGGTCACGGTCATATCGACGTGCGCGAGGTTCCCACGCCGGAACCCAAGCCAGGCGAAGTGCTGCTGCGCATACGCACCTCCGCCGTCTGCGGCAGCGAACTGCACGACTATCGCGGCCCCCACGCCAGCCAGGGGATCGCCGGGCACGAGGGCGCGGGAGAAATAGCCGCTCTGGGCGCCGCCATCGGCGCTCCCTGCGGCCTGACGGTGGGCCAGCGGGTAGCGGTCCAGGTGTTCAGTGGCTGCGGAAGCTGCGAATACTGCCTGGCCGGAGACCCGGAGCACTGCAAGCAGTCCCGCTTCCACGGGGGCACCCACGCCGAATATATGGTCGTGCCCGCCTCCTGCTGCCTGCCCCTGCCCGATAACGTTCCCTTCGACCAGGGGGTGTTGCTGGGCGGGGATACCATCGGCACGCCCTATCATGCGATGGCCCGCCTGCACGTCAGTTCCGCCGACACCGTGGGCGTGTTCGGCTGCGGGCCGGTGGGGCTGGGATCCATCGCCGTGCTGCGCTTTTTGGGGGCGCGCATCCTGGCCGTGGAGGCGCTTCCCTATCGGCGCGAGCTGGCCCAACGCCTGGGAGCCAGCATCGCCCTAGACCCTGCCGACGGCGATCCTGTTGCCAGAATCCGCGAGCTAACCAACGGGCGGGGGGTGGATGTCGCGCTGGATTGCTCCGGCTCCCCGGCCACTACTACGCTGGCACTGGAGAGCGTTGGAATCCACGGGCGCATGGCCTTTATCGGGGAGAAGCCGGAAGCCACGGTGCGCCCCAGCCCGCAATTTATCCGCAAGGAATTGACTGCCATTGGCTCCTGGTACTTTACCGGGGCGGACTATTTCCGTATCCTGGAGCTATACCGGCGCGGGTTGCGTGTTGACGACTTGGCTACCCATCGCTTCCCGCTGGCCGAGGCCGATCAAGCCTTCGCCACCTTTGCCTCCGGCCAATCGGGGAAGGTGCTGCTGGTACAATAGGCCGCTCTTCGCCCTCGCCCCCCTTACCATTATACGGATCTTGGCCGTGCTGGGCGTGGCAAGCAACCTGCTACTATGCGGTTTCTCCCCTCTCCAAATCTGGAGAGGGGGTCGGCCTGCAGGCCGGGGGGTGAGGTTCTCCCCCATCCTATCAACTTACAAAAGGTGTCTGACAAAATGAACGACAGAGAACGCTTTCTGGCCTATATGCTGGGCGAGCCGGTCGATAGGCCGCCTTACTGGCTCTTTTGGGGTCCCTGGGGCACCACCTGGGAACGCTGGCAGAAGGAGGGCAAACCCGCCGACGTGCTCGATCACCGGGGCGCATTTGCCCCCGACCAGCCTCCCTGTGTCGTGCCGGTCAATTGCGGCCCCTGCCCCCGCATCGAGCGCACCGTCCTGTACGAAGACGATAACGAAATCATCCACATCGATAGCTGGGGTATCAAGCGCCGCGACCTCAAGGGCAATGTCTCCATGTCCCAGTTCTTGGAATTTCCCGTCAAGGGGTGGGACGACTGGCGGCGGTTCAAGCACGAGCGGCTAGACCCGGATCATCCCGACCGGCTGGCCGGGGATTGGCGCAGCCAGTGCGCCGAGTGGACAGCGAAAGGGTATCCCATCCAGTTGGGTTATTTCCCGGATGTGACCCTGTTCGGCGGCGTGCGCTGGCTGCTGGGCGACGAGGAGTGCCTGCTGGCCTTTTACACCATGCCCGACCTGATACACGACATCATGGATCACCTCACCTCGCTATACCTGACCGTCTTTGAGCAGGTGGTGCGCGAGGTACGCGTGGATCACATCCACATCTGGGAGGACATGTCCGGCATCCAGGGGCCGCTGATCTCCCCCCGCCATTGGGACGAGTTCATGGGGCCGAACTATCGCCGGATCAAGCATTTCGCCGATGAGCACAACATCCCCCTGATCTCGGTTGACACGGACGGCAACCCGGACCTGATCATCCCCTGCATGATGCGCGCGGGCGTGAACTACCTGTTCCCGCTGGAGGTGGCCGCGGGCTGCGATGTAAATGTCTTGCAGGAAAAGTACCCGACCCTGGCGATGATGGGCGGCGTGGACAAGCGCGTCCTGGCCCAGGGACCGGCGGCCATTGACGCCGAGCTAGAGCGCATCCGGCCCGCCGTGGAGCGCGGGCGTTATATCCCCAACCTGGACCACTGCATCCCCGATGATGTGTCGTGGCCCAACTATACCTACTATGCCCAGGCGTTGAAAAAGCTACTGGGTAAGAACTAACTACGGAGGTGCACCGATGCAGGATACTGTGCGCGATCGTCTGTGGATTTGGGGGCATGAGGCGGGCAGCCATAACAAGGGCTGGGACCTGCCAGCCGACTCCCGTATGACGCCCCTGGAGGGCGCCTGCTACCTGGGCGTACCGAACATGATCATGGTGCGCTACGAGGGGCAGCCCGCCATGCCCTTTGACCAGTACGCGCTGGCGCTGAGACCGCTCAAGCGCCTGTACTGGTCCACCGTGGGGGCAGGCGGGGAAAACTCGGCGGAGGAACGGGCACACGTGCTGGCGCTGGCCCAGCGCTTCCCCAACATCATGGGCCTGTTCATGGACGATTTCTTTCACGCGCCCGAACACGCGGGCGATGCCGGGGTGCTGCCCGTAGAGCAGATTAGCGCCCTGAAGCAAGAGATGCGCCTGCCAGATCGCACCCTGCGGCTGGGCGTGACCCTGTACACACATCAGCTCGACATGCCCCTGGCGCCCTATCTTGCCCTGTGCGACGATGTCTCCTTGTGGACGTGGCGGGCCGCCGACCTGCGGAACATGGAAGCCAACATGGCCCGGCTAGAGCAGCTTGCCCCCGACAGCAACAAGCTGCTGGGGTTGTATATGTGGGATTACGGCACGCACCAGCCCATGCCCGTGGAGTTCATGGAGCAGCAATGCGAGACGGGGCTGGCCTGGCTGCGAGACGGGCGCATCGCCGGGATGATCTTCCTGGCGAGTTGTATCTGCGATCTGGAGCTAGATGCCGTGGAATGGTCGCGGGCCTGGATTGCGCGGGTGGGCAATACGCCCCTATCCCGCTAGTCGTATCAGCATTTTCGTAGACGCATTTTTCTCCCCTCTCCAGACTTGGAGAGGGGAGGGGGTGAGGTTTTCCGGGGCATCAAAACGCCCCGGTTCACTTTTCGGCGGTCACGGGCACGCCGTTTACCTCGGCTGTATTGGCAACGGCAGCGCGCGCCTGCCAGCGAGACGCCGCCCACATCAGCGCCGCCCCCGCGGCAGCCAGCCCCGCTCCCAATAGAAAAATGTGACGATAGCTGTAAGCTACCACGATATACCCGCCCGCCAGGCTGACAGCCCCAAAGCTCAAGCCCATCACCATGGAGAGGATGCCGTAAACTAGCGACCGCCAGCGCGGCCCTACTCGACCCATCTGGAATACCTGGAGAGCAGGCAACCACATCGCTTGCAGGCCCAGCACGCCCACCCGCCCCACAGTGGCTCCCAACCAATGGGGCCAGAACGCCAGCGGCAACAAGCCGATTGCCATCCCCACGCTCGTCCCCGCCAGGATCCAGCTATTGCCGTGCCGGGCCACCAGCCGCGGAGTGAGCAAGGAGGCCAACACCGCGACGAGTTGCGCCAGACTGGTCAGCAGGCCGATGGACGAGGTGGAGAGGTGCAACTCGGTGTCCATATAAGCCCCGCCGAAAGCCTGGCAGGCTCCAAAGCTGGCGTGACTCAAAAAGATATAGACCGCCAGTAGCGCCACCAACCAGAACGGAAACGGCTCTTGCGCTTCGGCCCGCTCCCTGGTAGTAGGCGGGCTGGTTCGCCGTAGCAGGGCGATCGGCACGAGCGCCATGACGATCACCACCGCCGCCATCCACAGCGCGTATTGGTAGGGACGAGCAACCTCCAGGCTCTGCCCCAGGAGGCCAGCGAACAAACCGGGCAAAACCCCGCCTAGCAGGGTACCCAGCAGCGTGCCCAGGTTCTTGGCCGAGTTGTTGATCGCGTAGGCGCTGCTCCGGTTTGCCTCCGTAGTGACCGCCATCAACGCGGGGATTCCGTTGACGTTCAGCAGCGCCCAGCCCACTGTGACTACAAACTGCGCTGCCAACGGCCAGACGTACTCTGCCCCCGCGGGCAGCCCCTCCGCCAGGGGAAACAGGATCATCCCCAGCACCATAAGCAGGCCCGCAACGAGCATCACCGAGCGAGAACCAAAGCGCTGGCCCAACGTGCCACAGGGGATACTCACGGCCATATAAGTCAGCGCCGAAGCAGCCCCCAGAAACCCCACGTACTCCGGGCCGTGCCCCAAGCGCAATACATAAAACACCCTCAGTAACTGCTGAATACCGAGATAGCCCAGCGAAGTGATCCCCGAAATGGCGATAAGCAATTGAGCGTCGCGGTTTAGCCCGCCAACACCCGATAGTCGCAAACGCATACCAGAGTACCTGCTTTATGTAATACCGAACGTACAATCAGCAACGCTTCCATGCCAGGACCCGCCCGGAACCTGTCCCAGCACCCACAAGAACGAGGGACGCGCCAAGCTCGCTGGATACGCCCCTCATTCCCCCGCCCATCTCCCACTTATTTGGGCAAATAGCTCGCCGCCCAGCCAACGCCCAGCGCTTGCAGGGTGGCCCGTCTCGGCGCGCCAGTCTCTTCGTCCCAGCCCATCATGCCATAGTAGGTCTGCACCGCCTCGCGCAGTTCCTCGCGATCAATGCCCCCGTCCGCCAGCGCCCCGCCGATGGTGGGGCCATAGCTCCGCTCCGGCAGGCGATCATCGTCGATGGTCAGCCCCTCACGCATGTTGAACACCCGCGCCAGGTTCATGGCCCGCTCCCCCACCTGCAACAACTCGTAGGTGGTCACATCCCAACCGGTGGCCGCCTGCACCAACTCGGCCATCTCGTTAGCACTCCAGCCAGGAAACATGCACATCGGCAGGCAGTTGGTCATGATGTTGGTCATGGAGTGGTACATGAATGCCCGTACCTTCTCCTCCCCCAGGCTTTCCAGGGGAATCGCTTCCAGGGCGCCCAGGCTCCGCAGCCGCGCGTTGGGCATGAAACCCTGGTCGTTGGCGTTAATCAGGCCGGAATCATGCAGCGAATGGCAGTGGTCGGCGCCAGTGGGCGAGACGGCATAGCCGATCGCCAGTCCGCGCTTGAAACGCGGCTCGTGCATGGGGAACGCCTGGCTTTTGGTCTGCATGGCATACATCTCGGACCCCTGGCCGATCTTGGCGGCGATAGTAGCCAACCCCTCGGCCAGCAGGTCGCCCAGCCCTTCTCGCCGGGCGATCTTATCCACCATCTGGATCATGGCATCCCCGTTGCCAAAACGCAGGTCAATGCCGCCGGTGTCCTCCTGGGTCAGCAAGCCCTTTTCATAGCACTCCATCGCAAAGGCGATGGTCACGCCTGCCCCGATGGTGTCCAGCGAGTAGGCGTTGCATAGCTCGTTGGCTCGCGAGACGGCCACGATGTCGCCCACCCCGCAGGTAGAGCCCAACGAGCCGATGGTCTCGTATTCCGGCCCACCATAATCCGGGTCCACGCTGTACTGCGGCGTCTCGGCCTTGACCACCTTCTTGCAGCGCACAGCGCAGGCGTAGCACCCCTCCATCTGCACGCCGATCTTGTCCATGATAAAGTTCAACCCCTCGACTTCGGGGAACTCGCCATCGCGAAAGTTACGAATGGGCAGGTTGCCCTGCAAAACGCCGTCCGTCAGGTCGCCACCGCCGGTGCCCCACTTGGGCATATCCCCGCAGCGTTTGCCCTCGCGCACCTGCTCGGCCTCGAACCTGGCCAGCTCGCGCACCTTCTCCGGGATAGCACCCTCCAGCCTGTTCGTAGCGCGGGCCACCACCGCCTTGAGCCGCTTGGACCCCATCACCGCACCCAACCCGGTGCGCCCGGCGGCATCCTTCAGCCCATCCATCACGCAGGCGTACCGCACCAGGTTCTCGCCCCCCGGACCAATCATCGCCACCTGCGCGCGCTTTTCCCCCAGTTCCTCCCGCAGAGTCTCCTGGGTTTCTTTGGTGGTCTTGCCCCACAGGTGCGACGCGTCGCGAATTTCGACCTGGCCGTCCTTGATCCACAAATAGACCGGCCTGGGCGCAACCCCTTCCACGATCAGGGCATCGAACCCGGCCTGCTTGAACTCGGAGCTAAAGTAGCCCCCCACCTCGGCGGCCCCAAACCCGCCGGTCAGCGGTGACTTGGCACCCACGGCCATCCGCGCCGCCCCGGACACAGCCAGCCCCGTGAGTACGCCGGGGGCAAACACCAGCTTGTTATCCGGTCCTAGCGGGTCGGCTCCCTGGGGCACTTCTTTGAGCAACACATCGGCGATGATATTCCAGCCGCCCATATAGCGCCGCAGATAAATCTGTCCGGGTTCTTCGACAGTAATCTTGTTCTCCGTCAGGTTAACCCGCAAGATCTTGTTGTGGAATGAAGTCATTTCGCTCTCCCCGTGATAATGTGGCGGATAATGGTGAACAACCAAGCCTGCTAGACCTGTTTGGGTCGAGTCCCCCTCGACCACTATCACCTACAGGTTGTCAATTCTTCGCTGCCGCAAGAACGCCAACACTTCCTCGAATGTAGGGATGCCGCTGCGCCCACCCAGCTTGGTGCACTTGAGCGCCGACACAGCCGTGGCGAACAGCGCCACGCTCCGCAGGTCCCAGCCGCGCAACATCCCCACCAGAAACGCCCCGTGGAACACATCTCCCGCGCCGGTGGTGTCCAGCACCGGCACGTCAAATGCCGGGACGTGGAACCGCTCTGTCGCTGTCACGGTATAGCTGCCATCCGCGCCCTCTGTCTGGACGACGATGCGCGGCCCTAGCGCCAGGATGGCCTCGCCCGCTGCCCACAGGTCACTCTGGCCAGTCACCGAGCGGCCAAAGCCCGACCCGCAGATCAGGATGTCCGCCTCGGCGACCAGCGCCGCCATGTGCGGCGAGATGGGCCGCCCGTCCGTCTTGGAGCCATCCAGGCAGACCTGCTTGCCTGCCTCGTGCATCCAGCGAGCTGCCTGCAACGCGGCCTCTGCGTGGGTTCCGTCCAGGTGCAAGTACTCGGCCGATGTGATATATTCCCGATCCAGCTCCTCGATTTGCAGGGGAGCATAGGGCGAGGCCCGCTTCACCGTGCCAAAAGCCCGCTCCCCCGTCTCTTGCTGCACGTACACCATGATGAGCTGCGTTTCCGGCTGCTGGCGCACGATCAGGCGGCTCAGGTCTATCCCATCTTGCTGCAACGAGCGCAGTTTCAACTCGGCCACCAGATCGTTGCCCGCCGTCCCTACAAAGCCCACCCGCGCTCCCAGCCGAGCGGCGGCCACGCAGGCCGTGCCCACCGGGCCGCCCCCTTCCAGGGCAAAGTCGCTGAGTGAGCCGGGCCGCTCCCAGGTGGGCATGTCCTGCAATCGCATCAACACATCCAGCGTGGACAGGCCCAGCCCCACCATGTCCAGCGTTGCCACGAACGGTCCTTCCATCAATCCACCAGAACGGGCTGGATCTCAAGGAACTTGCACGCTTCTAGCAGCGCCTGCACCTGATCGCCGTGGATCATGCTGGCGTGATGCACAAAACCCTCCTCGACAAGGGTGCGATACAGCCGCGCGTGGTCCTTGACCTCGACCCAGGCCCAGGTCCCCGCCAGCTTTTCCTCCGAGGGAATGATCTCGCCAGTAGTGATCAGCATCTTCCACTCGCCGTCGTACTCGGCCAGGCGGCAAAGCGTCACCCGCCCCGGGCGAATGCGGAACTGGTACAGGCCCGCCTGCGGGTCGCCCGGTCGAACGGCCAAATCCCCCTTCATATCACGCCGCGAGCGCAGCGCCACTTCCTGACAAGTCTGGGCCAGCGAGACCGGCGCGTTGCCGCAATGCCAGGCCAGCAGCCAGTTGGGGTTTTCCCGATGCTGGATGGTCCAGTCGATAAAGTGGGGCACCGTCTCGCCCATCGCCGCCTGATAGCTGGTCAGCATGGCCAGCGCGCCCAGAATGTCCGTCTCGCAGGCGGTGAGCATCTGCCGATTGGTCAGACGGCCATACACGGCGCACAGGGAGATGCCCATCATGGGCTGGATGGAAGGCCAACACTGCACGCCCATCGCCGAGAGGCGCGATTCCCGCCAAAAGTCGGCCAGCGCCAGCTCCATCTTGGCGGCATTGATCAGGTAATCCTCCGCCACGGTAACAGTCGGCACAGTTCGGCGGATGTCGGCGATCACCTCTTGCACCTCGGGGGCATCGTCGGCATAGCTCTTGGCGCAGTTCACCACGTCGGCCAGGTTGGTGTAGATCACGTTCTGGCCGAATTTGCGCACCATCGCGGCCTCGTCATAGCCCACCGTCTCGAACGTCGCCGGGCGCACCCCTACCTGCCCGATCCGCGCATTGCGCAGTCCCTTGACCACGGCAACCGCCCGCACAAAAGCGTCTACCTCGGCGTGGAACTCGGCCTCTTCGGGGAAAAAGATGCCCGCAAAATGGAAGGGGATGTGGCGGCGATACAGGCCGGAGGCCATAGACAGGTTGCCGCAATAGGAATCCGAGGTACGGCCCAGCCCCGGCTCGTCGGGCGCAGGGGGTTCCTTGGTAGCGTATAGCAACACGGGAACGCGCAGCTTTTCCGCGATCTTGCAGGCGGAACGCTCGTCGCCGAAATCCAACGGGCAGAGGATCAGGCCATCCACTTTTTGCCGCGCGAAATACTCCGCGACGACCTCCGCCTCGTCCAGACTGCGTACCGCGCCGTGCGGCGTCAGCCCCTGTTCGGCGTCCATCGCGCCGCCTGATGGAGCGCCATCAGGCACGCCTTCGGGCGCCGGTTGCGGGACGACCACCTCCACTCCCGCAAACTGGCGCAGCGCGGTCAGGCTGTCTTCCCGCATCTTGGCCGTCCAGGAGGTCCATCCAAAGCGATACGAGGGCACAAAACCGATTCTTACGGATACTGGCATGTTGGTTCTCCCATAAGTGAGCAATTGATAACCCAACGCGCTGGCAGGGACGAACCCTCCCCCAACCAGCCCCGGCCTATCCCAGCGACGAACATGGGCAAACAGTGGAACGTCCCCGCTCTCAGTCCTTTGGGCAAATACGGTATACCACAAAACGGGGCGAGCCTCAACCATCGCGCGGCTTCCTCGGAGCGCTGCCGTCCCTCGGCCTGGTTCCTTCGCCCTCTGGGAGAAGGGGCGCCGAAGGGCGCGGATGAGGGCACGGTCTGGCCTGTAGCCGCGGCATCCTGCCGCGCAGAACTTATACAGCCGCCTGCTGCCGCGCCTGAACGACCCGTCCAGTCACAAACAGCAGCAAGGCCAGGCAGCAGCAACCCGCCAGCACCGTGAACAGCCCGCGGGAGCCCACATAGTCGAACAGCCAACCGCTCATTGCCGCCCCGATCACACTCGCCAGACTGATGGTGGCGGATAGTAGGCCCTGACTGGTGGTGCGTAAATCGGCGGGCGTCAGTTCGGTAGCATAGGTTACAGCGCTAACCCAATACAGGCCAAAGGATGGCCCCTGGATCAGGCTGACGGCCAACACCCACGGGGCCGAGGGGATAGCCCCATAGCCATACATGCGCAACGCATAGAACACGAACGCGATGGTCAGCAGGCGGGGCGCGCCAAACCGGCGCAACAACCGCGACCCGAACAACATGGCGGGCACTTCGGACGTGGCAGCCACCGCCCAGGAGAATCCGATCAGGCCCTCCGAGGCGCCCAACGCTTTGAGGCTCACCCCCAAGAAGGCAGACATCCCGCCGCCAGCGATGCCCACCAGCAGCACCGCGCCCGTGAAGAACAGCCACGGCGGATGGCGTACCATCTGCCCCAGCCCGCTCAGCAGCGAACCCCGCATGGCAATCCGGCGGTCCGGCAATCGCAGGGAAGCCACCAACAGCACAGCCAGGAACCCCGCATAGATGGTGAACATGGACCGCAAGCCGGTGCGTTCGAGCACCCAGCCGATGACGGCGGTCGTGAGGATGAATCCCACCGTGCCGAACACGCGCAGCGAGCCGTACACCTCGCGGCGATTGCCCAGTAGGCTCATCGTCGTGCCGTCGATCAGGGGGAGCAGCGTGGAGCCAAACAGGCTGTAGACGCAGACGATGGGCAGCAGATAGGCGAACTGCTGTGCCCCCCCCAGGCCTAGGGCCGCCAGCAGCGCGCCCAGGCAACTCACGGCCAGCAGCAAACGGGTTTTGCCAAAGCGGTCGTTGAGCATCCCCCACAGCGCCGCGCTGAACATGCCCACCAGCGGGCCAACGGTGTTCAGCAATCCGATCTGGACGCCACTCAACCCAATCTCTCGATAGTAGACGCTGATAAAGGTGGAGAATACGCCAATCCCCGCAAAGATAACGAAATACAGTCTCTTGAGCGTGTCAAGCCCTCTCTGCGTCTCGCTATCGACTGCAGAGAGGGCCGTTGTAGGTATGCGGTGAGAGAACACGGTCAGCCTTTGTTCAATGAGATGGCCCCGGCGGGGCACGCGGCGTGTGAGCTGCCAACTGCAGACTGCCAACGTTGTCGCCCACTGTAGAGGAAAAGGGGAAATCTGTCAACGAGCGCCAGTTATGCCAACGGGGAATACCATACCTGGGACTGAAGGTCCCCGGCCGCAGCCGCTGGCTGCGTGCCCCAACCTGCGGGTTGGGGGGAGAAACCTGTTGAAACAGGTTCAGGAGTATTTAGTGCACTTATGAATGTTCAAAATTAAACGCCTTAACGTTCGAGGCCCGCCCGTGCTCGACGCCCAGCACTGAAGGTGCCGGGCTAATGGTTAAAAAGTAGGCTAAAGCCTACTAGAATGCCGTTAACCCGTTTGAACGGGTTTCCCTTTCTCCCTGCCTGGGACCTTCAGTCCCAGGTGGGGCCGGGCGACGGTTACCGGATTATTTTTTGAAGGTTCATGAGTGCACTTTTCCTTCTATTAGCCCGGCACCTTCAGCGCTCGGCATACATGCCGCGGCATGCATGTCGCTGGCGTATGGCGGCGGCACGCAAACCGAGCGAGGAGCCAGAAACGTCACAGCGCCGATTCCCTGACTCTCATGAACGGGTTAAATGCATTCCAGTGGGTAAGCCCACATCATTACTAACACGCCAGGCACGCGCAGCTTACAGCGCGTGCCTGGCGGTCTCGACCACCATACCCAATGTACAAGCCTTGCCCTGGTGCTCGCCCGGGTTGGTCCGCACCTCGAATATCCGCTCGCCTTCAGCGTTACGCACCTGCAGGTGATACGGCACCGAATCCACATGTTGAACCAGCCAGTCGGTCAGGCTACCCTTGACAACCTCGGCGCTATCCGGCTCCAGTTCTTTGCTCGCCACCAAGGCGGGTTCGCCATCTCCCCTGTACCAGCTCTCCCGAATGATGCGCGCCATCACCGGATTGGTGTACACCAACTCGCCATTCTGCACGATATATACGCCCACAGGCGCGTGCTCGGCCAGGGTATAGTACCGGCGCTCTGACTCTAAGGAATACCGGCGCGAGCGCAATAGCGTCTCGACCCTGGCCGCCAACTCGATCTTTTCGATGGGCGACAAGATTAACTCGTCCACCGTCTGCCACAGATGGCGAGTGACCATGCCCACATCCTGGCGCGAGACAATCAGCAGCACGGGGAGAAAGATCGTTCCCTCGGCCGCCTTCCGGGCCTGGATATTCTGCCAGTAGCGGTCCAAAGAAACGCCATCGACGATGGCCAGATCGAATGCGCCATCCAGCGCCTCCACCGTGTCCGCCAGGGCGATTTCATAGTTTGGTGATAATAGCTCCGTCAGGAGCCGTCGATTTTCTCTATGCTCCAAAAGCAGCAGAATACGTTCCACGACCTAACCCTTCCTGCTAGGGCGATGGCCCACAGAGCGGGCCGATAGTACCCCCAACACTCCCCCCGTCCCCCGATCAGCCTTCCGACAGGCTGCGAATCAAAATCAGCAACTCCTGAATGCGCAGCGGTTTCTGCAAGACACCACCCGCCCCGCGAGTCAGACCCTCCTGCAACCCCTTGGCCCCCACACGCCGCGAGATCAACAGAAAGGGCACCCCCTCTTCGTGCAGCCGCTCCGCGCGCTCCCAGACGCGCTCATCAAAGCCGGTCAGGTCTAGCAAAGCCACCGAGAACTGGCAGGGCTGCTCCAGAGCGCGATCCAGCTCTTCCAGATCACTTACGCCCCGGAGTTCATACCCCTCCCGGTCCAAAAACTGGGCCAGCAGCTCCAGGTTGCGGCGGTTCTGGTCGAGGGCCAAAACGACAGGCCGCTCTCCCATCTCACCCCTCCTCATCCTGACCACCCACCCAGTATGGGACGCCGGTCAGGATGCCGCGCAGGTTCGTCAAGGGCGCGCCAATCTCTATCCCATGCTCGGTGATCGTGAATTCGCGCATCGCCTTCTCGAAATCGCTGAACCGCTTCTTCAGCACGCCAACGGCCTTGAGCAATTGGCCGCGCAGCTCCAGGTACCGGAAAAAGATAATGTTGTCGCCCAGATAGCTGATCCCTACATCTGTGATCCGGAACTCGCCTCCGGCAATCGTTTCCACCTCGTTGACCAACAACACCGTCACGCCCATGTTGGCCATGTACTTGGTCAGGGCGTGCACATGGGCCACCAGGTCCCCGCCGCGCAACGCGAGCTTGTAACCCGTGATGCTGTCGAGCATCACGATCCTGGTACCCTTTTGCTCCACTTCCGTGCGCACCATCTGGGCAAACTGGTCCGGGGTATACTCCAGTGGCTCGATCTTGACGACCGAGAGGGTCCCCTGCTCCAGCATTCCCCCCACGGGAATACCAATCGCCTCACTGCGCGCCCGGAGAACCTCCACTTCCTCCTCGAAGGAGTAGACCACCGAACGCTCGCCTCTACGGGCAGCTTCTTGCATAAAGGTGAGACCCAGGGTGGTTTTGCCTGTGCCACTGGGGCCAGTAATGATAGTGATGGTGCCCCGCTCCAGCCCGCCGTGTAACAGGTGATCTATCTCAGCTACACCTGAAGAGACTTGTTCCGGCTCGAACCTGCGCCCATACTCGGCAGGCAGCAGCTTGGGATAGACCCTCAGCCCTTGATCCGAAATGGATATAGAGTGTATGCCGCCCCGGTAATCCGAGCCTCTGAACTTGATCACGCGCAAAGTGCGCCCGTTCGGTCCAGCCTCCAGTTCGATGACCCCATCGCTCAGGAATTGCAGGTCCTCATCGGGCGCTTCGCGGCTGGCCTCCGACGCAAACAGCACCGTGGCGTCGTGGTCTGCCAGAAAGCGCAGGAACGACACCACCTGCTTGCGATACTGGAAGGGATCGGTGGCCAGATAGCGGAACTGGCTCATCGAGTCCACAAAGACCCGATCCGGCTGCAACTCTTCCACCCGGTTCACGATCTGCTCGGTCATGGGCTGCCGCTCGACCTCGGCAGGTGAGAACAGATCATAGCTCTCCACCTGCACGAAAAAGTCGGGCGTGGGGCTGAGATCCAGAAACTCGACCCCCTCCAGATCGATCCCCATGCTCCTGGCATTGCCCTTGATCGACCGGGTAGGCTCGGTCAGGCTGATGAACAGGGCTTTTTCTCCCTCAGCCACGCCCGCGGCCAGATACTGCAACCCCAGGGTGGTTTTGCCCGTGCCAGGACCACCGCGCACGAGATAAGAGCGCCCTTGCAGCAGGCCCCCCCGCAAAATCTCGTCCAGTCCTGCCACTCCGGTTGATACCCGTCTTTCGTCCACCATAGCTCCTTCCTTACGGCATGCTCCTCAGCATGCCACCTCCCGATGATCCTGAATCCCGAGCGATGGAGTGGGGTACTATCAGACCCACTCACCGCCAACATGAGAACCAGGCAATAGCCTGATAATCGCCCGCCATGATACGCTGCCGCAGCCCGGCTGCCTTACGCATAGGCCCGCGTTGCGTGGCAACTGCGTATGGCCTGCAACAGCACGCCAGGGTCGCCATCCTTGGTCACGAACTCCCTGGCCCCAGCCGAGAGCATCCTGGCCGATACACCCTGCTCGCGGTGCATGGATAGCCCGACCACGTGCACGCCGGGAAAGCGCGTGCTGATCAACCGGGTGGCCTCGATGCCATCCATGCCCGGCATGGTGACATCCATCAGCACCACATCCGGGGACAGGGTGCTCACCAGATCCAACGCCTCGTGGCCGTTCCCCGCCTCGCCGATCACCTCCAGGTCGTGTTCCGACTCCAGGATGCTGGCAACGCCCCGGCGCAAGATAGAGTGATCGTCCACCAGCAGCACCCGAATCCTCTCGCGGCTTTGCGATTCTTCCGGAGGGTAGTTCACCTTCCGTTCCGGCTCCGCATGGTCGCCGACCTGCTGGCCGTCCGCCGCAGGGTTGCCGACCGTTCGACTGGCAGTCGAGGGCTTGTTCGTCGCATCAGGTTCGCCGCCAGCGAGCGACGTCTCGGAGAGCGCCGTCTCGGAGAGCGGCGCAATCAGAGATACACGGGTCCCCTGGCCCGGCGCGCTCTCCACCTCCATGCGACCCCCCAGCAACTCCAGCCGCTCTCGAATACTGAACAGGCCAAAACCAGCCGGGGTGGTGGGATGAGCCTCAGGCTGCTGGGCCATGTCAAAGCCAACCCCCCGGTCGATCACCTCGATCTGTAATTCCTTCTCGCCATGACGTCGCAGAGTCACCTCTGCTTCCTTTACCCCGGCGTGCTTGACGATGTTGAACAACAACTCGCGCGTTGCCAGGAACAACAAGATGCGGACGTCCTCCTCCTGGGGATTGACCACCTCCTGCACCTGCACCTGCACCTTCAGGCCGTGCTTCTCCTCCATCCAGCGGGCCAGCCACTGCAAAGCGGGTGGCAAGCCCAGGTCATAGAGCACGGGCGGACTCAGCTCCACCGAGAGGGAGCGAGACACGGTGATCGACTCTTCCAGCAGACCGTCCACCTGCTGCACGACGGATTGCGTCTTGGCCTCCAGCCCCTGTCGCTCCAACGCGCCAGTGCGCAGCCGCGCCGCTACCAGCAACTGCTGCAGATGATCATGCAGAATCTGGGCCAACTGCCGCCGCTCTCGCTGCTCGGCATGGGTCAACTCGGCCGCCAACTGGCGCAACTGGGCCGTGCGCTCGACAACGCGCTGCTCCAGATGCTCGTTTAGCTCTTGGAGTTCCTCTTCCGCCCGCTTGCGCTCGGTGATGTCATAGGCCGAACCAAACCATTCGATGACCTCACCATCCGCATTCATCAGCGGAACAGCACGGGAGGACGTCCATCCCACACTGCCATCCGCTCGCCAGACCTGATGTTCCAGTTCGAAAACGCCCTTCGTCCGGATGGCTTTCTGGATCGCCGCGATTACCTGTGGCTGAGCCTCCGGAGGTATGTACTCCTGAAGCCAGGTGCGGTTTGGCTTTTCCGTGTTGGTGAGAAACCCCCGGCTATGGAGTTGGCGCATCTCGCTCCAATCCGGGCTCATACGATACATCAGTTCAGAGCCGGCCATCACCAGGACGCGAAAGCGCTCCTCGCTCTCCCGCAGCGCCTGCTCGGCCCGCCTGATCTCCGAAATGTCCGCAAAAGTCAGCACGGCGGCGATGACCTGGTGTTCGTTGTTGTAGATGGGCGCCGACGTAATCGACAGCGTTACCGTGCTGCCGTCGTCGCGCACAAAATACATCTCCTCTCCCCGCACCACTTCCTCCGATCGCAGGGAGCGCAGATGGGGATATTCCTTTCGCTCATAGAGTCGCCCGTCCGGGTGTCGAGCACCGCGGAAAACGGTATAGCGGCGCGCTACAGCATCGTCAATAGCCCGGCCCAGCAGTCGCCCGGCCTCGGCGTTTGCCAGCGTAATGCTGCCGGTCACATCGGCAATGGTCACGCCGACGGGCATCTGGCGCATGATCTGCTCCAGCCGCATGTGCGAAGCCTCCAGGTCCTCCATGAGGCGCTCGCGCTGCAATGACACCCGCTTCTGCGTGCTGACGTCTCGCAACGAGCCAACCAGGGCCAGTGGCCGCCCCGCCGCATCATGGAGGACCGTGCGACTGTCGCTCAGCCAGACATATTCGCCATTTTTGCGCTGAAATCGAAACTCGACAATCTCATCGGGTCGACCTTCAGAGCGCTCCAGCAGGGCTTCCGTTTGGGCCAGCGCATGAGCGCGATCCTGCGGGTGGGTTCCCGCCCACAGCCCTTCCATGCCCATTTCCAGCATCTCTGCCTGGGTAAAGCCGGTTACCCCCTCGATGGATGGGCTGAGATAGTCATAGCGGCCGGTGCGCAGGTCCAGACGGTAGATCACATCCCGCGCGTGCCTCAACAGCTCGCTCAGGCGCTGCTGGCTATCGTGCAGGGCATCCTCCGCCTGCTCCAGCTCCCAATCATCCTGCCCAATGACCAACACTCCATCGGCCAGGCCATCCCCTGTTCGCTCGGGAATAAAGGTCAGGAGGTAACGATCAGGGCCATCGGGGAAAGGCAACCGGATGCGGGCAACCACAGGACTGGCTGTTTCGAGGGCACGACGCGCGGCGCCATTCCATAGCTCGCAGAAACCCACGGACAACCCCGCCTCTTCGCAGGTCTTGTCCTGCAAATCGTCCGGGGCCATCCCCAGCAGGTCCTGTACGATGGCATCGGCGTGCGCGTATTCTAGGTTAGCGTCCAGGCGTGCAAAGAAAAAGGGTCTATGCACATTATCCATTACGTACTTCTCTCTCCCAGCAATCATGTCACTGACCCCACGGTCGCAGCTACAGCGCTTTCTCTCATCGACGAAACGGCCGCCAGGACAGCTTCCGCCTATTCATTAGCAAGTCTCGGCCACCAAACTCGGCCAGGCCAACCCAGATGCCCAAGAAATGCTCTATGGCATTGCCGTGGCAATGCCACGGCATCGCCATACAATCGCGAATTCGGACACGTAATTATGTTAACATTTTATGTCGCGTGGGTCAAACAAGGTTGCGCGAGAGCAGACACTCTCTCCGGATATACAAACTATCATAACAGTTATTTGATGCGAGTGCAAGGAAAAAATAAAAGAAAACAGGCTTGTATAGATTGGACTCGCCATATAGGCCAATCTACTGGCCAGCGCAGGCCCACCCGCAGGCATGCTCCCGCCTGTAGCCGCCCCCTCCGCAACTCTGGCCCATCGTCATACGTATTCCTTCGGAGATTGGAGGCTGTGGCGATTGGATAAGGCGCGGGCCAACCCATTCCCTCGCGCCTCAAATTGACCACCGTGCCTACCTCGTGGTATCATTGCACGGTGGTTTCTTGCGGATTCCTCATGGCTTGGAGAAAGGAAAGTAGATGGCCGTTTGGCACACACTGGATCGTAAAACGACCATGCAGCAACTGGAAACGCAACCAGGTGGCCTCACCGACGACCAGGTCGCCGAGCGTTTGGAGCGTTACGGTCCCAACGAACTAGAAGAACGCAATGTGCGTAGCCCCTGGGTCGTCCTGGGTCGCCAGTTCACCGAGATCATGGTGGTCGTCCTGATCGTCGCCGCCATTATTTCCTTCGCCCTCGGTGAGATTACCGATGGCATCATTATCCTGCTCATTGTGGTGCTCAACGGCATCCTGGGCTTTACTCAGGAATATCGCGCCGAACGCGCTATGGCCGCCCTGAAACAGCTTGCCGTGCCCACCGTGCGGGTTAGGCGCGGAGGCCAGATTCGCGACGTAGAATCCACCCGGCTCGTCCCCGGCGACATCGTCCTGCTGGAAGCCGGTTCCCGCATCCCCGCTGATGGGCGCGTGCTCGAGTCGGCGAACCTGCGCATTGAGGAGGCCGCCCTGACCGGCGAGTCCGTGCCGGTGGACAAGATTGAAGAACCCATTAAAGACCCTGAGGCATCCCTCGGTGACCGACAGAACATGGTCTTTATGGGCACAGCCGTCACCTATGGCCGCGGCAGCGCCATCGTCGTGAATACCGGCATGCAGACCGAACTGGGCAACATCGCCAGCATGCTCCAGACGACCACCGAGGAAAAGACTCCCCTTCAGCAGCGCATGGCCGAACTGGGCAAGTGGCTGGCCCTGGGCGCGCTGGTCATCGTGGGCATCGTTTTCTTGGTAGGGGTACTCCGTGGTGAGCCGCTCGCCACCATGTTCCTCACCGCCGTCAGCCTGGCCGTGGCAGCCGTGCCGGAAGGCTTGCCCGCCGTGGTCACCATTGCCCTGGCCCTGGGCGCGCAACGCATGGTTCGCCGCAACGCCCTGATTCGCAAGCTGCCCGCCGTAGAAACCCTCGGCTCTGTCACCACCATCTGCTCGGACAAAACCGGTACCCTGACGGAAAACCGCATGACCGTCACCATGCTGGACGTGGCCGGAGAATTCGTGAACTTGACGGCCAACCTGGAGCGCATGGGGGCCACCCTCAGCCCAGACGAGCCAGCCCTGGGGGAGCCACAGGAAGACATCGCCCTGCTGTTGGCCGGAGCAACGCTGGCAAACGACGCCGTCCTGGAACCCGATGAGGACGAGCGCGGGGGCTACCATGCCGTGGGCGACCCCACCGAGGGCGCGTTGGTTGTGGCAGCCGCCCGTTTCGACCTCTGGAAATCCGAATTGGAGACGTTCATCCCCCGCGAGGCCGAGGTGCCTTTTACCTCAGAACGCAAACGGATGACGACCATCCATCGCCTGCCCGATACAGATAACCCCGAGGAAACCACCGACGCTGTGCGACATCTCCTTGGCCACCTCCCTGATACGCCGCTGATGGCCTTCACCAAGGGGTCCGTAGATGGCCTGCTGGGCATTAGCAACCGCATATGGAACCAGGGCCAGATCGAGGAGATGGACGAGCAGTGGCGGGAGCGGATTCGCGAATCCAACGATAGCCTGGCTGGAGAAGGCATGCGCGTGCTGGGTGTCGCCATCCGCCCGCTGGAGGCCCTGCCCGCCAAGGTCGACGAAGCCCTGGAGCAAGAGCTGATCTTTGTCGGCATGACCGGCATGATCGACCCGCCGCGAGCGGAGGTGCGAGATGCCGTCGCCGAGTGCCGCACCGCGGGTATCCGCCCGGTGATGATTACCGGCGATCACCCGCTGACGGCCCTGAACATCGCCCGCGAGCTGGGTATCGTCGAAAGCAGCACGAACGCGGATACGCGCGTGATTACCGGCCAACGCCTGGCCGAGATGTCTGTCGACGAACTGGAACAGGTCGTCGAGAATGTCTCAGTGTACGCCCGCGTCAGCCCTGAACACAAGGTCAAGATCGTTGAGGCTCTGAAAGACAGAGGGCATTTCGTCGCCATGACCGGTGACGGGGTGAACGACGCGCCTGCCCTGAAACGCGCCGACATCGGCGTGGCGATGGGCATTACCGGCACCGACGTGAGCAAAGAAGCCGCCGATATGGTGCTGCTGGACGATAACTTTGCCACCATCGTCCACGCCGTGGAAGAAGGGCGCACCATCTATGAGAACATCCGGCGCTTTGTCAAGTACATCATCTCTTCCAACGTGGGCGAGATCTTTTTAATGTTAATGGCCCCTCTGCTGGGCCTGCCCATCCCCTTGAGCGCCGTCCAGCTCTTGTGGATCAACCTGGTCACCGATGGCCTGCCAGCGCTGGCACTGGGCGTCGAACCGTCCAGCCCCGACGTGATGCAGCGCCCGCCGCATCCGCCCTCGGAGAGCGTCATGGCCCGCGGAGTCGGCACGTACGTGCTGCTGGTGGGTCTGCTGTTGGGTGCAGTTTCCCTGGCCACCGAGTTCTTTGCCGGGGGTATGCCTGCTGCTGTCTGGCAGACGATGGTGTTCACTACGCTCAGCCTCTCGCAGATGGGCAACGTGCTGGCCGTCCGCTCGGAGCGCAGAACCTTGTTCGAGCTGGGACTGCTCTCCAACAAGCCCTTGCTAGGCGCCGTCCTGCTGACCATCGCCCTGCAAATGGCTGTGGTCTATGTACCCTTCCTGCAAAACATCTTTGATACAACAGGCCTCACCGGTGGGCAAATGCTCATCGTGCTGGGACTTTCGTCCATCGTCTTTATCGCCGTCGAGCTGTCCAAGCTCATCCGGCGCTGGCGGTCATAACATCGCTCTCGCTGTTCACAGGTCCCAAGGCGTTGCCTTGGGACCTTTTATGCAACCATCATCCTTTGGAAGGCAGACACGCCATGAAATTGATCGAGATCAAACCCGCCGACCTGCCCGCAATCCTGGCTGTCCTGCAGGAAATCGACTATGACCCGCACCGAGATATCGCCTGGCTGCGAGACCACTCCCTCAGCGACCCTACTTGCGAACCTGGCTTGCTGCTGCTGGCAGAGACAGAGGGGGAAATCGCGGGCTTTTGCTTAGGCTGTATCCGCGATGGACGGGGCGTCATCAAGCTATTCGGCGTGCGCGATTCGCGTCGCCGCATGGGCGTCGCTACCGCCCTGTTCGACACGCTCGAAGCGCGTATGCAACAGCGCGGGGCGACCCAGGTAATCGTAGGCGGCGTAGCGCCGAACTATTTCTACCCTGGCGTTGATCTGACGCACACCGACGCTATCTCCTTCCTCATGCAGCGCGGCTATAATAGCGACCGTCAGGCGCGGGTAGACATGCAGGTGGACCTGCCGCGCGCCAACCTGGACACGACGCCAGCCGTCAACCGGCTGGCACAAGAGGGGATCACCATCCGCCGCGCCCGACACGACGAGGTAGAACAGGTAGCCACCTTTGCCCTGGAGCACTTTTCTCAGGGCTGGCAGCAGGAAACCGGCGAGGCTGTCCATTACCAGCCGACACCCCTGTTCATCGCCCTGGATGGCGAGCGGATCATCGCCTTTGCCGTCTACGAGGTCACGGGGGCGGCGCGTTTCGGGCCGACCGGCACGCTGCCGGAATACCGAAAGCGGGGCATCGGCCAAACGCTGCTCCGGCTGTGCCTGCGCGATGTGCGGGACCGTGGGGAGAGCGTGGCCGACATCGGCTGGGTGGGGCCTATCGGTTTCTACGCTCGCGCCGTAGGGGCCGAGATCAGCCGCGCTTTTTGGGTGTTCACCAAGAACTTGGCCGAACCAACGAACGCATAACGGCTGCCGCCAGATTCCCTAGACGGCGATTGCCTTCCAACGACCCAGGCGAAAGCGCCCGGTCATGGCTGCGGCACTGACCAGGGCGCCCAGCGCCATCCCCGTCCAGATGCCCACGGGTCCCCAGCCTGCGGCACGGGACAAGGCCCAGCACAGGGGCAGTTGCACGCACCATAGCGAGGCGATGGTGATCGCCATCGGGGCCAGCGCGTCCCCGGCTCCTCCCAGGGCGCTCGCCATGACCGTCAATACGGCTGTCCCCAGACCCGCCAGCACGAAAAACCGCGCCGTAACGACAGCCAGCTCCAGGGTGGCGGGGTTCGGACGGAACAGCCGCAGCACACCGGTCGGCCAGAGGGCCAGCATCCCAAACAGCACCAGCGTGCAGATTCCGGCGATGGCCGCCCCGCGCAGGCCCGCCCTCTCGGCCCGGTCGGGTCGTGCCGCTCCCAGATTCTGCCCCACCAGCGCCGCCGCCGCATTGCCGATGCCCATGGCTGGCCCTTGCAGAAAAGCGCCGATCTGGTTCACCAGGCTATAGGCCGTCAACACCTGGTCACCATACGACGTAATCAGGCGCACCAGCAACGCAGCCGCCAGGTTGGGGGATAGTCGCTGTGCCGCCGTCGGCAGGGCGATCCGCAGGATGCGGCGCATCAACGGCAAATCGGGCCACAGGTCCCGGCGATGGAGGCGCACCCCGGCGGAACCGCCACTCAGCGTCACCAACTGGGCCGCCACCCCCGCCGCGCTCCCCAACACCGACGCCCATCCGGCGGCCCGCACCCCCAGGGCTGGAAAAGGCCCCAGACCCAACACCAACACCGTCTCTACCAGCAAGGTGGCAATGATGTGCACAATGTTGATCCGCAGCGTGCATTCGGGATGCCCCGCCCCCCGAATGACGCCGTTGATGGTGGGCAGCATCTCCATGAAGAACAGCCCGACAAAGATGATTCGCAGATAGGCAGAAGCCTCCGCCAGCAAGTTCGCCTCCGCCCCCATCCACCCCAAGAAGGTGTGTCCCAGCGCCAGCCCCAGCAAAGAGATGGGCAAGGTAAAGCCCAGCAGGAGCAGAATGGTCTGCATCACCGCCCGGTCCGCCTGGCGAGGCTCGCGCGCCCCGATATGTCGGGCCACCAGGGCCATGCCGCCCACCGAAAGGCCCATCATGGGGCTGATCAGCACGATCCGCAAGGTAGTGGCAATAGCTACCGCGGCCAGGGCCGTATCTCCCACCTGCCCCATGAAGTAGGCGTGGATCAGGCCGCTCGTGGCAAAGATCAAATTCTCGGCTGTGGACGGCAAGGCCAGCCTCAGGATATGGCGGTCCAGTGATCCGGCGGACAGGTCGCGGTGTGCGGCGCTCGTCATGGCAGGGTCTCTCCGGGTTGGTTTGATCGTTCGATTGTATCGCGGAAGGGGCGAACATCCAATTCGGCTTGTGGGCGTATAACATCTGTCAACATGTTGATTGTAAAAGAACGCTTGACACGCTAAATGCGTGTGTTATAATGGAAAAGAACAGCGCGGGAAAAAGGGTCTTACGCTGATCGTTAACATCCGCCCGCAGGATCAATCTCACGTTCACTGTCGTAACCAGCCGCGCCGCGACTTGCCTGGTCTGCGCCTCGTCTCCAGGTATGATTTGGCGGATGGTCGCCCGTTGCGGACTCTACCTCCATCGCTCCTGGCTTTTCCACAATCGCCCCTCGCCTCCAGGCGTCTCGGCGGCAACGGGCACCACTACACCACTTGCGCTGTTCAGGTTCATCTGTGTGCGTCACCCCTGCGTACCAGCCGCAGGTCGTGCTTGCATCGGGAGAACAGCGTCCGCGGCTAGATATGTAACTCGGCTGCTGCCTGCTACGGCAAACCGGGTCTGCCTATGGAAACCGTCCTGACCAAGGACTAAGGAGGGTACGATGGGTTTCGAGAAAGGTGAGCTTTACAGGTTGCCCTGGTCTCTGAACGATAACCCCATTGCATGGTTAGAGATCACGGACATCTGTAACCTGCACTGCGAGGGGTGCTATCGTCAGCGATTAACCAATCACAAGCCGCTGGAGGAAATCCAAGAGGAGGTGCGCTTTCTCAAGCGGTGGCGAAATCCCGATAACGTCTCCATCGCCGGAGGCGAACCGCTGATTCACCCGCGCATTCTGGAGATTGTGGCGTATATTGCCGAACAGGGCTTGAAACCAATTATCCTCACCAACGCCCAGGCATTGACGCCTACCTTCCTGCACCAACTCAAGCGGGCTGGCCTCGCCGGATTCACCATCCACATTGACAGCCACCAGGGTCGCCCCGATTGGACGGGCAAGAACGAAGCGGAGCATAACGCCTTGCGCCAGTATTACGCGGACATGATTCACGCCGAGGGCGGCCTGTACACGATATTCAACTCTACAGTCTACCCCTCGACCTACCACGAGATCCCCGATGTGGTGCGTTGGGGCCGTGAGAATATGGACCGCGTGCAAGGGCTGGTGTTCATCACCTACCGCACCGGCATCGCCGATACCAACGTCGCGCTAGACGAGAACAACCAGGAAGTGGACCTGCATCAGCTCTCCTACGTGACCGACCACTTTGACGAGCGATTCGTCACTGGCCCGGAAGTGGCGGAAATGATCCAGTCCGCCTGCCCCGAATACGCGCCCTCTGGCTACCTGGGTGGCACCATCCGGCACGATTCCTACAAATGGATGGCCGGGGCCATGATCGGTATCAAGGGCAAGGTGTACGGCTCGGTGGGCAAAAAGACAATGGAGTTGACCCAGAGCATGCACCACGTGTTTACGGGCAGATACCTGGCCTATCTGTCCCAGGCCAGGATGGGGGCCAAGGTTTTTATGCTGTCCCCGTGGGATCGCCTGGTGCGCCAGGGGGGAAAGCGATGGCTGGCGGACCTGGTGCGCCACCCCAGCCACCTGTTCCGGCCTATCTACGTGCAGAGTATCGGCATCATCCAGGCTCCGGACCTGCTGCCCGATGGCCGGGCCGACATGTGCGATAGCTGCCCCGATATGACCTATTTCGAGGGCAAGCTGGTCAACTCCTGTCGGCTGGACGAGTATCGCCTGTTTGGCCATATGCTCTCGGTGGCAGAACGGCAGCAGCGCGAGCAAGATCAGGCCGCCCAGGTGGAAAATCCCGCCGAGGAGCAGCCGAGCGAGCCGACCGCCGTGAGCCTGCCCCAGGAGCACGCCAGGGTCATCGCCGACGATGGTGGCGAGCGTCAGGCAGAGGAATAGCTATACCAGTTATTTGACAAGCGAACATTTGTTCGCTATAATGCACCCCCAAGATGATGGCAGGTGTCGCACCATACCTCGTGGCGCCCTGTTACCATTTGCCGGGGTGCATTCTTTTTGTGGACTGTTGTTAGTATAGTAGCGATTGTAAGAAGGAAGGTTCGAGATGGCCCAAAGCAATAGGCGCTACACACCCGAGGAAGAATCGGACCAGGGAAGCGCCGCGCCCACCGTTCTCCAACGGCTGGATGCGGAAAAGCAAGAAAACGTCCTGATGAAGTACATCCCGGAGGACCAGCCCAGCCCCCGCGCGTGGGTCGAGTTGATCAGAACCCACGTCCTGGGCGTGGACAGCCGGGGCAACCCCCGCCCGTTTGATGATTTGCTGCTCTTTTTGAGCGCCTGCAAGCGCACGCAGCTTGATCCCCTGTCTCGGCAGATTTACGCCGTGTACCGTTGGGATTCCCGCCTGCGCCGCGAGCGGATGACCATCCAGATTTCCATCGATGGCATGCGCCTGATCGCCCAACGCAGCGGTCTTTACGGCGGCCAGGATGACGCGGTATTCACCCCAGAGGATGAGAGCGAGGAATACCCCATCAAGGCGACGGTCACGGTCTATCGGCTTAACCCGATCACCGGCGAGCGGATGCCCGTCACCGCATCAGCGCGCTGGAACGAATACGCCCCGCTAGACCGGGAAGGCAAGCTCATGGGGCTGTGGTCCAGAATGCCCTACCTGATGCTGGCCAAGGTCTCCGAAGCGCTGGCCTTGCGCAAGGCTTTCCCGCAGGAACTCAGTGGGCTGTACACCACCGAGGAGATGAACCAGGCCGACCCTGTCGGCGGGCTGAACCTGCCCGAGCCTGACGCGGAAGCGGAAGGCATGCCGACGACCGATGAGAACGCCGAGTGCGTGGTCAACAGGCGCGAGCAGTTGAGAGATGAAGCGTGAAAATCACCGTTGATCTAGACGAATTGAAGCAATTGGTGCAGGATAGCGGGCAGATTTTCCTCAAGGCGGATGGCGAGCAGGCCCTGCTCAGGCTCCTGGAGCTTCAAGAACTGATCAATGGAGCCGTGGATCAGGCCCGTAGCACGCTCGAGGAAGAGGCGCTAAGGCTGAACCCGAACTTTACCTGCATCAAGGCCGATAACCTGTCCGTTCACTATCGCTGCTTCGGCCCCAAATACGAGTTGGTCGAGCAGCTCTTGCCCGAACTGGAGCCGAGCCTATACATTACTCGCTCCAGTTGCAGCGTGAACACCAAGGCGGTGGAGGCCATCCTGAAAACCACCGGCGAGCTACCGCGCGGGGTCATCGAGCGGGAACGCTCCAAGCGCATCACCTTTGCCACGAAAGAGATCAACGACGATGGATCAGACTAAATTCCATGCCTCCTACTCCGTGCTCTCCCTGTGGGCCAGGGGAGAATGGGAGGAGGCCGTGCGTGCCTACTTTCGCTTGCAGCGCGTCATCACCCCCCAGATGGTAGAGGGCAGGGACTATCACGAGCAATGGGACCGGCACATCTGCGAGACCCAGCGTCTGCCCGATATCTTTGGGGCCGTCCCGCTCCGCGAGCCGGTGACCGAACTCAAGCTGACCGTCGACCTGTACCCGTGGCTCGATTTGGTGGGCGTGATCGACTGCTATGACCGCCCGACTATCTACGAGTTCAAAACGGGGAACCGCAGCGCGGCCAAGTATACCAACGATTTCCAGGTGGCCGTCTATGGCGTGCTGGCTACCCTGTCCGACATGCATGTGGAGCGGGCCGAGATTCACCGCTATAACCAGTACACCCACAAGGCGGATATGAGCGTCGTCTGGCTGACGGACCGGCTGTTGCGAGATGGTATCAACTGGATCGAGACCTTTGGTTCCGAGATGTATCAATATCTGGTAGAAAACCAGCTCTACGAGCGTTTCGCCGCCTAGCTTGTCCGGCCCATGCATCATGCGACACAGCATAAGCCGCGATAGGGCCATAGAGCTGGCTCCCCAGTGACCAAGGCGGCCCTCTGACGAGGGGCCGCCTTTTCCCTTCAGACAGGACTAGCAACGGGTTCCAGCGCAGGGCCAACGGGCGCGGCGTTTGTTTACTGATAGTACGTTATTGATAGGGTACGAAGCGATGACGAATCAGCATAGTAGCGACAATGCAGACCTGGAACAGAGAATCCTGACCTATACCGGTGGCCGCATGGCCATTTCCACCGGGGCGGGAAGCATCAAGCCCCACCTCCTGGCATCGCTGGCGGCCAGATTGATCGCCGATGGACACCTCTCCGCTCAGGCGGAGGTGTTGCTGCTCACCCCCCGCACCACCACCGACGACCTGACCCAGCAAATCGAGGGCCTGCTGGTCAAACGCGGGTTGCCGCTGGCGGGGTACCACGTTTGCACGCTCCACCAGTTGGCCCACAGCATCCTCCGCCAGCAAGCCGAACAAGAGGGCAAGCGCCACCACCTGGTGGTGATCGACGAATCCGAGGCCCAGACGATCATGCGCCAGGTAGCCGAAGGGTGGATTGCCGCCCATCGTCAGTGGTGGGAGAGCTTTTTGCCGATGGAGGGCATCCGACAACGCGAGCGGGCCGAGGCACGTTGGCAGCAAGAAACGGAAAAGGTGGGCCGCCAGGTCACGCGGCACTGCAAGCACCTGCGACTCGGCCCAGACGAGGCGCGCGAGTTGGCCGCGGCCCAACCGCATCCCCACGAGTTCCTGCTGCTGGGCCTGGACCTGTACGCCGAATACAACCTCGCCCTGCAAGCCCGGCGGGCGCTGGATTTCGACGACCTGCTCTGGCAAGCGCTGGATGCCCTGCAACAGCCGGGCCTGGTGCAAGTCCTGCGCCAGCGCTGGCCCTACCTGCTAGAAGACGAGGCGCAGGCCAGCTCTCCCCTGCAGGAGCAGTTGCTTCAGGCGTTGGTCGGCGATCAAGGCAACTGGGTACGCCTGGGCCATCCGAACCAGGCCATCAACAGCACCTTTACCACCGCAGATCCTCGGCAGTTCACCCGGTTCTGCGAGCAGCAAGACGTCCTGGAGCTGGCGATACCAGGGGAGCCCAACGTGGCCCCATCGCTGGTCTCGCTGTCCGACAGCCTGGTGCAATGGGCCAGCGAGCAGCATCCTGAAGAGGCCGTGCGCCCGCTCGCCTTTCTGACGCACGGCAGACTTGCTCTCGACACACCAACCGAGTCGGACTGGTCGCCGGACGCCGAATCCCACATCCACGTCGCCGCCCGGCCCTTTGCCGACGTGGAGACGGAAGCCGCAGCGGTGGCCGCCTGGGCCGCGGACTATTCACGGCGGCACCCGGACCGCACCGCGGCCATCCTCTGCCCGGCCCAATGGCAGGGCACGCGGGTGGTTGACGTCCTGAAGGCCATGCCCTCCCCCGTTCCTTACGATGACCTGATGCGCTCGACGCCGCTGGTGCAGAGTATGGCCCGCGTGCTGGCCGCGGCCTGCGACTATCTGAGCGACCCTGCCTCTGTCGCCTATGTAGCCGAGCTATATGCCGCCCTCACGGAAGGCGGATATCTGCACGCGCCGTCCAGGATGCGGCAAAACCCGGGGTTGCAGCAACTCGCCCTGCCGGACACATCGGTCTACAGCATGCTCTTTCCGCGGCGCATGCTCGATCTGTGGGACAAACTGGCTCCCATCCTCCAATTGCAGGTGGAGGATATGCCCTCCTTGCAGCAGTTCGCCACCCTGGCAAATAGATGGACCCACCTGAGTGACCTGCCCATTGACCAACTCGTGACCCGAATCGGCAACGACCTGTTCAAGCGGCGGCCCGAACAAGCCATCTGCCGGACGCTGGCCCGCGACCTGCGCTCCATGAAAAAGCTGCATCCCGCCTGGCGGCTGCCCCGCTATGGCGAGCGCCTGCGCCAGATCTTGGGAACCTGGCACAGCTTTAGTACGCTGTCGCTGGCCGATGCGGGCTATACGCCCCAACCGGGCCGATTGGCCATAACTACTATCTACAAGGCGCACGAGCTGGAATGGGACGCCGTTTACCTGATTTGCGTGGATAGTCTCGAGTTCCCCAGCAGCGGAGAAGACGCCTTCCGCGACGAACTGTACTTCATGCCGGGGCGCGCCCCCGTCACCGAAGCCGTCCAGGCATTGGAACGCCTGGCAGTCCACGGGGAGCTATTAACTGAGGAGACCAAACAGAAGGAGGCGCTGCATCAGGCCCGGCTGGAGTATATCGCCGAGCGGCTGCGCCTGTTACACCTGGGAATCACGCGGGCCAGGCTGGATATATCCCTGACCTGGAGCCAGTTGAACGGCAGGCGTCCGGTGCAGCCCGCCGAGGCCTTGCTGGCCCTGCGAGAGCGGCAGGGATCAGCACCGAGGGTGCGTGTAGAGAGGTAGCGACTGAACTTGGCAAGCGCTCCCTTTGGTCGCCCAAGGAAAGGGCGCTTGCCAAGTTCCTAGCGCCGGTTACATTGCAGTTGAGGCCACTGCCACTTCCGGCAATTCGTCCCAGATGCGACCTTCAAGGAGCCTGCCATTTCTCTTTCTGTTGAATCCTCCCCACTGCTTGAAGAAGAAGGCAATGTCAGCCCGCAAACACTGGTCGCGGATTTCCGTGGCCCACTCTGCTTTCATCGGCCTTGCACCAGGGCCAGACTCGCCCCCAACGATGGCCCAATCAATCCCATTCAGGGAGAGGCTGCCCACAGGCCCAAGGAGCGGCTCGAAGGAGACGAACTTGATAGCGGCCTCTGTGCATCGCAGGTGGTCCATACGAAACTTGTAGTTGGCGTTCTCGACACTGACTCCCAACCAAACGTTTGGCGGCCAATCTATAGCGCCTGTCAGATCAACCAAGCGGTATGACCGCTTGGTGAGCACCTGAAACGTGTGCCATGAGGCCTTGCGCATTACATCAAAAACCCTAAGAATGAAATCCAGTGGCACATCCTGATGAAAGAGATCGCTCATCGAGTTCACGAAAATCATCCGCGGAGTGCGCCATGTGATAGGAAGCTCAAGCATATGCTCATGGATAGTGAGCTTGAAGCCGTTCCTATAGTTGGGCTGCCCCATGCTTTGTAAACGGCGCGCCATGCGTTCAGCATAGCAGTTCAGGCAGCCGGGACTGATCTTGGAACACCCTGTAACAGGATTCCAGGTCACTTCCGTCCACTCGATATCTGAGCGGTTCATTCTCGTGCTCCTCTCGTAAGCTATAGAGCAACTGTTCTACCCTCATCATAGCATATTAACTGCCGAATGAGAAGAGTCAGAACATGGATAGCTGACTGGGGCCAGGTTGATGTCCAGGTCCGCCTATGCCTTCAATGATGTCTTGAGCGATACGAATTGCAGTCTTGGCCCCTCTGGGATTCCCCGCCGCAAAGCAGAGCAAATACAAGGGGACATTCCTTGAGTTGTACAAAGCCAGGGGTGTGTCTGCCACCCCCGCAAATACCGTCGCGAGTCGCTGCACAAAGAATCGCCCAATTGTGGCAAAATCCGCCTCTTTGCTCTGAACCTGTTCCTCGCCAAACAGGGTTGTCTCCGTTCGACGAGGATAAAATGCATCCTTCCAGGTTGATGTTCCGAACATGGCAGTAAGTCTGTCTGCCCAAGTCCCCGATGGCGGGCGGTCTTTGATAAGAAGACGATTAACGGCAACCCCAAGGGGGAACAGTAGCCACAGATCAATACCCTTAGTTCTCGCTATGGTCTCAATCAACGACCATTCGACCTGCATCCCATAGGGATCGAGGAACATAACGGCTCTCATGTGTGACCAGTCGGTTTCTGTACACCAGTGTGCCAGATATGAATTGGCTTCACCTTGGATAACAGCTATCCTGCTCGCCTTCTCCTTGAAATCCTGTTTGAGCTTGGCGAGTTCTTGCGCTCTCGCCGGGTCCTTCTCGATGAACACATAGCTCCCGAACGCAGGCTCTACCTCCAGGGCGATCCTGGCGCTACCTTTAAGGAAGGCGTTTGCATCTGGCTCGGCCATTTCGGGAAAAAGCGCCATCTGCGCGGTGTCCTGTCTAGGCTCACTGCGATACCCAGTCCCGGCAAAAGCATCGACGTAAACAGTCGAGTAGTATTGCGCGCCAACATTCGAGGCGAAAATCTGCGTATAGGCTTCTAGATATTTCCGCAGGCATTGCAATTTCTCTGTAGTCCAGTCGCCGCCGAACTCGTGTCTCTGCATTGAGATGCTCCTTTACGCCCTCGGCCAAAGCCTGTCAGGATGGATTGCGGCCACCCGCAACGATTTCCGGCTCACGCCCCCGCATCATACCCTCCCCAGAAGGTCTGCCCCTGCTCCGTCTGGTCGCCCAACTCCTCCGGCCAGCGGCGCAACGCCTGGCGCAAGCGTTGCACGTGCCCTGCATATGCCGGATCGTCGGCCAGATCGTGCAGCTCCACCGGGTCCTCCCGCAAATCGAACAACTGCGTGGTGCGCTGCCCGTTGACTACATACTCGATCAGCTTGAAGCGGTCATCCTGCACGGCCCGCTGGCAATCCTTGTACGCAAACAGCAGCGTATCCCGCACGCGCTGTTCCGGCTGGCGCATGGCTGGCAGCAGGCTTTGGCCCTCCACCGACTCGGGAATCTCGACGCCCACCAGATCGCACAGCGTGGGAAAGATATCCAGCAGGTAGCAATACGACTGACTGCGCACGTTCTCCGGGACGCCCGGCCCCAGGAAGATCAACGGCACGTGCAGGCTGTGGTCGTACATATTCTGCTTGCCCATCAGCCCGTGGCGACCCACCGCCAGCCCATTGTCCCCGGCAAAGACGATGATCGTGTTCTCCAGATGGGCGGTCTGCTTCAGGGCGTCTACTACCCGCCCGATCTCGGCGTCCAGGTGGGTGATCATGGCATAATACTCGGCCATGTGGCGGCGGATTTCCTGCGGCGTGCGCGGGAACCCGGCCAGCAGCTCGTCGCGAATGCGCAGCTCCCCATTATCAAAGGGGTGTTCGGGCAAATAGTTGTCGGGCAGGCGAATATCCTTCGGGTCGTACAGATCGCGGAAACGCTGCGGCATGGTGCGCGGGTCGTGGGGCGCCATGAACGAGACATAGGCGAAGAAGGGCCTGTCCTCCTGATAGTCGCGCAAAAACTCGACCGCCGCGTCGGCGAACATCGTGCTAGAGTGATAGTTTGGGGCCTTTTTGCGGGCCTCTTCCGGGTACTGGCCGGTTGGGTCATAGTCCGCCACGGGAACGTTCCAATGGTCGTCCATCCCGCCAAAGAAAATCCTGGCCCCAGCGCTAAAGCTGCGCGCGTACGAGTCTGGCCCGTTGTGCCACTTGCCCGTGCCAAACGTGGCGTACCCGGCCTGCTGAAGCACCTCGCCCAGTAGCGCATGTTCGGCGGGGATATACCGCCCGCTATCGGCCAGGTGGTACAGCGTGCGTCCAGTCATCAGCATGGCCCGGCTGGGCATACAGACCGCCGGACAACTCCCCCCCATGATATACGCATTGGTAAAGGTCGTCCCCTGGCGGACGAACCAGTCCATCGTGGGCGTCAGAACATCCTGGTTGCCCAGGATACTGATAGTATCAAAACGCTGATCGTCGGTGAAGAAAAAGACAATGTTGGGTTTACGCACGGTCTCAGTCATGCATCCTCCTTTGTTTCTGTCTCAAACGCGGTGGATCTCGCTCACGCGCTTACATATGCAACTCGACGATGTCGCCATCGTGCAAAACGTGGTCGCGCCCCACCGTCTGCCCATCATAGACATCTGTGCCCCACACGCGGGCCGCGGTCAGCTTCTCGTAGAAATCGCGGTGCACCTTGGCTGCCAACTCCTCAACGGTACTCCCCTCCGACAATACGTAGGGCCGTTCCATATCGGCGGGCTTGCCAGGGGGCTTGGCATAGATGCGGATAACCCTCAGCCGCCGAAACACTTCCTGCTTGAGGCGTTCCAGATTGCGGCCCGTCTCGGCGGACACAGGGATAATCGGCCAGTCGTCCTCCAGCAGCGCGCACAGAATTTCCCATTCGTCATCGGCGCTCTCGTCATCGTATTTGTTCGCCACGACAACCACCTGACGATAGACCATCCCCCGCTCTCCAGCCGCGGCATCCTCCGGCTGGAGTCGGCGCAGGGCGATGCCCCGCTCTCCTAACAGGGCGACGGTTTCTTCAAGCTGCCCCAAAGGGTCGGTGCGTAGGTCCACCACGAGTAGGATCAGATCGGCCCGCTTGATAAGCTCGATCAACTGAGGCTCTACATAGTCGCTGTGCAGCGGCGGGGTGTCGATTAACTGTATCTGGATATCCTCGAACGGCATCATACCGGGGGTTGGTTCCCAAGTGGTAAAAGGGGCGGGCGATACTTCTGGGGTGGCCTTGGTCAGGCGGGCCACCAGGGCAGACTTGCCGACATTCGGCGCGCCGACCACGGCCACCTGTCCGGCGCCTTCGCTATCAATCTGGAAGGCCGATTCGTGCTTGCTCAGGCCCTTGGGCCCCTTGGCAGCGTCTTGCAGTTTGGAGAGCTTTTGCCGGAGATCGGCCCGGAGCTTGTCCGTGCCCTTGTGCTTGGGGATGTAACGCAGCCATTCTTCCAGGGCCTGAACCTTTTCTTCCACAGACTGCGCGGCCCGGTAGCGCCGCTCGGCATCGAGTGCCTCCGGGGGAAGATTTGTCGGCATGGCTATCCCACCCTCTGTGATTCGCTCAGATCATACCTCGCCTGCAATGTACCATGAAGCGCGAGCGCTGGTCAAGGTGATGGTTTGCCAGCGCCTAGGGATAGCCAATGCACGCGTGCCGTGTGACTTTACCTATACCGATACGCGTTAGCGGTCTGGTACAGGGCGAGGATGTTCTCTATGGAAACCTCCGGCAGGATATTGTGGATCGGATTGACCACATACCCCCCTCCGGGGCACATGATGTCCAAAACCTCGCGGACCTCTTGCGCCACCTGGTCAGACGTCCCGAACGGCAGTGTTTGCTGCGTATTCACCGCCCCTCCCCAGAACACCAGTTCCTTGCCATAGCGCGCCTTGAGCTCGCGCAGGTCCATGTTTCTGGCGCTCCACTGGACAGGATTGAGACCGTCCACGCCCGCCTCGATGAGGTAGGGGATCAGGCGCGGGATCGAGCCGCAGCAATGATCAAACGTCTTGACATGGGGGAAGCGATGCACCACATCAGTGCACAACCGCCACGCCGGAACAAAGAACTCGCGGAACAATTCGGGGTCAAACCACTCCCGCTCCTGCATGCCATAGTCCGCCACATTCACGATCAGCACGTCGATATACGGCCCTACGGCCTGCAAGTACTGCTCGAAGCAGCGCGCCGCAGCCTCGGCAGCCTGCATGAGATAATCCCGACACCAGGCAGGGTCGTTCCGCATCTGCACCGCGAACCAGATAAAGCCGCCATACCCATCCGGTGTATACACCTGCGGCATAGCGACGATGGCGCGTTCGCAACTCTCGTACAGCGCGCGGGCCATCTCTTGCTGCGCGCGCAGCGTCTCGTCGCGGATGGTGTTCGCGAACCGCCAGTTCTCCCGTGGCGGTGCCTCAATATCCAGCGGGTCCCAACGCCCGGAGGGGATGTGGTCAAAGAAACGCCCGCCCTTGGGCATGCACCAATCCGGCGGCCCACCAGGCTGCCAGGGGGTCAACAGAGCGCCATCCTCTCGCGTAGCCGGACAAAAGCCCTGCGGCACATCGAACGTCTGCCCATCCCAGAACGTGAGCGACTTCCACTCCCCATAGTTCAGACCAAAACGCAGGGGCGTGGGGGGTAACATGACGAAATCCACTCCCAGAGCGTCCAGCACCGGCGCTTCTACCTCGGCCAGCATCTCGATCAGGTTGTACACGCGCACCCGGCCCGGCGGCAATCCCAGTGCCTGCTTGAGGGCGCGATACGTCCAGGCTGAGGTGCCAGTCACCTCGGTGGACCCCAGGTCAATGGCAGGTCGGTCGGCCTCCTGGTGGTTCAGGATCAAGCGCACGCGTTCTCGTGAGGTTAGCATCGTTGATCTGACATCCTTTCATACTGGGGCAGTGCCTTGCACACGACCCTACAGCCAGGCCTGATGGCAAGACAAAACGGTGCGCCCATCGGCATCCGTTCAGCGATGGACGCACCACTGTTTCCAACTCGCCCGCCCTCAGCCAATCTCAAATGGCTACTAGGCGTATTCGTCCAGGCATGTCTGGATCTTGGCATCCACTCCCTTGAAAGCTACCTCCACGTCCTCTTGGCCGCGCAGTACAGCTTCCAGGCCAGCGATATAGGTCTGGTTGACCATCCCCGTATAAAAGCCTCCGCAGTCCAATGGGAAGGTCCTGGAGAACACTCCATCCTCTGCTGCCTGCATAAACACCTTGTGGTTTGTGGGAGGGGCACTCAGAAAAGACAACCACCGATCATCGTTAGCCAGCGACTTGAGCACGGGCATCCCAGTCATGTTCTTGGCCATAATCAGCTGGGCCGCGGGCATGTTCAGGTACTTGACGAACTCCCATGCAAGCTGCGGCTGCTTCGCCCCCTGGAACACGCCGAATCCATACGAACCCATACCGGTCCGATGCTTGCCATCCGGCATCTTGGGCACGAGTTCGGCATCCCACTCGAACTTGTCGGCAATGGCCGTACGGAAGTGGCTACGCAGGCCGGGGATGTGGAAGAAGGTAGCTGCCTTGCCAAGGGCAAAAGCATCGCCTCCAACATCGACCCCAAGAGGCTGCGCAACCTTGTGCTTGGTCCAGAGCTCAGTGTAGGCTCGCAGCCCAGCCAGGCTCTCGGGCGAGGACCATGTCGATTTCTTGCCGGATTCATCGAGCACGTCCCCACCGTAGCCAACCAGCCAGGGATGAACGGTTGCCGTCCACGACCACGTTCCGTTGGCCAGCATCCATTGCGTGGGGTTGCCGCTAGCATCCTTGACTGCCGAGACCTTTGATCCAGCCTCGACAAAGTCATCCCAAGTCCAGTCTGGCGTCGGCATCGCGGTACCGGCCTCTTGCAGCATGGTCTTGTTGTAATACATAGCGACCACATCCAGCGAAGCCGGCAGGTAATATAGCCCTGGATCTCCTTCGATCCGTGCTTCAGACAAGATTACCGGGTAGATATCGTCCAGATCGAACTCGCTATCCACCTCAATGAAGGGCATCATGTCCTTGAGTACGCCGTTGGAGACAAACCCAAGCGTGAACAGGTTCGCCACCCAGACAACATCAGGCAGAGTCCCCGCCGCTGCCTGAGTATACATGCGCTCGGTGTAATCCCCAACCTGATACTCGATCTTGGTCTTGACTCCAGGATAACGCCCACCAAAGCCCGCCAGCAGAACATCCATCACCCCGTTCACGTTGGGGTCGTTGATGGTACCGATACGCAGTTCGCCGACAGCCTCGGTTGGCTTGATCTCCTTTTCGACGACGACTGTCTCCTTGACCACTTTTTCCTTCTCTACGACCTTCTCCACCACTTGAGGTTTGCAGCCAGCAAATGTGGCGGCCAGTCCCACCCCCGCAATAGCAGCCCGGCGCAGCAAGCTTCGACGCGTGAGTCGCGCAGACATGGTTCTACCTCCTATGTTGTCTGACAGTAGGGACCGCTCTCTCGATGCAGACCGTTGCAAGCAGTGCTCTAGATCACCTCCTCTAGCATAATAAGTAAAACTGGAAATGAGCCCAAGAAATCGGCCCGGAAAGACGTGCGTCTTTCCGGGCTATTGAAGGCGCTTCTCCATGAGGTATTGGGCTTGCTCCGGCGTGACGCTGCCACTGGGGATGAGCAGGCCACTCCCTCTGCCCCATAGACTATGCCTTGATGCCGGTGAGAATGACGCCACGGATCATCAAACGCTGGGCAAAGAAGAACAGCAGCAGCGTGGGAATGACCATAAACCACGACATGGCCATCATCAGCGGGATCTGCGTGGCAAACATCCCCTTGAACATGTTGATTCCCAAGGCCAGCGTATAGTTCTCCTGGCTGGTCAAGAAGATCAATGGTCCGTAAAAGTCGTTCCATACCCCCTGGAAGACGAATACGGAAATCGTGGCTACTGCCGGTAGCGATAACGGCACGAAAATCTGCCACAGGATGCGGAATCGGCTAGAGCCATCCATGATGGCCGCTTCCTCCAGCTCGAGAGGAATCCCCTTGAAGAACTGCCGCATCAAAAAGATGTTAAAGGCTCCTCCCCCAAAAAAGGCCGGAACCGTCAGCGGTTTGAACGTGTCCAACCACCCGATCCGGTGATACCCCACATACAGAGGGATCAGAGTTACCGTGCCCGGCAGCATGATGGAAGCCAACACCAGCATGAACCAGATATCCCGCCCAGGGAAGCTCAGTCGCGCAAATCCGTATCCACACAGAATAGAACTGGTTACCGTCCCAACCAACACCGTCAAGGTGATGAACAGCGAGTTGAACAGCCATCGGCTGAACTGCATCCCCTGATAGTTCCAGGCGTCGGGAAAGTTCTCCCAGTGGAACGACTTGGGAAAAAAGTTGGGCGGAAAGACGTATACTTCGGACTGTTCCTTCAGAGAGGTGCTGATCAGCCAGAAAAAGGGAAGCAAAAAGATCAATGCGCCGATCACCAGCACCACATAGCTACCCAGAATGCGCGTGGCCTGCGCCGGCCGGCGCCAGTTGATGTCCCCCAGCCCATAGTGGATTTCCTTTTCCTGGATCATCTCATTTGACCTCCGTCTCATAGTAAACCCACAGGTTGGAGCTACGGAATACCAACAGCGTCAAAATCAGGATCACGATCAACAGGAACCAGGCCATCGCCGAAGCCATCCCCATCTGCAACCAGCGGAAAGCCCGCTCGTACAACATCAGGTTGTAGAAATAGGTGGCAAACAGCGGTCCGCCTCCAGTCATCACAAAGGCGGTGGTAAACGTCTGAAAGGCCCCGATCAGCCCCATCACCATGTTGAAAAAGATGGTGGGAGTCATCATCGGGATGGTGATATGCCAGAACAGTCGCAGCTCATTGGCGCCGTCGATCTTGGCCGCCTCGTACAGCGACTCGGGGATATTCTGTAAACCCGCCAGATAGATCACCATGCCGCCGCCCACGCCCCACAAACTCATCAACACCATCGAAGGCAGAGCCGTCTGCGGATCGGCCAGGAACCGCGAAGTGGGCAACCCCAGATTCATCAAGATGGCGTTCACCAATCCATAGTCAGGGTTCAACAGCCATCCCCATAGCACGGCGCTGGCCACCGCGGGAACCACCGTGGGCACATAGAAACAAGTGCGGAAAAATGAAATTCCCTTCACCCGCTGGTTCAGCACCAGAGCCAGGAGAAAACTACCGATCAACCCCAAGGGAACGCCTGTCAACGCATACGTCACGGTGACCTTACAGGCTTGCCAGAAATGCTCCTCTTGGGTGAACATAGCTACATAGTTGCGTACCCCCACCCACTCGGGCGCCCGCAGCAGGGGAAACTTGGTAAAGCTAAAGTAGAACGAGGCGATCATGGGGCCGATAGTGAAAATCAGCAAGCCCAGCACCACGGGTGAGATGAACAGATATCCCTGGATAATCGCGCCGAGCTTCTTGGCCGTGGCCCGCCTGGTTGATTCGGCAATCGCCGGCGTGCTTGTTGTTGCTGTCACGTGCCTACCTCCTCCAAACAATGGCTCCAGAGAGTGGCCTCTCTGATGCCCGCTCGTGGCCCGTGAACGGACATGCCATATGCTACGCTGCCATTCGTGAAACTCGAGACGGTACAGGGCGAGCCTCCCTGTACCGTCTCGAAGAATGAGACTACAGGTTACAGGTTCTCATCCAGGCAGCGCTGGATGGTATTATCGCACTCGGAGAACGCTTCCTCGGCACCCTTCTCACCACGGATGACCGCTTCCAGGGCCGCAACATAGGCCTGGTTGACCATGCCCGTGTAAAAGCTGCCGCAGTCGGCGGGATAGTCTACGATGGGCAGCACGGCATCATCCGCGCCATTCACGTAGGCCATCAGGTTCTGAGGCGGCGGGGCAACACTCTCCGTCCAGGAGGGATCTTCGGCCACGGAACGCAATAGAGGCACGGACATGCCCTTCTGCGCCAGCAGCTTCTGGCAGGCCGGAGTGATCAGGTACTTGACATACTCGTAGGCCGCTTCCTTCATCTTGCTGCCGGAAAAGACCGAGATACCCCAGGTGCCCATACCAGTGCGACGCTTGCCATCGGGCATCGTGGGCATCAACTGGATGTCCCACTCGAATTTGTCTGCCACGTTGGTCTTGAGCATGGGGCGCACCCCTTGGATATGGCACCAGACCGCCGCCCGTCCCAACTGGAACGAGTCGCCACCCACGTCGACGCCCAACGGCTGGGCGATCTTGTGCTCAGTCCACATGGCGGTGTACGCCTTCATCGCATCCAGGGTCTTGGGATCAGACCAGGTAGACTGGGTGCCATCATCCGTCTTGATCTTGCCACCATAACCCACGACCCAGGGATAGACCGTGGCCCACCAGTTCCAGGTACCGTTGGAGAGAATCCAGTACATGGGGTTGCCCTGGGGGTCCTTCTCAAATTCCTTGAACTTTTCACCCTCGCGGATGAAATCGTCCCAGGTCCAGTTTTCCTGGGGCAGTTCCGCGCCAACCTGCTCGAAAAGGGTCTTGTTGTAGTACATGGTGACGACGTCCAGGGCGGAGGGGAACATGTGCACCTGGCCGCCGAACGTGCCCAGGCCCAGCATGCTGGGGAACACATCATCCAGGTTGATCTCGGGATCTGCCTCAGCCATAGGCTTCAGGTCCAGCGTGACCGCGTTGTTGGCAAAAGGCACCACAAACAGGTCAGCCGTATGGACCACATCAGGCAGAGTGCCCGCTGCAGCCTGGGTGTAAACCTTCTCGGCAAGGTCGCCCACGATGTACTCGAACTTGACGCTTACATCAGGATACCGGCCCGTCATCGAAGCGGAGAGCAGCTCGTGAACCGGCTCTACCGGCGCGCCCGCAGCCACAAAGGCGCGCAGTTCGCCCTTGAGACCGGCCTTGGCGGGGGCGATCACCGTTTCCTTGACGATCTTTTCCTCGGTGACGACGACCGTCTCTTTGACGACCTTCTCCACCTCTTGCTCGACGACCACTGTCTCTTTGACGATCTTCTCGACGACCTTGGGCTGGCAGGCAGCCAGGGTTACTCCCCCAGCAGCCAGACCTGCATACCGCAGAACCTCACGACGACTGAAGCGCTTCATGGTTTCCTCCTGTGGAATGAGTAACGAAAGAGATAGATACTGTTTCCGATGCGCAGACCCTGATAGTGATGACCGTGGGCTTTCGCTAACCTCCTTTCGGCGCTGACAATAGAGGCGCAAAATAGCCCCGCTGCCCCTTGGCAGGAGAAACGAGACATGCTACAATACACACACTGTCGGCCCCCTGGCAGCCCATTGGACCCGCTGTCAGAGGCTCGACTGATTTCAGTTTACCATATTCGCGCCCCAGCCGGAATAGCCTGACTCTCGCAGGTTTACCACCTTTTTTGCACACCGAGAGCAGTATATCCTGCACTATTGAGCAATGGAGCACCGTGGATGCGAGAGGACGTTTTCGAGCGCTATGTGAAGGACGCCCTGGTTAACTTTTACGATCCGACGCACTTGCAGACGCATCCCCTGGTCGAGCTACTGAACCTCTCCTCGACCGTGGGACAGACTGCCGGGGAATCCCTGCGCGCGCTTTTACGCGATACCATTGAAACTCTCCGGCCTCCAGCTACTATTCCCCTGGACAGACCCGAATGGCTCAACTATCGCCTCTTGTGGGTGCGTTATGTGCAGTCCTTCACCCAGGCCGAAACCTGCCAGGAATTGGGCCTCAGCCAGGCCACTTTTTACCGCCGCCATCAAGAGGCGCTCCAGGCGGTAACCAGCATTTTGTGGGCCAAATACTGCCAGGGACAAGCATCTGCCGACGACTCTCGCCCATCTGTCTCGGAAACCCCACCAGACCGAAACCAGACTCCCCGCGAACGCGCCTGCCAGCAGGCCGTCCAATTGGCCACCAACTCTCCGCGCGAAACGGTGAGCCTGGATGCGCTATTTCACGGGGTTTGCCAGATGATGGCGCCGGTTCTCCAGGCCCAGGGGTTAGCATTGCAGATAGACGCGCCCCTTCCCCTCCCTACCATCCAGGCCGACCCCGCCTTGTTGCGACAAATCCTGCTCGGCATACTCAGCGAGGGGATTCGGCGAGCCAGCGAGAGTACGTTACAATTCCAGATTCGCCCGGAAAAAGGCGCGCTCGTCTGGCAGTTGGGGCCTCTGCGCGAGCAGGCATCCGAGCAAGCGCCGGACGCCCATGCTGATCCCGACTTGGGATTGGCCATCTGCGAGGCCCTTTTGGAGACCTACGGTGGCCGCCTGTGGTCCAATACGGACCAGGAATGCTGCGCGCTGTGGGGCGTGCTGCCTGTCCCTCAGGCCAGGACCATTCTGATCGTGGACGACGATGGTGACGCGATCCAACTCTACCAGCGCTATCTGGCCGCCGAGAAGTTCACCATCCGGGTGGCCCACCATGGAGACGAACTAGAGCAACTCTTGAACGGAAATCTGCCCGACCTGATCCTGCTGGACGTGCTAATGCCCAAATGGGACGGCTGGGCGATCCTGCAACGGCTAAAAGCCCTGCCCGAAACCTGCACCATCCCGGTGATTATCTGCTCGGTGATCTCGCAGCCGGGACTGGCGCTGGCCCTGGGCGCTGACTGCGTCCTGCGCAAGCCGATCACACAGCAGCAGTTGTTACAGACGATCCACGAGCTTGTACACCACACTGATAGCGAGGTTGCTGGGCATCTAGCAGCGCCCGCAAACACTTGATCCCTCCGGCAATATCCAACGGATCGCGGCGGTGCAGGACGATAGGCGCGGTCACGGCGTTGCTCTCCTCCACCCAGTCCCTTGCCGAAATGATCACCGCAGGCACCTGGCTCAGGCGCTCGTCTTCTCGCATGCGGGCAATTACCTGTCTGCCATCCAACCCCGGCATGACCAGGTCCATGAATACCACATCGGGAACTGTCTCGGCCATGATCTCCAGCGCCCGCTCGCCGCTGTAGGCTTTCATGATGCGGTAAGGGTGGGGCACCGCCGTGAGCATGCGCTCGATCAGGCGGATGGCATCCGGATCGTCGTCCACCAGCAGGACGCAAGTTTCCCCTTCCTGGACAGCCACCTTTTGCATAACGGACACCACCGTATCCTGCAAGATCGGCTTGACCAGATAGGCCACGACCCCCTCCAGGGCAAAGTGCCCCGATAGTTCCGGCATGCCGCAGGTGATCAGGGGCACATCGCCAGCCATTCCCTGCAACTGCTCCGCTACTAGCGGGCCAAGCTCCGTGGGGGCCAAAATGGCGCGCGGGTGCAGGTCCTCGGTCAGGGCGCGCACCTGGGTTTCGTCGGGCAGGCCCACGATTCGATAGTCCTCGATATAGCGGGCCAGCAGGCGGATGATGCGCGGGTCATGGTGCACAACGAGGCAGGTATTGAACACCCGGCGGGGTGTAGTGGTCTCTGTTCGCACCTCGCCCATCACCTGGGGCTGCGTGCCGGGCAAAGGCACGGTAAAGTGAAAGGTGGTGCCCATGCCCCGCACGCTCTCAACCCAAATCTGGCCGCCGTGCAACTCCACCAGATGCTTGCTGATGCTCAGGCCCAGGCCGGTTCCACTTTCCGCGCGGGTCTCGGCGACGTGCACCTGGCTGAACTCACGGAACAGCCGGGGAATGTCCTCGGCGGGGATGCCGGGGCCGGTATCCTGTACGCTAACGTGGACGCAGGAATCCTCTTGCACCGTGCGCAGAGTAATTGCCCCGCGCTCGGTGAAGCGAATGGCATTGGTCAGCAGGTTAAGCAGTGCCTGTCGCAACCGCACGGGGTCTACGATCAGGTTGGGCAGGTCGCTGGCGAGTTGCGAGCGCACTGCCAGCCCCTTGCGCTCGGCCAGGGGCAGCACAATCCCCACGGCCTTTTTCACTACGTCCTCGTGCAGATCGACGACATCCTTCACCAGGGGTAGGCGCTCCGCCTCGATGTGAGACATATCCAGGATATCATCCACCAGGGCGACGAGATGCTGGCTATTCCGGTAGACGGCATCAATATCGGCGCGGTAGGGCGCGGGCAACGGCACCCCATACCGCTCCGGCGAGAGAGCCATCAACCGGCTAAAGCCCAGGATCAGATTGAGGGGGCCGCGCAATTCGTGGCTGGCCGTGGCCGCAAAGCGGGCTTTCAGCGCGCGCGCAGTCTCGGCCTCGCGCTGCGCCACGACCAGCTCATTGTTCAGTCGCTCCATGCGGGCAGTCGTCTCTTCCAGCGCGCGCACCACGCGATATAGCTCGGCGCGCCGCTGCTGCACCTCGTCCAATGCCAGGCGAGCGCGGTCCCAACCGCTGAGGGCATAGCTCATCGCCATCCGCAGGGGGCGCAATACCAACCAGGCGGTGGCGCAGGTCAGGGCATACAGCGCCAGGACAGTAGGCGGATTCCATCCCGAGCTGGCGGCCAACGACATATGGGGGTACCCGATCAAGACCAGGCCGCCCAGCAGCGTGGCGGTGAGGGCCGCCTGCCAGTTGCCGAGCAGGGCGCTGGCGATGATGATCACCGGGCAGCCAAAAGCCAGGCTCAGCGCGGTAGGCTGCGAGTACACAATCAGCATCGCGATCAGCGCCATGTCGAGCACCAGAATCCAGCAAGCCAGAGAGAGATGGCGCTCGCGCAGGTGATAGACAACCCACGCCAGGGCACCTAGTAGAATTACCCCTAACTCGACAGGCCCCATCAGCCCCTGACGCGTAAACCGCCAGGATGACCAGAGCCAGCTTACCGCCAGCAACGTGACCAACAGCGCGGGGATACCCTCGCGGCGCAGGTTCGCCATCTCGACGCGCAGGTCCCGCTCAGCGCGCAGGGCTTCCGCTTGCAAAGCACTCATCGCTCTCCCCCTCTTGACACTCCCAAGACCCGCCAAGGCCGATCATCCCGTGCCCGGCGACCTGCTGACGCTGCCACGCTTCTATCGAAAGACAGAGATGGCTTCGTCGGGCGCGCCGATCTGATATAACCACTCGACCAGGCGCTCTTGCAGCGTGCGTACGATAGCCGGGTAATCGGCGGCCACATTGGTCTCGGCGTAAGGGTCATCGGCCAGGTGATACAACTCGCGCTCCCCATCCGCCCCGATGGGAGCATAGGCCCACTCTGTGGTATACAGAACTGGCGTCGTCCATTTGGTGGGTGCGGCCTCCTTGCCACGCCGCAGGTGCGAGGCGGCGATGACGCAATCGTGCAGCGGCTCCATCGGCTCGCCGCGCAGCAGCGGGGCAAAGGAGCGCCCGTGTAACCGCTCGGCCTGTCCAGCTCCTACACCGACCAGGTCGAACAGTGTAGGCAAAATGTCCACCGGCTGCAAAAGGCCGTCTACCGTGGTTCCCTCCGCCAGGCCAGGGGCGGCAATCAGGCAGGGGATGTGGGCGACTTCGGGGTAGATGGGCCAGCAACGCTCATCTCCCTGGTTGATATTGGTCTTGCCGGTGCGTTCGTGCTCGCCCAGACTCGTGCCGTGGTCGCTGGTAAACAGGATGATGGTGTTGTCCCACAAAGCCAGGTCGTCAATCTTTTGCAGGACACGCCCCACCCACCGGTCTACCAGCTCAGCCTCGGCGGAATAGTGGGCGCGCAGGTTGCGCAGTTCCTCTGGCGTGAGGTCATTGGCGTGGCCATAGTTGGGGTGCAACATAGGCGTGCCACGATAGTCTGGGTCATAGCGGCGCACCATATACTCCGGCGGATCCCACGGCTCGTGTGGATCGAAAAAGTCCACCCACAGGAAGAAGGGATCATACAAATAGTTCTCTTCCAGCCACTCGACCGCCTGTGCCGCCGTGCGGGGCGGAAAGCGATCGGCCTCGCGGTACCAGTAGCGGTTCGTCCACCGCGCAATATCCACCAGGTTGCGGCCCTGGAAATGGCGACCATAGCGGGTCTTTTCCGGGGGCATGGCCTGCTCGATAGGGTGATTCATGCGCAGGAAGGGCATGTCGGCTTCCTGGCCGCGCAGCGCATAGGCCGCGTTAAAGCCGAACTGGAAACCGGCACTGAACAGGTGCGGGCAGTCGCATAGCAACTGGGTAACATAGCCCGCCTGGCCCAACAGTTCGGGGAGGTGGTTGCGGCTGGATTGGCGGCGGTCCTGCCAACCATACCAGGGCCAGCCATAGCGGCCCGAAGTCAGGTCCGTGCGGTGCGGGATAGTGGGAAAGCTGGACACATACAGGTTGGAGAGGCTGACAGCCCGTTGGCTGAAGCGGTCTAGTTCGGGAGTGCGGACGGGCATAGCCGCCCGGTCGAACAGGTTGTCGTAGCGAAACGTGTCCGAGACGAGCAAAATGATGTTCATGGGTTGGCTCCGCAGAGATTATGCGCGGGCGCCCTTTCCGGGTCGCTCGCATGGCCTATCCAGGGGTAGGATGAGCGTGGGTAAAAGCTCGATCCGGCAAGACTATCTTACCATGCGGGGGCAGCAGCAGGCAAGGGGAACAATCCGCCACGGCTGCGGAAGCGGCTTTCCGCAACTTCCGTGGTCCCTCGCCCCACCATCTCCAACAGTATCCGCAGTCGCATCTCCGGCCCAGGACAAACCAAAGGCGTGAGGGCGATAGCGCCGGGTGGACGACCCAGGGGAGATCAGAAAAGGTCGTCCCACCAGTATCACCCCCACGCCCAAGGCGCGCAGCAAGCATCAGCGGGGAGAGGGCTGCTCCATGTGCTCTGCAAGCTCTTGTCTCGCCAGGTCTTTCGCGGTGGGGCCGTGGATGAACTCGCCATCCACCGTATAGCGCGAGCCGTGGCAGGGGCAGTCCCAGGTGTGCTCGGCATTGTTCCAGTTGACTGTACAGCCGCGATGAGCGCAGACCGCCGAGATGGCATGCAGGTGTCCGTCCTCGTCGCGGTAGACGGCGAGCTTTTTGTCCTCATACTCGATGACCCTGGCCTCCCCCGGAGCGACATCCTCGGGTGATGCAGGTTCGGCCTCGACCTTGTGCTTCCTGTGCTCCATGCCACGCTTATCCGCGTGGGCCACCTTGCGAGCGGTGTGTGGCTCCCAGATGCGCGCAGGGTCGTATAGATCGCTCCAGGAGGAAGGCTGGCCGAGCACCATATCGCCCAACAGCAACCCGGCGACGGTGCCAATGCTCATCCCCCACCCGGAAAAGCCGGTCGCCACGTACAGCCCGGTCGATTTCGGGGTGAACTTGCCAATTAGCGGCACGCCGTCCACGGGGCTGTTATCCTGGGTAGACCAGGAGTAATCCACGGACAGCACGTCAAAATGTTGGCGGGTCCATTCCGCCAAGTCGCGATAGTACGGCAGCGTATCGCGCACATGGCCGGTATGATGGTTCCCCCCGGCGATAATCAGCATGGGGCCCCGCTCTGTGGTCTGGGTGCGAACGGAATGAAAGTCGGGATAGGGGCTGATGAACATGTCCTGCGTCGGGTTCTGCACGCGAACGCCCAGCGCATAAGAGCGGATGGGGTTCTGGCGATGATAATACTCACCGCGATCCAGGAAGGGATAGTGGGTGGCGATGAGAACATACGGGGCCGTTATCCGCCCCCGGTCGGTGGTGACCACGTAAGGTCGCTCCTCGCTGACGTCGCGGGCAGTGGTCTGCTCCAGAACGTGGCTGCCATCGCCGGGGATGGTTGCCAGCAGGGCCAACAGGTATCTGCGCGGATGGAACTGGGCCTGCTCCTCATAGCGAACGGCGCCATAGTGCTGGAAGGGCAGCGGGGCTTGCTCGACCAAGGTCACCGGTAACCCCACCGATTGGGCGGCATGCGCCTCTTGTTCCAGATGGCCACGGTCCTGCTCGCGTTCGGCGAAAAGGTAAAAAGGGCGATGCTCGAACTCGCACTCAATCCCGTGGCGCTTGACCAGGGAGGCGACCATCTCGATGGCGGTCTGGTTCGAGTTGGCGTAGAGATGGGCCATCTCCTTGCCATAACCATCCATCAGCGACTTGTAGATCAGGCTGTGGCAAGAAGTGAGCTTGGCAGTGGTGTGGCCGGTAACGCCCTCCACCGCCCGGCGGGCCTCCACCAGGGCCACCCGCATGCCAGCCTGCTTCAGCAGATAGGCGGCGGTAATGCCCGCGATCCCCGCCCCCAGGACAGCGACATCGACCTTGAGGTCCTCCGACTGGGCGGGATAGTCGGTCGTAGGAGTGGTCTCAATCCAATAGGAGACATGCTTACCAGGACTTGACATCGGTCCTCCTCGCGCTTTGCCCATAAACATACTCTCTCGTCTCTCATCTGCATGACGTAGGGTCAGCGATGGGTGGCGCGCAGGAGGTGGACGGAATGGATCAGGAGCGCGTGGAGGAAGCCGAATGGAAAGAGTTGCGAAGGATGTTCAGATACGCCGTGCAGACGTGTCACCCGGCGCACCGGGTAACCAGCGGGATTATATCGCCGCGCAATCCAAGTTGTCAAACCCGCCCCCGGACTACCGGCTTTCCGACTACCCATAGCCGCGGCATCCCCGCCACGCTTCCTCCGGGCGCGCACGCCCCCAGAGTGAGTCTGGAGCGGTGAATCTCTTTGACAACCGAATCATGTGGGAGTATAATAAAAACCGACCAGTCGGTATGAAAAATTGCGAGAGGAAGGGGACATGACAACCCAGGCACGCAGCGAAATCACACGTGACAAAATCCTGGATGCAGCCCGCGACTGCTTCATCGAACAGGGATACGATGCCACGGGCGTGGCAGAGATCTGCCAGCGCGCCAGAGTCAGCAAGGGCGCGTTCTACCATCACTTCCCCACGAAACAAGCTCTTTTCCTGGAGTTGCTCAATCGCTGGCTCGCCGGGGTCAGCGCTCAGGTGGAAACCATCCAGTCCGCCGGGGCGACAGTTCCGGAAATGCTGGACACCCTGTCGCTGTTGATCGGACGCGTGCTGGAGGATGCCAGCGGCCAGGTGCAGATGTTTCTGGAATTCTGGACCCGAGCGGCCCGCGATCCTGCCATCTGGCAGGCGACCATCTCCCCCTACCACACCTACCAACGACTTTTCGCCGGGCTGATCGAACGGGGGATAGCGGAAGAGAGTTTACGGCCAGTAGACCCGATGGCGGCAGCGCAGGCGGTGGTGTCGATGGGTGTGGGGTTGTTGTTGCAGGCAGCGTTGGACCCACAAGGGACCGACTGGGATAGGGTGGCCCACCAGAGCGTACAAATGCTACTCGACGGGTTAAGGAATAGGGAGGAACTGTAGTGAAGGTATTACTGACGGGCGCGTTTGGCAACATAGGCACGAGCGCGCGGGAGGAACTGCTGGCACAGGGCCACACCGTGCGCTGCTTTGACCTGAAGACGAAGCAGAACGTGCGGGCTGCCCGTCGGCTAAAGGGGCAGGTCGAGGTGGTATGGGGCGATCTTCGTCGGGAGGAAGATGTAGCGGCAGCGGTGCGAGATCAGGAGGTGGTGGTGCATCTCGCATTCATCATCCCGAAACTGTCCGCAACGGGAGTGGAATCCGAGAACCGGCCCGATTGGTCGCGGGAGATTAACGTGGGCGGGACTCGGAATCTGCTGGCAGCCATGCAAGCACAGCCACGTCCGCCCAAACTGGTGTTCATCTCCTCCTACCACGTGTACGGCATGACTCAGAATCAGACGCCCCCGCTCAGGGCGAGCGATCCCGTATCGCCCGTGGAGCACTATGCCCGGCACAAGGTAGAGTGCGAGCGGATGGTCTGGGAGTCTAGGCTGGAGTATGTGATCTTACGGCTGGCGGCGGCGCTCCCCATCACCATGCGCATGGACGCGGGCATGTTCGACATCCCGCCCAAGAACCGCATGGAGTTCGTCCACACGCGCGACGTGGGCCGGGCGATTGCCAACGCAGTGAGCAGCCCCGATGTGTGGGGCAAGCTGCTGTTGGTGGGCGGCGGGCCGCGCTGCCAATATTACTACCGGGAGATCGCCAACCGTACACTGGAAGCGATGGGGGTGGGGGTACTGCCGGAGGAGGCTTTCAGCGTCAAGCCCTTTGCTACGGACTGGATCGACAGCAGCGAAACCGAGGCCCTGCTGCACTACCAGCAGCGCGACCTGGGGGACTATTTGCAGCAGATGCAGCGGCGGCTGGGCATGAAGCGGCTTCTTGTCCGCGCTTTCCGCCCGTTCGTCCGCATGTGGCTTCTTAACAAATCCCCCTATTACTGCCTGCACCTGGCGCGCACCAACCGCTGGTCGTGGCTATGGCTGTGGCGCAGAATGCTGGGACAAGAGCCGTAGGAATGATTCACAATCAACCCCTCTTCCTCTCCAGGTCTGGAGAGGAAGAGGGGTTTTGCATATCAGAGCTACCCTACTCGTTGCTCCTGCGGCTAGTAGCCCCTGTCCCAAAGGGGCACGATGTCCTGGGCGATGGTCTCGGAGATATAGAAATCGGTCTCCAGCAGTTGGTGCACGGAAGTGGGCACTCGCGGCGTCACCGGGCCGTGCGCAGCCAGGCGGGTGATGAGCCGCTGCCAGGAGACGTTCGTTCCGGCGGTGCTCAGGGCGTTGATGTCCATGCGGTATTTGGAGGCGATCACCTCCGCAGGGCCGATGGTGGCCGCCTTGGGCGGCACCAGGGCCAGGTCGCCGCTCATGCCAAAGCTGCCGTGTAACGAGTTCTGCGCGATGGTAAAGGGGCTGAGGGTCACAACGCGCGGCCCCATGCGCATCCATTCTTCCAGGCTGTCGGCGGCAAACTCGGGCGCATCCGGCTCGATGAACGCCAGGTGGCCCGTCCAGCCGGGGCCGCTATAGCAGGCGTCGGCGCCCCCCAGGTCGGCAATGAGCTGCCCATAGTGGCCGATGTTCTCCGTCGTGGGGCCAATCACCTGCTCCTCCGGCGGCCGCAAATCGGCATCTATCTCCCGGTAGAAGTAATTCTTGACCGCCGCCTTAAAGCTCTGGGGATAGCTCTCCGGGGCGATGTTCCCGTCCTGGTCGGCATATTCGTCCATGTTGAACGTATACAGTTGGCGGCAGTTCACCCGGAAGCGGTTGATCAGCCGGGCCACATGGCGATACGTATGGGCCGGATTGGGCAAAATCAGCACCAGGCGCCGCCCCTCGTCGGCGGCGGTCTTGATGCGGTAAAAGATATCACTCACCCAGATGAACTCGATATCCCCATCGGGCACGACCCGAATGTGCAAGTTGGGGTTGGGATGTTGGGTAATCTCCTCCCGGCGAATGCGGCGCACTCGCTCCAGCACTTCCTGATCCTGAAAAGGCACCCATTTCGATGGCTTGTACGCAAATGTGCTCATGCTCCTACGCTCCTATACATTCGTATCTTGCGATTCTAGTGATTATACTAATTATTCTCAGTATGCGCTCCGCCCGCGCACCCAGGTGTGCAGCACCTGTAGCCCCTCGTCCAGCAAGTTCAGGTCGGCGTGATAGCCGGGGCGCACCTGCCCCTTGATCCCGTCCAGCCCCAGCACGCGGGCCGGGTTCGCCGTCGCCATCCGCACCGCCTGGGGCACGTCCACCCCCAGCAGATCGACGGCATTCCGCACGGCGCGATCCAGCGTTAGCCCGCTGCCCGCCAGCGTGCCGGGAAAACGCGAATGCTCCGTGAGCCTCGCCGGGCCACCCTCGCGGATGAACTCGACTTCCTCCGCGCCAAAGGAATAGCGGCCAGGCGGCAGCCCTGCCCCCACATTGGCATCGGTAATCAGGCAGACGCCCCCCGGCCCCTTGCAGGCCAGGGCCATCCGCACCGCCACCGGGTCCACATGCACCCCATCCAGAATAAAATCCACCGTCACGCGCGGATCAGCCAACACCGCCTCCATCGCCCCACAGGGGCGCACGCCGGGGTCGGTGACTGGCGGCGCGGGGTACACGTCATAGAAATGGGTCGCGTGGCGCACTCCTCCATCAATGGCGGCCTGCGTCTGGCACACATCGGCTGCGGTGTGCGTCATAAAAACCGGCGTACCGTTGGCCGCCATCAGCGGCAGCAAATCCGCCAGATCAGCGAAATCTGGAGCCACGCCGAAAATGGCCCGGTAAGGCTGGGTGGCAGCGATGAGCGCCCGCACGCGGGCCGGGTCGGCGCGCCCCAGCGCCTCCGGCGGCAGCGCACCGGTGAGCGTCAGGAAAGGCCCCTCCAGGTGCAGGCCGAGTATCTCAGTCCCCAGTCCCTCGGCTTCTTCCGAGCGTACAGCGGCCAGGCGAGACACGAAAGCGGCATCCTCGCCCGGCGGGCGCGGGCAAACGGTGGGCAAAAAGCTGGTGACGCCATAGCGCGGCAGCAGGCGGCAGAGAGCCGCCAGGTCCTCCGGGCCATTGTCGATCAGGTAACGCTGCGTGCCGTGGATGTGCAGGTCAATATAGCCCGGCGCCAGATAGCGCCCCTGGGCGTCCAAGACTTCCTCGCCGGGCGCGGCGGCCAACGCGTCCGTCGGCGCAATCTCCGAGATCAGTCCCTCGTAGAGCCGCACCGCATAGTCGGGAAGCAAGCAGTCCAGCCCAACGACGGTAGCATGGATAATAAGCATGGGCCCTCCGGTGTTCGCCAGTAGCAAGGGCGGTGATGGGGGACATGATGGCGCGGGAAGGGGGGATTGTCAAGCGGAATAAGCCTCGCCCATTGCGCCCTTTTTCGCTGCCGCGATTCCCTTTCCCGTCCATACCTCAAGACATTGTGTTGGCGCTGCTTCTTGTGCTATAATCGGTCATCATGTAGATAACCCGCACCCGGAACGGCAAAGGATAACGAAATGCTCGCAGACAGAAGGGAATTGGAAAACCTGGAAGACCGGGAACTGGCGCCCTATGCGCAACGCAGCAGCGCCTCCCGCGGGCGGCAGTACCCCGGCGACGAACACCCCTATCGCACGGCCTTTCAGCGCGACCGCGACCGCATCCTCTATACCACCGCGTTTCGCCGCCTGGAATACAAGACCCAGGTCTTTGTGAACCACGAGGGGGACCACTATCGCACGCGCCTGACCCATACGCTCGAGGTCGCGCAAATTGCGCGCACGATTGCGCGCGTGCTGCGCGTCAACCAGGACTTGGTGGAGGCGATTGCAATGGCCCACGACCTGGGCCATACACCCTTTGGCCATTCGGGGGAATCGGCGCTGCACGAAATCATGGCCGACAAGGGGGGGTTTAACCACAATACCCACGGCCTGCGCATTGTGGAGCAACTGGAGGAGCGCTATCCCGACTTTCCGGGGCTGAACCTCACCTGGGAAGTGCGCGAGGGAATCATCAAGCACGCCACCGACTATGACGTGCCAGAGGCGGAGGGGTATGAACCCGACCACCGCCCCACGCTGGAAGCCCAGATCATCAACGTGGCCGACGAGATTGCCTACAACACCCACGACCTGGACGATGGCCTGCGCGCCGACCTGATCAGGCCCCAGCAACTGCGCGGCCTGGCCCTTTGGGAGGAAGCCCTGGAGGCGCTGGATCTATCGGGGGAAGCAACCATCTCCCCTCTGGACCGCGGCCGCATCGTGCGCTATCTCACCAATATGGCCGTGTCCGACGTGCTCAACACTACCGACGCCCGCTTGCAGGAACTCGGACTGATCTCCGTCGACGAGGTGCGCCGCCAGCCCGCGGACCTCGTCCAGTACTCGGAAGAAATGCGGCCCAAGAACCGCCAGCTCAAAGCCTTCCTGCTCACCAACCTCTATCGCCATTGGCGCGTCATGCGCATGCAGGAAAAGGCCAAGCGCACCATCGACCGGCTGTTCCACGTCTACGAGTCAGAGCCGCTCCAGCTTCCCTACGAAGTGCAGGAACGCATCCCCGAAGAAGGACTCCAGCGGGTCATCTGCGACTATATCGCCGGGATGACCGACCGCTTTGCCCTGGAGGAGTATGGCAAGCTGTTCGATCCTTACGAGCGGGTCTAGACGGCCCGCTTGCGTTCCACCCGAAACTCGACTGTCAGCCGCGAAAAGTAACTGTTGGGCATCGGTTCATCTCCAGCATACGCTATGCCGATCACCGTGGCAAGCATCCGCAGCGAATCTGTCTCCAGGGTAATGCTCAGGTTGGGTCTGGCGGCAAACACCTGCCCCCTGGCAGCCAGCCTATCACGAAAGCCCTCCGCCTGGCCCACATACTCACTGATCAGGAGACACCTGGACTCCTGAGCGTCGCTCTTGCTTTTCCCCACTTCGTGCAACCACATCTCAAAGGCGTCGACCCGCTGTACGCCCTCTTCGTCCATCACATCAGCGATAACAATACCGCAATCCCCCAAAAAGTCATCGCCTGCGCTGATCGCAAAGTTCTCTTCAAAATGGTCGTCTCCCAGGGTGTACTCGGCCCTGTACGTGCCCAGGAACAAACCGGTAGCGCCTGCCACTGCAGCCGGGCGCTGTCCGACACCCTCTGGCTCGGTCTCAGAGTCCTCCTCATCCTCGCTAAACACGGGCATGACGTTCACTGGCCGACCCGTTCTGGCGGCCCCCGCGTAGGCGTCGGCCCGGTTATAGGGCGGAGTGCCGCCACCATCTTGAGTGGGTCGCCCCTGCAGGGCGGTACCACGGAAATCATCAGAGCCCCAAAGCCGCCGAGTTCCCGCAGGCGTGTTCACGACTGGCTCCATTCGCCCGGCTGGCGCGGGATCGGCTACGGGCGCGTCTGCTGACGCGAGCGCGTCTGCTGGCGCAGGCATGGGATTGGCCTGTCTGCGACGCGCAAGGACCAACACAACCAGGGCACTCGCCATGATCAGAAACCCCAGCCCCAGGATGACATAGCCCAACCAGGAGATGGACTGTACGAGCGTCCTGCGGGGAGGCGTGAACTCGGTCGTTCCAGCCGCGGGCAGCCCGGTAATGGTCACCAGACGCTCCAGCCGCGTGGCAGATCCCCCATCCCCGGCCGACCGCTGTCTCTTGGCCACCTGATGCACCAGCGCCGACACCTGCTCCCAACTGGTGTTGTCATCTATCAATTGTGCCAGCCGGTTGCTCGCCAACTCGCCGTTGCTGTTCACAGCCAACGAGTCAGCCGTCATCAATACCCATTCTTCCTGATGTTGTGTGCGCAGATCAGCCGGGTCGGTGTTGTACCATTTGACTGGCCACACCTGCCACCCCAGCCCCAACCCCAGCAAGATGCCCAGAAAGAACGCCAGCAGCAGTAACCCGACGCCTTGATTGCGTGTCATCGCGAACACTCCTTCGCAGTTGGCCGATTGAGCGGTTCCGCAACCTCATCATATCCCATCTTGCCGATGGCCGCAACCATTTCCGACGCCGCCCAACGCGCCGGGCGCAACCACGCCACTACTGCCTCAGCGGTGTTGCTTCGCCAGATGGAACGTGGCCTGGAACCAGCGGCCATATTGGTGCGCTAGCATCAGAGGCAGCCCAAAAACGAAAGGGATGATCAGGCTATACACCTGCTGGAGGTTGAGCACGTCGCTCCAGGTATCCCCCAGGGCATAGCAGACGACGGAGACCAGCCCGCACCAGCTAAAAACGATGGTCCGCAGTCGCTCCCGCTCATCCAGGAGCAGGCCCGCGAGAGCCACCAGCCAGACAATGTACCAATAGCCGAACGCCATCGCTCCTAACAGCAACCAGGCATACAGTACCCGATGGCAGGCCTGCACCACCGGGGTCTTCTCGCGGAAGGCACGCCCAATTAGCCACGCATAGGCACCCGCAAATGCAAAGCGCATGATCCAGCTTCCCACCGCAAAGGCATTCGGCAGAGCAAATACGCGGTCCAGAGTCAGAATCAGCCAGACGGTGACCGAGTTATGCCCGAACCCCAACTGCTGGAGCACTCCCCAGTCTTTGCCGGGCCACAACGGCCCCAGGATTACAGCGCCCAGCAGGAGGGACGCCAACATCCCGCGCCCCACCGTTCGCCGCCAGACGTGCGTCGAAACCTGTCGCCAGAGCAGCACGATCACCACCGGCAGCAGCAGGAAAGGCACGTACTTGACCAGCCCTCCCAGCGCAAGCAGGACGCTGGCGCTGGAATGGTGGCTGCGTTCCCAGGCCCACAGCGCCAGCAGCACAAACAGCATCATGTAGAGATCATTATGGCCCTGCGCGTGCTCCTCCAGCAACACCAGCGGGTTCCAGGCAAAGGCGACCAGGCCGGATAACACATGCTCGCTACCGCGCCGCCGCAAAATGGCCGCGATCACGCCCAGGCAGGCGATGTAAACGCCCACGTTGAACAGCTTGAAGGCCAACAGGGAGCGCAGCAGGCTCCCATCTCCCAGGCGCGCCAGCAGGGCAGCCGTCCACTCCCACAAAGGGCCATAGGGGGAAGGGTAACCAGTCCACTCGCTGGGGAACGGAACATACGTCGCCACGTCTGGAAAAGCGTTCGGGGGTACTACCAGCGAATTGTATCCGTGAATCCCCAACACCCGACCACGGGCCGCGTACAGAAACAGGTCTGAGGCTCCAAAGGGGTACACGTTACCCAGCACCAGGGCCGAGAGGACGCCGCAACCGATGACGATGGCAACGGGCACCCGCCCTTTTAGCCGAGGGGCGAGGTACAGGCCCAGCAGGTATAACCCAAACAACACGGTGATGGCCCCGATATATCGCGCATAGGCCACCGTGGAATTACCGGTAAGGGTAGCCAGATCGGGCGGGGAGCCAGTGGGGGTCAGTTTCGATAGGCTGAAGCGACTGGCAAAAGCCCAGATATACGTACCGAGAGCAAGCAGACCACACAGCAACAAGGCAAGATACTTTCGAACCATAGCGAATCAGGCAGCTTTCTTCGGAAGAGGATGCGCCGACACGCCCCGGCCAATAGTTCGGCAGATCACCGATCTTGAACCGGGGGCGCCGGTTTGTTTCATTTTTGGGAGCCACCCCCAGGAATAAGATGCTGGGCGTATGGCTGCGGCTCGCATGCCCAGCGGCGAGCCGCGAACGTTATGGAGCTACTTTATGTCCACTAAAAGTCACTCACTTGCCAGGGATTACGGGCACTTTGGGCACCTGGGTCAACACCTGGCACCCCCCCTCCCAGACGACAGCCATATCCTCGATGCGCACGCCGCCCCAATCGGGGAGATAGATGCCCGGCTCGATGGTCAAGATAGACCCCGCCGGAAGCGCGCCCGGGAACATCTGGGAAGCCCTGGGCTGCTCGTGAATGGCCAGCCCCACACCGTGGCCCAGACCATGCCCGAACTTGCCCTCATAGCCCGCCGCGTAGATGATGTCGCGTGCGATAGAGTCCGCCTCTACGCCCGACATGCCCGCCTTGATTTGGGCCTCAGCGGCCAACTGCGCCTTGAGCACCACGTTCCACACAGTGAGATAGTCCACGCTCGCCTGGCCAACACAGAACGACCGCGTCAAGTCGGAACAATAACCCTGATACACCGCCCCCATGTCAATCACCACGGGATCGCCAACCTGCACGACGCGATCCGATGTGACCGCGTGCGGCATGGCTCCGTTGGGGCCAGAGGCCACGATGGTGGTGAACGAGAGGGCCTCAGCGCCGTGCGTGCGCATGGTCACTTCCAGCTCCCAGGCGATTTCCCGCTCGGTCATGCCCGGACGAATCCATTCCATGATATGGGCCATCGCGTCGTCGGCGATACGCACAGCCTCGGTAATCGTCTCAATCTCGCTGGTATCTTTGACTTGCCTCAAGTCCTCGACGATGTCGCTGGTTGCCACCCATTCCACCCCGTGGACCACTTGCTTCCACTGCTCGAACGTTTCCACGGAAACCACGTGGCTCTCGAATCCCAGGCGCTGCACGCCCAGGGCGGCGATCTGTTCGGCCAGCGCATCGCGAGTGCTGTTCGTGATCTCGACCAGATCAAACGCCGGGGCCTGGTGTTTCACTTGCTCGAAATAGCGAAAGTCGGTGATCAGCAAGGCACGCTTCTTGCTGATCACCAGCACACCCGCAGAGCCAGAGAACCCGCTCAGGTAGCGCCGGTTCTCTGGCTGGCTGATGACGATTGCATCCAGTTTCCGGGCATCCAGAGCCTCGCGCAGGCGTTGTAGACGTTGTTGTATCACAGGTATGGTGCTCCTATTTTCAGGATTTCCCCGTCAAGGTTCGGGGATCACAGGCTACTCCGTTTGAACAGTCTCCCCCGCCCTGGCTTCCAATTCCGCCACGGTGGTGGGAACCAACTCGACGCGGAACATGCGGGCAAAATGGTCGGACACCCGCGCGCGCATTTCAGCCATCGTCGGGGCATGCTCCAGTTCTAGCGCCACGCTGGTCACGCCCCCATCGGTGATGCCGCAGGGGATGATAAATGACCAATGTAGCATGTTGGGCTTGACGTTCAGGGCGAACCCGTGGAATGTCACCCCGCGTTTGATACGCACCCCCAGTGCAGCGATCTTGTTCTCGCCCACCCACACGCCGATAATTCCCTCACGCTTGTGGGTCTGAATGCCGAAATCGGCCAGCGCGGCGGCGACCACATCCTCCAGCCGGTGCATGTAATCGCTGGCTCCCAGGCCATAGCTCGATATGTCGATAATGGGGTACCCGACCAACTGGCCAGGGCCGTGGTATGTCACATCTCCGCCACGCTCTGTCCGGCAGACCTGCACCCCTTCGGTCTCTAACGCTTCCGGCGAGGCCAGGATGTGCGCGTCGTCCGCGCGCCGCCCCAGGGTGATCACCGGCTCGTGCTCCAGTAAGATCAGGACGTCATCTATCAGTTCGCGCTGCCGCCAGTCTACCAACGTGTGCTGCAACGCTTCCATCGGTTTGTATGGCTCCATTTTCAGATTCAGGAGCCAGACCCGTTTATGCGACAAGAGCTATCCTCCAACGCCAAACTCTGGCAGGCGCAGGGCTGTGGTACTCCCGCGCCACTTCCCGCCGATGACTATCCCAACACAGACCCCACGAACTGCCGCTGACCGCGGGCGAAAGTACCTGCATCCAGCGGCCCCTTGCCTGCCAGTTGCACGGTCTCTAACACCAGCATCCCCTCGCCGGTGACCACACCGATTCCCTCATCCAGCTTGACCACCGTGCCCGGCGCTGCCTGACCTGCTGCTGGCGTAGCAGGTTCCGGCCCTGCATGAGCACGCAAAACCTTGAGATTCCTGCCCTCGAACGTGGTAAAGGCTCCCGGCCAGGGGGTAAAGGCGCGTATCTGCCGGTCAATCTCGCTGGCTGACCGGCCCCAATCAATGGCCCCCTGCTCCTTGTTGATCGGCGGGGCGTAGGTGGCCTGGCTGTCATCCTGGGGAATCGGGGTGATCTCGCCCGCCAACCAGGCGGGCAGGGTCTCGATCAACAGCTCGGCGCCCAAATGGGCCAGCTTTTCGCTCAGGCTGGCCGTTGTATCGTCCGACGTGATGGGCAGGCTGCGCTGCGCGATGATCGCGCCGGTGTCCATGCCCGCGTCCGTGAGCATCAACGTGATGCCCGTCTCCTGTTCCCCCGTCAGGATCGCCGCCGTAATGGGGGCAGCCCCTCGCAACCTGGGCAGGAGGGAGGCGTGCACGCCGATGGTCCCATGCGGCGGGATATCCAACACCTCTTGCGGTAAAATCTGCCCGAAAGCGGCCAACACGAAAACCTCCGCCTGCAATCGCCGCAGTTCCTCCAGCACTTCCCGATCTCGGCGCAGGCGCACCGGCTGTAACACCTTCAGGCCACGCGCAACAGCCGCCTCTTTGACCGGCGAGGCGTGGGTGTGCGCTCGCCCACGACCAACCCGGCGGTCCGGCTGCGTGACTACCGCCAGCACCTCATGCTGCTCGCTCAGCGCCTCCAACACCGGCACGCCAAACTCCGGCGTACCCAGAAATACAACTCGCGCCATCTTGCCTTCCTTCCATCACCAGACAAACGCCCAGATTGTAGCATATCTACCAGCCAGCCGCAAGAGCAGCGTGTTGGCGTTCAGGACTAAGTTGGAGCGCCGCCACCCCTGGCGGCAAACCAATATAAATGAGTCATTTTGCTTCCAGTGCACAAGCCGCCAAACCCAGTTCCCTTGTGACTTGGACGTAACCCTGGTTGGCGTTTTGCGGCTTGGCAGCGAAAGCAATCTAGGTTACGATGTATTTGCATGCGGGCAACCTGCAACCGTGGGCGCTGATATACGTATAGCATGCAGGTAGTTTGATATGCAACAACTCGGAGGAAGAACATGAGCGACGAACCACAGAACACATCGGAACAACCATTCGGCCTTGGGGAAACACCGACGCCTCCCGCGACCCCTACGGGTCCTGCGGGCCCTATCACAGAGAACGAGAAGCTGTTGTCCGGCCTGTCCTGGGTGAGCCAACTCTTGCTGCCGGCAGTACTGCCGATCATCCTGTTGCTCACAGACGAGTCCAAGCGCAGCGCCTTTGTAAAGCATCACGCGGTGCAAAGCCTCGCCATGGTCGCAGTGGCCATCGTGTATGAAATTGCTGCCACCATCGTCTATGCAATCCTTACGGCCATATCTGCCGGTCTGTTGGGATGCATCCTGTGGATCATCTTCTTTGCGCCTATTGTGCCGTTTGTGTACTATGGCATCCAGGCGTTCCAGGGCAAGTACGTGCAGATTCCCTATCTGACCGAATTCCTGCAGAAGAACAACTGGCTGTAAGCACCAACCTATTGTTGCGTCCAGGCAAGGGGAGTTGCGGAAGCACCCCTCGATCCAAAGGCAGACCGGCCCAGTTGGGCCGGTCTGCCTTTGTTACTGCTGCCCCTCGCACGAGCGTTTGAGCCGGAGCACATTCTGCCTTATAATCCCTATATCAAGTCGTTCGAGGGAGAAATGTGCCTGCTGCTCAACGCTGGTTCTTGAAACGTCGGCCATCTGAACAGTTCATCCAGGAAATGGGCGCCAACCACTTTGATCCGGTGCTGGCTGCCGTGCTCTATGCGCGCAAGATAGACACGCTGGAGCACGTCCGCGTCTTTCTGAGCAACGCGGACGAGTTAGCAGACCCCTTCCAGATGGCTGGCATGGAGCCTGCCGCAGAGCGGCTCGCCCAGGCCCTTCGCCAACAGGAACGCCTCGTCGTCTATGGCGATTTCGATGTGGATGGCGTGAGCGCCACCTCCCTGCTCGTCTCCGCCCTGCAGCAATTGGGCGCCGATGTGTCTCCCTATATCCCCGACCGATTCAGCGAGTCCTACGGCCTCAATAACGCCGCGCTGAAAAAGCTCTGCGACAAGGGCGTCAAGCTGGTGATTACGGTGGACTGTGGCATTCGCTCTATCCCCGAAGTCACCTACGGACAGTCCCTCGGCCTGGACATGATCGTCACCGACCACCACTCGGTAGCCGTCGGCCCGGATGACAGCGTGCGCCTGCCGCCTGCCCTGGCCGTGCTCAACCCCAAACGACCCGATTGTCCCTATCCATTCAAAGGCCTGTCCGGCGTGGGGGTAGCCTATCGCCTGGTGGACGCGCTGAGCAGGCACATGGCCGCAGACCTGGACCTGAGCCAGTTCCTCGACCTGGTGGCGCTGGGAACAGTGGCCGACGTCGTGCCGTTGGTAGAGGAAAACCGCCTGCTGGTGCAGCGCGGGCTGGATAGAATGCGCCAGGCTCCCCGGCTGGGGCTGGCCGCTCTGTTAGAGGTCGCCGGAGTGCGCCAGGATCTGGTAGATAGCCAGGCCATCGGTTTCCGCCTGGGTCCCCGGCTCAACGCGGCGGGCCGCCTGCAGACAGCCATGCTGGCCTACAACTTGTTGCTCAGCCAGTCCCAGGAGGAGGCGAAACGCCTGGCAGCCACACTCAACGAGGTTAATCAGGAGCGCCAACACCTGCTGGAATGCCAGGTAGAGCAGGCCAGAACCATCTTGGAGGATGGCGATGGACAGAAAGTGCTGTTTGTTGCCGGAAAAGATTTTCACGAGGGGATCGTGGGACTGGTCGCCAGCCGACTGGTAGAAGAGTTCTATCGCCCCACGTTGGTCATGCGCCAGGGCCCCCATCTGACGCGCGGCTCGGCCCGCAGCATAGAGGGTTTCAACATCACCCGCGCCATGGATCACTGCTCGTCTCTTTTCACCCGCTACGGGGGGCACGCGATGGCCGCCGGGTTCACCATCCCCACCAAGAACCTGCCCGCCTTTCGCGATCACCTGCAAAGCTACAGCGCGGACCTGCTCACCGAAGACATCCTTTCCCCGCGATTCAGCGTGGACGCCCTGGTGAAATTGGGAGACCTGAGCGAGGAAACCTGCGACGCCCTGGCTCTGCTGGAGCCTTGCGGCGAGGGCAACCCGCCCCCAGCATTGGCGTCCACCGGGCTGCGCCTTCAGGCTCTCCAACCCATCGGGCAAGAGGGGAAGCATTTGCGGATGTACGTCGCAGACGGCACCCGTACCCTGCAAGCCATCGCCTTCCGCATGGGCCATCTCGCCACGCACTACCAGCCTGGGGCCATGCTCGACCTGATCTACCGCCCCAACATCAACGAATGGCAGGGGGAGCGCACGCTGCAACTCGTCGTCGAGGCCATCCGCCCCAGCAACGGGATCAACGGCAAGTCTTGATTCGGCGGCCACGGTCCCCGTTCACAGCAGATCCTGGATGGCGTCCTTCCAATCCTGCCAGGCTTGCTCCGGCTCCTTCTCCCCACGTAACACCGGAATGACCGCCTCCTGCCCCAGCGCCGTCTGAATTTGGGCATAGTTGGGATGGGCCAGGGGCAATACCACATAGGGCAACGATTCCGCATACGGGACCAACTGCGGATGCTCGTCCAGATAGACCCGGTACAACTCATTCGTCATCAAGTCGTCGCGCGCAGGCAAAAGCCCGGTGTGTTGCAGCCAGATCAGGTCGTGCTCCGGCCTGGTGAACACCCACCGGATGAAATCCCACATCGCAGCCCGCTCCCTGCGATCCGATTGGGCATAGATCACCACCCCCCGGCTATCAGCGACCACGCTGACCGGCTCTGCCGCAGGATAGGTCGCTGGCACAGGGGGCACGGTGAGCGTGTAGGTTGTGCCCATCTGCAACTCGGGAAAGCGGTATCGCCATGCCCTCGTGGTAAGCGGCACCACCGGGCCGCAAATGCTTACCCCGGTTTCCAGCGTATCCGCCGCCGCCTCGGTATGCAGCAATTCGTCTGCCTGCAAGTCGTGCAAGAGAGTGAGCGCTTCCACGGCGGCCTCATCATCCGCTGCGATCCGAGACCCGGCAACCAACGGTTGTCCGCCCGACGCGGCATAATACAGGCTCAGGAAATCGTACCACTGCTCCCACCACACATCCCGTCGCAGGGTGGACAAGGACCACACGTAGCCATCGGGCCGGGTCGCCCGTATGTCCTGTCCCACCGCCACCACCTCGTCGTAGGTCCTCGGCAGCGAGGCATCGCCAAGCAGGTCGGTGCGCCAGGCCCACAGCACGGGGCTGGTGTGCAACGGCAACACATAGGTATGCCCATCGCCCGATTCCCACTGGCCGATCGTCTGCCCCATGCTGCGCGCATCGATAACCTCTTGCCAGCCAGGCATGTCGTCCAGCGGGATGATCGCCTCGCTGTGGGCCAGGTCCGTCCCAAAGCCGACGCATACTCCATCCGAGGCGTGCGGAGCAGCCCCGCCGGTGATCGCCGCCTGGATGGCGCCCTCAGGGGTCGATGTGTTGGGCATCATCTGGACCTGGAGGGTCATGTCAGGGTGCTGCTCCAGGTACAGCCGTGCCATCTCGGACCAGAAGGCCACTTGTGTCGGTGAGGAACACCAGAACACCAGCGCCAACGGCTGCAGAGGCGTGGGCGTATCCTCAGGTACAGGCGTGTCCGTCTCTTCCGGAACAGCCTGCTCCACCTCGCGTTCGCTGGCCCACAAGCCACTACACCCAACCCAGGTGATACTGCATACCAGCAATAACAGGATGCATACAAATCGCCAAGGTCTCTCCATCTGCTCGTTGTCCCCTCTCCTGCATTCCGTGTATCACAGCGCCCCCGCGGGAAATGGATTCCCTGCCTTGTCGCCCCCCACCCGCACGCATAGGCTCGCGGGTTTTGCCGCGCTCAAGGCAGCGCAAGAAGCCGGGCACGACCGGACATGCCTGGTTGCGGCTCCTGGGTAGAATCAGAACGAGGGTACAAACAAGGGGTAAGCACTCAGAGACAACGACAACGCCATACCGCCCCGGCCCGGTTCCGGCAATCACCGGGAGTTATGTCTATTTTACCGGATAGGGGCCGGTTTGTCTGTCGGGAAAGCTTGATGGCTGCTGTGGGGAGAATTCGACATTTGAGCAGAATGCCCCTACTGACTGGCAGGCGTTTCCACCATCAGCACATCTATCAGCAGCAGTTCGGCGTCTGCCTGGGCGATAATCCGCAATTGCGGCTCGTCCACCACCTGCACTGCGCCCAGCGCAGGCAGTTCGCGGTCATTCACCCGCAGCGGGCCGCCCTCCAGTAGGTACAGATAGGCGCCGTGTCCCGCAGAGAGTGGATGCTCGACGGTGTTACCGGCCTCCAGATAAGAGGCGTACACCTGGGCATCCGCCTGGATTGGCAGCGCATCCGCGTGCTCATCGGAGGCCAGGGGGCACAGGCGATTGGTTCGCTCGTCACGCTCGACCGGCTTTTGCTCGACGGCAGGCTCCAATCCCCGCGTCTTGGGGTAGAACGACATCGAAACAAAGCGCATGGGCTTGTCGGGGAGGTTATTGATCTCGGAATGGAATAGCCCCTTGCCCACGGTGATGTGCTGCACCCAGCCTGGACGGAGGATGCCGTCCGCGCCGTTCTCATCCGCGTGGCGAAACTCGCCTGCCACGCAATAGGTCACCATCTCGATTTCTCGGTGTGGATGGAGCGGCCAGACCGTCCCCGGCGAGAGGGTTTCGTCGTTCAGCACGCGCAACGTACCAAAATGGACATACTCGGGGTCCAGGTACGAGTCGAAAACAAAATGCACGCGCATGGCAAAGGTGCCGCCGTTGACCTCTCCCTTGGTCTGATAGATTTGCTCTGGTTTGCGAACCTTGATCACCTCATGCTCCTCTTGCCCATCCTCCACACGAGCTTGTAGTACCCCAACTCTGCGGATTGCCTGTTCGCTGGCAGGCGCTTATAGCGCTCCAACCAACAACTGGAACAACACTCCGGAATAGCTGCTTGCTCGGCGGGCCGGGCCATCAATCCCACCTCGCCTGGGCGGCTGAATATGGCGACAACGCGCGCGCGCAGACGCACCGCGCAGACATCCAGAATCGCTGCCCATTTCCTGGCTAGGATACTACCCGACGACAGAGGATCGCCGCCGGTTGCCCCTGAACGTGCGTCAAGACCAACGTCATCTGGCGCTGGCCCCCACCATATCGCAGCCGATGGCGAAATTGCTCTGGATCAACGGGGAAACCCCGCTTCTTGATGACCAACTCGCCGATATCCAGCTCGCGCAGCCGACGGTTGAGCTTTTTCAGGTTAAAAGGCATCCATTCTTCTACAGCGTAGGCAACAGCAAAAGGGGTATGGACGAGGGTGTTAGAAGTGAGATAGGCAATCTCCTCATCGAGTTTGCGGGCCTCTATCATTAGGGCCAGGTTTTCGACCAGATGGGCGCGCACAACCGCGCCATCCGGTTCGTACAGATAATACTGCGGATTCGTCACAGATACAAGTCCGTGTGCCGGGCGCCCTTCCAGGGTATGCTCGCCGGGCAGCAGCGTGGCCCGCCGCTCGCCCCGCTTCAAGTCCCCCAGCCATAGCACAGCCTCCCGACATTCGCCTGACACTGACAAAATCTCGATCTCATAGGGGGTTGCGCCCATGACCGCTTCAAGCTCGTCATAGTTCACGCCCGGCGCCAGCTTGACCCCGCCCGACACATGGCCCACCGCCTCTAGCAGAGCGGGCAGCGCCGGAGCATAGTCCGCCAGCGAGAAAACCCGCCGCCCGCCCTCGCGCCGCCCTGGGTCCGCCCAGAAACACCAAATCCCAACGAAAGGCAGAGCAAGCACATCGGCGCACACAGCGGAAAACCGCTCCGCCACGCCATACACCGCGACATTCGCCAGGGCCATCCGCAGCCGGATGGTATCCCGATCCACCCCGACCACTTCCGTGAGCGCCGCCAGACCCAGCGCGTCCCCGCCAATCCCGCACCCCAGATCGAACACGCGTGGAACGCCCGCAAACCGCCGCGCCCGGTAGCGGCTGACCACCTCGGCGCTGGCCTGTTCCAACGCCTGCCGTGTGAACCACATCTCGCCAGCCCGCGCGAATTTGGTCGCTTTGTGGCGCAAAAGGGTCAACTCTAGCGCGGCGGCCACCACATCGGGAGGATAAGTTTTGCGCAGGCGCGTGGCTTCGCGTAGCAGCGTCTGCTCGGATAACCCCTGGTCGACAAGCTCCGCCAGCAGCGCCGCGCCCGCAGACGACAACAAGAACGTCAGTGCCGTATGCGTGGGGGCGAAATCACCGCCAGGCATGAGGCCGGACCGCTCGGACCGCCGACATCCCTGTCGGCCAGAGCGCGCTATGGATAGCGCGGCGACGGATCGCCAGCATCCCTGCTGGCTTGCATGCGACAGCCGTGACCACCGAAATCCCACTGCTGGACTCAGGTCCCACTGGCGCTTGTCTCCTCCTCTGCTCCGGGCAGTCGCTCCGACTTGCGGTACACCATCCCTTGGAAAATCGCCGCCAGATCGCCCGCCTCGTCCGTTACTCGAACGGCATAGGTAGCCAGGCGTGAGCCGCGGCTCGTCTCCTCGGCTTCGGCCAACAACGCGCCTTCCGACACAGCCTTGATGTAGGAGATGCTGACGTTAATCCCCACCGCCACCGTCCCATACGAGTTAGAGGCGGCGGCAAAGGCCAGATCGGCCAACGCGAAAATGGCCCCTCCGTGCGCGGTGCCCACCCCATTCAGATGGTGGGGTTGCAGAACCAACCGGGCCTTTGCCCGCCCCTCTTCCACTTCCAGCAACTCGATCCCCGTATGTCGGGCGAAACGGTCACGCTGCAAAAAGGCATGTATGTCGTCCATCTATCGCTCACCAATTTCATGTTGTCAGGTTGACTGCTACCACGAAACCCGCCAGACTTCAGGGCGTCGGGACCAGACCGTGCTCTTCCAGCGCCTCTCGCAAGCGCACTTTATCCCAATCCACGACAATCGTCCCATCCACATCAAAGATCGGGGTGATCAGCGGGCCGCCGGTCCACTTCCGCACCTGCTCGGTACCGCCGGGCACCTGGCTCACGTCCACCCGCCGATACTGCACACCGTGCGCGTCCAACCACGCCGCAGCTTGCTTGCAGTCCGGGCAAAAGGTCGTGCAGTACATTACGACTCCCCCGCGCGGCAACTCGGCCTCCTGCTTCTCGCGCTCGTATCGCTGCGCCACGGCTGGCTCGGCCAACTTGGCCAGTTCGCCAAACAACACCTCGTTGTCCGGCAGGTCGTTGATGTCGTGGATGTCGATATAGCGGATAGTCCCCTCGCTATCGATCAGGAAAATGGCCCGCTCCGATGTGCCTTCCTGGCGCAGCACCCCGTACAACTCGGCCACCCGGCCATGCGGCCAGAAATCGCTGAGCAGCGGGTAGCTGATCCCTCCCAGGCTCTCGGCCCACGCCTTCAGACCGGGTACCGAATCCACACTGACGCCCAGTACCTGGGCGTTCATCCCCTCGAATCGAGACAACGCGCTCTCATACGAGGGAATCTGGTTCGTTCAAACCGGCGTCCAGGCCAGGGGAAAGAACGCCAGTACCACGTGCTTGCCCTGGTAATCGCTCAGCGTGACATCCCTGCCCAGATGACTCGGCAAGGTGAAATCGGGCGCTTTGTCGCCCACCTGCAATTTCATAGCACCTCCCATGCGCGCGGCAAGGTTTGCCAGGCCATCATCACCGGTTAGTCACGAGGAGCGTGCGGATGGATAGAGTGGCGCGATGGAGGGACGAGCTTCCGGCGGGGAAGCAAACCTGCCCTTATTCATCCAACCCGGACCTGACCGGGCATGTACATTATAACCAGAACCCAAGAAATGATGCAAAGCGCAGCAGCCATCACCCCCCATCAAGCGCTCGAATTGCCTTGACACGCCCGCAGCCGTCGCTATAATGCGCTTGTGTGCTAATCCGCAGCGCGCTTTCCTCTGCCCAATCGATACCCTTCACCTGTCGGCCCACCGGTCCTAATCCTGTCCACCATCTCCTTCCCACGCTCTCCTTGCCGATCCACGCTTGTATGCGCCGCTGCGCACGCTTGTGGGATTGTTGGGCGCAGAGGAAAACGAATTCTGCGGTACATAGAGAGAACCTCCACACCTCTAGCTTGCTATCCCTCTCTCTTCTCCGGTATCGGATAGCGAATAGCAAAAGTGAGGAAAGAAGATGAGCAGGAGAAATCTTTCAGTCACTCTCCTCCTCGTCGCGGCATTGATCCTGGCTGGCTGTGGAACGCCCGAAGCAGCCAGGCTAGAGCAAGCAGCCCAACTCAACCAGTTGACCCCTGGCGATGAGGCGCAACCTGGAGACACCATAGAACCCCCGGCTACCATCGCCCCCACCGTCGCCCCACCGACCGCCGCACCCGCTACAGTTGCCCCGACCGAAGCCCCCACCACCGCCCCGGCTACGCCCGTCCCCCCCACGGCCACCTCAACGCCCACGCTAGAGCCTACCCCCACCGAGATATCAGTCACGCTCACAGCCACGGCCACGGCAACGCCTAGCAGCACCGCGACACCTACTGGTACGGTAACGCCTACTGGCATCGCAACGCCTACTGGCGCCATCACCCTGACCAGTACGCCCACAGGCACCATGACGGTAACAGCCACCTCTACAGCTACCATGACGGCGACGGCCACCTCCACGCCCACCAGAACGATCACAGCAACGACCACCATCACGCCGACACGAACACCAACCAACACTCCCACCCCAACCCCTACTAATACCCCCACCAATACCCCTACGCCGACACCCACTCCCACCCGTACCCCGACAGCTACTCCCCAGGCGGGCGTGGTCCCGCCCGGAAGGCCCGCCACCCGCGTACCGGTTGTGCCGCC
>Ga0209347_1000194_pt1 | contig 169160 bp, 143 predicted proteins | sample AutmiccommuBRH23_FD_187382 | JGI IMG/M metagenome (GOLD analysis project Ga0209347, IMG submission 187382) | Deep subsurface microbial communities from Mt. Terri, Switzerland - Autotrophic microbial communities BRH/23 (SPAdes) (version 2) | ecosystem: Environmental > Aquatic > Deep subsurface... | reverse complement strand
CTTGCGTAAGAAAGTTCTACTGCTTTTTGCTTGAACTCCTTGTCAAACTTTTTTCTCATTTGATTCATAATTGTAAGTTAATGCTTTTATGGCTTAACTCACCGTACAGTCAAATGTAGCATTTCCATTGTTTAGATTTGATCAGATCAAGTTACGATAATCATTGTTTAGAATCAATTTAAATTAATAAACAGAATCAACATGATGTATTCGGTGTGATTCCCACTTGGAAGCCAGGTATAATCCGCGTTTCGGAAACTGCAGCAGAAAAAAGTGAGCAGTCGCAAGTATCTGTTTCGTCGGGTATCGGTATTGAGCAATTCGCTGGGAGATTCCGATCCGGCGGCTGACGGACGGAATGAGGCTTTAGCCGTTGGCGATGAATGACGCTTTGTTCGTTGGTAGGTGGCCAAACTCCCTCCCTTTTCAAAGGGAGGGCCGGGGTGGGTCACGAAACAGCAGGCTGAAATCCGCCAAGCCAGGAATTGGGCACGGAGCCAGTCGCTGGGAGATTCCGATCCGGCGGCTGACGGACGGAATGACGCTACAAGGCCATGGGGTTTCAATCCTTAGAATCTGTGGTGAATAAAAAAAGGAGGCCCGCAGACCTCCTTCATTCAATCACTCACTAACTAAAATGTGAAAACTAGAATCCACCATCGTCAAAATCCATTTCGCGGGTGCCATCGCCATCATTTCGCTCCATTTTGAAGTTATTGATTTTGTAGCTCAAGGTTAAGGTCAGCACCTGCGATTCGCGTTCGCGCTTAAATACGTCGTAAAAGTCAACTCCTGTCGAAGTCCTTTCAAATTTCATGGTTCCAAAAGCATCGCGCAATCCCAGGGTTGCTGTCAGCTTGTCTTTCAACAAGTCCTGCCGGTAAGCCAGGTTGGTAAAAAAGAAGCTGGAGCTTTCGCCCTGTGCCGAAACCGAAGGTCCGCGGTAATAGCCGGTGAGCTGCAAGCGCGACGAAGGGCTAAACTTCACCGTTGTATTGAGCCGTCCGGTGTAGTTTGTGCTTTTCCGGTCGATGGATTCACCCAAAATATCGCCTTCAATCCGGTAGCGATAGATCGAAAAGCTGGCATTAAAGACCAGCCAGTCGTCGATGTTGAGGTTTCCCATGATTTCGGAACCCAACGAATAATCATTGTTCAGGTTTTCGGTGTTGATATAGAATATTCCATCGTCGCCCAACTCGGTCACCTGGGTAATCAGGTTGTTGGTGACGCGGTAAAATCCTTCCAACGAAACAAAAGATTTACCATAACTTTTCATGATGCCCACTTCATACGAATCGGTATATTCCGGATCCAATTCGGGGTTACCATACCGAATGGTGTAGCGGTTGTAGTAATTTGGGAAGGGATCCAGATCGCGTCCGCCGGGACGGTCAATTCGCCGGCTGTAACTGGTCATCAGCTGGGTTTTATTCAAAAACTCGTAGGATAAGTGCAAGGTTGGAAACAGGTCGAACCGATTGATTTCGGCTGGTTCGTTGGCTTTTTCATGAGCAATGCTCCGGTTGACGTACTCACCGCGCAGTCCGAGCTGGTAACTGAAACTTCCGAAATTGCTGGCAAAGGTACTGTAACCGGAAAATATATCGCGTTTGAAATGCTGCGAGCTTGAAAAATCGGGATTGTCAATGTATTGATTGTTCTCATTGTCCCAGTCATTAAACGAGTAGTTTTCAAACTCGCGGTCAATCCGGCTTTGAAAACCAGCCTCGAAGCGGCCTTCTTCGCCAACAGGCTTGGTGTAGTCCAACTCAACGCGGTACTCGTCTTCATCTTCTTCCTCAATGGTTCGCACCCGGGTCAGGTAACCACCGGTTCGTTCAAAGTTTGAGTTGGCAAAAAATTCATCTTCAAACTCATAATCGTCCCCTTTGCTATTGGAGTAATAAAACAGGGCATCGAGCTTGTGCGTCCCCTCTTCGTTAAACTTCTGCTGAAAATTGAGGTTGGTGTTCACATACGTCCCTTCGCGATTTGAGTTCTCCACTTCCACCGAATAAACATCGGTACTGGCCGGGTCGGTGTATTCGTGCAACATACTTTCACCACCCCCCGTGCGTCCATACTGCCCGTAGGTTCCCGAAACGGTCAGCGTCGCCAGGTCGGTCAAATAAATATCGAGTCCACCTTTAAAGCGATGACCATTCCGCCCAAAATCTCTTGTTCCGTTCGAAAGGAGGTACCTGGTGGTATCCTGAAGATACGTCTCGCGGTACAAATCTCCGGATCCATAATACGTTTCGTCATTGAAATCAGCTCCAAAAAACAAGTTGGTTTTCTTTGTTTTATAGTTCAACGTGAGGTCGGTCCGGTACTTGTCTCCCCGCCCAACCATGGCATTGATAATCCCGTTGAATCCAGAGGTCACATTCTTTTTCAGGACCACGTTGATGATCCCGGCCATTCCGTCGGGGTCGTATTTGGCCGACGGGTTGGTGATGATTTCGATATTTTCGATGACCGCTGCCGGCAACTGGCGCAAGGCATCGCTTCCCTCAATCACGCTGGGTTTTCCGTCAATCAACACCGTAAAACTTCCTGAACCGCGCAGGCTCACGTTGCCTTCAATGTCCACCTCAACCGACGGCGTATTCTCCAGCACGTCAACTGCCGTTCCGCCAGCCGCATTGATGTCCTGGCTGACATTCACAATTTTCTTGTCGAGTTTATACTCGATGCGCGAACGATCGGCAACCACATTGACCGCCCCAATTTCCTGCGTGGATGGCTCCAGGGCAATGGTTCCCAAATTAAGCTGGCGATTGCTTGAATTGATGCGGATATTGTTGATCCTTGTTTTATTGAATCCTATAAAATTGGCCTCAACATAGTAGGTCCCAAAGTCGATATTCTTGATTACAAATTCTCCTTTACTGTCAGTAATTCCCCCCGAAACCAGGGAAGAATCTTCAGGGTTGAATATGGAAATATTGGCATATTCCATGCTTTGATTGGTTTCCGAATCAACAATCTGGCCTCGAATAATGGCCTTGGCCTCAGGCGTATTCTTCAACGCCTCTGGTGGCTGGGCCACCGCTGACAGATTCAAAATTAAAAAGAGCGAAAAAAGAATCTTTCCAAAATTCATGTTCGTGTGTTTGTGGGTTACATGTTCTACGACAGAAAACCCGCGGGATGGTTTAAAGACTTGCAGGTGTTTTATTGTTAACGTTTGTAAACAAAAAAACAAGCGATCGACCGATTCTCACATGCTTAGCAAGCTGTCACTTTATTTTCAAACTGGAAATTCTTTTCGTTACCTTTGCCTTCGACAACTAATTTTTTATCAACTATTTTGTATTAAATCAATAACCATGACAAATTTTAATTTGAAAGCAAAAAGCACTTTGCTGGCTTTGATTCTGATGACGTTTTCAGCATCGGTATTTGCTGGCAATAAAGCGCCTAAAAAAGAGAAGGAAATTGGTATTCAGCTTTGGTCTGTCCGCGAAGATATGAACAAGGATGCCGCAGGAACCATCGCCAAGCTGGGCGAAATTGGCTATGCCTATGTAGAGGCTGCCGGATACAACGACGGCAAATTCTATGGCATGGAACCCGCCGAGTTTAAAGCTTTGCTGGCCAAGCACGGCATGACCATGAAAGGTTCGCACACGGGCATGAACCTACCGAAAGAAGGCGAATGGGATCAGGCGATGGAGTGGTGGAAAACCTGCATTGAAGCCCACAAAGCTGCGGGCGCCAAGTGGATTGTAAAACCCTCAATGGGCCGCGAATCATACGAAGACCTGGCTGTACTGAAACAGTATTGCGACTACTACAACACCGTAGGCGAAATGTGCAACAAAGCTGGCATTCGTTTCGGGTACCACAACCATGCGCAAGAGTTTACGACGGAGTTGGAAGGCAATATTTTCTACGACTACCTGGTTCAGAACACCGATCCTAAAAAAGTGATGTTTCAGTTGGACTTGTATTGGATTGCTGAAGGTGGCAAAAATGCCCTGGACTACTTCAAAAAATATCCCGGACGTTTTGAGTTGTACCATGTGAAAGATGTGGAAGAGCTGGGCGCCAGCGGTAAAATGGATTTTGAACCCGCTTTTAAAATGGCAAAAAAAGCCGGAATGAAAGACTACATTGTTGAAGTTGAACGCTACAACTACGAGCCGCTGGTGAGTGTTGAAAAGAGCTTCGACTTTTTAAATGAGGCCAAGTACACCAAATAAGTACCGCGAATAATTTAGCATCATGTTTCGAGTCTTTAACAATTTGTGATAGAAGCGAAACCAAAAACATTAAATAGGTCCGTGACCTTAATTGAACGAAAATAAAAGATTAAAAAGCTCCTGGTTTCTCAGGGGCTTTTTTTGTGGATTGAATTGTCGCCAAGAACAAAATTCCGCCAACAAGTTTGTCCTTCAACTATCCCTTGGCGTCTTTGCGCCTTTGCGGTGAAAGAATTCATATTTCCTTCGCCCCAAATTTTGGATCAATCTTCAGAAAGTTGATAATCACGAAGCCAGGAATCGTACAAATCATCACCCAAACGAAAAAGAGCTGGTAGCCAATTTGCTCCTGAATCCAGCCGCTAATCATGCCCGGCAGCATCATACCCAAAGCCATAAAGCCGGTGCACAGCGCGTAGTGAGCGGTCTTGTGTTTTCCTTCCGACAGGTAAATCATAAACAGCACGTAGGCTGTAAAACCAAAGCCATACCCAAACTGCTCCACCACGACGGCAGCTGTTACAATTCCCAGGTGCTGGGTTTGTACAAAAGCCAGGAAAACATACACCAGGTTGGGCAAGTTCATGGCCAGCACCATGGGCCACAACCAGGTTTTAATGCCATGACGCGAAACTGCAATGCCACCCAAAATCCCGCCCAGGGTGAGCGCAATAATGCCAGCTGTTCCGTAAACATAGCCGATGTTGCTTGTCGTCAATGCCAGCCCGCCTTCTGAAACTTCGTCGAGTAAAAATGGCGAAGCCAGTTTGACCAGCTGCGCTTCTCCCAAACGAAAAACCAGGATGAAAACCAGCGCCACACCAATCCCTTTTTTCTTGAAAAACGAAGTGAAGGTCTCCCAAAATTTGGCCAGGGCTTCTTCCACCGACTGGTGCTCGTGCTCCACATCGCTTGGCGGATAGGGCAGAATGAACAGGTGCCACAAAGCAAAGGCGGCAAAAAGTGCGGCAAAAATGAAAAACGTAATGCTCCATGCCCAGGAAGTACTTTCGGCAATGGTTTCCATGTGCCCGGCCAGAATCACCAGCGGACCCTGCCCGGCCAGCATGGCAAAACGGTAAAAGGTGTTGCGAATTCCGACGAAAAAAGCCTGGTCGTGTTTGCTGAGTCCAAGCATATAAAAGCCATCGGCAGCAATATCGTGTGTGGCCGAGCTAAAAGCCATTAACCAAAAAAAGGCCAGGCTATATTGAAAAAAGTTGTTCATGGGCAGGGTAAATGCCACGCACGCCAACGCCACGCCAACCAACAGCTGCATGCTGATAATCCAAAACCGATTGGTGCGCAGGTTATCCACAATGGGGCTCCAGATGGGTTTGATCACCCAGGGCAAATACAGCCAACTGGTGTACAGCGCAATGTCGGTATTCGAAATGTCAAGCCGTTTGTACATGATCACCGAAACGGTCATCACCAGCACATAGGGCAGTCCTTCGGTAAAATACAGGGAGGGAATCCAAGCCCAGGCATTGCGTGTGGCAGGTTTTTTCATCTATTCAGGTTTAGTATATTTTCTTCAACTCAGCACCTCTAAAATAGTGCTTTAAAATTTGCTCGTAGCTGTATCCTTTTTCGCCCATCACCGCGGCCCCAATCTGGCAAAGGCCAACGCCGTGGCCCCAGCCCGCTCCGGTCAATTCAAATCGCTGCGGAATTCCGTCCTGCACATCATGATGGCCAACCACAAAGGCCGAGCTGTATAAATGTGACTCGGATAAAGTCCGGCGGATTTCCAACTCTTTGCCGATGACCATCGTCTTTTTAACGCCAACGATTCTCAGCTTGATCAGGCGTGCGGAATGTCCACGTTCCACAGGTTCCAGGCGAATGATTTGGCCAAAGTCGATGCCGGATTTCTTCAGGATCAAGGCTGCAAGTTGCTGCTGGGTGTAACTGACCTTCCAACGATAAAAGTCGGTGGTTGCCTGATCAAAATCCGGCAGCACCTGCGCCAGAACTTGCGCATTGGTGGTATTGCAAAACGCATACGGACTGCTTCGGATCCATTCTTCGGCTTCCTCTTCCCGGCGCAAATCCATGCCGGTGGTTTCGCCATATTCCGAGTCCACCACTTCGGTAAGGTAGCTGTGTTGAACCGGCTCCCAGACGTTCTCAAAATTCTCGGACACGCCTCCGCAACATTTCGAAAAACGGGCATCGCAGATCTCATCGCCCAGCATTAAAAATTCGCCAAAGGTTTCGTCAATCGCCCGGCTGGCTTTCTCGTTGATAATTTTGGTGATTCCCTGGTAACGCTGACAATGATCGTCGGAACACACATCAAAATGCTGGTGATCTTCGCGATCGTACCAGCGGATCAATTCGCCCTCGATTTGCTGCAGGGACGCGTAGCTGGTGGTTCCGGCTTTCAGTTGTTCGCTCTTTTTGATTTGTGCCAGCAGCCAGCTCCGCGAAATCACCGCGTGGGCTTTCAGCAAATCGGGCGAACTGGTGGCGCTCATTTCCGATGAAATCACCGAACGCAAATATTCTTCGAGCAAAACCAAGTTGATGGCCCGCACTTTTTCGCCTTCAACAGTCAGTTTTAAATCGCCGCGAAACCGCTGGTTCTCCTTTTGTTCCCAGTGAAAATCGATGCCGATGGTCACACCCTCGAGCAAAAAAGAATCTGCTGCCGAACTCGCCTGAAAAATAAACTCCTTGCCTTTCATTTGTTGACCGGAGCCGGAGCTAAGCACAATCTCCCCGCCGGAAAGCTCCGCCTGAAAACGCGAACCGCTCATTGCTTCTTTTAAACTGTAGTGTCCATCCAGTTCAAAAGTGATTACTTTTTCGGCTAAAATACCGACCTGAATCTCTGGTTGTCTGCTCATCGTTTCATTTTTATTTGGTCTTTCAATTCCTCAAAAGCTTCGTCGCCGACAGATACTTGCCTGTAAATGTCCGTTAAATCATCCGGTGTCAGCTTGTCGAAATCTTCCTTTCGTGGAAGAATAACCAGCCCGCCCATTTCCACCGACGCCGGACTGATCAGGATTTGATCACTGTCATTGGCGTAAAACTGCTGCGGCCGCTGTTGCCGGCGTGGGAAAATGACCACAATCCACTGTCCGTTTTCGAAGCGCGACACGATATTCATCATGGGTTCGTCTGCCGTTTTAGCTTCATTCAAGAAATTCAGAATCAATTTAAAATGATGAATTAATTCTTGTTCCGAATCAGAAATAAGACAGATCAAATTGCGCAGGTACTTTCGCCCAAGTGCAGTTATGCTGGTGTGTTCATCCTGAAAAAGCAACTGGCCCCATTTGTTAATCACGTGCCTAACTTCGGAATCGAGGGGCATTTGATTTTTGCTTCCTGCCTGAAAGTGAAAATGGTCAGGCGCCGAAGCCCCACATTTGGGACCATTATAAAAAAGGGTGAAATCGGGCAATTGTTTGCTCAACTCCAATAAATCAGCAAAATAGGGAGCAATCTCCTGAGCAAGATGCGCATTCAACGCAATGGTCAGGTGCTCAGTGAAAATGGGAAACGGATTGACCAATACGGTGTACTGCTTGCCAAAAGAAACCCCCTGCTGCTGCGCCGGCCGATTGGCGGCACATAAAAAACAGGCACGCCGGGCAATGGATTCGGCATCGGTTTTGGCAGCCGACGAACGGATTCGCTCGGGATTGTGTTGGGCCACTATGTTGAATCCGTCAAACTCAAATGCTCTCGACTCCACTTTTTCCAGCCCGAAATAGTTGATCCTGGCGAGCTCCCACACTTGCTTTTGTTGCTGAATTATTTCTCTGACCGATATTTCAAGCTTGCTCGTACTCATCCTCTTTGGTTCTTCTTCATCCTCGCCATCAGCTCAAACGTCCGCAAGCTATCTTTGTAGGCGTTGTGTGCATTCTGTTTCGCCACATCAAGCGAGGCATCCGAGTTATCTTCCCAACGCCGGCAGCGGTATATGGCGTGATAAATACGTCCTATTTTCCAGCTTCGCGAAATGGCCAAACCTACCGCATAATCTTCGCCATAGCTGGTATTCGGAATCCGGATCTGGCGAAGGATGGGTGTATAAAAAGCCCGCGGTGCACCCAACCCGTTAATGCGAAGTGCATTGTTTGGGCCGTTCTCCGGTGTCCATTCCCGGTGGTCAATCAAGCCGGGTGGAATTTCTTCCAGATTGAAATTACACATTTGGTACGAGCCAATGACCATGGCGCATTGCTCTTCATAAAATTTATCGACAATTTGTTGCAGCGTGCTGTCGTCAAAATACAGGTCATCGCTATCCAGCTGAACGGCAAACCTTCCGCACTTTTCATGAAACACCGCTTCATTCCAGCATCCGCCAATTCCCAAATCAGCGGCCTCCGGAATCACATGAACCAGCCGCTTGTCGGAATATGCACGCAGCAATTCGGTTGTTCCGTCGGTAGAATAATTATCTACCACAATCAGGTTGAATGGGAAATCGGTTCTTTGCGACAGAACCGAATCCACCGCATCCCGAATAGTTTTAATCCGGTCGCGAACCGGAATCACCACCGACGCTTCCACCGGGAAATCGCCCGAAAAATCAACCGACTGAAAATTCGGCTCCAGGAACCCACCAATTTTACGCAGGTGATCCGTGCAGGCCTGCTCCATTTCAATTTGCTTGTCGCGGGCATGCCCACTCACGTAGTCAAATTGCTTTTCGGCCGATTGGCGCGTGTCGGTCTCCGTCATGCTAAACAAGAACTCAGGAACACGCCATAGGTCGCCCATTCGCGAAGCCAGCAAACGCAATGCATAAAAACCGGCATGTTGGTAGTTGGGATATTTTTCAGAAACGAAATTTTCCAGCACCTCCCTGCGGAAAAGCTGAGCCGGCCCAAAATTAAAATCATCACGCAGGCTTCCCATCTGGTAATCAATCACCGGATGGTTGGAACGGACTCCAGCTTTCAATTCAAAATAATCAGCATACAGCATACTTGCCTCACCGCATTCTGCCAGTTGCACCATCCGCTCCAGCGCAAATTGCCCCAGGCCCAAAGCAGTTGACTGCAAAGCCAATAAAACAAACCCGGCTGTGCTCTTTTCGGCCACCAGCTCCATGCTTTTTGTGGCATTCGGGTGACTGACAAGCAGTGTTTCGGCTCCCTTCAACTCAACTTGGCTTTGGCAAAATACAAATACGGATTGCACTTGCCTTAAAAGTTTGAGCTGGTTGATGCTTTGCTGTGTTTCCTGCTTTCCGTGGAAAGTGATGAAGCAGTCTATTTTTTGATTCATAAGATGGAACTATTTGTTTTGGTATGGTATCCGATGGAACTCACACTTGAATCATTTTCTTTTGCGTTAACCAAACATGCTCGTTTCATAAATCAGAGTTTGATTATCACCGGTTCTGAAATTTCGCTTTCGTTGTGAAGCCGGTCAAGTGCCGACACCCGAAATTCATACGCTATTTTATTCGTTCGTTTGGTCAGATTTAGTTTCGTTTCCTTCGTAATCAGACTGATGAACCGGGTGTCATTCGGATCGAAAACTTCACCCACCTTATTCTTGTAAACAATGTAGCGAACAGCTTTATCAAGCTCATTTTCTGTTTTGTCCGGTTTCCATTTTAACACTTTCCCCCACCCTTTTTTTACTTTGCGAGGTGTCGCCGGTGGCTGGTTGTCAATCCATGGCATTTCCGGAACCAATGCAGGATGAGCATATAACTTGGTTTCCAGGGTGTCCTGAAAACCAATAATATCGCGGTAAAAATGCTTGGCGCTGTAAAACGCACTCCCCTTGATCTCGGGGATCTTTCGGGTCAGGCGAACCTGATTTGGCAGCTGGTTACATTGCCGCCATTCCAAAATGCTGGATGCCGGATCACACTTATAAACCGAATGACCAACGTACAAAGCCCGATCGTAGGTATGTTCTTTCCACCAGTGCGATAACACTTCAAAGTTAGCAGCCGGAAATCCGATGTGCCAATAAAGCTGGGGCACCAAATAATCGAGCCAGCCATTCTCCATCCATTTGATCACATCGGCGTACAGGTGATCGTAATTGGTATTTCCGGCCGAAGTCAAGGAGCCACGCTCATCATCGGCCATGTTGCGCCAAACACCAAAGGGGCTGATTCCAAATTTCACCCACGGCTTAACCGACTTGATCGCCTTACTGAGTTGCTCAATGGTTAAATCAACATTCTCGCGCCGCCAGTCTTCCAGTTGCTCCTCCGCAAAGTTCCGCCGGTATTTTTTAAACGAAAGGGTATCAGGAAAAGCTTCTCCAATAATCGGATAAGGGTAGAAATAGTCATCAAAATGAATGGCATCAATATCATAGCGCCGCAGCACATCGACGACCACATCGGTAATAAACTGGCGTGTTTCAGGCAAACCCGGGTCAAAATAAAGCGAATTGCCATATTTCACGATCCAATCTTCATGCTCAAATGCGACATGTCCGGCAGCCAAAGGTTCGTCATACTTCAATGCCACACGAAACGGATTAAACCAAGCATGAAACTCCATGTTTCGCTTGTGACATTCATCAATCCAGAACTGCAAGGGATCGTAGCCGGGATCCTGCCCGGGCGTGCCTGTCAGATAGCGGGACCACGGCTCTATGTCGGACGGGTAAAATGCATCAGATGCAGGCCGCATCTGGAAAATGACGGCATTCATTCCAATTTGCTGAAGTTTGTTAAGCAACACGTGAGCCTCCTGCTGCTGACTAGCAATACTCAACCCAGGTTTCGAGGGCCAATCAATGTTGGAAACCGTAGCCACCCACGCCGCCCTAAATTCTCGTTTAGGACTTTGCTGCGAAAAGCTGTTCATCGAAAATAAAAGCAATATCAAAACTAGTTTTGAACGCATAAGTCAAAATTTAATTCGATTAGTTTGAGGTATAAAATTAGGGCTATTCTGCTAATTAAAATACTGAAATCGTCATCAATCGGCTGTAGTCTGTCAGCATGCAAGCACAAAACGCTGTTCATGAACAAATTAAACTTCACGAGCCTGGCCAAATTTCGGTTCTCCCTTATTCGTTTCTCTTCGTTTAAACGAATTCGACAGGCTATTTATTCTTCTATTTCTTTGGGGGTTCCAGCATTACACATTCAACTGACCATAAAACCAACGGACACAAAAACCCAAACGGCTGACCACTAACTGCTCGGGTTTTAACTGGCTGTTAAAAACTACCATTCTTATTGGATTATTCAATAATATCGTTGCACATCTTTTGTTTTTTTTGATATCTTTGAGCCGAAATCGAAATGTACTTGTTCAAGCTTTGGTTTGGCAAGTATGTTAGTAGCAAACTGGGAATTCGCTGTCTTTCGGGACGGCACACCACAATTTCCAGCTGCTCATGGTTTATTAGGTTTAGTTGGTTTAGGTTAGTTCCCCGAGAGATCGGGGCGGAAAAGGCAGTCAGAGGACTGCCTTTTTATTTTCCAAGGAATTTTGTTAGTCCTTCGATTAGTACAAATAAAAAAGAGTTACAAACAACTGCTTATAACTCTTTCATTTTCAGTGGAGAATATCGGAATCGAACCGATGACCTTTTGACTGCCAGTCAAACGCTCTAGCCAACTGAGCTAATCCCCCATCATTTTTTTTGCACCGCAAATATAATAATATTTTCAAAATACATAACGCGATTTCATTTTGGTTTGATTTTTGTTTTCCCTGGTTTAAAATAACCTCTCATTTCTAAACAATTAAATCAAACGCTATGGAAACAAAAAAAACAAAGAAAGCTGATCTGGAAAACAAACGGCCACTTTTACTCAGCATTGGCCTGGTTATTTCGTTATCATTTACCCTTTTGGCATTCAGCTGGAAAACCCCGATTAAGGAAATGGACGACTTTGGACAGGTTCAATGGGATATTCCGGATGATGTCATCATCCCGCTGACCAAACCAGAGAAAAAAGAGCTTGCGCCCCCGGTTCAAACCGTCACCGAATTTGTGCTTGTTGACAACGAAACCGAAATAGACGATCAGGAACTTGATATTTTCGACACTGAAATGACCGACGAGGGAATTGACGTAAATGCCCTTATAGATAAAAATCGTGAGGAGGAACTTGTTGATGAAACCGTCTACTTCTTTGTTGATGAAATGCCCGAATTCCCCGGAGGCATGGAAGCTCTGCTTCGTTATATCGCCAAGGCGGTTGATTATCCGGTGGTCGCAAAGGAAAATGGCATTCAAGGGAAAGTTTACCTTAACTTTGTGGTTAATACCAATGGACAAGTGAGTGATGCCACCGTTGTTCGAGGCGTTGATCCATCGCTGGACAAGGAAGCGCTGCGAGTCGTGAACAGCATGCCCTTGTGGCGACCAGGAAAACAGGCTGGCAAAGCAGTCCGGGTTGCCTACCACGTTCCTATTAGTTTTGTCCTCCAATAAACAAAACACCAAATTGTCCTGTTAATTATTTAGGAACTGAACTCTTGGTTTTGAAGATTATTTTTTATCTTTAAGCCCTCAATTAAAAAAATTGTTTCTGAAAATAGAATAAACTTCTAAAACTGAATTATGGAACCAAAGAAATCACCAAAAGCCGATCTTGAGAACAAAAGAAATATCTTTGTTCAGATAGGTTTTGTGGTTGCTCTAGGTCTTTGCTTACTTGCTTTTGAATGGACCTCAAAAGTAGATCAGGCTGCATCCTTAGGATCAGTTGCTGAGCAGGAAGTTGAAGACGAGATCATCCCCATTACCCGTCAAGAAGAAGTAAAACCACCACCACCGCCGCCGCCACCAAAGGTTGTTGAGGTGCTGAATATTGTGGACGACGAAACAGAAATCGAAGACGAACTTGAGATTGAAGACACCGATATTGACGAAGAAACAGCAATTGAAGTAGCTCCGGTTATTCAGGAAGAAGAAGAAGCCGACGAAGGTCAGGTGTTCTTTATCGTTGAAGACATGCCGGAATTTCCAGGTGGAGAATTGGCTTTGCGTAAGTTTATTGCCAATTCCATTAAGTATCCGGTAATTGCTCAGGAAAACGGAATTCAGGGCAAAGTTTACGTGAACTTTGTTGTTGATACCGACGGAAGTATTACCAATGCGCGAATTGCCCGCGGGGTTGACAATTCATTGGATAAAGAAGCACTTCGTGTGGTAAACACACTTCCAAAATGGAAACCAGGACAACAAAGGGGAAAACCAGTAAAAGTATCTTACACGGTTCCAATCAACTTTGTTTTACAATAACGATTTTAGATAAACGAAAAATCCTGGCTCCGTTATTTCGGGACCAGGATTTTTTATGGATTAAACTTCAATTTGAATGATAGAGACCACCAAAATACAGGAAACAGCCGTTTTAGTTGGCTTAATTAACCAAGACCAGGACGAAAGGCAAGCCCGCGAATACCTGGATGAGTTGGAGTTTTTAGCTGAAACGGCAGGCGCACGGGTTGAAAAGCAATTCTTTCAGCGAATGGAGGTCCCCAATTCGGCAACCTTCGTTGGCTCAGGAAAATTAGAGGAGATTAATAATTTCGTCAAGATTCATGAGATCGACACCGTCATTTTTGACGATGAATTGAGCCCGACCCAACTCCGGAATATTGAGCGAACCCTGGAGTGCAAAGTGCTGGACCGAACCAACCTGATTCTGGATATTTTTGCCAAGCGGGCACAAACAGCCCATGCCAAAACGCAGGTCGAACTGGCACAGTACCAATATATGCTGCCACGCCTGACCCGCATGTGGACCCACCTGGAGCGTCAGCGCGGTGGAATTGGCATGCGTGGCCCGGGTGAAACCCAGATTGAAACCGACCGCCGGATTATTCTCGACAAAATAGCCCGCTTGAAAGTTCAGCTTGAAAAAATTGACAAGCAAAAGGCCACCCAACGCAAAAACCGAGGAAAGCTGGTTCGTGTGGCCTTGGTAGGCTACACCAACGTGGGCAAGTCGACCATTATGAACATGCTGGCCAAATCGGAAGTATTTGCCGAGAATAAACTGTTTGCCACCCTGGACACCACCGTGCGCAAAATGGTGATTGGCAACCTGCCGTTTTTGCTGGCCGATACGGTTGGCTTTATTCGCAAGCTGCCCCACGGACTGGTTGAATCGTTTAAATCGACCCTTGACGAGGTGCGCGAAGCCGACATTTTGGTGCATGTGGTTGATATTTCGCATACCGGATTTGAAGAGCAGATTGATACGGTGAATGAAACCCTTTCAGAAATAAAAACCGGTGAGAAACCGACAATCTACGTATTCAATAAAATTGACGCCTTTGAATACATCAAAAAAGACGACGATGATTTAAGTCCAAAAACCAAGGATAATCTCTCGCTCGAAGAATTGAAAAACAGTTGGATGGGTAAAAATAACACGCCATCGCTTTTTATTTCGGCAACCGAAAAGGAAAACATTGAAGAGTTCAAAAAAGTGCTTTATGAGGAAGTGAAGAAAGTACACATCACCCGCTTTCCGTACAACGACTTTTTATACGATATTGACTGGACAAAACCACAGGAATAAGCCTATCCATAAGTTCTCCCTGCAAACAAAAACTTGATGCTTGGCAGTCGAAAGTTCTAGCTTGGGAACACAGATTTCGGTAGAACTGAAAAGTTTTCGGTAGCGTTGATTGTTTTTTGGTAGCGTCGAAAATTTATTGGTACACACTGAAAAAAATTCCGTAGAAATGAGAAATTTCCGGTAGAACTCAGAATTTTACCATCGAACTGAAAATTTCGTGGTAGAACTCAAAATTTTCGTGGCAGAACTCAAAATCTTCCGGTAGAACTCAAAATTTTCTGGTCGAATTCAAAAATGAATCAGAGAAGGTTGTTCAAATCAGTAAAAAAACCCCGGTTGAAATTTCAGCCGGGGTTTTTTATTTTGATCGTAGATCGTTTATTTCACTTCGCCGTTGGCAATTAACCATTCGGCAATTTGGACAGCGTTAAGCGCGGCACCTTTTTTAATTTGATCGCCCACACACCAAAAGGTAATTCCCTTGGGGTTGGTCAGGTCTTTACGCAAACGGCCAACATATACATCGTCTTTGCCCGCAACAAAAAGCGGCATGGGGTATTCTTTGGCTTCAGGTTTGTCAACCACGGTGAGGCCTTTAAAATTATCGAAGGCCTCGCGAACCTGCTGCAGGCTCAGCTCGTCTTCCGTTTCCAGCCAAATGGCTTCGGAGTGCGAACGGGCAACCGGCACACGAACACAAGTGGCGCTCACTTCGGCGTCGGTGTGCATAATTTTTTTGGTTTCCCAGTTCATTTTCATCTCCTCTTTGGTGTATCCGTTTTCAAGGAAAACATCGATGTGAGGAATGATATTCATCGACAACTGGTACTGAAACTTCTCGATGGTTGGTTCTTCGCCATTGGCAATCTGCTTGGTTTGCTCTTCCAGTTCGGCAATTCCCTGAGCTCCGGCTCCACTGGCTGCCTGGTAAGTCGCCACCTGAATTTTGGTAATTTTCGACAAGTTTTCAATCGGTTTCAGGGCAACCACCATTTGGATGGTCGAACAGTTTGGATTGGCAATAATATTACGCGGACGATTTTTCGAATCTTCCGGATTCACTTCAGGAACAACCAAGGGCACATCGTCGTCGTAGCGGAATGCGCTGGAGTTATCAATCATTACCGCGCCATATTTTGTAATAGTCGATGCAAACTCCTTGGAAATGGAAGCGCCAGCCGATGTCAAGGCAATATCAATGTCCTTGAAGTCATCGTTGTGTTTCAATTCCTTCACGGTTAGTTTCTTTCCTTTAAAGTCATACACTTTACCGGCACTACGGGCCGACCCAAATAAAACTAACTCATCGAGTGGGAAATTACGCTCGGCCAGAACTTCCAAAAATTCCTGCCCTACAGCACCACTTGCACCAACAACTGCAACTTTCATAATTAAACAAATTTTGTTAATTTCAATTCATCATTTACGTTCGTTCAAACGTCGTATAAAGTCCGCAAAATTAGTAGTTTGCTTTTAAATTTTCACACAATGTGGCGTATAAATACTTTTTTTCTTTTGATGCTTTCAATATTATTAACAAATGAAAGCTGCGGCACGATCATATGGGAGGAAAATTTCAACACGCCCGATCTGGGTGTCTGGGGTGACGAGGATGGGGAAAGCCTGCATATCAATCTGGATCAAGGAGAAAACTGGAGCATCAATTATGATGACTGTAGTTTAACCGCCGAAAATGACTACGTGAAAACTGTTTCCACTTCGGGTGGGCGGTTTGAGGCGCTCGACTGCGATGGCGAGGCCATTTGGTACTCACCTTGGATCAACATCAGTAAATACCTGGATGTCAATTGTGAGCTGACAGCACGCGAAACCGGCAGTGGTGCCAATTCGGCTAATAAATACCTGAAAGCTTATTTCCAACTCGACGACCGAGAGGAAGTTTTATTTGAAGTGAATGGCCTGAACGAAGGCAACTGGGGCGAAGCTGTAGCCAGCCAAATGCTGCTGGAGGGCGATTCCCTGCGTATTGTTGTGCGTTTAAACAGCAGCTATGCCAACGACAAAGTGATTCTGGATGCCGTCAGGCTGTGGTCGGACCAGCCGGAGGTGATTGATCCGAATCAACTGGCCGAAGCTGGCGATCTGCTGATTAACGAAGTATTATTCGATCCGTACCCCGGTGGTGTCGATTTTGTGGAACTGGTGAACCGCTCAGAAAAAGCCATCAGGCTCGACCACTTGCTGCTGGCCAGCCGGAACGATGACGGCTCGTTTAAGAAAGTGGTGCCGCTAAGCAGTCAGGAAAGCTTCATCGAGCCTCAAAGCTATTTGGTGCTGAGCGAGAACCACGAACAAGTGTTGGTGTTTTATGAAAGTCGGTGTCCTGAATGTTTTTTGAATCTGGACGATATGCCTGCCTTTAATAATGACTTGGGCCAGGTTGTTTTGCTCAATGATTCGCTGGAAATTCTGGACGAAATGCATTACACCAACAAAATGCACCACTCCTTATTGGTTGATGAAGAAGGTGTTTCGCTGGAGCGGATTTCGCTGGACGAAGCGAGCACGGAGCCTTCCAACTGGGCATCGGCCAGCGCTTCGGTGCGTTTTGCTACGCCGGGCTACGAAAATTCGATGAGCCGGGAAAACTACGAAACAACTGACCAAATCAGCCTGGAGCCAAAATCATTTTCGCCCAACGACGATGGCTACAACGACTACCTGAGCATCAGCTACCAATTTGAAAATCCGAACTACGTTGCCAACCTCAAAATTTTCAACTCGCATGGCCAGCCGGTTTGCGAACTTGTGAAAAATGAACCTGCCGGAAGTGAAGGCGAATGGATCTGGACCGGCGAACAAAGTGATGGCAAAAAAAGCCGCCTGGGTGTTTATGTCGTTCTGCTTGAACTTCACGATCAAAATGGAACAGTCAAACAATACAAAAAGGCTTGCAGCATCACCGACCGTCTGGAATAATGCGACCACCATTCCATATAAACCCACAAAAATCAACCAATCATTAAAACCCAATTTTCAATGAATCACAGTCTCAACTCTATTGCGTGGAAGGAAGTCACCCGATCGTCGGCTTTTGGGAAAAGTGTGGCGACCACCATCATGCTTGGCTTTCTGGGCCTCTACTTTGCCATCAATTTTTTGGCGCTCGGCTTCCTGATTCCGAAGATCATTGCTGAAAATTTTCCGGACGCCAATCCGGTGCAAATCTTCAACAGTTACCTGCTGGTGTATTTTGCCTTCGACCTGCTGTTTCGACAAGTCATGCAAAGCTTGCCGACTATCAGCCTGAAGCCCTTGTTGATTCTGAACATCAGGCGAAACCGGATTGCCCGCTACCTGTTGCTACGTTCACTGTTTCACTTTTTCAATTTTCTCCCCTACTTCCTCTTGGTCCCAATCACCTTTTCGCTGGTTGCGGCAAACTACACAGCGGCAGTCACCTTCGCCTGGTTTGTGGGAATTGTACTGATGATTTTCGCCAGCCATTTCCTAACCATTTGGCTAAAATGGTGGATGAACAAGCGTGGCTATGGATTTTACATTTTCCTGTGTGTTTTTCTATCACTGTACGGCCTGAATTATTTCAGAATAATTGATTTAACCGGACTTTTTGGAAGCTACTTTGATTTGATACTGGCCAACCCGATGTGGCTGGTGGTGGCTGTTATCCCGCTAATTGGCACCATTCTATTAAACTACAAATATCTGCTCAGCAACCTTTATCTCAACTTGGTTGAAAAAAAGCAAAAGGACAGCACCATACGCGACTTTTCGTGGATGAGCCGCTTGGGTGAATATGGCAAATTCATTTCGCTCGAAGTGCGCATGATCTGGCGAAACAAACGGCCGCGAACGTCCTTTCTGATGACCATCCTCTTCCTGTTTTATGGCCTGTTGATTTATAAAGACAGCGGCAACGGCATTCCGGATTTCATGTTTATTCTGGGCGGTTTGCTCATGATCTCCATGTTTTCGATTTCGCTGGGCCAGTTTTTCCCGGCCTGGCACAGCAACTATTTCGCCATGCTGATGACCCAAAATTTCAAAATGAAGCAATTTCTGAAATCGTTCTATTATATGAATGTGGCCTTTTCGTTCGTATATTACTTACTCACTTTGCCCTATATGCTGATTGACACCCGAATTGGTTATTACCATTCGGCCATGTTGCTCTATCACATTGGCGTGAACATGAACCTGATTTTTTTATTCGGAAAAAACAGCAAACGTGCGCTTGACCTAAGCAGCTCGTCTATGTTCAACTACCAGGGAATGGGAGCGGCCCAATGGCTGATCACCTTTCCGCTGCTGCTGGGGCCCATGCTGATTTACCTGCTTTCGAAACAGGTGTTGGGAGCACATGGCGCTTTATTGCTGCTGGGCGGACTCGGCCTGGTTGGCATCATGCTTCAACCACAACTGTTTAAATACTTTACGAAAGCTTATCTGCAACAAAAACACCGTTTAATCAAAGACTATAAAAACTCCTGATCATGATAGAAATTAACAGCCTGATAAAAGCATACAACAAGGAAATCGTCCTGAACATCCCTGAATTAACAATTCACCAAGGCGAAGTATTTGGCCTGGTGGGCAACAATGGCGCTGGCAAAACCACGCTGTTCAACCTGCTGCTCGACCTGATTGTGCCCAGCAAAGGCTTTGTGGTGAGCAACCAAATTAAAGTGCAGGAATCGGAAGACTGGAAAGCCTTTACCGGCGCTTTTATCGACGAAAGCTTTACGATTGGCTACCTGACTGCCGACGAATATTTTGGTTTCATTGCTGAACTTCGGGAAATGAACCAGGCCGATTTGGATCAGCACTTGAACCGATATACCGATTTTTTCAATGGTGAAATTCGGGGGAAAAAGAAATTCATTCGTGACCTTTCGAAAGGAAACCAGAAAAAAGTAGGCATCGCCGCCGCCATGATGGGCAACCCCGAAGTGGTGATTCTGGATGAACCCTTTGCCAACCTCGATCCGGGTTCACAATTCAAACTGCGCCAACTGATTAAAGATCAAACAGCAGACTTTGGGACCACCTTTCTGATTTCGAGCCACAACCTGGATAACATCACCGATGTTTGCAGCCGGATTGTCATTTTGGAGAAAGGCCAAGTTGTGAAAGACGTTCCAAAAACAGCCACCACCTTGAAAGAGATCGAAGCCTTCTTTACCGGAGTAAAGGAAGAAGTTGGATTTATTATCGATTAGGCTTAGCCTTATTTTACATTCTGCTAAAAAACAAAAAATCAATGTGCACAATAAAAATTAAAATCGCGGAAATCGCAATCCTGCTGGCAATAATGACTTCAACGTTTCGCGGTAAAGCCTCAGAACAGGAACTTAGCTCGGACTGGAAAATGGCTTCGATGGAGCAAGTGAAAAGTTCTGGTGAAGAAATTTCGCAAGTGGGCTATCGCTTGCGCGGGTGGCAAACTGCCATCGTTCCGGGAACCGTGCTCACCAACCTGCTGGAGCAAGGTGAAGTACCCGACCCTTTTTATGGCATGAACAACGAAAAAATCAAAGACATTTACGAAACCGGACGCGACCATTACACTTATTGGTTTGTCAATGATTTCAACAAAAAGGCGAAAGGCGAAGAACAGGTCTGGCTGCATTTTCGTGGGGTCAACTACAGCTGCGATGTTTTCCTGAATGGCCAAAAGGTAAACGACGAAAGACACTACGGCATGTTCCTGCGCCAAACCTACAACATCACGAAATTACTGGCAGCCAATGGCAACAACCGCCTGGCAGTCATTGTGTATCCGGTCGATCCGGTTGGAAACCCCAATGGCGGGCAGGGAGGCGACGGTGAGATTGCCCGCAATGTTTCGCATCAATATGTAGCCGGCTGGGACTGGATTCAACCTGTTCGCGACCGCAATACCGGAATATGGGATCAAGTTACCCTGGAGACTACCCAACTTGTCAATCTGCAAAATCCGCATGCGATTACCCGTGTGTCAGGTATTCGTTTCCCAGGAAAAAAGCAGCAGCCGGCCCAAATCCAAACATCGGCCGAACTGGTGAACCCCACCAACAAAACCGTAAACGGAAAGCTGGTGGCCGAGCTGGATGGCATAATAGTTGAACAAGCGGTTTCGCTCCCGGCGAATTCAACTCAACTGGTAAAATTGCCCGAACTCCTTGTCGAAAATCCAAAACTTTGGTGGCCCAACGGTTATGGATCCCAGAACCTGTACAAACTATCAATGAAGTTTTTGCAGAATGACCAGGTGGCAGATGAGGAAACGATCACGGTGGGCATCCGCGAAATTCAACGCCAATGGAATGACCGAACCCGCAGCATGGAGATCCTGGTCAATGGTCAAAAAGTGTTTATCAAAGGGGGCAACTGGATTATCTCCGATGCGATGCTTCGTTTCTCTCCTGAGCGTTACGATGCCGAAGTCCGCTACCACCGCGACATGAACCTGAATCTGATTCGAATTTGGGGCGGCGCTCTGGCCGAACGCCCAGAGTTTTACGAGGCTTGTGACAAATATGGCTTGCTGGTGATTCAGGACTTCTGGATGTCGGGCGACTGCAATGGGCGCTGGATGGATCCGAAGAAAAGACACGACCAATGGATCCGCCGGCAATACCCTGACGATCATCACTTGTTCATTCAATCGGCTGCCGATGCCGTCAAGCTTATTCGCAATCACCCATCGCTGGCCATATGGTGCGGTGGCAACGAGATAAAACCACCAGTTGATATTCTGGAAACACTCAGAGATTCAGTCTTGAAAAAGCTGGATGGCACACGTTGGTTTATCGAGTATTCGAATTCGGACAGCATGTCGTATAATTTTTTGGGTGGAAACGGTGATGGCCCCTACGGAATCCAGCCCGACTCCATCTTTTGGCAGCACCGTACCTGGCCATTCAACTCTGAAGTGGGCTCCGTTGGCGTGGGCGATGCCGAATCACTGCTTCGTTTTCTACCTGAGGAAAACCAGGTGATTCCGACAGAAAAACGTGGAACGGAGTCTGTTTCCGATCCGGTATGGACTTACCACAAATACATTGGCTATGGCAATTCCATTGCGGCTTATGGCGAAGCATCAAACATGGAAGACTTTGCCCGGAAAGCCCAGCTCGTGAACTACAACCAGTATCGGGCACTGATCGAGGGATTCAGCGCACACATGTGGGACTGGTACACCGGAACAATCATCTGGAAAACCCAAAATCCATGGACGGCACTGCGCGGACAGATGTACGACTATTTCCTCGATCCAAATGCGGGTTTGTTTGGACTGCGTACGGGAAGCAAAAGTCTTCAGGCCGTTTGCAACCCGGCAACGAAAATGATTTCGATTGTCAATAATGGGTTTGAATCAGAGAATGATTTGATGCTGGTTGCCAAAGCCTATGACATGGAAGGAAATGAGCAGCTTATCACCCAGGTATTTGTTTACATTGGTCCTACGACAAGCAAAAAAATACTGTCGGTCAACTCGGCGCTTAAACGGATGGGTTGGGAGAAAGATGGTTCATTTCTCCTGTTGCAACTGCAAAATCATCAACAGAAAGTGGTAGCCGAGAACTTTTACTGGTTTCCTAATGCCGAAGGAAACTATAGCGGCCTGCAATCAATCTCAAAATCAAAGCTGGAGGTTTCGGCCAAAAAAACAGGCAAGAATAAAGTTGTGGTTCATCTGAAAAATCCTTCCGGTGCTCCGGTTGCATTCTTTAACCGGCTGGCGATTGTCGATGCCAAAAGCCATGAACGGGTTTTACCGGTGTTTGCCAACGACAACTATATTTCGCTGGTACCGGGAAGCGAAAAGACGATTGAGCTGGAGTGTCCTCAGTCGGACAATACCAACTGGGAAATCTCAATTGAAGGATGGAACTTCGCCAAACAGTATTTCCCGGTTCAATAGCCCAGTCATTGCCTTATTTCAAGCTACGCGACAAACAAATTGCTGATGTCGCTTTTTGCATTTAACATGAACGCAGCCCATTCGACATAAAAAAAGCGGAACAAACCCAGTCGTTCCGCTTTTTCTTTATATCAGCTATAAGCTGCTATTTCATTTTTTCGAGATATAACTTTTTAAGCTGCTGCAAGTACGGCAAACTCAATTTGTTGCTGTAAATTCTGACGAACTCATGCAATCGGCCGTCATGATAGAAAGCGCCCACTGCGGCATCAAACTTACTCTCTTGCCAGTTGTATTTTACCCGGTTGCTCAGGGCATCAAAAGCTTCCCAACCACAATGAACCGGGAGTTCAATGTACGCATGGAAACGTTCCTTCCGATCCAGGTAAATCCCATCGTCAATTTCTTCGAGCGTGAAAAACTTCACGACCTTGATATTGGCTTTTTCCTTCAGATTTTTCTTTTGCTTATTCAAAAAGTGAATCCCGTTATCCTCATACGCCCTTTGCAGCGTTCCAATCAGGTCGTACCGGTTTAAATGTCTCACCCGAAGCACATAATAAGTTTTGTCATACATCGTCAAAAAGCCTTTCCCGGCATCAAACTTCTCATCAAATACTTTTTCTACTTCTTGCGTAGCGCGAATAATACTTTCAAGCGGATAGTGTTCCTGCAAGGCAATGTACATGTAAATCGGCTTGGTGTCGAAAGGAGTTTCGTGATAATACCCCGGAAACGGTTCAAGCGACTCAAAAACGAGCGTTCCCGGCTCAACTTTATCGTCGATGGTAAAAACGGTCTCCCGCTTGTTAATCGTCCCAAATACCTCAATCGTGTTTTTTTGTTCCATAGTTCAAATTTTGAAGGATTGATTATCTTCGTCAGCAATTATCCATGTTTATGAAGGCTGAAAAAGTGATCGATGTTGAACCTGTCGGACAGGTTATTTTAGTTAGAAATGAACGCTCCCGCTATTTTCGGTTACGGGTAAAACCGAATGGACATGCCCATGTTTCCATGCCAGTTTTGGCTTCAGAATCCAAAGCGATTGAATTTGTGAAATCGAAAACGGATTGGATACAAGAACAACAACAGAAGTTGAAAACTGGTTTAACTGTTTTTGGACAAGATAGCGCTTTTCGAACAAAGTTTCACCAGCTAAAAATCGTCAAAGTAAAACAGGCCAAAGTATCCAACCTCATTGGAAATGGAATCATCCAAATCAACATTCCTGAAAAATACGACCACCAACATCCATCCATTCAGCAATTTATACGAAGAACCCTCACTGAAGTCATGCGCTACGAAGCGAAGGCATATCTGCCATTCCGCCTAAAAGAGCTGGCCGACAAGCACCAGTTTCAATTTGAAAAAGTATTTGTAAAACATGTAAAAAGTCGCTGGGGCAGCTGCTCACACACCAACAATATCAACCTGAATGTGCATCTCATGCGCTTACCTGAGCCTTTAATCGACTATGTAATCCTGCATGAACTGGCACATACGAAAGAGAAAAATCACAGCAAAAGCTTCTGGGATTTGCTGGAATTGGTTTGCCCGGGTTCGAAGAAACTCGACAAAGAGCTAAAAAACTACCATGTTGATGTGTTTTGAACAGAATCACCGCTCAACTGCTTATTTAATTAAAAAGGAATGATGAACTGGACAGAATTAATTTCAAGTAAACGATTGGGCACCAAACCTGCCTTAAAACAAACAGAACTATATAACCGAACGCAGTTTCAGCGCGATTACGACCGGATGATCTTCTCCTCTCCTTTTCGGCGCATGCAAAACAAAACACAGGTATTTCCGCTTCCGGGAAGCATTTTTGTACACAACCGGCTCACGCACAGTCTCGAAGTAGCCAGCGTTGGCCGATCGCTCGGAAATATTCTTTCTGAAAAACTACAAGATTCGGGCGAAAGCAATCCGCTGATCACCGAGCTGGGGGCAGTCGTTTCGGCGGCCTGTCTGGCGCACGACATGGGCAATCCACCCTTTGGACATGCTGGCGAAGAAGCGATTTCAAGTTATTTCAGAAACGGGAAAGGCCAAAACCTGCAACTGGTTTTACAGCCTGAAGAATGGAATGATTTTGTATTTTTTGATGGCAATGCCAATGCTTTCCGCTTGCTTAGTCACCAGTTTAACGGACGACGAGCCGGAGGTTTCGCACTAACATACACCACTTTGGCCAGCATTGTAAAATACCCGTTCGAATCGGTAGGAATCAAAAAGTCGAAGTTTGGTTTTTTTCAATCAGAGAAAAACATCTACCAGGAAATCGCGCTCGAACTCAACATCAAACAACTTGACAGCGAACCGTTGAAATTTGCAAGGCATCCCTTGGTCTTTTTGGTTGAAGCGGCCGACGACATTTGCTACCAGCTCATGGATTTGGAAGACGCACACAAACTGGGAATTCTGACTTATGAGCAAACAAAAGCGCTTTTTCTGAACTTTTACGACCCGAAAGCCGACGCGGATCTACTGGCCAGAATTGAAAATACCTTTCATGAGGTTCTGGATCATAATGAGCGCATTGCGTATCTGCGTGCAGGCGTAATAAACAAATTGGTGCATGAATGTATGGCGGTGTTTGAAGACAAGCAGGAAGAGATTATGAACGCTACTTTTCAAAAATCACTGATCAGCCAGGTGCAGGGCCTTTCAAAAATTGCCATGAACGAAATTGAAGCCCTTTCAATCGAAAAAATCTACAAACACCGCTCGGTTGTCGAAGTGGAAATCTCGGGCCACCAAATTATTGGCACATTGCTCGAATCGTTTATTGAAGCCATTCTGGCGCCCGATCAGGGGTATGCCAAACGGCTCATTTCGCTCATGCCAGTCCAATACCGCGGCGACCACCAAACAACCTATGAAAAAGTTCAGTCGGTGATCGATTTTGTATCGGGCATGACCGATCTGTATGCCTTGGATTTGTTCCGAAAAATTAAAGGGATCAACCTGCCATCGCTTGGCTAAAGCTCGCGAAGCGTCAGGTTTCGCCAGCGAACTTTTATGCCGCCGCCATCATGAATTTGCAGGGCAATACTTCCTTTGCCTTCCGCAATTTTGGCGTCAGTCATATCGCACATTTCGTGTCCGTTCAGCCAGGTAATTACATGGTCACCCTCAAGACGAATCTTCATTTTATTCCATTCTCCCATTTTCAGAAAGCCTTCCTTTTCATCCGGAATCTGGCAGATCCAGCCACGGCCATACGACTCGTAAATACCTCCTGAATCATGGTTTGGCGGGGCTACTTCAACCTGCCAGCCACTAACCTTTGTTCCTTCAAAAGTTGAGCGGAAGAAAATGCCGCTGTTGCCATTGGCTTCCTGCTTGAATTCCACTTCCAGCTCAAAATCGTCGTACCATTTTTCAGTTGACAGGTACCCATAGGCTTTGTCGGGTCCGCTTTCACAAATCAATTCTCCATCTTCGACATACCATTTCTCCGTGCCGTGGATTTTCCAGCCATCCAGATTTTTGCCATTAAACAACTCAATCAGGTCGTTTTGTGCCGACAAGGTTCCGGCCAACAACAGGAAAACCAACAAATACGTTACTTTCTTCATTATTTTAAAGCTTTTGTGTTTGAACCCACCTATTTGCCCAACTCACTTTTCAGCAAATTGACGTTGTTTCGCAATTGTTCAATGGTTTCATCTTTCGATTGCATTTCAACTTTCAACTTCTGCACGTCCGCTTTTACCGACGCTAATTGTGCTGATAATTGCTCAATGGTTGCATCCTTTTTGTCCAGCTGCGACTCGAGCGTGGTGTTTGCTTCGCGCTGGCGGTTCAGGTCAAACCGAAGCTCCGTCAAATCGCCATTCAGCTTTTTTACCTGCGCCGAAAGACTTTGCTTTTCCTGTTGCAACGACCCGATTTCCTGCTTGTAGCTTTCCATCTGCTGGCTATACTGCCGCTTTTCGAACTCGAAGGCGTAAATCTTTTCTTCAATGTTGGCATCTTTTTCTTGCACATTAGTCGACAGTGCGTTGATTTCGCCTTTCAAGTCACTGATTAGCTGATCTTTTTTGGCATTGCTGCCCATCAATTCGGTTTTGGTTTGCTCGTAATCGGCAATCAGGCGCTCAATCCGGTCCGATTTGGCATTGGTTTCATCGGTCAAGTCGCGCACCCGTTGTTCGGCTCTTAATTTAGACGATTCCATGTCGAGGTATTTCTTTTTCGACACACAAGAGGAAAATAAAATGGACACACAGGCAATCCATATAACAAGTCTGCTTGTTTTCATTTTTGAATCTTTTTTCATTTGATGAGAAATCCAAAGTAATTCAATCCTAACTGTTTGTAAAATCAGGCCAATTTACCTTCAGATTTATTTCTTTTTAAACAATTTTTTCGTTGATTGGTCATTCAGGATAAATAACGCTGACAGCATAAATATGTTATTCAATTTGTACTTTTAAATTTGTTCCGACGTTATAAGCTAAAAATAGGAAAAACTCTGAGCTAAAAAAACGACATCATGAGAAATCTACTAATATCTTTCATCCTTCTGTTTAGTTTGCCGGCAATGGCACAAATTCAAACCCTGAAAGGACGGGTGGTTGACTCGGCAACGCAAGCCGGTATAGCCTACACCAACATTGGCGTGGAGGGCACGTTCTACGGAACAGCCAGCGACGCACAGGGATTTTTCGAGCTAAAAATACCCGATGAGTATAAAAACGAGCAGCTCTTCTTTTCGGCTGTTGGCTACCAAAACCAGATGCTTAACATTTCGGATTTGCTGAAGCAGGATTTTCATAAAATTGCGCTTGTCGAACAAACTTATAATATTGAGGATGTTGACATTGCCGCGCAATCGCGGGTTTTGTTCCGAATTTTAAAAACGGCTGCTAAAAATATTCCGGCCAATTTTCACCAGGGCCCGCTGGGTGTGAAATTCTATTACGAAGAAGTGAGCCATCCAAACAATGACTCCACCGGGCAACGAAGAGAAGCTGTTGTTGAATTGTATGACGAAACCGGCTACGGCTCACCGTCCATTACGGACGCATTTAACAAGCGGAATTATCAGTTCAGTGAAGTGAAGAAAAACTTTGAATCCTACTCCATTCCATCCGCAAAAACCGGATTTGACGAGTTACTTGAAATGGACATTGCCCGTTTATCGAATGGCATTTTGAATGAAGAATTATTGAACAACTTCGACCTAAAACTTGAAAATATCAGTCCGTTTAACGGCGATTCCGTTTGGATCATTTCTTACAAAACCATAAAAGCCGACCTGGCACATACGGGCGATTATTACGCCACGCAGCTGGATGGGAAGATTTATATCAGTCAAAATAATTATGAAATTCTTCGGAATGAATGTGTGGTTGAATCCAGCCGGAATCATCCGCACAACCGATCGCTGGCCACGGAACGTCAAGACCAAAGCCAGGTGAGCTACCATTATACCGCAGTGTATCAGCAACAAAACGGCAAATATTTCCTAAGCTACTTGGATTGCGACAAAACCTATGTTGATGCCAGCAACCAGCAAACCACCTACAGCCGAAAGGCTAGTGCACTGGGATTTACTACAAGTCCAGCAATAATTAGCGGAAAAGATTATTTTGAAGACGAAGCTTTTGTAGAAAGCTTTTGGAACAGCTTTGAGCGCCCGTAATAAACCCCGAGCGAAAGGAAACACGACGCTTAAGCCCTGATGCTCCGAGGCAGAATCGATCGGAAATAGTCATTCAATGTTCATTTCACAGTCATGAACTTGTCGTGACACAAGAAATGACTACCAAATGACAACGATTGACAGCCACAACAGGAGAATGGTCGAACAATCAATTTATTTACACAACCGCCAGCAAGTGTCGGTCGGCGGCGAATTCTATTCTTTGGCGTCAAACAGTTCCTTTTCATCCACGGCTTTCACTTGCAGGCTGTCTTTCAGGGTTCGGCTCACGATGTTGTAGGGACCGGTAATGACTTCATCGCTATCGTTGACCCCTTTCAAAATTTCGATGCTCATGTTATCCTGAATTCCGGTTTGCACCTGCCGTTTTCGGGCCAGTCCGTTTTCCAGTACAAAAATCACTTCTTCCTTTTCAGCCTGTGAATTTTCATCGCCAGCCTCGCTGTTTTCGCCAACAAGCCTCGTGGTAACCGCCTGAATCGGCACGGCGATGACGCCTTCGCGGGTTTCTGTCTGAATATCAACCGTAGCCGACATACCTGGGCGGAAAGGGTAGATTTTCATGGACGAACTGTCAATCAGATCGCCATAAGAGTCACTTAGCAACAAGACTTTCACATCGAAATTAGTTACTTGATCTGTCGAAGTGCCCACCGTATTGGCTGAGTTGGCAATTTCAGTAACGATCCCCTTGAACTTCCGCTTCAAATAAGCATCAACCTCAACCAAGGCGGTATCGCCTTTTGACACCTTCACAATATCATTTTCGTTCACCTCAACTTTCACTTCCATACGATCGAGGTTGGCCACCACCATCATCTCCGTCCCGGCGTACATGTTGGTTCCAACCACACGCTCGCCTTTCTCCACATTCAACTTCGACACAATTCCATTCATGGGCGCATAAATCTTGGTTTTCACCAACTGCTCTTCGGCCTCGGCAACCGACGCTTCGGCCGACTTAACGCCAAACTCTGCGGCCCGAACTTCAGCTGCAGCCACCTTATAGCTAGCCTGCGCTGTTTCGAAGTCAGACTGTGGAACCGCTTGCTGTTCATACAGTGTTTTGGTGCGATTAAATGCCAGCTCACGCTCAATCATTTGTGCCTCGGTTTGTGCCAAACGGGCTTTCGATGAATTTAAGGCAGCCTCGGCCCGGTTCAGGGTCTGAATGTAAATATCGGGTTTGATGACCACCAGCAACTGTCCTTGTTTCACCTCATCACCTTCCTGAATATCCATGTCGATAATTTCGCCCGAAACATCGGGGCTGATCTTCACTTCGGTTTCAGGCTGCACCTTTCCGTTGGCCGTTATCAGCTCGGTGATGGTCTTACTTTCAACCGTTTGCGTGGTCACTTTCACCTCAAAATCTTTACCGAGCCATCCTTGTTTTTTACCAACAACTAGTAAAATAATGATGACAACCAGAAAAATGAGTAAATACGGAAGCAGCTTATTCTTTTTTGATTTCGCCATGATGGAATTGTTTGGTCGATTTTTGATGCGAATTTTTGGTTGCTTAAAATTACACTATTTTAATAACTTATGACAAGCAAAACGGTTGATTTTCAATTTTATTCAATTCATTCGTGCAAGACCCAAGCAACCATCTGAATCCCGGATAAAAGTCCGGCACAGGCTTATTTCAGCACCAAGCGCGCTGTCCGTCTGCTTTTCTGTTCCAAAAAGAGCTGTCGGCCTGCTTTCATTTTGCCCAATGCATCGTCATTGTAAAACCGGATGGTCGCCAAAACCAAACCGGTATTGTACAGCACATCAAACTCCTTGCGCAGCTCAACAATCAGCGATTCAAGCCCAACTTCGGGCTCGTCAATGCACAATGAAAGATCGATGGCCGACTGCTGAATCAGGTTGACTTTGATGCGCCGTTGCTTAAACAAACCGAACACCTCGGAAAGTTGATCAATGCCAATAAAAGAAAAGTCGGACGGCGACAGGGTGATCAAAGCCTGATTCTTTTTCAGAATGTAAACCGGCACCAAATCCAACTGGTGCCCTACATCATGAATCATGGTTCCGGCTTGGTCGGGAAAATCAAACGGACGTACCAACAACGGGATTCGCTTGTTGCGCAACGGTTTAATGGTTTTCGGGTGAATGACTTTCGCTCCGGAATAGGCCAACTCAATAGCTTCCTTGTACGACAGTTCTTCCAGCTTGACGGTGTCGGGAAAATCAACCGGATCGGCATTCAGCACGCCGGGCACGTTTTTCCAGATGGTCACACTTTCGGCATTCAGCAAATTACCCAAAATAGCGGCGGTAAAATCAGAACCTTCGCGCCCCAGCGTAGTGGTTTGGTTGGTCGTGGTTGAGCCGATAAAACCTTGCGTAACATACAAGTCAGCATCCTGAAAATTAAAACTGTTGTTGATCAGCATTTCCGACCACTTGTAATCGACAATGGCTTCGCGGTGGGTTTCATCTGTTCGTAAACTTTGGCGAATATCCATCCAACGGTTTTTCAGACCTCGCTGATTCAGAAAAGCTGAAACTATGGCCGTTGAAATTAATTCGCCGTAACAAACAAGCTGATCGTACTCATAATCGAAATTCAGCGAAGGACTACCAGACAGGCGTTTTTTTAATTTTGAAAACAAGCGGTTCACCAACTCCAAATCGGAGTCTTCGAGATTGAGGCCAGTGATAATTCCAGCATGATAATCTTTAATTCTCTGAAAAATTTCACCAGTCCCTTTTCCCCGGTTAAAATAACTTTTGACCAAGGTTTCCAACTCGTTCGTGGTACTGCCCATGGCCGAAACCACAATCACTTTCTTATCAGGAAAAAGTTCAATGATGGATGCTACATTCTGAATAGCGCTTGCCGAGCTTACAGAGGCCCCGCCAAATTTAAATATCTTCATAAATTCAATTTTTCTTGAATTGGTATTGATGCCAAATTAAGCCGATTCGGTTGATCAATAAACCAACATTTATCAGGCTTCTTTTCTATTTTCACCTAAAAATAATGAAATGAATGATATCAGAATAAACTTTCGGCGGCTATTCAAAAAAAACAAGGAATGATCTGGACTTTTCCGTCCTCTTACGACATCAGAAAGTTTCCTCTTTTATGAATCTTTCTTGCCCAGTACACAAAGGGCGTATCAGCCGCTGCAACCGCCCATTTCAGCAGGTAGGTGGTGATGAAAATCTCCCAAAGTACACCCGTTTCAAAAACGCCCCAAAAGGCGATCAGGGTAAATACAACGCTGTCCAACAATTGCGAAACCATGGTACTTAAGTTGTTGCGCAACCACAGCTGTCCCGGTGACGAAAAGCGCTTCTTCCAGAAATGAAAGGCCCAAATGTCGTGTCGCTGCGAAACCAGGTAAGCTGTGAGGCTGGCAATGGCGATGCGCGGCATCAACTCAAAAATGGTACTGAGCGACTCGTGGGTGGTGGCAGCAAACTCATCGCCTTGCAGCGGAAGAAAGTATAGGGCCAGGTTCATCAATAAAGCCATGGAAATCAGGCTAAAAAAACCAATCCAAACGGCTTTCTTCGCATCTTCCTTTCCGTAGTTTTCCGACAAAATATCGGTGACCAAAAAAGACGTAGCATACACAATGTTGCCCAGGGTCGCCACCAATCCAAACAATTCAATGGTTTGAATAACCTGGATGTTGGCCACAATGACGGAGATCGGGATCCACATGATCAATCCCCATTTTCCAAAAAACTTATAGGCGGCAATAATTAAGAGAAAATTAGCCAGCAGCATGGCCAGCCATAACAATTCGTTGTGCATTTTTTTAATTTTTTTAGCGCAGGGTGATGCCACCTGCCAGGTTCATAAAAATTTTCGGCGCAAATATATACTTATTTCTGCAACATCAAACCACTCACCATTCTTCCGGTATTGATTCCGTCGCGCCGGGCCGAATAGAAAAGCTCTTCGTGCGAATAGGAGCAAAATCCCAGCACCTCAATCTGCTCATCAGGAACCCCGGCGGAAATGAGCAGGCTTTTGTTGGCTTCCCACAAATCGAAGTATGCTTTCCCCTCAACAACCGAGGGTTTCAACAATTCGCGGTGATTATCAAAACTTTCCCGAACGGCCTGAATCACCTCGTCACCAACTTCGTAGGCATGCAAATGGATGGATGGCCCAATGCCCACAACCAGGTCTTCGGGCATCGAATCAAAATGAAGCTGCATGGCATGCACTGTTTTGCTGACGATTTGACTTGCCGTTCCACGCCAACCCGCATGAACGGCTGCAATTACCTGCTGCACCGGATCGTAGAGCAAAATGGGGACACAATCGGCTGTTTGAACACAAATACAAAGGCCGGACTGGCTGGTAATCAGCGCATCCGTATCGGGCAAGTCGCCCGAAATGGGCCCAGTTACAATCTCAATCTTGCTGCCGTGTACCTGCCGCGGAAAAACCAACTGGGCTGGTTTTATCTTTAAAGCCTGTGCCAGTTCGTTCCGGTAGGGTTGATAGACTTCGGACCGATCACCCGTAAACCGCGCCAGACCATCACCTCCCCAGCCCAGCCTGGTTGATGTAAACTGAACCAATCCAGGCACCTCCAGCCCTTTAAATTGGTAAAACATTTTTCCTTGAACTTCAACCTTTTTCATACGTCTGATTCTCCCTAAAAACTCAACACGATTTTGAATCGGGGGTTCACTTGCAAACGCTATTTAGAATCGAAATCGGCCGTCAAGCCAATAAAATCCGATCCGAGATGAGTACTTTCACCCACAAAGTAGTATTACTTTCATAACAACTAAACGAAAACCATACATGAAGACATCAATGATTAAACTGATTCTGTTCTTTCTGCTCATCATTCCTTTCAGTGTATATGCTCAGTCGACCACGGAAAACGGTTATCTTGAAAAAGATTCCATCACCCAAAAGGGATTCACGCTCATTTATATCAACAAGTCGGAATCGTTCGATCCGGCAGTGGGACAAAAACTGAAAGACACCTTTTTCAAAGTTTACCCGCCGATGGTCAAAAAATACAATAAGAAATCGGCCCGAAAAGTCACTTTCCTGATTGACCCGGCCTACGACGGGGTCGCCGCAACCTCATCCGATCGTGTCATTTACAATCCCGATTGGTTCCGAAGAAACCCCAATGATATTGATGTGGTCACGCACGAGGTGATGCACATTGTGCAGGCATACGGACGAACCCCTGGGCCCTGGTGGGTGACTGAAGGGATTGCCGATTATGTGCGCTATGAATTTGGCGTTGCCAATGCCGAGGGCAACTGGTCGCTCCCCGATGTGAACGAAAAGCAGAACTACGATAATTCCTACCGGGTAACCGCCCGATTTTTCGCCTGGATTGTCAAGAATAAGAACAAAAAGTTTATTGAGAAGATGGACAAGGCAATGCGCGACCACCAATATACTGACGAGATTTGGGTAAAACTGACCGGAAAAAATCCAGCTGATTTATGGAAAGAGTACCTCGCCAATCCTGAGATTTAGTTCAAAAAAAATAACCAACTAACGGTGAAATTGTCGCGCATTAAAATTGGGGCTTTATACAGGGTTTGATTTGAAAATAGTTCGTAAATTACTCACTGCGAAATCAATCAACCTGCATATCAACCAGTCGATCTCTGCCGTAGAAGAAAAGATTGTCAACAAAATCTACTTCATCCGAAATAAAAAAGTGATGATTGACCGCGATTTGGCGGAATTGTATGGCGTTGAAACAAGACTGTTGAATCAAGCGGTTAAACGCAACTGCTCTCGCTTTCCCGAAGATTTCATGTTTCAACTAACAAAACCCGAATTTGAAAATTGGAAATCACAAATTGTGATATCCAATTCTGAAAAGATGGGTTTACGAAAAGCACCTCTGGCTTTTACGGAGCAAGGTATTGCCATGCTCTCCAGCGTTCTGAACAGCGATCAGGCCATACAGGTCAACATTCAGATTATGCGGATTTTTACGAAAGTGCGCGAAATGCTGGCCGACACCATGAGTCTCCGGCTGGAGATTGAGGAAATCAAGAAGAAGCTCGGCAACCACGACAAAAACATCGAGCTGGTCTTCAGCTACCTGGACGAACTAATCAGCCAAAAGGAAAACCGAACAGAACGACGAAAAATCGGCTATAAACAATCCGGATCGTAGGAATAAACTTCCGTCAATTCAACCGTCCGCGGAACCCGGTTCTGCAATCCATCGGAAGAAGCGCTTCACGGTGACTAAAATATTTGCCAACTGGGACTGATCACTGACAACTCCGCCCTCAACCTTTCAGCAACTCATTCATCTTTTGTTTATCCAGAATTCGAACCGAACGGCGTTGCACTTCAATCAGGCCTTCGTGATCCAGCTCACCCATGGCCCGGGCCAGCGAAGGGCGGGTCACGCCGAAGAACTCCGCCAGTTGGGCTTGCGACAAGGGCAACTCCACCACTGCCAGCCGGTCACCAGCCAGGTCGAGCAAGTAGTGCGCAATCTTTTGCCTGATGGTTTTAAACGACAAAAACTTGATACGCTGCGACAAAAACTGGGCCCGCGAAGAAATCGAATTCAGGTAGTTGGTCAGGATTCGCGAATCTTGCTGCAACAGTTTCAAAAATTCCGGTTTGCTGATGCTCAGCAGGCTCACCTGCTCGTTAGCAATCACCGTCACCGGAAAACGGTTGTTTTTTCCAAACAGGAAAGCGGCCGCCAGGGGGCGTGGCGCCTCAATATCTTCAATCTTGATGGTTTTCCCGGTATAGTCGGCCATTTCGCCTTTCACACTTCCTTCGAGCACAATAAACAGCCGGTTGCATTCATCACCGGCATGCACCACCAGCTCATTCTTCTGAAAACCTTTCACCTGGTAATGCACTTGTTGCATAATTTCAGAAAGCCGTTCGGCCGAAATCCCCATAAAAACGGGCGACTTGGCCAGTAATTCAAAATCAAGCATAAAAATTCGGAGTTTGTAACATTTGATACATCCCTAAAAACAGGGGGCAGCTACTTTTGTTGCATCAAATTTAGGAAAAGATGATTAGAGAAATCGTAAAAATAGATGAAGACTTGTGTGACGGATGCGGATTGTGTATCCCGAATTGTCACGAAGGAGCATTACAGATTATTGATGGAAAAGCACGCTTGATTAGTGAATTGATGTGTGATGGATTGGGCGCTTGCCTCGGCCATTGTCCGCAGGGAGCCATTGAAATTGAAAAGCGCGAGGCCGAAGAATATGATGAAGTAACGGTTATCAAGCAGATGATTCCTAAAGGCCAAAATCTGCTGATTGCACACCTGAAACATTTGAAAGATCATGGTGAAACCGGTTTTCTGCAAGAAGCCGTGCGCTACCTGAAAGCCAACGAAGACGAACTGCCGGTTGATGTATCAGCAATTATCAGCGAAGTACACAACAGCAAGCCCGAAGGGCAAAAAGAATCCGGATGTGCCTCAGGCGGATGTCCGGGATCAGCGCCGGTAAGCTTCGAAAGACCAGCGTTTGTGATGGCACCTCAGGCTGCGGCAGCGCCGGCCGGACAATCGGAACTGCAGCAGTGGCCCGTGCAAATGCACCTGATCAACCCCGCAGCAGGCTACTTCATGGGAGCAGACCTGCTGGTAGCCGCCGACTGTGCCGCATTTGCCCACGGAAGTTTTCACGACACCTTCATTAAAGGCAAAAAACTGGTCATTGCCTGCCCCAAACTAGACCAGGGAAAAGAAATTTATGTAGAAAAATTGGTTCGCTTGATTGACGAGTCTAAAGTCAATACCATCACGGTGGTGATCATGGAAGTCCCTTGCTGCGGAGGTTTATCGCAACTGGTACAAATCGCCATCGACCGGGCCAGCCGTAAAGTGCCGGTAAAAGAAATTGTTGTTGGAATCAGAGGGGATGTTTTAGCAGAAGATTGGGTTTAAGGAGAGGCAGCCGGGAACACCGATTCCCGGCTTTTTTTAGTCACCCCAAAATCAAAAAAAAACAATAGTGGTTTGTTGCAACGATGCCTCAAACAGTGGCTCGAGTCATCCTGAACTTGTTTCAGGAACTGTCGGACGAGCAAACCTTTCCTAGGTTGACACAGATTCCGATCCGGCAGTTGCCGGACGGAATGACTTGACAAGCGGGCCACCATCAAAATAAAAAAATCATTAACCAGAAAATAATAGAATTGAGTTATGGAGAATATGTTTTGTTTTCAGTGCCAGGAGGCTTCAAAAGGAATTGGATGTACCATCAAGGGTGTTTGTGGAAAACCGGCCGACGTAGCCAACCTGCAAGATACCTTGCTCTTTGTGCTGAAAGGGATTTCGATTTTGAACAGCGACCTGAAAACTGTTGGAAAAGCCGATAAAAAAGTCAACAAAGCCGTGTTTGATGGTTTGTTCAGTACCATTACCAATGCCAACTTCGACCACACGGCATTTGTCATCCGCATTAAAAAAGCGTTGAAACTGCGCGACGAGCTGAAAGGAAAAGTAGCCGATGCCGGCTTGCTGATCAGCAGCCATGAGTCGGTTCACTGGACCGCCAAAACAGGCGAAGAGTTTGAAGCCAAAGCACAGGAAGTGGGTATCCTCAGCGAAAAGAACGAAGACGTTCGTTCTTTGAAAGAGCTGATTATTTACGGACTGAAAGGCCTGGCAGCCTATGCCGAGCACGCGTACAACCTGGGTCACGAAAAACAGGAAATTTTCGACTTCCTGCAAGAAACCCTGGCCGCCACCACCAAAGACTTGAGCGTGGATGAGTTGGTGAACCTGACCCTGGAAACCGGTAAATTCGGTGTGGATGTCATGGCGCTGCTCGATGCTGCCAACACTAGCTCGTACGGAAATCCGGAAGTCACCAAAGTAAATATCGGTGTGCGTAACAATCCGGCCATCCTCATTTCGGGCCACGACCTGAAAGACATGGAAGACCTGCTGAAACAAACCGAAGGAACCGGCGTGGATGTGTACACCCACAGCGAAATGTTGCCGGCCAACTACTACCCGGCTTTCAAAAAGTACAGCCACCTGGCCGGAAACTACGGCAACGCCTGGTGGAAACAAAAAGAAGAGTTTGAGTCATTCAACGGGCCCATCCTGTTTACCACCAACTGTATTGTTCCGCCACTGGAAAACGCCAGCTATAAAGACCGCATCTACACCACTGGTGCCAGCGGTTTAACCGGGGCCATCCACATTCCGGATCGCGCGAATGGCGAAATGAAGGACTTCTCCATGATCATTGAGCATGCGAAGAAATGCGCCGCGCCAACCGAAATCGAAAGTGGCGAAATCGTCGGTGGATTCGCTCACAACCAAGTGTTCGAACTGGCCGGACCAATTGTTGAAGCGGTAAAAACCGGAGCCATCCGCAAGTTCTTTGTCATGGCCGGATGCGATGGCCGCATGATGAGCCGCGACTACTACACCGAGTTTGCCGAGAAACTGCCGAAAGACACCGTCATTCTGACCGCGGGTTGCGCCAAATACCGCTACAACAAACTGCCCCTGGGCGACATCAATGGTATTCCACGCGTTATCGACGCCGGACAGTGTAACGACTCCTACTCATTGGCAGTTGTGGCTTTGAAGTTGAAAGAAATCTTTGAATTGGACGATGTAAACGAACTGCCAATCGCCTACAACATTGCCTGGTACGAGCAAAAAGCGGTGATCGTGTTGCTGGCCCTGCTCTACCTGGGTGTGAAAAACATCCACCTGGGGCCAACATTGCCGGCATTCCTCTCGCCCAATGTTGCGAAGGTATTGGTCGAAAACTTCGGTATTGCCGGAATCACCAGCGTTGACGAAGACATGAAACTGTTCCTCGAACCCGTTGAAGAACAAGCATAACATTGGATTGAGTGATTGTGATTTGAGATGAAGTGTTTGAATTGGGAAGAAAGCAGGGGCATCCGAAAGGGTGCCCCTTTTTCATTGGCTGTCGCGGATTCCGAACCGCGATTAATCTTCGGGCATTGCGACCGTCTTCCCGCGATGTTTTTCGGCGGATCGGAATCCGCCGCACCCAACCTATCCGCTGACTTCTTGTTGATCTATCCGGCCTAAGCTCCTGAATCAAGCTTTCAGTTTCCTTTTTATCTCCTAAACAGGTAGCTAGAAAACAAAGCACGAAAGAATTCAAACTCTTTGGGCATAGCGCCCCGGGTGTCGCGGATTCCGATCCGCGATTAATCTTCAAATAGCAGTATTCTCGTAATTTCCCGGCCAGTCATTTCGATTCTTAACCAAGCCTCCTAAAACCGGGTTATTCAAGGTATATTCAATCGCATGATACAAATGTCTGTCATCACGGATCGTCGTATCAAAACTCTCTTTCTGCCACAAAGCGCCGGTTCGGCCTTCCAAAGCATTAATTTTTCCAGCAGAAAAGCGCTTCACCGAATACAAAATATCTTCCGAATAAACAGCGTCCCCCCGCTCTGTCTTTTCAAATAGTCGGAATACCCAGTGAACATGGTTGGGCATAATACAAAACGCGTAATTTTCGAGGCGGGCGGAATGCCAAAAATTCAAGGCTTCAATCATCACCATCAGGTTTCCTGGACGGGACAGGTTCACTGTTGCGTGGTTCTCCGTATCGAGTAAATGGTTATAGGCCCGGATGTATTTTCTTCGGATGCTCTGATACTCCTTTAGCAAGCTATTCTGGGCAGCACCACCGGGTGTCGCGGGTTCCGATCCACGATTGTTTTCGTCCAGCCGGGCTTTTATATTTTCCAGTTTGGCAGAATAGCGTTTCAGCGCTTTGGGGGGAACGGCATCCCTCAGACTCCAGGTGACGAAATAAGCCTGCCCCGGTTGCTGAAAATGGGGCAGTATATGTTTGTAATACTCCTTTTTTTTCATGTCCGAAACGGATGATATGAAGAACCAATTTACTGAAAAAATCGGACTCTGCGTATAGCGCCCCTGGGTGTCGCGGATTCCGATCTGCGGTTCATTCTCCCAATATCAGAATCCGCAATCCGCAAACGACTTTCGACGGATCGGAACCCGCCGCACCCAACCTATACACTGACTTTTGCCTGCCGCACCCAAATCCCATAAAAAAAGCCACCCCAAACGGAGCGGCTTTTAACCTGTAAATCAACGACAGCGCATACTACGACGCTTCCGAAGAATCTTTTTCGAACGACCAGCCAAAAGCCAGTCCAAACACATGGTAAACCAAGGCTAAAACACCGAAGGCAAAAATGGTATCGCCAATCACACGCAACCATTTCAAGGTTCCCATAAAGGGTTGTGTCATAAATTCGGCTGACCGCGCATACCACAAGCCATACTTGACACTGGCCCAGGTTTGTGCCAAACCAATCGGCAATACGCTGATCATCACCATCAGCAGCAAACCAATGTTAATGGCCCAAAATGCAAACTTGACGTATTTCTCTTTCCAAACTGCCGCCAGGTTCATATCGCGCAATACAAACAACATCAGACCAATTCCGAGGAAACCATACACGCCAAACAAAGCAGTATGTCCGTGAACCGGCGTGGTGTTCAATCCTTGCATGTAGTACAGGGCGATGGGTGGATTGATCAAAAATCCGAAGATCCCGGCCCCGAGGAAGTTCCAGAAAGCCACGGCAATAAAGCAGTAAATCGGCCATTTGTAAGCTTTCACCCAATCGCCCGACCGACTTAAGGTGAGGTTGTGGTAGCCCTCAAAGCCCATCAACACCAGCGGAACCACTTCGAGCGCACTGAATGACGAGCCGAGTGCCAGCACAGCGGTGGGCGTACCTGTGAAATAAAGGTGATGGAAAGTTCCCAAAATACCACCACTCAGGAAAATGATGGTGGAAAACAAGACGGTCACCGTCGCGATTTTCGATCCAATCAGTTGCATCCGCACGAACAGGTAGGCGATAATGACGGTAGCAAACACTTCAAAGAAACCTTCAACCCATAAATGGACAACCCACCAGCGCCAATATTCGGCAATGGCCAGGTTGGTTTGCCGGCCCCACATCAATCCAGCGCCGTAAAATGCGGCAATAGCGATGGAAGCAATCAGGAACATCGTCAGCAAGTGACGGTTTTCGGTTTTTTCGCGCAAAGCCGGCAACAAAGCCCGTCCCATCAAAAATAGCCAAATGAACAAGCCCGCAAAGAGGAAGATCTGCCAAAAGCGACCCAAATCTACATACTCGTAACCTTGGTGTCCAAACCAAAAGTTTTCAACAAAACCCAGTTTCTGCATCACGCCCATCCACTGGCCAGCAAGCGAACCCACCACAATCACCAGCAAAGCGCCAAACAGGACATTCACTCCCAGCGCCTGGTATTTGGGCTCCTTACCCGAAATAGCGGGTGCAAAAAACAAGCCGGTAGCCAGCCAGGAAGTGGCAATCCAGAAAATTCCGATTTGCACATGCCAGGTCCGTGAGACTGAATAGGGCAGCCACTGATCAAGCGGAATGCCGTAGAATGCGCTTCCCTCCACGCCATAGTGTGCGGTAATCACCCCCGCCAAAATCTGAACGAGCATCAAAATGGATACAATCCAAAAATATTTTAAGGTGGCTTTCATGGAAGGGAATAATTTCTGCCCGGAAACCGGATTCACCGCCGGAACATCAACGGGTTCTTCTTCCTGCTTTGTGGAAGCATAGTACCAAGCCAGCCAGCCAATTCCGGCCAGCAGAATGATCACACTGAATCCGGTCCACAAAATCAAGGCACTGGTGGGGCGATTGCCAACCAACTCTTCGGGCGGCCAGTTATTGGTGTAGGTAATTTCCTGTCCGGGCCGCTCGGTAACGGTAGCCCATGTGGCCCAAAAGAAAAACGAATTCATCTGGCTCATGCGGCCCATTTCTTTGATGGTATTTTTAGGAATGGCATAAGCTTCGCGCAAATGTGCTTCTGCCTCTCCATCCATAAATAATCCGGTGTAATGCTTGCCAACTTCGCGAATAGCCTCGGCCCGCAAGTCAGAAATCACCAGATTTCCGGTAGCCGGATCATAGGTGTTGGTCCGCATTTCCTTTTGAACACGGGCTTCCAGCTGGGCTTGCTGCTCACGCTCCAGGTCATCATAGTCATTTCCAAAATCCCGTTGCCCCCAGTAATTTAGTAGATACATGGCCTCGCGGTGCAGCCAGTCGGCAGTCCAGTCGGGTGCCAAATACGCACCGTGCCCCCATATGGTGCCAACCTGGTGCCCCCCCATCGATTGCCACACATTTTGGCCATCTTTAATGTCCTGACCATTAAAAACAACGGCCCCCGATTCAGTGACAACCTGATTCGGGATTGGTGGTGCTTCTCGGTAAATCTCATACCCATAATAAAGAAGGACTGCAAACGACAGTACCATGACCGCAGCAAATCCATACCATAACTTCTTTGTACTCATACGATTCTTGTTTAGTAGATAATTAACTCCTTTGATCTTTTATTGCAAATGTAGAAAAAATATTCTAGTTTTGCCGATCAGTGGATGTTTTTATCCACTTTTATTAAAATTCATATTCACAATCGAAAAAATTCAAATAAAATGAGCACCATGATTAAAGTAGAAACACCTGTTGGCGAAATTGCCAAAAACTATTTTCAAACTGTAAAAGTGTTTGATGACTACCAAATTGATTTTTGCTGTGGAGGAAAACAAAGCCTGCAGGAAATCTGTCAGAACAAATCGCTGAACACCGATGAAGTGGTTCAGAAACTGGAAGCGTCGATACAGGAAGCCTCTGATGCTCCGCTCTTCGATGCGATGCCTTTAACGGCGCTGGTTGAGTATATTGTGACCACGCATCATGCGTATGTCCGCGAGAACATTCCACTACTTCACAAATTGCTGGACAAGATTGAGGAAGTGCACGGCCCACGTCACCCGGAACTTCTTGCTGTGAATGCACATTTTAAGGAGTCGGCCGGACAATTGACCATGCATATGCAAAAGGAAGAAATTGTTCTCTTTCCCTTGGTTGAAAAGTTAAGCCAGTTGAAAGCTGAAGGCAAAACCATCACGATTTCAGGTGGAGCTTCGGTAGAGCAGCCCATTGCAGCCATGGTTCAGGAGCACGAAAATGAAGGCGCCCGTTTTGAGGAGATTTCGCGCCTGACTCAAAATTATACGGTACCAGAAGATGCCTGCAATACATTCCGTGCCGCCTATGAGACCTTGCAAGCCTTTGAAAAAGATTTGCACCGTCACATACATTTGGAAAACAACATTTTATTTCCAAAGGCAGCCTTGCTGGAACAAGAAGTCGTGAAAAAAAATTAATTTTGCCGGCAAAGAAATAAACATGCTTTCAAAATCTGCAGAATACGCTATTCGTGCACTGGTTTACATTCAGCTGCAAAACTGGGAAGGGAAACGTCCCGGATACCGGGAAATTGCGCGTGAAATCGAGTCGCCCGAACATTTTACAGCCAAAATTTTGCAGATTATGACCCGCTTTCGGTTGATTTATAGCCTGAAGGGACGCAACGGCGGTTTCGCATTTGACGAGAAGGACGGCCCGCTGGTTCTGTACCGGGTGATTGTTGCCATTGATGGTGAGAAAACATTTACCCGATGCAGTTTCGGGTTTAAGAATTGTGATGGAAACAATAAGTGCCCGCTGCACGACGAGTTCTCCAAAATCCGGAATGATTTCACCCGAATGGTCAACGAAGAAACCATTCAAACCTTGGCCCAAAGAATAAAAGAAGGAGATGCGGTGCTGACACAGACACTGCATTGAGCAGATAGGATCAACAGAGCGGCAGGACAATAAAACCTGCCGCTTTTTTCTTTTCGCTCAAATCAACCACAAACCGACGATTTTCCACAGGCCAAGTCCAATAAACAAGACGGCCACTCCGCGCCGCAGCCAGCGTTCAATATGCTTCAGTCCGTCGAACCAACGGTTTAATCCACTGATGGCAAAGGCGATCAGCACGGCAAACAAAATGACCACCAGACTAGTTCCAAGGGCAAAAAGGATTGGAAGAACTAATCCCGCAGCACTGGCAATCGTCATGGGAATAAGCAAGCCGAAGTACATGACACCACTGTAGGAACAAAAGGCCAGTGCAAACACTGCTCCCAGCAAAAAGTCATGGATGTAGGAGCGATTTCCGCGACGTTCAAGTTTTCGATAAAGCCCTGATAATGATGGGAAACGCATCGGGATCAAATCCAACATGACCAAGCCAATCAACAACAACAGGGGGCCAATTAGTTTTTCGCCGTAGCGCGCCAAGGGACTGGAAATCCGCAACGCATTAGCTCCAAAAAACAAGATCAAGGCAAGTACCGAATAGGAAAAACCACGGCCCAAGGTATAAATCAGCCCGCCAAGCAAAACCTTTATTTTACTGGGAGCATCTTTGCTAATGAAGCCAATGGCTGCCACATTGGTCGTCATAGTGCAGGGCCCCAGCGAGGTGATGATGCCCAGCAAAAAAGCGGACCAAAGCGGGAAAGAGGATTGATCGAATAAGTTGGTAAAATAAGCCTGCATTAGCGTGTATCCAAATTTTCTTCAAGCAACTGTTTAAACTTTTCAGGATTGGGTAAAGCATATAAAAAAGCTTCTTCCGTCATGTTAACCGTTTGCCCATCTTTCAAAATCAACAACGATTTAAAGACCACATCAAACTTCCGGGCAAAATCAGCAACACCGGGATCGTCGAGATTGAACTGGCGAAAAACAAGCCCGCCAGACTCCACCTGCTCCGCATATTTTCCGTTCAATTCACTTTGAATAATTTGTTCGATGGCGTCGCAACTTTCGCAATGCACCGGAGTCCGAAAATAATAAATCCCGGTCTGGCCTTCCTTAGGCAATACCAGTTCATCGCTTTCTATCGTTTGTCGGCTGTTGCATGCTGATAACACGATTATAAAAATAAAGCCTACCGTCAGTCGTTTCATTTAATCGGTTTAAAATTCAGCAAAAAGGTCTTCAATTCCGCATAGGTGGGCAATTGCCCACTCATCACCACTTCGTTGTTAATCACCAGCGCCGGAGTCTGCATGACTCCCAACTTGATAATTTCCATCAAATCTTCCACCTTACAGACCTGCGCGTCCAGGGCCAGTTCAGCCACTGCTTTCCGTGTTCGGTGTTCCAAACCGCGGCATTTCACACAACCCGGTCCAAAAACTTTAATTTCAATCATCCATGTTGATTTTGGGTAAAAGTAATGATTATGCACGAATGCGACTTCACAAAAAGTGTTAACAAGCCCTGCTGACAGGCTGTTAAAAACGTTTAATTTCAATTTCCGATTAGTCTTGGTTCAAAGAATATATTATCTTCGCAAACATAAAAAAATATTGAATTTTAAGCGGATGAAAAACTATAAGTTCATTAACACGGTTGCAGGCTGGCTGGTCTTTTTAGTGGCAGCCGTTGTTTATTTAATGACGATTGAACCGACCACCAGTTTCTGGGACTGCGGCGAATTTATTACCACTTCGTACAAACTGGAAGTTGGACACCCCCCGGGCGCACCGTTCTTTATGATTTTGGGTCGTTTTTTTACGCTGTTTGCCGATTCGTCGGGCGCAGCCATGATGATCAATGCTCTCTCGGCTTTGGCCAGCGCTTTCACCATCCTGTTTTTGTACTGGACCATCACCCACCTGGCCCAAAAACTGGTGAACACGGAAAATGGATTTAGTTCTGGGCAAGGAATCGCCATTATTGGAAGCGGTATCGTAGGTGCTTTAGCTTATACTTTTTCAGATACGTTCTGGTTCTCGGCTGTCGAAGGCGAAGTTTACGCCACCTCATCTCTCATTACAGCTATCGTTTTCTGGGCTATTCTGAAATGGGAAAACGTAGCCGACCAGCCACACGCCAACCGCTGGATCATTCTGATTGCCTACCTGATGGGACTTTCCATTGGCGTTCACCTGTTAAACCTGTTAGCTATTCCAGCCATTGTATTCGTTTATTATTACAAGAAATATAAGGTTACCCGAAACGGAATTTTGGCCAGTCTCGCGGTTTCCATGGTGCTGCTGGGTGTCATCATGTACGGCATCATTCCGGGCGTGATCACCATTGCCTCCTGGTTTGAACTGATGTTTGTCAATGGCTTTGGGCTGCCATTTAATACTGGTGCTGTTATTTACGCCCTTCTGCTTATTGGCCTGATTATCTATGGCATTCATTACACCACAAAAAAGAAACTGGTGCTGTGGAACACAGTATTGGTGGCATTTACGGTTATTGTCATTGGGTATTCTTCATTTGCCATGATCGTCATCCGCTCATCGGCCAACACACCCATGGACCAAAACAGCCCCGACAATGTATTCTCACTATTGGGATACCTGAACCGCGAACAATATGGCGACCGCCCTTTGGTAAACGGCCAGTATTACAACACACCGCTCGATCCGCAAACACCGTACGTACAGGGCAAACCCTATTACATTCAAAAAGACGGGAAATATGTGGCTTCCGACTATCGTCAAAAACCACAATACGACTCGCGTTTCACCACATTTTTCCCACGGATGTACAGCAGCCAGGCCCAGCATATTCAGGATTACCAAAGCTGGGCAGGCATCGAAGGAAGAACGGTTCGAATTACCAACCGGCAAGGTGAGCAGGAAACCATCAAGCTGCCAACTTTTGGAGAAAACCTGCAATTTTTCATTCGCTATCAGGTGACTCACATGTACCTGCGCTACTTTATGTGGAACTTTGCGGGACGGCAAAATGACACCCAGGGGCACGGTGACGTGCTCAGCGGCAACTGGCTCAGTGGCATTAATTTCATTGATTCGGCACGCCTGGGCGACCAAACCAATTTACCCGATGTTTATGCCAACAACAAAGCACGGAATACCTATTATTTTCTACCCTTGCTGCTTGGACTGTTAGGAGCATTTTTTCACTACCAACGCGATAAAAAAGACATGTGGGTGGTCTCTCTCCTATTTATCATGACCGGCCTGGCCATTGTGGTTTACCTGAACCAATATCCGCACCAGCCCCGCGAGCGGGATTATGCCTATGCCGGATCGTTTTATGCCTTTGCCATTTGGATTGGACTTGGGGTGATTGGCCTGGTGGAAAGCTTGAAAAAATGGATGCCCGAAACCGTCAGTGCGGTCGCGGTTTCAGCGGTTAGCCTACTACTGGTACCCGGCATTATGGCCAGCGAAAACTGGGACGATCACGACCGTTCGGGCAGATACACCGCCCGCGATTTCGGTGCCAACTACCTGAACAGCTGCGAACCCAATGGCATCATTTTCACCAACGGCGACAACGACACCTTCCCGCTGTGGTACAACCAGGAAGTGGAAGGCGTACGCACCGACATGCGCGTGTGTAACCTAAGCTACCTCCAAACCGACTGGTACATTGACCAAATGCGGAGCAAAGCCTACGAATCGGATCCGCTGCCCATTACATTCACCGAAGACCAGTATGTTCAAGGCAACCGCGATGTGGTTTACCTGATGGAAGACCCACGAATCAAAGGTGCTGTCGACCTGAAAAAAGCCATCGACTTTGTGAAAGACGAAAACCCCAGAACCAAACTCACACAGGCGGACAACGCTTCCTATATTCCTTCAAAACGTTTATTTCTGAAGGTGGACAAGGAAGCAGTGATTCGAAATAAAGTCGTTCCCGAATCGCAGTATGATGCGATTGTCGATACCATTTTTATCGACTTCGGCAACAAAAGCTACATCACCAAGGACGAGCTGATGGTGCTGGACATGATTGCCCACTCGAACTGGGAACGCCCCATCTATTATGCGATTACTGTTGGTAGAGACAAATACCTGGGCTTGCAGGATTATTTTCAGCTCGACGGTTTTGCCTACCGGTTTACGCCGGTGAAAACCGCGCAATCAGGCATGTACTTCGGCAGCGTGAACACCGACCGGATGTACCAGCACATGATGCACGATTTTAAATGGGGAAACATGAATGATCCGGATGTTTACATCGACGAAAACAACCAGCGTATGATGATGAACATCCGCAACAATTTCAACCGCCTGGCCGAAAGCTTGGTGCTGGAAGGAAAGAAAGACTCGGCCATTCAGGTGCTGGATAGAAGCATGGAACTGATTCCACACGAAGTAGTTCCCTACAACTATTTTTCGTTGCAGCTGGCCGAAAATTACCTGGCTGCCGGCGATCTGGAAAAAGGCCGGGAAGTGATGCTCGATATTTACAACTCGTACCAACAGGAAATGGATTACTTCCTTTCGCTCGATCCCAGGTTCCTGGTTTCCATCGATGAGGAGATTCAGCGAATCATGTATTTCCTGCGCGAAATGAGCGTGATCACCAGCGAATACGAATTGGACGATTTGTCGAAAGAAATTACGGCCAGTTTTAACCAATATTTTCAAGCGTATAGCACGTTCAACTAATGCTCCGATTTGATCCGAGAATAAGGCTTCCGAAGGTCGCGACCCGATTTTTCCCCAACGCATTATGGCGTTTGCCGGGAGATAAAAAACAGGTTGCGCTGACTTTTGATGACGGCCCGGTTCCGGAAGTTACGCCGTGGGTATTGAAGTTGCTGAAAGAAGAAAATATCAAAGCTTGCTTTTTCTGCGTGGGCGAAAATGTGAAGCGCCATCCCGAAGTTTACCGGCAAATTCTTGCCGACGGACACCAGGTTGGCAACCATACCTTCAACCATTTGCAAGGCTTAAAAACAAAGGACGAAGATTTTTTTGCCAATATTGAAAAAGCGGCAAAGTATGTTGACTCGAGATTTATGCGACCACCTCACGGATGGATGCGAAAATCGCAGTACCGGAAGCTGGTTGAAAAATACCAGGTGGTGATGTGGGATTTGATCAGCCGGGATTACATCACGAAAGTGAGCCCCGACGCTGTGGTATCAAACGTGATGAACTTCGTACGTCCGGGATCAATTATCATTTTTCATGATTCTGTAAAAGCACAGAAAAATCTGAAACCGGCCTTACCGGTTGTCATTAAAAAATTAAAACAAAAAGGATATCAGTTTACCTTGCTACCCGAAGAAGGATAAGCAACAAACAGACAAATAATAAGATCATGTTGAATATTTTACTCATTGGATCAGGAGGAAGAGAACATGCCATGGCATGGAAAATCAAGCAGTCGAAGAAAGTCAACCAACTATACATTGCTCCTGGAAATGCGGGAACGGCAGCTGTTGGCGAAAATATTGCTGTTGGCGTTTCTGATTTTGAAGGACTCAAAAAAGTCGTGCTCGAAAAAGCCATCAACCTCGTTGTCGTAGGTCCCGAGGTTTCGCTGGTTGAAGGCTTGCATGATTTTTTCCTGGCCGATGACCAACTGAAAAACATCCGCGTGGTTGGCCCGCAAAAAGCCGGCGCCTTGCTCGAAGGCTCCAAAGATTTCTCCAAGGAATTTATGGCCCGCCACAACATTCCAACCGCAAAATACCAAACCGTGACAGCCGCTACGCTGGAGCAGGGCGTGGCTTTCCTGAAAACGATGCAGGCGCCTTACGTGCTCAAAGCAGACGGCCTGGCCGCCGGGAAAGGGGTGCTGATCATCGACAATTTAGCCGAAGCCGAAGCCGCACTGAAAACCATGCTTGATGGCCAATTTGGACAGGCCAGCAGCAAAGTGGTGATCGAAGAATTTTTGTCGGGCGTGGAACTGTCTGTCTTTGCCATTACCGACGGAAAAGATTACCAAATATTACCCGAAGCCAAAGACTACAAACGCATTGGCGAGGGCGACACCGGCCTCAACACAGGCGGAATGGGTGCCATCAGCCCAGTGCCGTTTGCCGATGCCGACTTCATGAAAAAAATTGAAGACCGCATCATTAAACCAACCGTTGACGGCTTGCAAAAGGACAACATCCCCTACAATGGGTTCATCTTTTTCGGACTAATCAATTGCGGTGGCGAACCTTATGTCATTGAATACAACGTGCGGATGGGCGACCCCGAAACTGAAGCGGTCATGCTGCGTGTCAAGTCCGACTTTGTAGATTTGCTGGAAGCAGCAGCCGATGGCACCATGGGACAACAAAGCATTGAAATTGACGAACGCACAGCCGTCACGGTCATGCTGGTTTCGGGAGGCTACCCCGGATCATACGACAATGGTAAGGTCATGACTGGTTTTGAGCAAGTGCAGGACAGCATTCTCTTTCATGCCGGAACCAAACCCTCCGGGCAACAGGTGGTCACTGCCGGAGGACGCGTGATCGCCATCAGCTCCTATGGTTCTTCCATGCACGAAGCGCTGGCTCAATCGTACGCCAATGCCGAAAAAATTGATTTCGATGGAAAATACTACCGGAAAGACCTCGGATTTGACCTGTAAAAAACATCCGGCAATTCAGCAATAAGCCAATTCGAAAACGCGGACAACGAATCACGCACCAGCTATGATACTCAGGATACTCAAAACCAACCAGGCGTACCATTTCATCCTCATTCCACTGATGATTGCAGGATTGTGGTTTCGTTCCTACATTTATCCTGACTTTTTCCCTTTTTTTGAAGGTGAAAATGACATGTTCCTTTACCAGCTTGTGAATCGATGGTTTGGCCAATCGGCACTGGCCGGCAACTTGTTGTCGATGGTTTTCGTGATCGTTCTGGCATTTTTAATCTTGAAGTTGAACACGGAATATGCCTTTATTCGTGTGCGAACCTTTTTACCTTCAAATATTTTTGTCCTGATTTTGGGAGGATTGTTGACCCTGCACACGCTTCACCCGGTCTATTTTGCCTTGCTGTTTCTTCTACTTTGTGTCGATCGGATTTTCCAATCTTACGAACTGGAAAAATTTCATGCAAGCGCATTCGAAGCCGGATTTTTTATCGGATTGGGCTCTTTGTTTTATTTCCCACTAATCTTCTTCTTTCCAATCATCTGGATCGGTTTTCTGCTCATTAACAAACGCCTGCAATGGCGCAATTTTGTGCTCCCGCTCCTTGGCCTGTTCGTTCCATGGCTTTTTACCTGGTCGTATTATTATCTCACCAACCAGCTGCCGGTTTTTGTTGATACCATCATTCTCAATGTTGAAACCGACAATCGCTTCTTCGGCGGAAACCGGCCACTGCAAATGTACCTGGCCTATTTGGTACTGGTCAGTTTGCTCGGAAGTCTGTTCTTGCTAAACCAGTACGACGAAAAAAAAATCAGCACGCGAAAGAACTTCCAGATCTTCTTTCTCATCCTGCTGACCGCCGTGATCCTGCTGATCTTTATTCCCGCCGTATCGCAGGAAATCGTCATCATCATGGCGCTTCCGCTCACCTACCTCATTTCGAACTACCTGATTTTTATGAAACGAAAAGTGTGGGGCAACCTGTTCATTTATCTGTTTATCGCACTCATTATCTTCATGCAATTGGTGCACTGAAAACAATTCGTTTAACGCACCATTCCTTCCTTCTGCCCTCTTCACGCGTAACCGGCCAACTTTAAAAAAATATAAAATCGTTGCGGTTCTTGTAACGTCTGCTTGGTCTGTTCGTCCTAGTTAAGAATTCACTGTCCTAATTTTTTCGGAAAACAGTTGCGGATCAGAAATTGACCATTGACATGGAAAATTCTGCCGTTTATCGAAAAAATTTCTGAAACACCCCTGGAATTCGTCAATTTTGATTGCAGAAAGCCAAACAGAAAACAAGAAAACAATGATTACACTAAACAACATTCACAAATCCTATGTGATGGGCAGCAGCAAGCTCCATGTGTTGAAAGGCATTGACCTGGACATTGAGCAAGGCGAATTTGTTTCCATCATGGGCTCATCGGGCTCCGGAAAATCGACCTTACTCAACATTTTGGGCATGCTCGACAACTACGACGACGGTTCCTACCATCTGGACAACCGCCTGATTGCCGACATGAGCGAGAAGAAAGCAGCCCAGCTCCGCAACGAAATGGTCGGTTTCGTGTTCCAGTCTTTCAACCTGATTTCGTTCAAAAATGCCATGGAAAATGTGGCACTTCCGCTTTATTACAAAGGTGTAAACCGCAAAAAGCGCAACGCCATTGCCATGGAATACCTCGAAAAACTGGGACTGGCACCCTGGGCCAGCCATATGCCCAACGAAATGTCGGGCGGTCAAAAACAGCGGGTAGCCATTGCCCGAGCGCTGATTTCGCAACCCAAAATTATTTTGGCCGACGAGCCAACCGGAGCCCTGGACACCACCACCTCCTATGAAGTGATGGAAATTTTGAAGGAAATCAATGAGGCTGGCATCACGGTCATTATTGTCACGCACGAGCACGACATTGCGGCCATGACCCAAAAGGTCGTCCGGCTAAAAGATGGCCGAATCGACGAGATTATCCGTAACGGCGAACTCAAAGCCTTTCGGCATACCTACACCAAAGAATTGGAAACAGCCTAAACCCGACCCATGTTTGATCTCGATAAATGGCAGGAAATTCTGTCCACCATCAAAAAGAACAAGATGCGCACCTTCCTCACTGGCTTTTCCGTGGCCTGGGGAATTTTTATGTTGATGATTTTGCTGGGCTCCGGCAACGGACTGAGCAATGGGGTGGCGGCCAATTTCATGAACGATGCGGTGAATGCCATGTGGATCTGGACCGGAGAAACGACCATTGCCCATCAGGGACTCAAGCCGGGACGACCAATCCAGTTTCGCAACGATGATTATGACCTTATCGAAAAGCTCCCGGGGGTGGAGTCCGCTTCCGGACGCTATTTTATGGGTAACACCCGTTATTCCTACGAAAATGAATCAGGCGAATACACCACCGTGACCTGCCACCCGGAGTTAAACGACGTGGAAAAGATGGAGCTGATCGAAGGCCGTTTTATCAACGAGGTGGACATTTTGCAAGACCGGAAAGTGGTGGTCATCGGAAAAGACATCCACACCGCCCTTTTCAAGGAGAAACCAGCGCTGGGCGAATATGTCAGAATCAACAATGTCCCGTTCAAGGTAGTCGGTGTTTGCATTGAGCCGGGTTCCACCCGAAACCGCAACGCTTATATGCCGGTGTCCACGGCTCAAAAAGTGTTTAACGGCTCCAACCGCCTGCACAACTTTGCCCTGACCATCGATGGAAAAACCCTACAGGAAAGCCAGGAAATTGAAGAACGCATTCGCAATACTTTTGCCCGCAAACACCGTTTCGACGTAACCGACGAAAGTGCCCTGGGCATGTACAACAAGCTGGAAAACTACATCCAAACCATGCGGATTTTTCAGGCCATTAAAATCTTCATCTGGATTATCGGTATCGGAACCTTGATTGCAGGCATTGTTGGGGTGAGCAACATTATGCTCATCGTTGTGAAAGAACGCACCAAGGAAATCGGCATCCGCAAAGCCATTGGCGCCAGCCCCGCCTCGGTGGTCGGCCTCATTTTGCTCGAGTCAATTTTGATTACTACCGTAGCCGGATACATTGGACTGGTGCTGGGAACCGGATTAATGGAGCTGATCAACTATTCGATGGTTCAATCCGCTGGCGATGCCGCCCAACAAGGCGAAACCGTATTTTTAAATCCAACGGTTGACTTTGGCGTGGCTGTTGCCGCCACCCTGCTGCTGGTGGTGGCCGGAACGCTTGCCGGCTACATTCCGGCCAAACGGGCTGCCAGCATTAAACCCATTGTTGCCTTGCGCGATGAATAACAAAAAAAGACATCATGTTAGACCTTGATCTTTGGAAAGAAATATTAAGCGCCCTGAAGCAAAACCGCATGCGCAGCTTCATGACTGCCTTTGGCGTGTTCTGGGGAATCTTCATGCTCATCATCATGTCCGGTGCCGGGCGTGCGCTGGAAAATGGCGTATTGGACGGCGTGAAAGCCTTTGCCACCAACTCGGCTTTCTTTTGGACCGAGCGGACCAGCATCCCCTACGAGGGTTTTCAGCGCGGCCGCCGCTGGATTTACGACAACCAGGACATCGAATACATCCGACAGAATGTGAAAGAAATTGAATACCTCTCGCCCCGCCTATTCGGCTGGCAACAGGGGGGCGATAATACGGTTCGTGGCGAGCGCACTGGTTCTTTTAATATTTTTGGCGACTATCCCGACTACTTTAAGATTGATGGCTGGACACCCGTGAAAGGCCGCCTGATGAATGAGATTGATGTGCGACAAAAACGCAAAGTCTGTGTGATTGGTGAGCGCGTGGAAGAAATGATGTTTGTCAAAGACGAAGATCCCATTGGCCAGTATTTGAAAATCAGTGGTGTTTACTTTCAGGTGGTTGGTGTCATCCATCCCGAAACACGCATCAACATTGGCGGTGGCAAGAAAGAGGAAACCATCATCATCCCGTTTTCAACCATGCAAACGGCTTACAATTATGGCGACGAAATTCATTTTTTCTCGGTCACTGCCAACAAAGGCACCAGCGTCAGCGAGCTGGAAGAAAAACTGAAACGCATTTTGAAAGAACGGCACAAAATTGCACCCGACGATATGCAGGCCATCGGGTCGTTCAATATTGAAGCCGAGTTTAAAAAATTCTCCGCCTTATTCTTTGGCATCCAGGCCCTGACCTGGATTGTGGGAATTGGCACCTTGATGGCCGGCGTGATTGGGGTGAGCAACATCATGCTGGTGATTATTAAGGAGCGAACCCAGGAAATTGGCATTCAGCGGGCGATTGGAGCCACACCCGGCAAAATCATGCTGCACATCATCGCCGAAAGCGTGTTCCTTACCGTGATGGCCGGATACATCGGCCTGTCGCTGGGCGTGGGGCTGCTCGAAGTGCTGAACCAAATTTTGCTTGCAGCCGGCGATGAAGTCTTCTTCCGCAACCCGGAAGTCAACCTGACCATGGCGCTGTCGGCCTTGGCTGTGCTGGTGTTCTCCGGCGCTCTTGCCGGATTTATCCCTGCCCGGCGGGCCATCAAAATAAAACCCATTGATGCGCTGCGTGATGAAGGATAGCGAACGTAGGAAAATACGAAGTCACGAATTTTTAAACAGAAAACAGAAACAACAATAAAACCAACAGCGATGAAAAAGATTTTTAGAATTTTAGGAATAGCCCTTTTGGTGGCGGTATTTGGGGGAACCATTTATTTCCTCTATACGAAATCAAAAAAAACACCCGATCTATTTGAAACCAAAGCACCCTTTGTGAGCAATGTGATTCGTAAAACAGTGGCTACCGGCTCGGTGGTTCCCCGTCAGGAAATTGAGATCAAACCTCAGGTATCCGGCATCATCGATGAGATTTACATCCGGGCAGGCGAATTTGTCACCAAAGACCAGGTGATTGCCAAAATCAAGATCATTCCCGACATGGTGAACCTGAATGCCGCTGAATCGCGGGTAAAACGCGCCAACATCAATTTTGAGGATGCCAAGACTGACTATGAGCGTCAGCAAAAATTATTCGATACCGATGTGATTTCGTACGAAGAATTTAAAAACGCCAAGGTCGCTTACGACTCGGCCAAGGAAGAGTTGGCTGCTGCCGAAAACAACCTCGAACTAATAAAACACGGGGTGACCAAAAAAGCGGAAACGGCCACCAACACCCTGGTTCGCTCTACCATCAACGGTATGGTACTTGATGTTCCTGTTGAAGTAGGGAACTCGGTCATCCAGTCCAACACCTTCAACGAAGGTACCTCCATCGCTTCGATTGCCGACATGCAGGACATGATTTTTGAAGGCAAGGTGGACGAAACCGAAGTCGGAAAAATTAAGGAAGGCATGCCCATTGAGCTGGAGATTGGCGCCATTGAGAAGGAAAAATTTCAGGCCATTCTCGAATACATTTCACCCAAAGGTGTTGAAGAAAACGGCGCCATCCAGTTTGAAATTAAAGCCGATGTCTCACTGAAAGACAACCAGTTTATCCGCGCCGGATACAGCGCCAACGCCAGCATTGTGCTCGAACGCAAAGACAGCGTGCTGGTCATTCCCGAAGGCATGCTGAAATTTGAAAACGACTCGGCCTTTGTGGAAGTACTGGTCAACGAAACCGAACACCTGTTTGAGAAACGCAAGGTAGAAACCGGCATTTCCGATGGTATCAACATTGAAGTGGTTTCGGGAATCGGCAAAGACGAAAAAGTGAAAGGTGATAAAATTGATCCGAAGAAACTGAAAGAAACTGAAAATAACCAAGGCTAATCCGGCTCAAATTCAAACGAATGACTAAATTAGCTCCGTTCAAAAAACAAAAAATAATGACCATGAAGCATTTATTTCAGCTTGCTGCCATTCTGATGCTTGCGTTTTCCGGAACACTCCAGGCCCAGCAAACCTGGGACTTGCAAAAGTGTATCAACTACGCCCTCGAAAACAACATCCAGATCAGGCAACAAAGCATCAATACCGATTACTACGGAAATGAGTTGCAACAAGCCAAAAACAACCGGCTGCCATCGCTCAACGGCGGACTGTCGAACAGCTTTAACTTTGGCCGCTCGCTGCAATACGACAATACCTACGCCGACTACAACTCGAACCAAACCGGTGGTAACCTGAGCGCCAACATGACCTTGTGGAATGGATTCATCCTGCAAAAATCAATTAACAAGGCCGACCTGGACCTGAAAGCCGCTTTGTCCGATCTGCAAAAAGCCAAGGACGACATTATGCTGTACATTGCCGCGGCTTACCTCGAAATTTTGTTTACGCAGGAATTGGTACAAGTGGCCGAAGATCAAATGGCAGTCACAAAAATGCAGATTGACCGCACCAACAAGTTGGTCGAAGCCGGAAGCCTGGCCAAGGGCAGCCTGCTCGAAATTGAAGCCCAGCTGGCCAGCGAAGAGCTGAACCTGGTAAACCAGCAAAACGCCCTGCAACTGGCCTATCTGAACTTGTACCAACTGCTGGAACTGCCCGCCACCGAACAATTTAAAATTGAAGATCCCGTATTGCCGGTGGTCAAAGCCAATGGCACTTTACTCAATTCCATGGATATTTTCCGCACCGCCGTGGGATTTCGTCCCGAAGTGAAAAGCGCCGAGTACCGTTTGGGAAGCTACAAGGAACAAGTGGCCATTGCCAAGGGAAACCTCTACCCCAGCCTCACCATTGGCGCCGATTACTACAACTCGTACAACAACAAATACGAAGATTTTAATGGCGATAAAATTCCGTTTAGCGACCAGCTGAAATCGAACGAGCGCTATGGTGTTGGCGTCAATTTGAGTATCCCGATTTTCAGAAAAGGCCAGGTTCGTACGCAAATTAAAAATGCCGAATTGCAGGTGATGAACCAGGAACTGGAATTGCAAAGCACCAAAAATGTGCTTCGCAAAGACATTGAGCAGGCTTATACCAATGCCGTAGCGGCCCTAAAAAAGTACATGGCCAGTAACAAAGCCGTTGAATCGATGCAGGAAGCCTTTCGTTATACCGAAGAAAAATTTAACGTGGGCATGGTCAACACAGTCGAATACAACCAGTCGAAAAATAACCTGGCCCGGGCCAAAAGCGATCTGGCACAAGCCAAGTACGATTACATTTTCCGCACCAAAATACTCGATTTCTACAACGGCGAAACCATTGACTTGTAGCTTGCAAGCAATCAAGCCGCAATTATAAAAAAGGATCCAATCTTGAAAGAGATTGGATCCTTTTTTATAATTGCCGGGCAAAGAAAAGGCCCCGTTTCCGGGGCCCCAGGTGTAAAATCAACGATCACCCCAATCGTTCACCCAAATTTCTTCTTAATGCTCGTCTTCCGGTATGGTATCTTTCGAACCATAAATCACATAGTCGTTGTAACAAGCCGGATTCACATCGTCCCATATTTTTTTGCCCACCTCACATACTTCCGCGATGATGGCATAAATTTCATTGGCTTTTTCTTCGCGCTCAAAGGTTTTCGCTTCACGTGTCGAAATCATCAACCGTTGTTCGTCAATGGCGTCGTCCAACCCGGTAGCCGTTTCTTCAATCATTACCAGCATTTCTTCGGTAATGCTTCGTTTGGCCAGTTTATCCATCATGTTGCGACAGGTGGTACATACATGCTTGGCATAAATCAGCAAATCCTGTTCTTTCATGGTTTGCAACTTGGCAAAACGCAGCGACCGGTATTCCACCGATTTTTCACCCAAAGCCAGTTTTGCCCGAAAACGCAGATCGCCCAACTGGTCAGTCAGGCTCACCAGCAGTTTCTTTTTGGCATCGGTCCGAAGCATCTGCTGGCCTTCCCAATATTCGTCCGATGGCAGGTTCTTGAAATAATCTACTTTACTTTTTAACCCGAGGCGGTACTCCTCGTCATAACCCATTCCTGAAAATTGTTCGGCGTCCCGCTGCAGCAGGGTATCAATACGGTCGCCACGTTGAGTCAGGCTCCCAAAACTAAAATTGAAGTTTGTTGACATGATTAGTTGTTTATTAGTTCGACTTATGGTTTTATTATGATCATACAAATTAGAACTTTAACATTTAAAATAAAATAGTAAAGTGACAGTTTTTTTAAATTTTTTGAATTTTTTTATTGATCAGTTTTGTCTTCACCAAACCTCTTTTTAGCATATTTAAAGCTAAAAAAGCTTATTCAGCATAAAAAATAGCTTGATACGGTTAAAAATGGATAGAGGAAACCCACTTTTGACCTTTTTTAGCACTAAATGGCTCTCTAGAACGAAAAAAATAGGTAAATGCCATTACCAGAGCGGTAAATGAGGCTACCAGAGCGGTAGATGAGCTTACCAGATCGGAAAACATGATAACCAGAGCAGTAGATGCCATTACCAGAGCCGAAAACACCACAACCGACAAAGAGAACACCTCAACCAACAAAGTCAACTCCACGCCGGACGATCTTTTTGCAAAAAAGCAACGGAACAAATGTTGAAAACTCGGATCAAAAGGCGCTTGTATGAAAAATAAAATTGGGTTAAATTGCACATGGTTTTTTTTGTTTAAAGGTTAGTTGATAGGGTGTGTTTTCCATCCCTTGGGGTTTGGAGAGCGCACCTTTAAAACAAAGGACCTAAGCCCGAAGGGCTTCAAGCTCCAGCCCGCGCAAGGCCGTGGAAAAACAGGATTAATCCCCTAACGGGGAAGGTTTACGCTGGTAATCTGTTCTCTGCTATGGATATTGTTCTCCTACGGGGAAATCGCCAAGCTCGTTGATTCCATTTTCCGAACCTATTTCTGAATCATCTCCTTTTTTCCCATAGGGAATCCATATCCATAGAAATGACCGGGCCGCCAGCTGTATTTCCCCAGAGGGGATGAATCAATTCTATTCGATCGGTTTGTGGATAGCTCCCGCGCCAACCCTTTCGCCTAGCCTAACAAATACCAAACAACAAATTTGCTCCCGCCCCTTCAGGGCTATCCATTAAACGGGCATCTCAAATAACAGGGCGTTGCCCTGCCCTGGTGCTTTTGCGCCGTTGGCGCGTAGCGGAAGAAAGCACACGGAAAACGAACTAAGCCCGAAGGGCTTCAAGCAGCAGCCGGCAGCAACACCGTGGGGAAACTTACCCGTTTCGCCGTAAATCCCAAAATTGAGAATGGGCATTATTTTGTAACTTTGAATCATGAAAATCATTCAACAACATATCAAGGAATTAAAAAAGCTATGTGAGCAATACCACGTAGCCGAATTAGATGTGTTTGGATCAGTGGTTTCGGAACGATTTACCAGCGATAGCGATATTGACTTTTTAGTCCGGTTTTCTGGTGTTGAGCCTTTGGATTACTTCGATAATTATATGGACTTCAAAGCTGATTTAGAAAAACTGTTTTCCAGGAAGATTGACTTGGTTGAAGTACAAGCCATCAAAAACCCTATTCTGAAGCAGTCGATTGATCGGGATAAAATCAATTTATATGGACGAGAGGATACTAAAGTGGCTGTTTGATATTAAAATTGCGATTGACGAAATAGACAGCTACTTTTTAGAAACGCCAAAGGATTTTAAGCATTATTCTTCGAATATTATCCTGAAACGTGCGATTGAGCGCGATTTGGAAATCATCGGTGAAGCTGTTAACCGCATTCTCAAGCAAGATGAGACCTTTCCAATCAAAAATGCAAAGAAGATCATCGGCTTAAGGAATCAGATCATTCATACCTATGATAACATCTCGGATGAAAACATCTGGGCAGTCATTCAAAAACACATCCCTTTATTGAAGATTGAGGTTGAAGACCTGATTGATAAAACAACGTAAGAAATCAGGTCGCCCACCGCTCCCGCGCCAACCCTTTCGCCTAGCCTAATAAATAACAAACAACTAAATTGCTCCCGCCCCTTCAGGGCTATCCATTAAACGGGCATCTCAAATAACAGGGCGTTGCCCTGCCCTGTTACTTTTGCGTCCTTGGCGCGGAGCGGAAGAAAGCACACGGAAAACGAACCAAGCCTGAAGGGCTTTAAGCACCAGCCCGCGGCAAGGCCGTGGGAAAACAGGCAACCCTGAGTTCATCGCCCTGAAAGGGCAACAGCCATAATTTGAGTCCTTCATTGAAACAAAATAGACCATTCTCGCTGGTCAGCCTCTTTTGTTTGGGTTTGCCTGCCTTACAACTCCTTAATTTTCAGATTTCAGAACCAGACTTTGTTGCCATGATTTTTACCCGAGATGGTTTTATCGCTTGGGTTCCCGGGCCTGGCTGAAGGCATCAATCACCAACGACGAAGCACCAAGCACAGCGCTGTTACTCAGGTCCGACACTTCAATTTTCAGTGCCTGATACAGACGCTGGTAGGGAAACTCGTTGGCCAGCACCGAACGCATGCCGCCTTCAAACAAATGATACGATTGGCTGACCGACCCACCGAGGATGATGGCTTCGGGTGCCAGCGCAAAAAGCACGTTGCCAATGGCCCGTCCAATGTGTTCGCCTAGCTCGAAAAACGACTGGTTGGCCTGCTCATCGCCTTGTTCCGCTTTTTCGGCCATGACTTTTCCCGACAGGTTCTGATCTTTAAAAAACTGCCCACTGGCATAGGCTTCCACAGTTTTGTCACGATAATAAATGGTTCCAAATTCGCCGGCTCCGCAAAAACGCCCCGAGTACAGGTGCGAGTTCAGAATGATTCCCGCGCCTAAGCCAGTACCCAGCGTGACACCCACGAAATTCCTGAAATTCTGTCCTTTGCCAAAATACCGTTCACCTACGGCAAAACAGTTGGCATCATTATTCACAAACACCGGTTTATGGAAACGATCTTCCAGCATTTGTTTCAGTGGCACCCGATCCCACGAAGGAATGTTCACCACATCCAGCACTTCGTTGGTTTCCAGATCAACCAGACCGGGTACACCAATACCAATTCCCGAAATCTGGGATGACCAGACTTGCTGAATGGCATCGCCAACCACTTCAACCACCCGGTCTTTTGTTTCTTCGGAAGGGGTGGAACAAGCATATTCCTGAACAATTTGCTTTTCGCGAATGCGTGCGACACTGATTTTTGTACCGCCAATATCAACGCCAATAATCTCCATGCTTTTGGGTTTTGATTTAGGTTTATGGATTATTCAGGTAAAGATAAGTCTTCATTCTTGATAATCGGAGCACAAACAACAATTCTTTAACAGCGTTAATACAATCAAACCAAAGGTTTTATATAACTTGCACCAAAAATTTTAATCATGATTCAGCTCAAACCAAACGCGATTTTCACCATGCTTCTCATTTTGATGGGCTCTCTTTTGTGCTCGGCTCAAAACCGTGTAGAAGTGAACATTCCCGATATTCCGGGCTATCGAACGTTGAAGTGCGATTTCCATATGCATACTGTTTTTTCCGATGGCGATGTATGGCCAACCGTGCGGGTTCAGGAAGCCTGGCTGGAAGGACTGGATGCCATTGCCATTACCGATCACATTGAATATTTGCCCCATTCGCAAGATTTGCAAAGCGACCACAACCGCTCCTTTGAAATTGCCGAGCCCCTGGCCGACCAGATGGGAATCGTGCTGATTCGTGGAACAGAGATCACCCGCAAGATGCCTCCCGGACACCTGAATGCACTTTTTATTAAGAATGCCAACTTATTGGAACGCGAAAACTGGTGGGACGCCTGTGTGGAAGCAAGGGAGCAGGGTGCATTTATTTTTTGGAATCACCCGGGGTGGAAAGCACAACAGCCGGACACCACACGCTGGTGGGACGAGCACACCCGTTTGCTGAATGCAGGCATGCTCAACGGTATCGAGGTGTATAATTACAAGGAATTTTATCCGGAAGCGCTGGAGTGGGCCCGGCAAAAGAAATTGACAGTGATGGCCAATTCCGATATGCATTCGCCGGCGACCATGGAGTATGGAACCAAGCACCGGCCCATGACTTTGGTATTTGCCACCGACAAGTCGCAGGGAGCCATCAAGCAAGCTTTGAAAGACAATCGTACAGTGGCGTACTTCGACAACCAGCTGGTGGGCGATCGCCAGTATCTTACGCCGTTATTTTTCGGATCAATAAAAATAAAAAACAAAAAGCTGGAGCTGGAAAACCATCAAATTCAAAAAGTACAAATTCACAATGCCAGCGATATCGATTTTCATTTGAAATTGCGTCAGCCGGCGATCGGCTTATCCTGCCCCGAAGAAATTACACTGGAAGCACATCGCACGGTTTTTATTGATTTGACGGGAACGTCGGATGAAGTGAAAACGATGGATCGCCTGAAACTTTTGTATGAAGTCACCAACCTGAAAACATTGTCTGGCAATCCGTTGCCAGTCAGTATCGATATTGCCAACCAATAAACAGAAAGAGCGGCGAACTTGGTTCACCGCTCTTTCTCTAAACAAACAACTAAAATTACCTTTACACCTTTACAATCACTCAACCAATCAACCCCTGAAAAGTATAAGAAAAAGAAATATTGTGATTGCAAAGCAAGTTCTGATACGAACTCAAGAGGGAATTTGTTTCGTCGGACACGCTAGGATTTTTGATAATTGGCACGGACTTTTTCCAAAAGCCGCTTGGTTGCAATAATCCCTTCTTCCTCGGAGAGTTCGCTTCCTTCGTATTCAATACCAATATACCCCCGGTAGCCGGCATCCAACACAATCCCGATCATCCGTTCGTAGTCGGTTTCGGCTTCGTTGCCTTCTTCATCAAAACGGATTGATTTGGCGCTCACCGCCTTGGCAAAAGGCATCAGCTCTTCAACGCCCTGGTAGCGGTCGTACCATATTTCGGGATCATAACTCACTCTAAAGTTGGCAAAATCGGGTAGCGTTCCTATTCTTGGGTGGTCGGTCATGTTCATCACATCGGCCAGCCAGCTGCCATCGCTTGAATAACCACCGTGGTTTTCAACCAGGATGTTGATGTTGGCCAGCTCGCCGTATTCACAAAGCAGATGCAGCCCATCGGCAGCCAGCTTTTTCTGTTCTTCGTAGGAGCCTTGGCTTCCGGCGTTGACCCGCACGGAGTGGCATCCCAAAAATGCTGCTGCGTCAATCCATTTTTTGTGATTCTCCAACGTTTGCAGGCGTTCTTCCCGTGTAGGAGCGCCAACCATCCCTTCAGCGTCGCACATGATAAGCAGCGATTTCACACCCGCATCATCACAAGCTTTGTTCAGATCGATGAGGTAGGCCTGGTTTTGGGCTTTGTCGAAAAAGCACGTGTTCACATATTCAACCGCATCAATGCCTAACCTTCTGGCATAAGCCGGAAACTCGATGTTTTTCATGGTGGCACTTTTTTCAATGCTGGCGAAGTCGTTGTGCAACATATCATTGAACTTCTCCCAGCCGGCCTCACGCGCCTTGCCAAAAATCTGGTTGTTCACCGACCATTCGGCCAGCGAGATTTTGAATAATTCTTCTTTTTTGCAGCTGGTCAGGCTTGCGGGGAAAGAGCTAAGCAACACACCAGAAGTCACAACTGCTGACTGTTGGATAAAGGACCGTCGGTTTAGTTTCATCTTCATTTGTTTATCGATTTAGAGTTGAAAGCTAATTTAGGAAGAAAGTTTCATCCGTCAAATTAAAAGATTCTGAAGGTCAGCACGATTAAAAAGTATTTTTCTTGCATTTCGTAGTGAAAGGTTTTGGGCAATAGCCTAACTTGTATTGAAAATCTACTTTAAAACTAAATTCAAATCAAAATGGAAAATTATCAAAACCTGGTTGAAAAAGCCTATGAGCTTATTTTAACCTACGGGCCTAAGATTGTTTTGGCAATCCTTGTATTGATCATTGGTTTGTGGATTATCAACCGCTTTACCCGTGCGACCCGACAGCTGATGGAACACCGAAATGTCAATGTTTCATTGGTTGGCTTTGTTTCAAGCTTGACGAATGTTGGACTAAAAGTGCTGCTGCTGATTAGTGTGGCAGGCATGATTGGCATTCAAACAACCTCGTTCATTGCAATCATTGGAGCTGCCGGTCTGGCCATTGGATTTGCGCTGCAGGGCACCCTGGCCAACTTTGCCGGCGGCGTGATGATTCTGATTTTCAAACCCTACAAAGTGGGCGATCTGATTCAAACACAGGGACATTTGGGTGTCGTTAAAGAGATTCATATTGTCGTGACAATCTTGCTGTCGCCCGAAAGCAAAACGATCATTATTCCGAATGGAGCCATTTCAAACGGAGATATCACCAACTACACCACCGAAGGGAAAATACGCGTTGACCTGACCTTCGGAATTTCCTATGCATCGGACATAAAAAAAGCCAAAGAGGTTTTGTTGGCCGTCTTAACATCACATCCGAAAGTGATGACCGATCCGGCCCCATTTGTTGGCGTGAGTTCATTGGCCAGCAGCTCGGTCAATTTAGCCGTTCGCCCGCATGCTTTGCCCGAAGACTATTGGACAGTTTATTTCGATGTGTACGAGCAAGGAAAAGAGGCCTTGGATGAAGCCGGAATTACGATTCCATTTCCACAGATGGATATTCATTTTGGAAATAACACCATTCCGCCACTGCCAACGGTTGGTGGCGAAATTCAAACCGTCAATTAGAAATCTGTTAAAAAATTGATTTTTTTCTATCGGACTGTCATCAAAATTTGGCAATTCGGATAATAATTCATTTTTTTACACTCTCAAAGTTCAAACAAGATTAAAGCATAAATACAATATGGCTTCCGTGGTGGGGTCTTCTTCAAACAAGAAGGTAATAGCCATATTGGTATTTTAAAGATTATACAAATGAATCAGATCATGTTAACAAACTGGTGGTGGCGCAATAACTTTTCACATTTCCGTGGAGAGGAGTAGCTTACATGCCAGTCATGATCAAAAAAAGCGGCTTATCGGTACACGGTAAGCCGCTTTTTTTATGTCGAAATTTAAAAAATGAAATAAAATGAATCCAATTAATGTGCAGGTGAATATGAAGAAAATCCTGGCCGACACGCTAACGCCGGTCAGTGTTTATCTGAAATTCCGGGAATTATTCCCAAATTCCATTTTGTTGGAAAGTTCCGATTATCATGGAAATGAAAACGCGTACTCCTTCATTTGTATCAAACCCATGGCGTGCTTCACAGCCGATCAGGGCCTGATTACCATCGACTACCTGGGCAAACAGGTGATGAGCAAAGAAGTGAACGACCACAAAACCGTTGCGGTGGAGCTGGATGCATTTTTTAAGTCCTTCAACTTGAGCGGTGCTGTGGACAACACCCCGGCCAATGGACTGTTTGGCTACCTCAGTTTCGATTCCATTAAGTATTTCGAAAAAATCAATATTACCGCCGAACGGAAGGAAGCCTATTCGGTGCCGGAAGTGAAGTATTGTTTTTACAAGTACATTTTGGCCATTGATCATTCGAAAGACATGATTTCGCTGATTGAAAACCTGGCCGAAGGCGAAACGGCAGAAATGGCGCAAATCGAGTCGTTGCTCAAAAACCTGTCGTTTCCCGACACCAAATTCGATTTGGAAGGCGAAGAATCATCCAACATCACCGATGAAGAGTACCGGCAGATGGTGACCAAAGGCAAGGAGCATTGTTATCGGGGCGATGTGTTCCAGATTGTCTTGTCGCGCCAGTTTGCCCAAAAGTACAAAGGCGATGAATTTAACGTTTACCGCGCCTTGCGGTCTGTTAATCCATCGCCTTACTTGTTTTTCTTCGACTATGGCGATTTTCGGATTTTTGGATCCAGCCCCGAAGCGGAGTTGCGCATCAAAAAGGGGCGAGCCATTATCAATCCCATTGCCGGCACATTCCGGCGGTCGGGCAACGACGAGCAGGACCGGATTCTGGCGGAGCAGCTGTGCGCCGATCCCAAGGAAAATGCGGAACACGTCATGCTGGTGGATCTGGCGCGAAACGACCTGAGCCGCAATGCCGAAGATGTGACGGTAGACAGCTACCGCGAAGTGCAGTACTTTTCGCATGTCATTCACCTGGTTTCCGAAGTGTCGGGCAAGCTGCCTGAAAATGCCAACATGGTCACTGTTTTGGGTGATTCGTTTCCGGCCGGAACTTTGTCGGGCGCCCCCAAACACATGGCTTTGCAACTGATTGACCGCTACGAAAATCAGCGCCGCAGCTATTACGGAGGAGCCATCGGTTTTATGGGCTTCGACAACAGTTTGAACCATGCCATTATGATCCGCTCATTTCTGAGCAAAGGGAAAACCCTATATTATCAGGCAGGCGCTGGCATTGTAGCCGACTCGAAAGAAGAAAACGAACTGCAGGAAGTGAATAATAAGCTGGCTGCCCTGAAAAAAGCCATTGAAATTGCAAAAGAAATTTAATTCCAGACCCAATGAAAATAGTAGTCATTGATAATTACGATTCATTCACCTACAATTTGGTGCATGCCATTAAAAAGCTTTCCGGCCAGCCGGTTGACGTGATCCGCAACGATGAGCTGGAACTGAAAGACCTGGAAAAATACGATAAGATCGTGCTGTCGCCGGGCCCGGGAATTCCCGTGGAAGCCGGCCTGTTGCTCGATATTATCCGCGAGTTTGCTCCGCGAAAAAGCATGCTGGGTGTTTGCCTCGGGCATCAAGCCATTGGCGAAGCTTTTGGAGCCAAACTGACCAACATGAACCGCGTGCTTCACGGGATTGCCACGGAAGTTAAACAACTGGCACCTGATCCCGTTTTATTTGAAAATGTTTCGGAACAATTTGAAGCTGGCCGTTATCACAGCTGGATTGTGGAACAGGATGGACTTCCGGCTTGCTTTGAAGTGACCAGCAGAGATGGCAAGGGCATGATCATGTCGATGAAGCACAAGGAGTACGATTTACGCGGCGTACAGTTTCACCCCGAATCCGTATTAACTCCGGAAGGTGAGAAAATGATCGCGAACTGGTTGAGAGAACTTCCCAGTCCTGCCAATGCAGAAGCTCCGGCACCTAACTCGAAAACTTGAAACTCGAAACTAAATGAAATGAAAGATACTTTAGACTATTTATTTGAAGGAAACAGCCTGAGCAAAGCACAGGCACAGGATTTATTGACCCGTGTTGGCGAAGGACAGTTTTCGGAGGCCGAAATTGCAGCTTTGTTAACGGTTTTCAGAATGCGGAAAATTAAAGGTGAAGAAATGGCCGGATTTAGGCAAGCCATGTTAAACCTCTGTATTCCTGTTGATTTCTCAGACTACAACACCATTGATGTGGTTGGAACCGGCGGCGATGGAAAAAACACCTTTAATATTTCAACCCTGAGTTGCTTTGTGCTGGCGGGAGCCGGATATAAGGTAACCAAACACGGGAACTACGGACTGAGCTCCGTGAGCGGCTCATCCAACATGTTTGAATATTTTGGCTATCAATTTAGCAACGATACCGGTAAATTGCGTCGCGAAGTGGAAGAAACAGGCCTCACTTTTTTTCATGCGCCACTTTTTCACCCGGCCATGAAGTATGTTGGACCCGTGCGCAAGGCCCTGAAAGTAAGAACCATATTCAACATCATGGGACCAATCATGAACCCATCATCGCCCAAAAATCAGCTGATTGGCGTGTCCGACCTTGAGATTATGGATCTTTATGACCAGGCGATGCGCGATGGCGACCAGCAATACATGATTGTACACAGCCTCGACGGTTACGATGAAGTTTCGCTGACCGCGGAAACGCGTTATGTTTCTGATGAAACCGAAGATAACCTGGCACCGGCTGATTTTGGTTTTGAAAAACTACAGCCGGAAGAACTTTCGGGTGGACATTCGGTTGTGGACGCCGCCAAAATCTTCGTCAATATTCTGGAAGGAAATGGAACCGAGGCTCAGCAAAATGTAGTAATTGCCAACGCAGCGCTGGGAATTAAGTGCATGTTTCGCGCCAAATCGTTGGCCGACTGCGTGGCCGAAGCCAGCGATTCGCTGAAAAGCAAAAAAGCGCTGGCTGTGTTTAAAAAATTATTCAACCAATAAGGCGAAAATCAAATGAGCATTTTAGATGAAATAAACGCAAACAAGCGCCGCGAGGTGGAGCAGACCAAAGCGAAAATCAGTGTGGAAGAACTCAAGCTGTCACCTTTTTTCAAGCGTTCAGTCAATTCGCTAAAAGCGGCATTAAAAGCTGACGGAGCTTCGGGGATTATTGCCGAGTTCAAAACTAAATCACCGTCAAAAGGGGTGATTAATGACCAAGCAGAAGTGACTGAAGTAACGTCAGGCTACGTAGCGGCGGGAGTTTCCGGCTTGTCGGTTTTAACGGATGAACAATACTTTGGAGGATCGTTCGAAAACCTGGCCAAAGCCCGGATGGCCAACCCGAAAACACCGGTCCTTCGAAAAGATTTTATGCTCGACCCCTACCAGGTATACGAAGCCAAAGCACATGGCGCCGACCTGATTTTACTGATCGCGGCCAGCCTCAGCAAAGACGAAATGTTGCACCTTTCGGAAACCGCCAAAGCGCTTGGATTGGAAGTTTTGGTTGAAGTGCATACCGAAGAGGAAATTGAAAAGCTGAATCCGCTGGTCGATTTGGTAGGCGTGAACAACCGGAACCTGAAAACCTTTGAGGTCGATTTGGAAACATCGGTTCGCCTGAGCAAGCTTTTACCAGCCGGCGTATTCAAGATTTCCGAAAGCGGATTATCTTCGGCAGACCATATTCACTACCTGCGCAAGGCCGGCTTTAAAGGCTTTTTGATGGGCGAAAATTTTATGAAAACAGCATCGCCAGGCCAGGCCTGCGCTGATTTTATCAAACAGTTATAAAAAGAGATTGATCGGATGACTTGAAGTCATCCGATCAATAAAAAAGTGAAAATGAAAACACTGAAAATAAAAGTTTGTGGCATGCGCGGGCCCGAAAATATTCGGGAGGTCATGCTCGCGTCGCCCGACTATTTGGGATATATTTTCTACCCAAAGTCGAAGCGATTTGTCGGCGAAACGCCCAACCCGGAGATTTTTAGCCTGGTTTCCGGATCTACACAAAAAGTAGGGGTTTTTGTCAACGAAAACTTGGAAAAAGTCCGGACCATTTGCGCTAACTTTGGCCTTGAAGTAGCCCAGTTGCACGGGTGTGAAAGTCCGGAATATTGCCTGGCTTTAAAAGAAGGCGGCTTGCAGGTTGTTAAAGCTTTTTCGGTGGATGAACATTTCGATTTTCGACAACTTGAAAACTATGTTGGCGCAGTGGATTATTTCTTGTTTGATACCAAAGGCAAATTACCCGGCGGCACTGGCCAGAAATTCAACTGGAACCTGTTGCAAAACTATCAATTACCGGTTCCATTCTTTTTAAGTGGCGGAATTAAGCCTGCTGATGTGGAAACGCTTTCGGTATTCAACCACAAGCAATTGTATGCATTGGATATCAACAGTGGGTTTGAAATCAATCCGGCTGAAAAAGACATAGAAAAAGTTAACGAATTTATCAGTCAAATCAGAAAATCAGCGATCTAGTATCATGAATCTGGAATCTAAAAATCTTACGATATGAACTATCAAGTCAATAAAAAAGGTTATTACGGCGAATTTGGCGGAGCATACATTCCCGAAATGATGCACCCCAATATTGAAGAACTACAGCAACGATACATGGAAATTATCAACTCGTATAATTTCCGGCAGGATTTTATTCACCTGCTGAAACACTACGTTGGACGGCCATCACCGCTGTATTTCGCCAAGCGCTTGTCTGAAAAATATGGTTCGAATATTTATTTGAAACGCGAAGATTTGAACCACACGGGCTCGCACAAAATCAACAATACGATTGGGCAAATTTTGCTGGCTAAATCGTTGAATAAAAAGCGGATCATTGCCGAAACAGGCGCTGGTCAGCATGGTGTGGCCACGGCTACAGTTTGCGCACTGATGGGCATGAAATGCATTGTTTACATGGGAGCACTGGATGTGGAACGTCAGGCTCCCAATGTAAAGAAGATGAAGATGCTGGGCGCCGAGGTAATTCCGGCGGTTTCGGGTAACCAAACGCTGAAAGATGCCACCAACGAGGCGATGCGTGACTGGATTAACAACCCGGAAGATACGCACTACATCATTGGGTCGGTGGTTGGGCCGCATCCGTATCCCGATATGGTGACCCAATTTCAGGCGGTGATCAGCGAAGAAATCAAAATGCAGCTGGACGAGCACATTGGACGCGAATTTCCAACCCGCGTCATTGCCTGCGTGGGCGGCGGAAGTAATGCGGCCGGCGCTTTTTATCATTTCCTGGAGAATGAATCGGTGGAACTGATTGGCGTTGAAGCGGCCGGAAAAGGCGTGGAAACCAAAGAAACAGCTGCCACCTTAACGCTTGGCAAAGTAGGCGTGTTGCACAGTGCCAAATCCATGCTGATGCAAACCGAAGATGGCCAGATCGTGGAACCTTATTCCATTTCGGCCGGATTGGATTACCCGGGAATTGGGCCACTGCATGCGCACCTGTTTCAAACCAAGCGGGCTAGGTATCTGTGGGCAACCGATGAAGAAGTGCTGGGATCGGCTTTGGAACTGACCCAGCTGGAAGGCATTATTCCGGCCCTGGAATCGGCCCATGCCTTAGCTGCATTGAAAAAAATCAAGCTTCAACCGGATGAGGTGACGGTGGTGAACCTCTCGGGGCGTGGTGACAAAGACATGGAAACCTATTTGAATTATTTTGGCTATTAAGATCCCTCGCCAACCTTTTCCCAAAAGGGAAGAGGCGGGCTCCCAAACGTGACAGCTTTTAAAATCGACTAATAATTCTCCGCGACTTCGCGGTAAAAAAATAAGCAGATGAGCACACAAAATAGAATCAACCAACTTTTTCAAAGCAAGAAAGACAACATCCTTTCGGTTTATTTCACCGCTGGATATCCCAATTTGGACGATACGGCAACCATTATTCAAACCCTGGAGAAAAATGGCGTGGACCTGATTGAGATTGGGATGCCTTTTTCGGACCCGGTAGCTGATGGGCCTGTAATTCAAAACAGCAGCACGGTTGCCCTAAAAAACGGGATGAGTATCAAAAAGCTTTTTCAGCAGCTGACATCAATCCGCCAATCAGTAAAAATACCACTCATTTTGATGGGCTACCTCAATCCAGTCATTCAGTTTGGGGTGGAAGAATTTTGCAAAAAATGCAAGGAAGTAGGAATTGACGGACTGATCTTGCCCGATCTGCCACTGTCAGTTTACGAGGAAGAATATCAGGCCTTATTTGAACAGTACGGCTTGCACAATGTTTTGTTAATTACTCCGCAGACTTCCGAGGCCCGGATCCGGCAAATTGACGAGGCATCCAACGGTTTTATCTACATGGTGTCCAGTTCCTCAACAACCGGTGCCAAAGACAAAGTGTCGGATTTTCACCAGGAATATTTTGAACGGGTCAACCAGCTGGAGCTGAAAAATCCCCGCTTGATTGGTTTCGGAATTTCAAATCACGAAACCTTTGCCAATGCCTGCAAATACGCGTCAGGCGCCATTATTGGCAGTGCCTTTGTCAAAGCCCTGGAGCAGGAAATTAGCGTGGAAGAACGAATTTCACGTTTCGTTAATCGAATTATAAACCCCGTTTAATTCTGATGCTGTTAATTTGTAATGCAATCGGGCTTGAAAATGTTTTAAAACAAGTTTGTCAACGAAAGGATGCAGCCACCTGTATAACAATACATTGAAGCTCAAAAAAATTTTCCATGATGTTAAATCATGTTAATCCGTATTTCCCGACATACCAAAATCCAAACGGTTGTGTTATCTTAATGGAAGTAATTAATTAAACGTTCTGTGCTATGATTGAGTATGCAAAAGTAATTTTACCAAAGGTTAGCTTTAGCCGGGATTTATTCCGCAAAGAGCTGATCAAATGTGCTAAGTGGGCTGAGAGCCCGGATGATCTCAATGAGCTGCGTGAATGGTGTGATGAGAATTTTGGGGATATGTACCCCGAAATTTTAAATGATGTTCTTTCAACGATTGCTGCATAAAGACACGAAAAAAAAAGGTCCCAAATCGGGGCCTTTTTTTATTAACGATCCATCCATTTTTTAAACAAGGATACTTTATCGCGGCTAACTAAAATCGGCTCGTTGTACTTTCCGCTGGCTGGTTTCACCTTTAGCCGGCTTCCCGAATAGATCACCACATCTTTTATCCAGTTAATATTCAGCAAATAGCTCCTGTTTACACGAAAGAAAAGCGCCGGATCAAGCATGTCGCTCAACTGATCCAGCGAGTAGTCAATATCCAGCATTTTTCCTTCGGCGTGCATCAAAAAAGTACTTTTCTCCTGAACGAAAAAACTCTCGATTTCCTGAACCGAAATGGATTGATAATGCTGCCCAACTTTGATAAAAAACCTTGATTTGTAGGAGTTGGAAAATTGAGCCAGAAGTTTCTGCATGCCCAACTGCATACTCACTTCCGGAAAAGTGGACGCCGAAAATATGACTTTATATTTGTCGATGGCCCGGCGGAGCTCATCGGCATCAACGGGTTTTAGCAAATAATCAATGCTATTTACTTTGAAGGCTTTCAGTGCGTATTCGTTGTAGGCAGTTGTGAAAATGACTGGCGATTTAATCGAAACCAAGTCGAAAATTTCGAAGCTTAAACCATCGGCCAGCCGGATGTCCATAAAGATCAAATCCGGATGCTGGTGTGTTGAAAACCATTCGGCTGCCTGGCTCACAGATTCGAGGCAGTCAAGCACTTCGACCGGTTCGCTTAGCTCAGATAAAAATTTCTTAAGCTTTTGGGCTGCAGGCTCTTCATCTTCAATAATCACTACTTTCATGCGCTATTCTTTTAGTTGCTCTTCTATTTTTTCTGAATCAGGGGAATCATGACTTTGTAATGCTCAAAAGATTCCTGGATCACCACGTCTTCGCCACAAACCTGCCGCACCCGCTTCGCCAGGTTGCTCAATCCGGTTTGTGGTGAGTCTTCAAGCGATTGGATGTTTTGCTTGTTATTTTCAACACTGATGTAATGGGCATCTTCCAACTTAATTTGAATAACCAGCGGACTTTCCTTGGTCGCGGCATTGTGCTTTAGCGCATTCTCCACCAACAGCTGTAACGAAACCGGCAAAATGGAGGAATGCTCCGGAAGCGTTTCATCTATTTCAAGCCGAAACCTCTCCTTTCCCCGAAGCTGGTGCAAGTAAAAATATTGTTTCACAAATTTCAGTTCATCGGCCAGTGGAACCGTGTCTTTCGGATTGTTGTCCAACAAATAGCGATAGCTCGAAGCCAGTTTCTGAATAAACTCATCGGCCAGCTTGGGATCAGTGTAAACCAGCGACGAAAGGGTATTCAAACTATTGAAAAGAAAGTGTGGATTCACTTGGTTTTTTAGGGTTTGATATTGGTACTGCAACTTTTCTTCATTCAGCTTTTGCACTTTTTTGATGGCGGCAAACAGCTGCGAGACAAAGAAAATAACGCTGCCGGTAAGCAGGCCAATGGCCGATCCAAGCAGGAAGCCTCGCATTTCATATTGCGGGATTCCATGAATAAAGTCGGCAGGACTGGCACCCTGAACAATGGACAGGGTGATGCCTGTAAGCACAAAAAGGACGAAGCCAATACACAAAACCAACAGGTAAAAAAGCAGCAATCGTTTGATGATCCGATTGACAAATTCCTTCACCGTCGAGTAGCTTAAATCGTAAAACATCTTACCACCCAACCACACAAAAAGCTCCACCTGAACAACCATCAGAAGTAAAACGGATAAAAAGATGTTGCTGAGCGGCGGTCGTTCGGAGAGCAGTTCGAAAAGCAAGGTGAAAACGAAACTGCCCAGAACAATCCACAGGTGTTTGTGGATTGTTCCGGAGATTGGTTTTTTTGATTCGGGCTTCATGCTTGAAAATTAGTAAATTTTTGTCACGCGCATCTCACGAACCACATCAACCAGCTCTTTTTCAACCTGGTCATTCCAGCCTATTTCCAGCACGACATCTTCATAGAGTTCAATCCGATCAATACATTGCTGGTCAACCGACAGCCAAATGGTTCCCCAATAGTGGCTTCGCCCTTTGGTTTGAAAATGCCGGTCGCCCATATCAACCTGCACTTCCAGCTTATTATTCAGCGTCCGAAAGTCAATCATGGCCAAGGTTTCGTCGTTATTGGCGGTCATCCCTTTCCAGGTCAGAATAATATCGCGGTTGTCAAAAAAACCGTGCCCTGCCAGCTCCACCTGACCATTGGCCTGGTTGGCGTGGTAGGGCACATTCAGTTGCAGCGAGTCGGTATGACCCCAAGCAAAAAACTCCATGCCCGCCATGTCCCAAACCAGGTTCTTGGCTTCGACCGAGTTGTTGGGAAAGCCGGCAAAAAATTCGGGTGCCAAAATGTTCTGCTCGTAAGTGTAGCTGAAGCCATTGATGTAATCGAGCTGTTCCTTACTGGCAAAAGGACCGTCCGGCTGATCTGATCGCTGCATAAAAACATCGGCCCATGCAAGCTTTCCGCCTGGCAAACCGGTGGTGCACTTGCCCGAAATGCGCATGCGGCTACCAAAATCGCCGTAGATATTGAAATTCAGATAGTCGGTTTCTACCTGGTACTGGTGCTGTTGCCGATTGTGCAAATCGCTGGACGGCAACACGAAGTTGAAGGACTGGTCCTGACCGGAGGCCAGTAGGGCGCAGGCTAAAAACAGGGTGATAAAAAACACGGTGAACATTTCTTTTTTTGTTTTCATAGCTTTTGAATTTTTAGTTTTTAAATGAATTTTGATTCAAAGCTATGGTGGTTTCAGTGCCTCCGCAATTCGAAGTTTCTCAACCGTTAAAATAACCGGACGGATCGTCGATTTTGACTTCTCAAGCGGAAACAAAAAAGGCCTCCACCTGAGTGAAAGCCTTTCTTGTTCGTTTTTTGCTCGAATCAATTCATCAACCGCATTTTGACGATCCGCAGTCCGGACAAGTTAAACAACCTTCCTGGTAAATCACGTTGTTCGATCCGCACTCGCCACAAACTGTTCCCTCGGCAATGGTTCCGTTCGGAATGTATTTTTTCAGCGCACGGGCAACTCCGGCTTTCCAGCTGTTAATGGTGTCGTTGTCCAGTTGCAGGCTGGTTACCGTGTCCACCACTTTGTGAATTGGCATGCCGTGGCGCAGGATTCCGGAAATCAGTTTCGCGTAGTTCCAGAATACCGGGTTGAATTTGTATGACAAGCCCTCGATGGTGGTTTTGTAGCCACGCTTGTTTGTGTACTGAAAGTCGTAACGCGAGTTGCCATCTTCGTCGCGGTTTTTAATGATTTTTCCTTTGGTCACCGAACGGGGAAGCAAAATACCGTCTTCATCGTCCTGCAAACCAGTGAAAATTTCGTATGGCAAATCGCCAACCAATCCAATAAAGGCTACCCATTTATCTTTGTTGTTTTGGAAACGAACCACGTCGGCTTCCAATTCTTCAGGACGTTTGGTTGGGAAGGTTGAGAATTTTTCCTTTTTCTTCTCATCCTTTTTATTCGATATTAACACACCTGAACGCGATCCGTCACGGTAAACCGTTACGCCTTTGCAGCCGCTTTTCCAGGCTTCGAAATACAGTTTGCCTACCAATTCCTCTTCCACGTCGTTCGGGAGGTTGATGGTCACACTGATGGAGTGATCTACCCATTTTTGAATACGGCCTTGCATGCGCACTTTCCGCAGCCAGTCAACATCGTTCGAGGTGGCTTTATAGTAAGGAGACTTTTCAACCATTTTGTCCAGCTCTTCCTGCGAGTATTTGATGGTGGTATCCAAACCGTTGACTTTCATCCAGTCCACAAATTTATGGTGGAAGACGATGTATTCTTCCCAACTGTCGCCCACTTCATCAACAAAATCAACCCGCACCTCCTTATCGTTGGGGTTCACTTTTCGGCGGCGTTTGTAAACCGGCATAAACACGGGCTCAATTCCGGAGGTGGTTTGGGTCATCAAACTCGTTGTTCCGGTTGGAGCGATGGTGAGCAGGGCAATGTTACGACGGCCATATTTAACCATGTCGGTGTACAAGGTTTCGTCCTGCTCGCGCAGCCGGTTAATCAGCGGATTATTCTTTTCACGTTCAGCGTCATAAATCGCAAATGGGCCTCTTTCCTTTGCCAGGTTCACCGATGAACGGTAAGCTTCAATGGCCAGTGTTTTATGAATTTCTTCGCTAAAGTCGGTAGCATCTTCGGTTCCGTAGCGTAAACCAACGGCTGCCAGCATGTCGCCTTCGGCTGTGATTCCCACCCCGGTCCGGCGTCCTTCATTTGCCTTGGTTTGAATTTTTTCCCACAATTTGCGCTCAATCGACTTGATTTCCTCATCTTCCGGGTCAGCGTCAATCTTTTCAATAATGGCATCAATTTTCTCGAGTTCCAGGTCAATGATGTCGTCCATCATGCGCTGTGCATAGCCCACGTGCTCTTTGAACTGTTCGAAGTTGAATTTGGCTTCCGCGGTAAAGGGTTTTTCAACGTAGGAATACAAGTTAACAGCCAGCAGGCGGCAGCTATCGTACGGGCACAAAGGAATTTCGCCACAAGGATTCGTCGAAACGGTTTTGTAGCCCAGGTCTGCATAGCAGTCAGGAACCGATTCTTTGATGATGGTGTCCCAGAAAAGAATGCCGGGTTCGGCTGATTTCCAGGCGTTGTGGACAATCTTTTTCCAGATTTTTTCGGCGTCGGTTATTTTTTCGTAAGCCGGCCTTTTGGCGTCAATCGGGTATTGTTGTTTGTAAGGCTCACCACTTTCAACCGACTGCATAAAGTCGTCGTGAATTTTCACGGATACGTTGGCGCCGGTCACTTTCCCTTGCTCCAGTTTGGCATCAATAAACGATTCAGAATCGGGGTGTTTCACCGAAACCGAAAGCATCAGCGCTCCGCGGCGTCCATCTTGTGCCACTTCGCGTGTGGAGTTCGAGTAGCGCTCCATAAACGGAACAATGCCGGTGGAAGTTAAGGCTGAATTTTTTACCGGCGAACCTTTCGGGCGGATGTGTGACAGGTCGTGCCCAACTCCGCCACGGCGTTTCATCAACTGCACCTGTTCCTGGTCAATCTTGAGGATTCCACCGTACGAGTCCGAGTTGCCTTCGTTGCCAACCACAAAGCAATTGGAGAGCGATGCAATTTGGTAGTCGTTACCAATCCCGGTCATTGGACCTCCTTGGGGGACGATGTACTTAAAGTCTTTCAGAAGCTCATACACCTGCTCCTCGGTCATGGGGTTGTCATACTTCTTTTCAACCCTGGCAATCTCTTTAGCCAGTCGTCTGTGCATATCATCCGGATTCTTTTCATAGATATTACCAAAAGAATCTTTCAATGCATACTTGTTGATCCATACCCTCGCCGCCAAATCATCTCCTTTGAAATAATTTAAAGTTGCCTGGTATGCTTCCTCCTGGGAATAAATTTTCTTGCCCGTTTTGGGCTCCACTGCCACGTTTTTGAAAGCCATACACCAAAAATTAAAATGCTGTTTTTGTTAACTGTTTGTAAACTTGAACAAAAGTCCGGTCCTCGTCCCTCGCTTTTGCTTCATGCAATATAGCATGCAAATGAAAAAAATGGAATACTATTTTTTGCAAATGCCACTAAAGTTATCAACTAAAACTTGTTAGTTCTCTGACTATCAGGATCTTTAGTTTTTGATAATTAAGAAAAGTTTACCAAAAAGAAAACGCAAGATTATTTTAAGGAGAAAAAAGTTAACAGGATGTAAAGGCTTGCTGTTCAAACGAAGATTAGATTTTTGGCGGGAAAAACGGAGGTTGAATTTACAGAATGTTGAAAACTTCTTTCAATACCTGTTGCGTGGCTCCAAGGTTTTGCGCCATAAAATAACGACACTTTTCTGCAATTTTCATTCGAAGTTTTTCATCATCCAGCAACTCATTTAATATGGAGATGAGCTCAGCCGAATCGTTTACGGAAAAAGCGGCGCCTACTGCTTTCAGATTCACAGCTTCCTGAAACCGGAGGTAGTTCGGGCCAAAAATGACTGGAATATTGTAAATGGCAGCCTCCAGTGTATTGTGAATGCCCACGCCAAAACCACCGCCAATGTAGGCCACGTCGGCATAACGGTAAATGCTGGAAAGAATGCCGATGGTGTCAACAATTAACACCTGCGCCTGTTTTAGGTCTTTCCCCTCACATTGAGAATAGCGCACCGAGCCAACCGGCAACTGGCCCATCAGGCGCTGGATGTTGCTTTCCTTTACCTCGTGCGGAGCAAAGATGATTTTCGTTTGCCGGTCTTGTGTCAAAAAGTTAATCAGCAAAGCTTCGTCGGGTGCCCAGCTGCTTCCGGCTACAATAAGTTTTTGCTGATTCTTGAACGCTTCAATTAAAGGCAGCTGCTTGCTTTTTGAGGCAATTTCTGCTACCCGGTCAAATCGGGTGTCACCGGTTACGGTGTAGTTGTTCATGCCGATGGAAGAAAGCAAACGGCCCGAAGCTTCGGTTTGAACAAAAAAATGCGCGACTTTCTGCAAAACCTGTCGGTACCATTTCGCCCTGAAACCGGTTTTAAAGAACAGCTGTTCCTGTCGAAAAATAGCTGACACCAGGTAGAGCGGAATTTGCTTTTCGTGCAACAGTTTGATGTAGTTGAACCAGAATTCGTATTTGATGAAAAACACTTTTTCGGGTTTGACCAAATCAATAAATCTACGGGCGTTTTTCACCGTGTCAATTGGAAGGTAGCAGATATAGTCGGCCTGTTCGTAGTTCTTTCGGATTTCGTATCCGCTGGGCGAAAAGAAGGTGAGCAGAATTTGGTAAGCCGGATGGTCTTTTTTGATTTGCTCGATCAATGGCCGACCTTGTTCAAACTCGCCAAGCGAAGCACAGTGCACCCAGATGATGGGGCGTTGATGATCAATTTTGTTTTCAAGGTAAGGAAAAACGGTTTGTTGCCCCCGAATGAAAAACCGCGCTTTCTCACTGAAAAGCGCTGAAATCCGTGCAGCCAAAAGATAAAAGCGGATAGCAATTTGGTAAAGGAAGTTCATAAATTTCGGTTCTGCGATTTGCGTGTAAAAGTAATGAAACGAATAGGAATCTTCATTCTTCACATTTAAAAACAAGAAGAATTATCCGTCAACAGACGAACATCAAGCGATCTTCGATGATCTCAGATTCATCAATCTTCTTCCATCTTTGCCTTGAGGTAGCCTTCGTCTTTTTTCAGGTTTCGGCCCATGGATGCTTCAACAGCCAATTGGTCGCATCGTTCGTTTTCGGGAATTTCGGCATGCCCTTTCACCCAAACAAAACGAACCTGGTGCAGCGGATAAACCTTGAGAAAACGCGTCCACAAGTCGGCGTTCTTTTTGTCTTTGAACCGCTTTTTCACCCAACCCCAAAGCCATTTTTTTTCTACCGCGTCCACCACATATTTCGAATCAGAATAAATAGTGACCTGGCAATTGGAGAATTTCAGGGCTTCCAAAGCCACAATCACCGCCAGCAATTCCATGCGATTGTTGGTGGTCAGCTGGAAGCCGTCGGAAAGTTCCTTCCGGTGCTGACCCGAAAGCAAAACAACGCCGTAGCCTCCGGGGCCGGGGTTTCCACGGGCTGCTCCGTCAGTGTATATGGTTACGCGGGGCGAGTTTGTCATGTCTTCATTCTTTTCGGCAAAGATACAAATCGAAAAAGGGCGTCCTAACCAGACACCCTTTTTCTTCCATCGTTATTTTGTTGGCCAATTCATTTCCAATGGCTGCAACCGGCCATTTATTTTACAATCGTCATTTCTTCGATCAGGTTGGTGGCGCCGGCAAACTTGTCGATGGTCCACAGCACAAAACGAATATCAACATTGATACATTTCTGAAGCTCAGGCTCAAAGGCGATATCGCCACTCATGGCTTCCCAGTTGCCATCGAAAGCGACGCCAATCAACTCGCCTTTCCCGTTAATCACCGGACTGCCGGAGTTTCCACCGGTAATGTCGTTGTTTGTGGTGAAACAGGTGTGCAGCGTTCCGTCTTTATCGGCGTACTGCCCAAAGTCGTTGGCGTAATAAAGTTCTTTCAGTTTCGCAGGCACATCAAACTCATCATCGCCCGGAATTTCCTTTTCAATATAACCTTTTAGCGTGGTGTAATAACTGTAGTGAACACCATCGCGCGGCACGTAGTCGCCAACGGTTCCGTAAGTCAGGCGCATGGTTGAGTTGGCATCCGGGTAAAATTTGCGGTCCTGCTCCATTTCCATCAAGCCGGCCACAAACAGGCGGCGGCCAGTCAGCAGGTCATCCTTGGTTTCGCTCATTTTTGCCCCCAAGATGGACATCATGTCGAAGATATCCAGCGCACTTTGAAAAGCCATATCCTTTTCCAAGGTTTTCAGTTTTGGGTTGTCCAGAAAAGCTTCCAATTCTTCCTGATTGGCGAACACAGTTTTGTCGAACATTTTCTCCGCGTAGGCCATAAAATCACCTTTGTATTTTTTTCTGATTTCTTTGAAAAAATCCGGATGATAGGTTGAAACCACGTTTTCCTGAAACACGCTCATCAGGGCACCGGCAATTTTAGCATCGGTCGACGCATTATAATCTTTGAAAAAATCGTCCAACTCTGCTTTCATTTGAGCGGCATTGGCTGCAATTCGCTCCGTATTTCCTTGTTTCAACGCCTCAAAAAGGCCCTTGGCTCCGTAGCTGAAATAGAAAATCTCGGGCCCGCGAACCATCGATTCAACCAAGTACTCGTAAGCTTGCTCATCGCGCGTATCTTCGTAGGCCGATTCAATCAGGCTCAGTGCTTCGGCGTATTTTTCTTTCCGCCCTTCATCTTCATTCACCCAGTTGGTGAATTTTTCTTCCAGGGTTTTCTTCTTTTCAATCACCTGAAGTGCATTCAGCCCTTTGTTTTGGCCAATGCTGTATTTGTAGTAGTTTGAACTTCTGGCATGCTTCGACGCGTACTGGATGCGTTCTTTTTGTCCCGAGCTCATGTACTGCTTTAAGATCTCCAGTTTCTTTTCGCGGGCATTGATCCGGGCTTCGTTGGTTCCGGTCATCGTGTATTCAATGCCAAACGACGATTTGTAACGATTCGTGCTTCCGGGGTATCCCAACACCATGGCAAAGTCACCTTCTTCATAACCTTTCAAGGAAATAGGCAGGTGATGTTTGGGCTGGTAAGGAATGTTGTCTTCCGAGTAGCTGGCCGGTTTCCCGTCGGGGCCGGCGTAAACGCGGAACAAGGCAAAGTCGCCGGTATGGCGTGGCCACATCCAGTTGTCGGTGTCGCCACCAAATTTACCAATTGATTTTGGCGGCGCACCTACCAGACGTACATCGCGAAAGGTTTCGTAAACAAAAAGATAGAAGCGATTTCCTTCAAACAACGACTGCACCCGTGCATCGTAATGTGTATCATCGGTGGCTTCTTTTTGAATTTCAAATGACTTGCGCTGAATGGCTGCATTGCGTGCCGAGAAGTCCAGATCTTCGTCCAGTCCTTCCAAAAGCTGGTCGGTCACATCTTCAACACGAACCAAAAACGATACGGTTTTGCCAGGATTTGGCAATTCTTCTTCCAACGATTTCGCCCAAAACCCATCCTGCAAATAATCATGCTCCACCGAGCTGTGCGTTTGAATTTCATCAAAGCCACAATGGTGGTTGGTCAACATCAGCCCCTGGGCTGAAATCAACTCTCCGGTACACGAGCCACGGTCGATGGCGACAATCGCATCTTTCAAACTCGAATTATTAATGGAATAGATATCATCAGCCGATAACTCCATCCCCATTTCCTGCATTTCGCCAATGTTCAGTTTATGAACCAGCGACGGCAACCACATTCCTTCATCTGCTGTGGCCGAACCCTGAAAAAGCAGGCTCAAGCCAACAATCACTACAAAAATCCTCTTCATTCGATATCAGTTATTTATATTTCAAATCTAAGAAGGCGCAAAGATAGACATCTGCCACAACTGGCAAATAGCTTTTCGCATGGCGCGCTTATTTATAACATTTCTATCAGTTGGCGAAGTTGGCTTTGCATTACATTTCCCGGCTGGTTTTCCAACTTCTTTTTCTAAAAGTCCTGAAATTGAACGGTGGAAAGTTCAGATTTTCAGAAGGCTTTTGCCGGTTTTAAATTTCCCTATCTTTGCAGAGAAATTTTTAACCCAAACGAATGAATTCGAGAAAAGTCAGGGTGCGATTTGCCCCAAGTCCGACCGGGCCGCTCCACATGGGCGGTGTCCGAACAGCTTTGTTCAACTACTTGTTTGCCAAGAAACACGGAGGCGATTTTTTGCTTCGTATTGAAGATACCGACCAGGGCCGCTATGTGCCAGGCGCTGAAGAATACATTATTGAAGCGCTAAACTGGTGCGGCTTAAATCCGGTGGAAGGACCTGGTATTGGCGGCGATTTTGGCCCGTACCGCCAGAGCGAACGCAAGGAAATCTATCGTCAGTATGCACAACAACTGATAGAGAGTGGCCATGCCTATTACGCCTTTGACACTCCCGAAGAGTTGGACCAGTTGCGCGCAGCAGCCGAAGCTGAAAAGCAGGTTTTTTCGTACGACCTGCACACCCGCGGAAAACTGAACAATTCGCTGACCCTTTCATCCGCTGAAGTAGAGCAGAAGATTGCTGCCGGCGACCCCTGCATCATTCGGTTTAAAATGCCGGAAAACACCGATGTGGTTGAAAAAGATTTGATTCGCGGCGAGGTGAAATTCAATACGAACCAGCTGGACGACAAAGTACTGTTTAAAGCTGACGGCATGCCAACCTATCATTTGGCCAACGTGGTGGACGACCACCTGATGCAAATTACGCATGTGATTCGTGGCGAAGAATGGCTGCCGTCCATGCCGCTGCACATTCTGTTGTACGAGGCGCTTGGCTGGAGCGACACCCGCCCGCAGTTTGCGCATTTGCCTTTGATTTTGAAGCCAACCGGAAAAGGGAAATTGAGCAAGCGCGATGGCGACAAAATGGGATTTCCCGTGTTTCCTTTGCTCTGGACTGACCCAAAAACCGGCGATGTATCGCGTGGCTACCGCGAAGATGGCTATTTCCCCGAAGCTTTTGTAAACCTGCTGGCTTTGCTGGGCTGGAATGCCGGAACCGAGCAGGAGTTTTTCAGCATGGACGAATTGATTGAGCAATTTAGCCTGGAGCGTGTGGTTAAAGCGGGTGCCCGGTTTGATCCGGAGAAGGCCAAGTGGTTTAACCGGCATTATTTTCAACAAAAAAATGAATTGGCATTAGCCCACGCATTCAAACCTTTGCTGGCTGAAAAGGGAATTGACACCAGTGATGAGCGCATTGCCAAAGTGGTTGGCTTGGTGAAAGAACGCTGCGAATTTGTGGCTGACCTGTGGGAACAAGGCAACTACTTTTTTGTGGCTCCCGAAAGCTACGATGACAAAACGGTAAAGAAAAAGTGGAATGAAGATACGCCTGAAAAATTGCAGGAAATCATTTCGCTATTCCAGTCGGTTGAGCAGTGGGATGCCCCAACCATTAAGGAAGCGTTTTCGAATTTCATGAATGAAAAAGGTTGGGGATTTGGCGTGGTGATGGTTCCCATTCGCTTGGCTTTGGTCGGCACCAGCGCCGGAGCCGACCTGTTCGACATTTGTGAAATCATTGGTAAAGCCGAAACCCTCAGCCGCATCGAAAAAGCGATAGCAAAACTCGAATAACGATCAGCGGATTGATGATCGTTATTGATAAGCCCGGGCCGAAAACCCGGGCTTCTTTTTTGCCGATAAGTGACAGCAACGTTAAATTTTTGTATTTTTAGACCAAATTCGTTTTTTAGTCTAAATATATTTAATCTCTTTGCAGTCAGAAATAACTCAGACAGCAAAACAGTCATGCAAAAATCAATTAGAGCAATGAAAACCAGTGTATTCTTACACTTGTTTTTTGTGGGATGTTTGGTCCAGTTGCAGTCGCATGCACAAAGTTCGCATGTTAAAGTACTTACATTCTCGGATGTGTATGAGCAGACGATGGACAACAGCCACGTGTTGAAACAAGCCGAACACCAGATGAACGAAAAGTCTGCTGACCTTCGGGCTGCACAAGGTTTACGCGCTCCCAAAATCAGTCTCAGCGGTACCGCCGTTCAAATGGCGGATCCTTTGCACCTGGATTTAACTCCTGTGCGCGATGCGATTACGCCGATCTATTCAACCTTAGGAAATTTTGGTAATTTTTCGGGCGTGCCGAACCCCGATCCCGCAACCAACCAGATGATGCCGGCCTTGCCTGACGATCAAAGCACTGCTGCCGTTCGGGCTCAGTTACTGGAGGGCCTGGATCACCTGAACGCTGCCGAATGGGAACAAATGATTCAGGAGAAGCGCTTTGCATCCCTGAGTGCCTCGGCGGTTTGGCCGGTATTTACTGGCGGAAAAATTAATGCTGCCAACGAAGCAGCCCGTATTCACGAAGAAGAAGCTGGTTTACAGAAAGATCAAAAACAAGGCGAGCTGTTAAGCGAGCTGGTGGCTCGCTACTATGGTCTGGTGTTGTCGCGAGAGTCAGAAAAAGTTCGTGAACAGGTCCTTGGGGCAATGGAAAAGCATTTGTACGATGCGGAAAAGCTGAGTGAAGAAGGCCAGATCGCACGGGTTGAGAAACTACATGCAGAGGTTGCTAAAGCGGATGCGGAACGCGAGCTAAAAAAAGCACGTCGCCAGTCTCTCATCGTGGAACGTTCGCTGCAAAATACGATGGCTTTGGAGCCATCCGATTCGATCGTCGCAGTGAATCAGCTGTTTGTTCTGAAAAAAATTGGAGGCGAAGATCAGTTTGTTGAACTGGCCAAAGCAAACAGCCCATTGCTGCAACAAGTGGACTCCAAAAAGAGGCTGAGCCAAGCTGGGGTGAAGTTGGAGCAGAGTAATTATCTGCCGACCGTGGCACTGACCGGCATGTATGATATTGCCAATAAAGATTTTTCGCCTTATGTGCCGGAATGGATGGTCGGTGTTGGATTAAAATGGACCTTGTTTGATGGCGTGACTCGCACGCGCAAAGTGCAGGCTGCCAAGCACCGGGTTAATCAAGTAGAAGAAGCCAGATTGAAAGCCCAGGATGATATTGAAACAGTGATCCGGAAACTTCACCAACAGCTGGGCATGCAACTGGAGCAGCATGAAAGCCTGGAAAAATCATTGACTTTTGCTGAGGCATATTTGGAAAGCAAGGACATGGCTTTTCACGAAGGGCTGGCTACTTCGGCCGATGTTGTTGATGCCCGCTTGCTGGTGGCCAAGTTTAAAATTGAGCAATTGCAGGCCATGTATCAATACGATGTTGCCTTAGCTGCGCTGATGCAAATCTGTGGCGTGCCGGCACAGTTTAATCATTACATCACCAGCGATCTGGTGATTACGCAAACCATTGACTCAAAACAAGAATAAATTCAGGAAAAATGAATAAGACCAGAAATTTTATCATCGGCTTGTTTGTCACAGCCTTGTTGATTTTTGTGCTGTATACCACTTGGGTGATTACCCGGCCGGTACCATTAGAAATTCAGGGTGAAATTGAAGCAACACAGTTTCGTGCGAGCTCGAAAATTCCGGGACGTATTGATGCTATTGCCGTCCATAAAGGGCAGCAGGTTCAAAAAGGCGACTTTTTGTTTTCAATCAAGAGTCCCGAGATCGAAGCCAAATTACAGCAAGCCACTGCAGCCCGTAGCGCAGCCGAAGCACAAAGTATGAAAGCACAGCATGGCGCACAAGAAGAAGATATCCAGGCAGCTTACAGCACTTACCTGAAAGCGGAGGCCGCCGCTCGTTTGTACGAGAAAACATTTCAACGAATTTCCAATTTGTTTGAGGCGGGAGTGGTGCCTGAGCAAAAGAAAGATGAGGTGGAAACACAGATGGAAGCTTCGCGCGAAACAGCCAATGCGGCCAAAGCAATATGGACCAAAGCCAGCAATGGAGCCCGCAGTGAGGATAAGAATGCCGCTGAAGCATTGGTGGCACAAGCCGAAGGAGCCATTGCAGAGGTGGAGTCGTACCTGAGCGAAACGCAGATTAGTGCTCCAGCCAGTGGCGAGGTGTCCAACATTATTTCAGAAGAAGGAGAGCTTGTCCCAACAGGCTTTCCAGTGGTGACCATTCACGACTTGTCGGACAGCTGGGCCACCTTCTTTATTCGCGAAGACCTGATGGCTGATATCCGCATGGGAAGTGAGATAAAAGCAACAGTTCCTGCGATCGGCAATCAGGAAATCACTTTTAAGGTTAATTACATGAGTCCGTTGGCCGATTTTGCCAGCTGGACTTCAACCAAAGCTTCGGGCGGTTTCGATGTCAAATCGTTCGAGATCCACGCCGCGCCCGTCCAACCTGTCGACGGCTTGCGTCCCGGGATGAGCGTTTTAATCAATTGGAAACAATTTAAGACAAAATAAAGCATGAACCAGAAAGAGCAAACAGGCTATTTTCGCAGGAACCCCTTTTTCGGGGTGTTTCTTCGGGAAGTCGACCGGATGAGTAGTTCTTTCGTCTACCTGTTTACCACCTTGCTGGGGCCCCTCATTGCCTTTATTTTGTTACTGGCTATTTTTAACGAAGGAGTGCCCCGAAACTTGTCGGTAGCCCTGGTCGATCAGGATCATTCAAGCTTGTCGCGCAAAATGGCCATGTGGATTGATGCTACTCCGGAGGCTGAGGTAGTCATGCGTTTACCTAATTTGGAGGAGGCATACGACCAGATGAAAAACGGGCATATCGATGCTGTTGTGCTTATTCCGCAGGAAACGGAAAAGAACATCCTGAAAGGGGTGCAGCAAGAGATTCCGGTTTTTATCAACAACGCCAACATTCTAAAAGGCGGATATCTGCAAAAAGGAATTTATAAAACGCTGGCAACCTTGTCAGGCGGCATTAAGGTACAGGTAGCGATGAAACACGGTCTGTCAGAAAGGCAAGCATTGGCAAAGGCTCAGCCTGTCAAGCTGCATCAGCATGTTCTGTTCAACCCCTTTGGCAACTATGCCCATTTCTTGCTTTCCGCCTTGCTGCCACTCATGGTGGTAGTATTTACGCTGCTAAGCACCGTATATGCAGTAGGAACAGAAGTTCGGGAGGGAACCGGACCGGAATGGCTGGAACACTCGGAAGGAAGCATTATTGTTGCTATTGCGGGTAAACTAACTCCGTACACCCTTTTATTTTTAGTGGTTTCAACGGTCATGAATGTCGTTTTGTTTGTGCAGATGGGGACACCCTTGCGTGGCGAATTTATGCTGATTGCCTTGGGTGAGCTGATCTTGATTATGGCCTATCAAATGCTGGGTGTGCTGCTGGTTACCGTCACAAGTAATCTACGTTTGGCGCTATCGTTGGGAAGTGCTTATTCCATGATGGCGCTGACATTCTCGGGATTGACATTCCCGCAGTTTGCCATGCCAGCAATGGCTAAAGCGTTTTCCTGGCTATTTCCGTTTACTTATTGGGTGAAGTTGTTTATTTCTCAAGCTATTCGGGGCGAAGCGGTGGTTTATGGAATCCGGTTTTTAGCGATTATGCCATTATTTGTCCTGCTGTCAGTAGCTATATTACCGCGCTTAAAACGGATTCTTCAAAATGAAAACTATTGGGGAAAGGTTTAGGGAGTGAGCCACTAGTGATGATCGATATGAAAAAACGATTGAAGAAAATAAGGACAGGAATTCGCATGACGGGGCAATTCTATCAGGACGAAATGCAAGCCATCCTGAAAGACCAGGGCGCCTTGCTCATTTTGTCAGGAGCAATTATTATTTACTCCTTGATTTATGCCTATGCCTACAAAATGGAGCTTGTACGGGAAGTTGACACGGTAGTGGTTGATCTGGACCGTAGCTCCTCAAGCCGACAGTTGGTGCGCATGATTGATGGTACAGAGGAGGTCAAGGTAAGTCGTTCAGCAACCAGCATGAAACAAGCACGGGAAATTTTCGATAAAGGCGAACATGTGGGAGGCATCGTCGTGATTCCTGCCAATTTTGAGAACGACCTGTTGGAGGGGGTACAAGCCGATGTTGCCGTGTATGCCGATGGCAGTTATTTTTTAATTTACCGGCAGTTGCTTGGAGCAGCCGTTAAGTCGGTTGGCACTTTTTCAGCCGGAGTTGAGATTAAAAGACTGATGGCTGAAGGAAAAACCTACGAGCAGGCGATGGCTGCCCGCGATCCCCTGTCAGCTGACTTGCATTTCTGGTTTAATCCTTCTTCGTGCTATGGCAGCTTTGTAATGCCCGGACTGATCCTGATTATTCTGCAACAAACTTTACTGATTGGTATTGGGATGATTGGTGGATCCAACAAGGAGAAAAATCGGCATAGTTTCCAGGTACCGGTGGCATTAAAACGTGGAGGCATCTTTCCGCTCTTGTTTGGGAAAAGTTTGAGCTACCTCACCATCTACAGTGTCAATAGTTTGTTTACCATGGTGCTATTGCACAACTGGTTCGACTATCCCAACCGGGGCAGCTACCTGGATGTGATGGCGCTGACCCTGTTATTTCTGCTCTCGGTTATTTTCATGGGAATTACGTTCTCCGTGCTTTTCAAAAAACGCGAATCATCCATTTTGCTGATGGTTTTCTTGTCGCCTATTGTTTTGTTTTTAAGTGGAATTAGCTGGCCTGCAGATTCAATTCCTCCCCTGTTACATAAGTTGGCGCATGTGTTTCCGTCCACCATTATGGTGCCGGCTTACTTGCGTATTCGTGATTTAGGAGTCGGGTTAGTCCATGTCAGGTACGAATATCTATTGCTGCTGGGGCAAACTGGTTTTTACTTTCTGACGGCATCGGTAGCGCTGTATTTTGAAACCAGACACAACCGAAAACTAAGCCAGCAAGAAGCGCCGATTTAGCTTACTCAATTACCTTTTCATCATGACTGTTGACAAACAGCATCGAGTCGATGTTGTTAAAGCCTTCAAATAGAGGTTTTCCATGATGTTTGAGATGGTCGCCACGGAAACCCAGAATAACCAGGCCGGCGTCAGCCGAACGTTGGTTGATCATCTCCTGAATGCTTACGTTTTCCTGTTCTTCCAAAAACTCGATATTTTTTAACGTAACAGGAAGGCGTCCGCGGACAATCAGCTCCTGAAGATGCTTCTTGGTATTTTCAATTTCTCCGGGTTTCGAAATATCAAAAATCTTGATCGCACTCTTTTTCCAATCCGGATGGGCATAGATGATAAAACTGAGCAGAATCATCAGGTTGGCATTGGACTCATCACTTCGCTTCAACCACAAGTGAATATCCTTGTCCGAATCAATCGGGTCAAGCCCTGTACGAAGAATCAACACATCGAAGTTGCCAGCATTCACCAGCCCATAATTTTCAATGATCCGTTTCAACCCATTCTCATCGCTGACGTTGTTGTCAAAAATAAGCATGTTATTATCCAGTCCGGTGATGCCGGGAAGCTGCACAGCCTGAGCAATCGCTGAGGTGTACGAAGGCGAGATCATCGTATCGACATAAACCTGACTTTCAATTTTTCCAAATTGCAAAATCAGCTTATCCAATGTGGCCCGGGCTTCTTCGTTCGAGGCTTTTGAAAAGTAACCGGGAATCAGATGAATGTAGGTTCCAAAACCATATTTATACGAAATCCAGTTCAACAGCCGGAAAGCTTCCTTACGCTCAAATGTTTTGTCTGAAATACAGATGCAACTTGGCCTCCACTCCGAGTATGACTTCCGTTTGCGGGCATTTTGCAGATAGACCTGCAAATTGCGGTTCAGCTGAAAAATGGCATTGATGAAAATGATTTCCAATCCTTTGCGGTCTTTATGATAGTAATTGACCAGCAAATAAATCACGGTCATGGCTGAGAGTGATAAAACGGCATACAGCGCATCGATTTTAAACATGATAAATAAAGCCACCACAAAACCAATCAATGAAAAGTACCAACGCGACTTAAATGAAGGGCGATAGGACGGTGAAGAGCCAAAATGATTCAAAAAAGAAATCAGACAGAGAGAACCGTAGGTCACCATGAAGAACATGGAAATAATTCCGGCGACGACATCCACATTTCCGGCAGCAACAAAAACGAAAGCTATAAAAATGGTCACCAGCGTGGCATTGATCGGTTCATTCTTCTTTTTGTCGTTCAAACGTAAAAAAGCGTTCACTTTTATCCCGGGAAAGGAACGATCGGTTGCCAGCGCTTGCAGGGTCCGGGGGGCCACCATGATGGAGCCAATGGCTGATGACAAGGTAGATGCCGCCAACCCGATTGGGATGATAATGCTACCGCCAATAGCAATATCGCCCATAATTAGCTGCTGCTCGGTTAAATCGCTTACGCTGGCTGATGCGGCCAGTTTCCAGGCAATAAAAAAGTAAATGATCATGCCCGAGAACGTGGCCAAGGTGGTTCCAAGCGGAATCGACTTGGAGGGTTTTTTCAATTCGCCCGACAAGCCAACACCTGCCGTCATGCCGGTAAAAGCCGGAAATATGATGGCAAAAACAACAAAAAACTGGTTCATGTTGCGCATGTCGGCCGAGAAAATAGAAAAAGTATTCGCTTCATAATACTCCGTAGTACCCGCAAAAAAAAGGATGAGTGCAACCGTCAGAATTCCCACAATAACGTATAAGGTTTTAACCCCCATATTGGCTCCTTTTTTATACATCAGAAAAGCCAGGCCGCCCATAGCCGGAATGCTGATGGCCTGCCGGGGAAGGATAAAGTCGTAGTTTACCTTCAGATACTCAAACAAAAACTCAAAAGACTCGGTAAAAGCAATGATATAAAAAGCGACGCTGATAGCCTGCGACAGGTAAAGGGCAATGCCCACGGTGGCGCCAATATTCAGGCCAAAGGAGCGGGAGATGATGAAGTATTCACCGCCACCTTCCACCCGCTTGTTGGTGGCAATTTCAGAAATAGCCAGCGCTGTGGGGATGGTCACCAGGTGCCCCAGCAGGATGATAAGTATCACACCCCAAAATCCCAGCGTGCCCACACCATAGCCAAACCTTAAAAATAAGATTGCTCCAAGAATGGTAGACATGGCTGTGAAAAATACTGGGGCGGTACCAAAATTCTTATTATTTGCAGACATCGTTTCGTTGTTTTTGTAGGGAAACAAAGCCGGGCCTTTTTTGATCAATTCCGCGCCCCACTTGGTTCAGATTCATAAAAAAGCTCGTTTATTGAGTGTACAAGATATTAAATTGAATTTAGCCGTGAGCTTGTTTTGAACAAATTTTTTTCTGTAATCGGGAGCCTGTTCATTGGCTATTGCCATGTCCAACATGGTCGGTTTTTCGAAAGTAAAAAAAGGTTTTTCGCTGGCCAAGGTCGTCGTAATTGTAAATCTCCTTATCAGGATGACGTTTGTAAAAAGCCAGCATCGCCAAATCGCCGGCGCAAAACAGCGAGTGGATGCACATCAGGCCAATAAAAAAATAAGCCAGCGGACTTGACCAAAAGAAAAGCGCGCCCAGCACACAAACAGCTTTGACCACCCAAAACGGCGCCAGCGCCACAAAGCGAAAGGTTGGGTAATCAATGACTGTTTGATCCACGCCGGCATAAAAAATAAATTTGCTCCAGATGGCGCCAAATTGTACTTTGCCTGTTCCGCGCAAGAGAAAAGCGGCGGCATGAATCAGTTCGTGCAAAATAATCAGCAAAGTAAACGCAAAGAGTACAGCGCTTCCAATGGCGATGACTGGCTGGCTCATGCCTCGGGAATAAAGAAGAATAGCCTTCACCAAAAGAAAAAGGAAAAGGGCGATCATGCTGATTTGATAAATCGAATACAGTCGGATCAGGTGTTTTTCCCGGGCGATTTGCTCAAAGATGAATTGCTTGATATGCTGGTGGTCCACTTCTGCAAGCAATTCAAATGCATCGCCTTCCATCAAATCCTTGGGCGTTAACCGGTGCTTCATTCAGGATCATTTTTCAGGATTAAATATAGGGTTTTCAGCGAAATCAAGCGAGTAATAAAAGCATAGGCAAAACCAGCAGCAATCAACAACCAGAATCCAAAGATCCAATGGTCAACGAACAAAGTCAATTTGCCGGCCAAAATGGAGAACAAGACAAAACCGGTCAGTTTAAAAATGAGCAGGTAATTGATTTTGAGCTTGAAGAGGTACGTCGCAATTCCCACTTGAGCCGCTGCCGTTAAAATCTGGGTAGTCAGTGCGGCATAGGCCGCCCCCAAGGCTTGCATTTGCTGAATCAAAACCAGGTTGAGAACGATATTGATCAGCATACCTCCAAAAGCCATCCCGTTAAGTTGCTTTAGGTTTCCGTTGGCAGTAAGTAAGGTGCCAAAAATATAGGTGGTGGCAATGCCGATAAAACCGGCCATCAAAATTCCAAGAATAGGAGCCGACTGCTCAATGTGTTCCTGATAAAGCAGCTCCATGATTTCGTACCCATAAAAGTTGGCCGCCACCCCAATGAGAATAGCTGGAACGATGATGAGCAAATAAGCGAGCTGAACCAATTGAACCAGGTCGTCGCGCTGTTTGATCATGCGTGCAAACATGGGCAGCAGCAAGCCGGCAAACAAAGCGCCAAACATGGCAAAGGCATCCAGCAGACGGAAAGCCTGCGCGTAAATCCCGGCCTGCATTTTCCCCACCGGGTCGGGCAGCAGGCGTTCGAGCAGCACCGAGTCAATGCGGTTGTAAACCGACATCAGCAAAATCAATAGCGCAAAAGGATAACTTTGTTTCAGAATGAGCCGGATATAGCGCAGGTCGTACTGAATCCGAATACTTTTGGCGTAATGCAACACCGTGAAAAAAGTGACCAGCGCTGCCAGGAGATAGGCCGCCGACTGCGCATAAACAAACCAGCTGATGGAAAAGTAGCCGCCAAACCAGTTGGTAAAAAGCAGCACACCGCAAAACAAAATCATCAGGCTGCGATCGAGCACCGAAAGCAAGCTGTCGGTGCGAAACAAGTGCAAACCGCTGATGTTGGAGCGCAGGTAAAAGGTAAAGGAAATCAGAAACTGATTAAAAATCAGGAAAAGCAAGAGGTGAAACTGAACCTGGTTGTAGCCGATTATTGTGGCCAAAATCAGACAGACAGCGGCATAGCCAACAGCCAGCAAAAATTTCAGCCCTATAATGTTATTCAGGTATTTTTGAAGCAAATGACTATGCTGAGCAATGTTTCGGTTGTTGAAATTGGTGATGCCCAAATCGAGTAGAATATTCAGAATCATCGAAAAGTTAAGCAACGAAAAATACAGACCATAGCTTTCGGCTCCCACCACATTTTGCACCGTTCGGTCAATTCCAAAGATCCAAAAAGGCTTGATTAAGAGATTAAGAAAGAGCAGCAGGATTAGATTGGTGACAAATTTGCGTTTCAACAGTCGTTGCTTTATCCGATTAATTTGGTTAAAAATAAACAATTTTTAGGCAGACTTTGTACATTTGGCTTGAAATCTAAGATCGCAAAACCCATGGCTTTTATTCGCTGGCAGATTGAATGTGAAACATCAATGCCACGGTTGAAGAAAAGCCGGCTAACAGTACTCAAATAATCCGAAAATCACATGCTCATTGCGGTAAACACGCGCTTATTACAAAAAGGGAAACTGGAGGGAATTGGTTGGTTCACGCGCGAAACACTTGCCCGAATCACCCAAAATCACCCCGAACACCGGTTTTTGTTTCTGTTTGACCGTCCGTATGCCGATGAATTTATTTTTTCGGACAATGTGACTCCGCTTGTGATCTCGCCGCCCACGCGCCACCCTTTGCTCTGGTATGTTTGGTTTGAATGGATGATTCCACGTGTGCTGAAAAAGTACAAAGCCGATCTGTTTTTGTCGCCCGACGGTTATTTGTCGCTCAACACCAAGGTGAAGCAACTGGCTGTCATACACGACATCAATTTTGTGCATCGCCCAAAAGATTTGCCCTGGCTGATGGCCAACTATTGCAATTTCTTTTTTCCAAAGTTTGCCAGGCGGGCATGCCGAATTGCCACGGTTTCCAATTATTCCAAAGCAGATATCAGCCAAACCTACCGGGTCAATTCCGATTTGATTGATGTGGTTTATAATGGCGTCAACGAACGTTACCAACCCACTTCCGAAGAAGAAAAAGAGAGGGCGCGCCAACAATTTACAGGTGGGAATCCCTATTTTTTGTACATCGGCGCCCTGCATCCGCGCAAAAACATTGACGGTTTGTTGCGGGCCTATGAAGCTTTTCGCAGGACCGGAAGCCCGGAAGTCAAGCTCGTGATTGCCGGCAGCAAATTATTTAAAACAGCTGAAATCAGGAAAACCTTGGAACGCACGCGTTTTAAAGCCGATGTGATTTTTACCGGTCGCCTTTCGGTGGAGGATTTGCACCAACTGCTGGGAGGCGCCCTGGCGCTGACCTTCGTATCTTTTTTCGAGGGCTTCGGCATTCCGGTGCTGGAAGCGATGCTTGCCGGAGTTCCGGTCATTTGCTCCAACACCACCGCCCTGCCCGAAGTGGGTGGTGAGGCGGCGCTGTTTGTCGATCCTTTTGATGAGCAACAAATTACCGCGGCCATGAAACGAATAGCCAACGATAAAAACCTGCGTGCTGAACTGATTGCCAAAGGACAGGTGCAGCAGCAAAAGTTCAGTTGGGACCAAACGGCCAGCCGGCTGTGGGAAAGCATGCAGCAATGTTTAAACGATTGATCCAGATTGCCGATGAACCAGTCAAAGAATACAAAAGCACGGATTCAAAAAACCATTTTGCAGGGCTGTTTAGTGGAAGGCCGCACCGAAGCGGGTTGCGACGAAGCCGGTCGTGGTTGCCTGGCGGGCCCTGTGTTTGCAGCTGCGGTGATTTTACCTCCCGGATTCAAAAATGATTTGCTGAACGACTCCAAAAAGCTAAGCGAAAAGCAGCGCTACCAACTGCGCCCAATTATTGAGGAGCAGGCCCTGGCTTTTGGTATTGGCATCGTAAGCAACCAGGAAGTGGATCAAATCAATGTACTGAATGCTTCGTTTTTAGCCATGCACCGGGCGGTGAAGCAATTGATCCTGAAGCCCGAACACCTGCTAATTGATGGCAACCGTTTTCGGCCTTATCCTGAAATTAACCACGACTGCATCATCAAAGGCGACGGCAAATTCCTGTCGATTGCGGCAGCTTCTGTTTTGGCCAAAACCTACCGCGACGACTACATGAACCGTTTGCATGAAGATTTCCCGGAGTATCATTGGCTGAAAAACAAAGGTTATCCAACCAAAGTGCATCGCGAAGCGATTCGCAAACTCGGACCAACACCCCATCATCGCCTCAGCTTCCGCTTGCTCGAAGAGCAGCTCAAACTGGAGTTGTAAACCGCCGGTTCGCCTTTTCTTCCATTTCACGAACGAAATGCCCAGTCTGCCTTTTATCACTTTTTATTTTCTGCTTATTTAATTACTTTGGAAAACATTCAGCAGAATAGTCAAACCCTCTAAATAAGCCAAAGATGTACGGAAAAATTAAACAAGATTTACAACAAACCCTGGAAGAACTCAAAACACAGGGACTGTATAAAACCGAGCGGATCATCACTTCGTCGCAAAGTTCCGGTATCCGCGTGGGCACCGATAAGCAAGTGTTAAACTTTTGTGCCAACAACTACCTGGGGCTGGCCAATCATCCGGAGGTGGTCAAAGCCGCTCAGAATATCATGGATGATTGGGGATTTGGACTTTCGTCGGTTCGTTTTATCTGCGGTACACAGGCCATTCACAAAGAGCTGGAGCAAAAAACCTCGGAATTTTTAGGCACCGAAGACACCATTTTGTACTGTGCGGCTTTTGACGCCAACGGCGGTGTTTTCGAACCGCTGCTGGGCGAAGATTCGGCCATTATTTCGGACGAATTGAACCATGCCTCCATTATCGATGGGGTGCGTTTGTGCAAAGCGCAGCGCTTTCGTTACAAACATTCGAATATGGAAGAGTTGGAGCGTTGCCTGATCGAAAGTCAGTCGGCCAAATACCGGCTGGTGGTGACCGACGGGGTGTTTTCGATGGATGGCGACCTGGCCAAACTGCCCGAGATTGTGGCTTTGTGCGAGCAATACGATGCGCTGGTTATGGTGGATGACTCGCACGCTTCGGGCTACATTGGCGCTACCGGACGCGGAACGGCCGAACACTTTGGGCTCCTGGGGCAGATCGATATCATAACCACCACTTTTGGAAAAGCACTGGGTGGCGGTAATGGCGGCTGCACGTCGGGCCGCAAGGAGATTATTGAAATGCTGCGCCAGCGTTCGCGTCCGTATTTGTTCTCCAACACCCTGGCCCCGGCTACCGTGGGCGCGACCCTGAAAGTACTCGACATGCTGACCGCCTCGTCGGAACTGCAAAACCGCACGATGGAAAATGCCAACCGCTTCCGCAGCAAAATGGAAGCTGTCGGCTTCGACTTGGTGAAAGGCGAAACAGCCATTGTTCCGGTCATGCTTCACGACGCGCCACTAGCCGTAAAATTTGCTGATCAGCTGCTGAACGAAGGCATTTATGTGATTGGCTTTGTTTACCCCGTTGTGCCCAAAGGCAAGGCCCGCATCCGCGTGCAACTGTCGGCTGCGCATACCAACGAACAAATTGATCAGGCGGTCGAAGCCTTTATCAAAGTGGGCAAAGCGCTTGAGGTGATTTAAAGAGAAAAAATAAAAGCCTGGAGGACATCACACCCTCCAGGCTTTACCAATTCAAAAACACATAAAACAGAAACAAAAGCTTATTCATAGGATCTCATCGGAACATAGTTGCCGTTGGCTTCAGGCTGGAAGGGAATGTCGAGTATTTGAACCCGATGGGTACCTTGCCAGTTGGTATAGCTTAGTTCCTCGCCAATCTTGCCCAGAAATAGGGTAACACCCAGGGCAGAAAAGATCGAAATCCTGTTTTCGCGTACATTTTCAAAGGTAGGATACACCAGTTGGATGCTGCACGCCACTGTTGCGTCAACCGGCCTGAGGGTCACAACCGAATTCATCGAAACAACATCTGGCGGCAAGTCGTAAGGCTGCACAATTTGAGCCGAAAGAAGCTTCTTTCTGACCCGCTGAATGCTGCCGTGCCGTGACGAATAGTTGATTCCGCTGGCATTCACCAGTGGCATGATTTGATTGAAGTCAACAATGGATACCAGCATGATCCTTAGCGTTTTTTGCGTTTAACGACCTTCTCTTCTTCCTTTTTTAGTCGCTTTTCTAACTTGCGTTCCTTCAAACTTTTAGTTGGCTCTTTTAGATTTCCTTTTGCCATGATTTTAAATTTTTAAGGTTTATAAAAACAAGACATGGGTATGATGTGATTCGTCATTCAGACGGTGTATTCTCCCTGCGCTTCGGGTTGATAAATGATCGATTTGATTTTCATTTTCTTCACGCCTTTTGGAACATCGAAGGCGATGACGCTTCCGGTTTTATAGCCCAGCAGCGCGGCTCCAAGGGGCGACAGAATACTGATTCTGCCATTCCGAAAGTCTGACTCCCTGGGATAAACCAGCTTGACCGTCATGGACTTTTTCGTATCCTCGTCAATGATCTCCACGGTGGAATTCATGGTGACAAAGTCGGGTTCAATGACTCGGGAGTCGACCTTCTCAGCCCGGTTAATTTCTTCCAACAGGAAGGCCAGGTTCCTGACTTCATTGGTTTTTACATTTCGCTCGGCGAGGATGAGTTTGCTCAAACGAACGTAGTCTAGCTCTGTAATTATGATTTGATTATCCATAGTAAAAAGATTTAATGTTGTTAAACGATAAATAGATTGATGCGCTCTCGGTAAGAATTCACTTGAATGATTTAGACTTGCCTTAAGCCTTGTTTGGAGTCCGTTTGAGTGACGGCTCCTTTCCGGCTTCCCAAACCCACCGCGTCAGGCGAACCGTAAGTCGGCATGCCCCCTTTTGCTTGTATGTGGTTTGTATCTGTCTTTTCATTGCTCGTGAATGATCTGTGCGTAAAATTGCTTCCTCGAAACAAGAAGCGTTTGATCCAATAAAAAACGGATCCGACTCAAAAGGATCGCATCCGATGCAAATGTAAGAATATTTTTTGTACTTTCACGCAAATTTTAGTGGATGAAAAATAAATATGCGCTTTTCAAGCAACTGATTGATTTATTTGAAGAATACGAGCATGCTGAAGAACACTTGGATTTACTGGGTTTTTCGCGTTGGATGACCGAGCGCCTGGACGAAGAACCTGAACGCAATCAAAAAGTCGTCCGGAAGAATAAGATGAGGATTGAAGGTCCTTCGGATTCTTTTTTACAGGCTTTGAATGAAAAAGCCCGTTTTCTCGAGATCATTTCCCGAATGGCTCGCTACCACGAATTTTATACCCGCAAAGCGCTAAAGGACCTGATCATCAATACCCGGCTCGAGTTTTTGTTTCTTCAAACCATTGAGCAGATGGAAAAAGCTAAAAAGACCGACCTGATCAATCGCTATCATCTGGAATACACAACCGGCATGGACACCATCCGAAGGCTGAAGAATAATGGTTTGTTGGATGAAAAACAGGATGAAACGGACAAACGGGCCAAATTGCTGGAGCTGACGGAAAAAGGGAAAAACGTGTTGGAACAGTCGCTTAAACGGATTAAGGATGAGAATAACTTTTTCTTTGCGGCCATTAGCGAAAATAAGTGGAAAAAAGTCTTGCCTGTCCTTGAGGAAATCGATGAATTTCACGATGACGTTTACCAAAACCACGGCGACAAGCCCTTTGCTGAATTGTCAAACCTGATGGATTCACTCAAGCATCTTCGAACATAGCATGCGGGCCCTCCTCCCCGCTTGCTGGCTGGTTCATTCCCTCCGAACTTGATTCAGCAGGCTGTCGAGCGGAGGCAAAAGCGCTTGCTCGGCGGGCGTTTTGGCGCGGCTTCGAAATAGATATTTCACCGAGTGACCATCCAGCTGTATCCGGCCTTCTTCTTCGGAATAGCCCATCCAATGATCCGGTTCCTTAATTCGCAACCGGGGATTTGTGGCCAGCGCACTGTCCAAATGAATAATCGTTTGATGCCCGATGTGAAGTTCCTGGTTCCACAGGCCGCTTCGTTTAAAGTCGTCGAGGGTATTTTCTTTAGAATCGAACACAATCAGCATATAATCCTGATCGGGGTGGACAGGCCATTCATTGGGATGGACTTGCAGCTCGGTGGTGCGGTTCTCAAACGTCACCAAAAAGAACAACAATACCCCAAATATCATTTCGCCCAAAGCCACGTACCGATACGCCACCCGTTGTACCAGCATGCGGTCAAGCACATAGAAGATGAGTATCCCAAAGGTCAGGTTGGCACTGATGGCCGCCAGCATGGCCGAAGAATAACTTTCGGAGGAAACCCGAATCAAGGCGATGGTGGTAATCACGACCGCCAAGCCGGTCAATACAGTAAGCGGAGTGACGGGAAACACCAGCTTACGCAGGAATTTCCTTCGTTTGCTTGTCGGTTTGTTTGGATGATTCACAGCCGCGTCGTATTTGGTTTCTTTCAGTTCTTCATACGTGGCAGGCCGGGGACAGTTACCCTTGCTTTTTTACGAAAGTTCGTCCGGCGAGTCGTCTACTTCGTTGGTTGTGGTGTTTTCGGCCTCGGTTATGGCATCTACCCCTCTGGTTAACACATTTACCGCTCTGGCTATCACGTTTACCGCTTCGGTTACCACGTTTTCCACTCTGGTAAGCTCATCTACCGCTCTGGTAGCCTCATTTACCGCTCTGGTAATGGCATTTACCTATAATTTTTGTTCTAAAGAGCCATTTTATGCAAAAAAAGTAGAAATGTGGGTTTTATCGATCGACAATTAACGTCTACAAGCCACTTTTCATGTTCTACAGACTAATTTTCGCACCCTACACGCCATATCATGTGGTCTGCTTATTTCTGGCTTGAACAAATCAGTAAAGATCTCCGGAAGGCTAAATGGATTCACAAAAAGAGACTTAACATCACTTCTTCTCTCCTGGTCGTTTCACGGGTTTCACCACAATTCCACGCCGGCAGTTGGGGCAAATGTAAATCTCGCAGCCCGTGCAGGCAAAGCAGTTTCCGCAGTCGCGCCGCAACGAGTCTTTTGGAAAAGAACCCCCGCAGTTTTCACAGGTCAATATCGTTGGCTGTTCAGCCACGCGAAAGCAATTTTTGCCGAATATAAAAGGCCAGTTTCGTCAAAGCAAAAACCAGCACCAGGGTAAAAATGATGGAGGCACCGGAAGGAATATCAACATAAAACGAAAACAGCAATCCGGCAAACGAGCCAATAAAGGCGAACAAAACCGAAATCACCATCATCTTTTTAAAGTCTTTGGTAAACAGGTTGGCCGTGGCTTGCGGCAAGGTGAGCAGCGAAAGAATCAAGATGATGCCCACCACCCGGATGTTCAACACAATGGTGAGGGCAATGAGGCTAATCAGCAAATAATTAATCAGGTTGACCGGCAAGCCCGTTGTTTTGGCAAATTCCTCATCGAATGCCACATACAAAATCAGGCGGTAAAACAAGGTGAAAAATAAGACCAAAACCAGCGAAAGGGCTCCCATCAAATACAGTTCAGTGGTTGAAACGGTGAGCACGCTTCCAAAGAGGTAGCTCATTAAGTTGGGCGCGTAACCTGGGCTCAGGTAGATGAAAATAATGCCAATGGCCATGCCCAGCGACCACCAGATGGCGATGGACGAATCTTCGCGGACCTTCCCCTTCTGCGTAAAAAGCTGGATACCCCAGCCCGACAAAATCGCAAAAATGGCGGCGCCCAGCAAGGGGCTCCAACCCAGGAAATAGCCAATGCCAATGCCGCCAAACGAGGCATGCGTAATGCCTCCGCTGACAAAAACAATGCGGCGCGAAACGATGTAAGTACCCACAATTCCGCAACTTACCGCGGCAAAAAATGATGCCCAAAAGGCATTCAAAAAAAAGTCGTAGGAGAACAAATCAATGACGGTGTTCATGGTGGTCGTGGTTTTCATGCATACTTAAAACCGTATGCGGAATGTGTCCGTGAGTGATGATTTGCAACGGACAATTATAGGAAGCCAGTTGTTCGGTGCTGATGACATTGCTCGGATGGTAATGCACTTGCCGGTTCACGCAGGCAATGGTTTTTACATAGTACGAAATGGTGCCCACATCGTGCGAAACCAGCAGGATCGCCATCCGCTTATTCAGCTCCTTGAGCTTCTCGTACAATTCGCTTTCAAACTGGTTATCGACAAAAGTATCGGGCTCGTCCAATATGAGCAGTTCGGGCTGGTTCATCAGCGAACGACACAGAAAAACGCGCTGCATCTGCCCACCGGAGAGCTCACCAATGGCTTTGTGCCTGATGCCTGTGATGCCCATTTCATCAATCAGCTGTTCGGCATAAAGCCGGTCGGCATGATCTTTTCTGAAAACATTCAGAAACTTACCTCCGGTTTTGCCCGACTGAACCACGTCGAGCACGGTGATGGGAAAGCGTTTATCCACCTGGTTGATCTGTGGCAGGTAACCCACTTTTTTCAGTGGAATATGAAACTTGATGGAGCCGGCATCTGGTTTGACCAAGCCCAGCAAGGCTTTAATCAGCGTGGTTTTACCACCGCCATTTGGCCCGATAATCCCTAAAAAGTCCAGCGGATGAATATCCAGGTTGGCCTGTTCCAGCACCCTTTGCTGGTCGTAGCTCACCGATAGATTTTTTATTTCAACCAACTTTTCGTTCATTTCGATCCTTCTACAATTTTATTGGCGATATCGCGTAAGCCTTCTATCCAGTTCTCAGCCAAAGGATCAATCTGAACCACTTCGCCTTCCAGTTCTTTGGCTAGCTGCTGTGCGTTCTCCTTGTCAAATTCCTTTTGAATAAGAACCACCCGGATTCCCATCTCGCGGGCATGCCGAACCAGTTCGCTCATGTACTTTGGCGAGGGCTCCTTGCCATCAACCTCCAGCGAAATCTGCTCCAAATCATAATCGCGGGCCAGGTAACTTAAGGCAGGATGAAAAATCAGAAATTCGCGGTTCTCCAGTCCTTCAAACAGGCTTAACAGCTCGTTATCCAGCAGTTCAATCTCAGTGCGAAAGTCTTCGTAGTTTTGCTTGAAAAGATCCTCTTGATCCGGAAACAAGCTCACCAATGCCTGGTAAGTCAAGGTCACGATGTTCTGAACTTCGGCCGGCGACATCCAGATGTGCGGATCAACGCCGTGGGCATGTACATGATCGCCATGCTGAACGATTTCTTCGGCAATCCAGTCAGCTCGTTGCGAAGTATCAAACACCTTCAGATCGGGATTGGCTTGCACAATCTTCTCCGACCAGGCATCTTCAAAACCAATTTTACCAATACGCAGCCAAGCCAGCGAACCCGACAACTCCTTCATTTGCGAAGGCACCAGCGAATAGGTTTCCGGCCCGGCGCCCGGCGGCACCAGAACCTGCACCTGAAGTAAGTCGCCGGCAATTCTTTCCACAAAATACTTTTGAGGCAGGATGGTTACTGTAACAAAATTCTTTTCACTTTTTTCGGGAGAACTGCAGGCCATCCCAAAAAGCAGGGCCAATATCAACAGTCGTTTCATATGTTTCATGCTTGTTTTTTCAAAGATAGTTAAACTTAAGATCATGAACCGCTTTCATTTTATCCCGATCACTTTCCACTCAGAAAATCAGAAAGCTCAACATGCTCCTTTAAATGATTCACCGGATTTCAATCCAAAGGAAAAACAACCTAAAAACGTCCGGATTGTTGAGCGTACCTTTAAAAAAGATTTTATTTCAATGTTAGTTTCTTCACCTTGATTTGCTCTTTCTCCGGCACCGGATCATATCCGTGTGTTCCCCAGGGATGGCATTTTGAGATGCGCCGGGTAGCCAGCCAAAAACCCTTAAAAGGCCCGTGAATCTTGACCGCTTCGACAGCATACTGCGAACAGCTGGGTACATGGCGGCACGAAGCGGGTGTCAACGGCGAAATGGCATACTTGTAAAAATAAACCGGCAGCAACAACAACCAACCCAACATTTTCAATATCATTTTTGCCACACATTGCATCATTCAATCCCCTCCACTGGATGGCGCAAAATTAATGAAAATTACGGAGGATTGAGAATCAACAACAAAGTCTCGCCACTGACTCACCACAGCCAGAAACAACGGCAAGTTGCTTTTTTCTTTTTCAGACGAAAACCAAAACCTTTTGGCTGCGTTAATGGGATGAACAAAGCAACAGAACATGCCAAAAACAAAAGCGCAGTCTCCAAAAGAAGTTCAACTCTACGAAGAAACGATTCTTCAGAACGAAGAAATTTCGCCCGGAGTTTTTCTGCTGTCGTATAAGCGAGCGGATGATTTCATCCCGGGCCAGGTGGTCCGAATTGCCGTCGATCGGCTCCAACCGCCACGGATTTACAGCATTTGCAGCGGAAATCACGAAAAAGAGATTCGCATACTTTTTAATATCAAGGAAGATGGTTATCTCACACCGAAGCTGGCAACCAGAATTCCGGGAGACAAACTGCTGGTATCGAAACCTTACGGTGGTTTTCTCGGAACTCCAAAGCCTGCCTGGTGGATTGCCACCGGAACAGGCATCGCCCCATTTTACAGCATGTTCCAATCGGGGCAGTTCGAAAACAAAAAGCTGATTCACGGTGCGCGCCATTTAAACCAGTTTTATTTTGAAGATGAATTGGACTGGGCGATGGGACGCAACTATGTTCGGTGTTGCTCGCAGGAACAATCCTGCGATGTTTTCCCTGGCCGGGTAACCGACTACCTGAACTCGGTAGATGACCTGCCAAAAGATCAGCTCTATTACCTCTGCGGAAAAGCGCTGATGGTGGTTGAAGTTCGTGATTTGCTGATTTCACGCAGCATTCCCTACGAAAATATTCTGGCAGAGATTTATTTTTAAGAAAACCTGGAAGACGACGGAAGACAACTGGATTCAACTCACTCCGATTGCCTTCAACTGTTTTCGCATCTGATTCTCTTTTATAACTTTGCAGAAAATTTACACGATGGTCAAAGAAGCACTTTTTGGAAAAACATTGAGCGAACTGCAGGAGTTGGTTGTGGAACTGGGCTTCCCAAAATTCACCGCCAAACAAATAGCCGACTGGCTGTATAAAAAAGAGGTGTCTTCGATTGAGGAAATGACCAACCTGTCGAAGAAAGCACGCGAAATACTCGCCGAAAAATACGTCTTCGGCCTGGTAAATTCTACTAAAGTGCAGGAAAGTGTGGACGGCACCAAAAAGTACCTGTTTCCAACCGGCAACGGCAAGTTTATTGAAACGGCCATGATTCCGGACAAAGACCGCAAAACTGTTTGTGTATCGTCGCAGGTCGGTTGTAAAATGGGCTGCCTGTTTTGCATGACCGGCAAACAGGGTTTTCAGGGACAGCTCACCGCCGGCGAAATTGTGAACCAAATTCGCAACATTCCGGAGTGGGAAGAAGTGAGCAACATTGTGTACATGGGCATGGGCGAGCCGTTCGACAACCTGGACGAGGTGCTGAAAAGTACCGAAATCATGACTGCCGAGTGGGGTTTTGCCATGAGCCCGCGCCGGATTACCGTTTCATCAATCGGCATTGTGCCCGGACTGGTGCGTTTTTTAAACGAAAGCGAAGCCCACCTGGCCATCAGCATGCACACCCCCTTTCACGAGGAACGCCAAAAACTGATGCCCGTCGAAATCGCCTATCCGCTGGATGATGTGTTGGAAGAAATCCGCAACTGGGACTTTGGACGCCAGCGCCGGGTTTCGTTCGAATACATTGTTTTTCATGGCTTGAATGACACGCCCGCACATGTGAAGGAAATGGCGCGACTGCTCGATGGCATCAAATGCCGGATCAATTTAATCCGCTTTCACCCCATACCCGACACGCCGCTGAAAGGAACCGATGAAGCCACACTAGAGCAGTTCAAAGCTGGTTTGGAAGCCAAAGGCATCACCACAACCATTCGAGCCTCGCGCGGACAGGATATTTATGCGGCTTGCGGACTTCTTTCCACCAAAGCCTTGGTGAAGGAATAAGGCGAAAACTTAAAGTTAATCGGAGTGTTCAGACAAGGATTGGATCCAGATCATGCATCCAGTATCAAGCATCCAGCATCCCACTCTCAACCATCCCTCGGGGCATCTTCCACAACAGCGTAATGGTAATTGTTTGCTGAAAAATCCCATCGAACAAATATCCCTCTGTTCAGAATGGGAAAGAAAAAATGATATCTTTGTTATTCTGACTAAACCAAAATTAACCTGAATTTCCTGACCGTGATGATTGAAACGAGAACAAGCCAGCAGACTCCACCCTTTCAGACGAACAACATCTTTCATTGTTTGATGACTTTTCCCGGAATTTAGTGCACCACGATTGCCAATCTCAAAATTGCGCGAATTATGAAGAAGGAAGACGATGTCCACTTGGAGAAGGAAAAGCCCAACGAATTATTCCAGAAACTGTTTGACTTTCACACAACTGTTCAACTCATTATTGATCCATCAACGGGTCGAATTGTCGATGCCAACCGCGCAGCTACGGATTTCTACGGATGGCCAAAGGAACAGCTGACGCAGATGAACGCGCAAGAACTGGCTCCTGGTTCACCAGGAAAAAACAAGAACTGGATCGAACAGGCGTCAAAAAAAGAGCTGAAATACATCGAACTGCAACAGCAATTAGCAAACAAGTCCATTCGCGATGTTGAAGTTTACGTGAGCCCCCTTGAGTTGAATGGCAGCGGACTACTCCACGCCATTGTGCACGACATCAGCAATCGCAAGCAAGCTGAGAAAATCGTGACTCTCAACGAAGCACGCTTGCGCCAGGCCGAAATGGCCTCTAAATCCGGAAACTGGGAATTGCATCTGGACTCGCAGGAAATTTTTGCTTCTGACGGAGCTCTGAGAATCTATGAAGTTCACCAAGACCACCTGGACTATTCATCTGTCAGGCAATTTCCTCTTCCGGAATATCGCGCCATGCTGGACCAGGCCATGAATAACCTGCTGAGGTACGGCAATAAATATGAGGTTGAATTTCGAATACAAGCTGCCGACAGTGGTAAAATCAAACATATTCATTCCATCGCGACATTCGACCCCGACAAACGGATCGTATTTGGAATCATACAGGACATCACCGAGCGGAAGCAAAATGAAGAAAGCCTGAAAAAAAGCGAAGAGAAATACCGCAATCTGATTGAAATGGCGCCCGATGCCTTTTTCCAGGGCGACGAAAAAGGCAACTTCATTACGGTGAACGACAAAGCTACAGAACTAACAGGCTACACGCGTGAAGAACTACTACAGATGAATATGGCAAACCTTTTTTTTAGTGAAAAACTCAGTCAGAAGCCACTCCGGTATGACCTGCTCAGATCGGGAGAAACCATTAAAACCGAGCGGGATATCAAGCGTAAGAACGGGGAAAAGATTCAGGTCGAAATGAATTCGAAGGCCATGCCCGACGGTACTTATCAAAGCTTTATCCGCGATATCAGCGAGCGAAAACAGGCCGAGCAAATTCTGTTGGAAAACGAAATCCGCCTGCGTCAGCTCAACGCCACCAAAGACAAATTTTTCTCCATCATTGCACACGATCTGAAAAGTCCGTTCAACAGCATCATCGGATTCACAAACTTGCTGGCCGAACAGATTGAAGAAAAAGACTATGAGGGAATTGACAAGTATGTCAATATCATCGAACATTCGGCTCAAAACGCCATGGATTTGCTATTAAACCTGCTCGAATGGTCGCGCACCCAATCCGGAAGAACGGAGTTCAACCCCGAATTTGTGGACAGCGTCGGTTTAATAAACGAAGCCGTTGACTTGCTAAATGATGCCGCACAACAAAAATCAATAAACATCATCAAGGAAATTCCACACGATGCACCAGTTTTTGCCGACCGGTATATGATTTCAACCGTGCTGCGCAACCTGATCTCCAATGCCATAAAATTTACACATCCCGGCGGCCAGATTCTGATCTCGGCCCGCGAGGAAAACCAGGAGCTTCAAATTGCAGTCACCGACAATGGCGTAGGCATCAACAATGAATCACAGAATAAGCTGTTTCGTATTGAAGAGAGCTACTCGACACTTGGAACGCTAAACGAAAAAGGCACGGGGCTGGGCCTGATTCTCTGCAAGGAATTTGTGGAAAAACACAGGGGGAAAATCCGGGTAGAAAGCGAAGAAGGGAAAGGAAGCCAATTCCTGTTTACCATCCCAGCTGGTGGAAACCACAAATTGTAACTAAAGTTGACTGGCAAAAAAAATAGAATTTTCAGACCAATATTATTCGATTGAAATCATTTTTTGTACTTTTGAACCAAAATAGTCGAACAGCAGCACCATGAGCGAAAAAGTAAGAGATAGCATCATTGAAGTGGCCCGTGAAACCTTTGCCAGGTACGGGTTCCGAAAAACAACAATGGATGAAATTGCAATCGCAGCCCGCAAGGGAAAAAGCTCGCTGTACTACTATTTTGCAAGCAAGGAAGAAGTATTTCAGGCCGTTGTTGAACAGGAAGCGGGCATTTTATTCGCCAAAATTGAACATGCCGTAAAAGAACAAACCAATGCCCGTGAAAAATTAATTGCCTACGTTTTGGTTCGAATGAAAGGATTTCACGATTTCGTGAATTATTACGACGCCTTGAAAAATGATTTCCTGAGCAAGATTGAATTCATTGAAAAAATCCGAGAAAAACACGACCAAAAAGAACAAGCCTCCATTGCCCGAATCCTGGAAGAAGGCATTCAAAGCGGAGAATTCCGAAAGCTCAATATTGAGCTGACCGCCCGAACGGTTGTCATTGCACTCCGCGGGCTGGAAGAGCCGTATTTTCTTACTGGCGAGGACGTTGACCTGGAAAAACACCTTAAAGACCTGCTGCACATTTTATTTCATGGCATCGCAACCTAAAAAATTTTTTCTGCTGTTCGACCATTTGACGTATTTCGTCGAATCAAATATCAATCAAAAACAGAGAACAATGAAACATGTAAAAAGAATCAGCTTGTTGTTGTTCATGATCATGACTTCAGGACAAGCATTTAGTCAACTGGAACTGGGCGTCCAACTGGGAATGGGCGCCTCAACCCAAGCCGATTTGGGGAACATTTGCAAAAACGACGAGGTTCGCTGCGGTGTGAACTTCGGGCTACTGGCACGCTACCAAAAAAATGACTGGCTCGCGGTAAAATCAGGTTTGCTGTACACTCAAAAAGGTAGCCAACCAGATAGGCAAGACGAAACCTACCGCATGAACTACCTTCAACTTCCGGTGAAGGCCGAGTTTTCATCCCTGCTAAAGCAAGGAAATGCCTCGCGCATTTTTCTAGCTACAGGCCCTTATTTGGCTACCATACTCAAGGCCGAACTTGAAAAAGAGGGCCAAAGCGCCGATATAAAAAACGAAGTCAACGCAACCGATGTGGGCTGGGCGTTCGAACTGGGATTTCAACTCCCGGCAGCAGGGCAAAAAATGCTATTGAGCCTAAACTACGACATGGGAATTTCAGAGGTTTTTAAACAAACGAGCGACATCCAAAACAAGACGCTTTCCCTCAACCTTGCACTTTTTTTCTAAACAGCATCAACAAATCCCCCATGTCTCTGAAGGCAGCAATCGCACGGAAGCTTTTGCTGCCTTTTTTACAAAAAAGCATCAGCTCGCCAACATAAGCTCAGGAAAGATCTGCTGATTTTCAAGCGAAATTTCATACCTTGCAGATCGGAATTTTCAAGCTATGGAAAAACTGTACTGGACAAAAGGAGTCTTTAAAAACCAACTGCAAATTACCAGAAACAATGAGCAGATTGGGGAAATTGAATGGAAAAACATGTTTAGTTCAGATGCCTTGGCGACGCTTAAAGGACGCCGCTTTATCCTCAACCGTGACTTTTTCCTGTCACGCCTCGAAATATTTGACACCAACAACCAGGCCCCGTTGGCGTCGATCATGATCAATCTATTCAACCCAAAAAGCGATGTGGTCATTAATGGAAAGCGGTTTGAACTGGAAATTAAAAACTTCTGGCAGTCACGCTGGGCGTGGAAATTCAACGGTCAGGAAATCGTTATTTTCCAAAGTTTCGAACTCCTTTCGAAGGATAAAGGCCAGATTGAAATCTATTCGGCAGACACCGAAGAGCTTGAAATTTTGATCCTGCTGGGCTTGTTTGTTCGCAACCAGCTCATCTTGTTCATGCTGCTACTTCTGGTAGTTATTTTTGCCATTTTGATTTAAAAATATTCCGCCCCGGTAACAACTAATCTATTTTGATAAAGTTGAGATAAAAAATTAACTTTGCCATTCGCAGAAAATAACTGTGAACAAGAGATTTTCAAGAATTCGGCAACTTCATAAGAGACTGACAAAATGAGCAAACACAAAATAAAAATTGGTATATCACATGGTGATATCAATGGAATTGGATACGAGGTAATTATGAAAACCCTGATGGATGCACGCATTCTGGAGATGTGCACACCCATCGTTTATGGTTCTCCCAAGGTGGCAGCCTACCACCGCAAAGCGCTCAACATAAACAACTTCAACTTCAACAATATCCAAAGTGCCAGCGAAGCTGACCCACGGCGAGCCAACATCATCAACTGTATTGACGATAATATCCGGGTGGAGTTGGGCAAATCGTCTGAGCTGGCCGGCGAAGCTTCGTACATGGCGCTGGAAAGATCAGTGAATGACCTGAAAGCCGGTGAAATTGACGCTTTAATCACCGCCCCAATCAATAAAGACAACATCCAGTCGGATAAATTTAATTTTCCGGGACACACCGAATTCCTGGCGCAACAGTTTGAAACAAACAACTATCTCATGCTGATGGTCAGCGAGTTGATGAAAATTGGCGTCGTAACCACACATGTTCCACTATCGAAAGTCCCCGAGCTCATTACCAAGGAAGCGATTTTAAACAAGCTTCGCATCATGGATCGTTCGCTCGAACAGGACTTCAGCGTCAAAAGCCCACGCATTGCCGTGCTTGGACTAAATCCGCATGCGGGCGACGGCGGGCTGTTGGGAACCGAAGAAAAAGACATCATCATACCAGCCATTGAACGGGCCAAAAAAGAAGGCATCCTGGCACTGGGGCCGTACCCCAGCGATGGCTTTTTTGGATCGGGCGACTATACCAAATTTGACGCCATTCTGGCCATGTATCACGACCAGGGATTGACGCCATTTAAGCTGGCTTCGTTCGACAAAGGAGTGAACTACACGGCTGGCCTGCCGTTTATCCGGACATCGCCGGCGCACGGTACAGCCTTCGACATTGCCGGCGAAGACAAGGCATCGCCCGACTCGTTCCGCGAAGCTTTGTACCTGGCCATCGACGTGCATAAAAGCCGGGAGATTTATCGCGAGATCAGTAAAAACCCATTGAAAAAATTTGAAATCAACCCCAATCAGGTTGATGAGACGATCGATTTTCAATCGTCGGATGAGCCTGAGATTTAACAAACAGCAGCATGTATGAATACATCCAGGGTAAACTAAGTGGACTAAGCCCGGCCAATGCAGTCATTGAAGCCGGATCAATCGGCTATTTCATCCATATTTCCCTCAACACTTATTCGCTCATTAACGGAAAAGAGCAAGCGCGATTGTTCTTACACCAGGTGGTTCGCGAAGATGCGCACCTGCTTTATGGCTTTGCCGAAGCCGCCGAGCGCGAACTGTTCCGATTGCTGATTTCCGTCAATGGCATTGGTTCAAACACAGCGCTGATGATGCTTTCATCGCTGACAGCCGAAGAAATCCGCAGGGCAATTCTCGAAGAAAATGTCAATCTGCTGAAAAGCATTAAGGGCATTGGTGCAAAAACCGCTCAACGTGTCATTATCGACCTGAAAGATAAGATCGGAAAGACCGCAGCCAGCGACCAAATTTTAAACTCTCCGGCAGACAATACTATCCGCGATGAAGCGTTATCAGCATTAGTAATGCTGGGATTTGCCAAAAAGAACATTGAGAAAGAACTGGACAAACTTCTGAAAGCTAATCCTGACCTAACGGTGGAAGAAACCATAAAGAAGGCTCTGAAAGGGCTTTAACGTTGAAACAGACTGGCATTGAAAAAGAGCGTGACAAATATCCTTGTAACAGTTGTTTTTCCGGGCATCTTATGCATGGGTTGGATTTTTGCACCTTTCCAAAATACCGCACAGCCCCAAACCAGTTTTACCAGCATCAACGACTCCATTGAAATTGATACCACTGGCGTTCTCCCTTATCCCTTCGAGGATGAAGCCAATTTTGAAAACACCAGCCCACAGGACAGCTCACAGCTTTTTTTGGGCCGCCCTTCCAACATTCAAACCGAAATTGAATACGACCCCGAAACCGGTCAATACATCATTTACGAGAAGATTGGAAACCTGAATTACCGGCTGCCCAAAACCATGTCGCTGCAAGAGTATGTCGACTACGACTTCAAAAACTCGATCCAAAATTACTGGCGTGTGCGGGGCAACCAGCTTGATCTGGAAAGTCAGGGGTCGGTCATTCCGCAGCTGACAGTCGGGGGAGAAGCCTTTAACCGGATTTTTGGAGGCAACACCATCGACATCCGTCCGCAAGGCTATGTCGAAGTCAGTTTTGGCTACCAAATGAACGCCACCGAAAACCCGGCCATTCCCGAACGGCTGCGCAAAACGCCCACCTTCGATTTCGATCAGAAAATCCAGATGAACGTCGTGGGCAACATCGGTGAAAAAATGAAGATGCGGGTCAACTACAACACCGAAGCCACCTTCGACTACGAAAACAAAATGAACATCGACTACACCGGCGATGAAGATGAAATTCTGAAGAAGATTGAAGCCGGAAATGTGTCCCTCCCACTCAACGGATCGTTGATAAGCGGGGGAACCAACTTGTTTGGGGTGAAAACCGAAATGCAGTTCGGGCGGTTAAACCTAACGACTGTCTTTTCGCAGAACAAAGGGGAAACCCAGGTGATTGAAACCGAAGGAGGCGCCCAAAAATCAACCTTCGAAATTGAAGCGCTGAATTACGATGCCAACCGCCACTTCTTTTTGGCGCAATATTTCCGCGACAATTACAACCAGGCCTTGGCCAACCTGCCCGTCATCCGGTCGGCCATCAACATCAACAAAATTGAAGTGTGGGTGACCAACAAATCCAACAACACCGATGAATCGCGAAACATTTTGGCCTTCATGGACTTGGGCGAACATCAAGACAACATTTACAACCAGGTGCCTGCCTTTCAGGAAACCGCCACGCGGCCCTACCCGGAAAATATTTACCCGTTTAACGAAGCCAACGATTTATACCCTGAAATTACGACCAACTATAACGACATTCGCCAGGCCAAGCTCATCAATAAAACCATGCAAAGCCTCACGGTATACGAGTTTAAAGGAGGCCAAGACTTCGAAAAAGTGGAGCAGGCACGTAAACTCAGTCCTTCGGAATACACCGTGCATGAAACACTGGGCTACATCTCGCTCAACTCATCGCTCAACACCGACGAAGTGCTGATGGTCGCCTACAACTACACGGCCAACGGGCAAACTTTTCAGGTGGGTGAATTTTCGACCGACGGCATTGAAGCGCCACAAACGCTGGTGATGAAACTGCTGAAAGGTACCAACCTTTCGCCCCGCTTCCCAACTTGGGATTTGATGATGAAAAACATTTACAGCCTGAATGCCTATCAGCTTTCGAAAGAGAATTTCATTCTGGATGTGTTGTATCAAAACGACTCGGGAACCGACATCAATTATTTGCCGGAAACCAACCTGGAAGGCCACATTTTGTTGAATGTGCTGAACGTTGACAATCTCAATTCGCAGCTCGACCCGGGAAGCGACGGGGTGTTTGACTATATTGAAGGCGTGACGGTGCTGTCGTCCAGCGGACGGATTATCTTCCCAGTGCTGGAACCTTTTGGCAGCCATCTGGCCGACTCGATTTCGGACCCGGCGTTGGCCGAAAAATACGCGTACCAGTCGCTTTACGACTCCACAAAAACCTACGCCGAACAAGATACCAAACACAACAAATTCATTCTGAAGGGAAGTTACGAAGGCTCTTCCAGCTCGGAGATTTCGTTGGGAACGATGAACGTCGCCCAAGGGTCGGTGAAAGTAACAGCCGGGGGACGCGAACTTCAGGAGTACATCGACTACACCGTTGATTACACCCTGGGACGCGTGAAAATCATCAATGCCGGCTTACTCGAATCGGGCACGCCCATCCGTATCAGCACCGAAAGCGAAGACCTGTTCAGCGTGCAACGAAAAACGCTGATCGGAACCCATGCCAACTACGCTTTTTCTGACAATTTCAACCTGGGAGCAACGGTTTTGCACATGAACGAGCGCCCGCTGACCCAAAAGGTGACCTATGGAGAAGACCCGATCTCGAATACCATTTGGGGGCTGGATGCCAACTACACCACCGAATCCAACTTGCTGACCACGCTGGTTGACAAGTTGCCCTTCATCGAAACCAAGGAACGTTCCTCCATTTCGATGGAAGCGGAGTTTGCCCAATTGATTCCAGGTCACTCCAAGGTCATCGACAAGGAAGGAACGGTTTATATTGACGATTTTGAAGCCACAAAAACCTCCATCAACCTGAAGGCCCGGCAAGCCTGGGTGCTGGCCAGCACTCCGCAAAAGCAGGATCAATTTCCCGAAGGCAACCTGAATGACGACCTGGCCTATGGCTTCAATCGTGCCAAACTGGCCTGGTACATCATCGACCCGCTTTTCCTGCGAAACACCTCGCAAACCCCATCGCACATCCGGGGAGACCGCGCCCAGCAGAAAAACCATTTTGTGCGCGAGGTCTTTCAGAAAGAAATTTTTCCTGATAAGGAAACGGCCACCGGAACGCCAACCAACATTCCGGTGCTCGACCTGGCCTACTACCCCGAAGAAAAAGGCCCTTATAACTACGACACTTATCCTTCGCCCTATTCGGCAGGGATTGATGCCGACGGGAAGCTGAACAACCCCGAAACGCGCTGGGGTGGAATCATGCGTAAAATTGAGACCACCGACTTTGAAGCGGCCAACATTGAATACATTGAATTCTGGATGATGGATCCCTTCGTGTATGATAAGCAGAGCGGCGTTCCGGTTGAGGGCGGTGACCTGTATTTTAACCTCGGGGATGTGTCGGAAGACATTCTGAAAGACTCGAGAAAGGCTTTCGAAAACGGCCTGCCTGAATCGGAACAACTGATTGATGTGGATACGACCGTTTGGGGACGGGTTTCTACCAAACAATCCATCGTGGATGCCTTCGCCAATGACCCCGTGTCGCGCCAGTTTCAGGATGTGGGTTTTGACGGTTTAGGCGATGAAGATGAGCGGGAATTTCACCAAACTTACTTGCAAGCCCTGCAAAACATCCTCAACCAAACCGCGCTGACAGAAGCGTTGAACGACCCTTCGAGCGATAACTATCACTACTACCGCGGGTCGGACTATGACGCGGAACAAGCCAGCATCCTGACCCGCTACAAAAACTACAACGGCCCGGACGGTAATTCCCCCACCTCCGACATGTCGCCGGAATCGTACCCCACCACAGCATCCACGCTGCCCGATATTGAGGACATCAACAACGACAACACGCTGAACGAATACGAACGTTACTACCAATACCGCGTCAGCATTCGTCCCGAAGACATGGTGCTGGGACAGAACTTCATTACCGATGTGCGGGTGGGACAAAGCGAAGCGCCCGATGGCGGCGTGCAGGAGGTGAACTGGTACCAGTTTAAAGTGCCGGTAAGTGATTTCGAAAACAAGATTGATATTGAAGGCTTCCGTTCCATTCGTTTTATGCGGATGTTTCTGAAGGGCTTTAGCGACACCACCATCCTGCGTTTTGCAACCCTCGATTTGGTACGCTCCGACTGGAGAAAGTTTACCAACGAGATTGACGACGTGAATGTCCCGCCAAGCGCGGAAACAGCCTTCGAAATTTCGGCCGTCAACATTGAGGAGAACAGCCGGAAAGAGCCGGTGAACTATATTCTTCCGCCAGGAATTGACCGGGTGATTGACCCGGCAAACCCACAACTGCTTCAGCTTAACGAGCAGTCGCTGGTGCTGAAAGTCATCGACCTGCAACAGGAAGATGTCCGGGCAGCCTACAAAACGCTGGGCATGGATTTCAGGCGTTACCGGCGGCTGAAGCTGGAAATTCACGCTGAAGAAATTGACGGTTACCCGCTGAATAACGACGAACTGCATTTCTTTGTCAGGCTGGGAACCGACGAAAACAACTTCTACGAATATGAAGTTCCGCTGCAACTCACGGATCCGGGCTTTTACAACGGCGACATTGAAAGCCAGCGCTACCTGGTGTGGCCCGACGAAAACCGCATCAACATTCCGCTCGACCTGTTTACCGATGCCAAAATGGCCCGCAATGCGCTGATGCGCCAGGCCGGGGCAAGCATCAACATTACCGACATCTACGAAACGCCACACCAGGGATGGAACAACAACAAAAACATGGTGAAGGTGAAAGGAACGCCCAACCTGGCCGAAGTGGACATCGTATTGATGGGGGTTCGCCACAAACGAACCGGAAACTTCAACCCTGGTCCCAAATCGGTAGAAGTATGGGCCAACGAGCTTCGCCTGACCGACTTTGACGAAGATGGCGGCTGGGCTGCCAACGCCCGCGTTTCTGCCCGACTGGCCGACCTCGGCTCCGTGGTTGTGGCTGGCCGTACACGCTCATCGGGCTTCGGAAGCATCGACCAAACCATGAACGAACGGGCCATGGATGATCTGGTAGAATACGACATCTCCTCCAACTTCGAACTGGGCAAGTTCTTCCCCGAACGGGCCAAGGTACGGATTCCGCTATATGTTGGCGTTTCAAAAAGTATCAGCAATCCCAAATACAATCCGCTGGACGCAGATATTGAAATGGACGATGCGCTGGACCAACTGGAAAGCCAGTCGGAGCGCGATTCGTTAAAGCACATTGCCCAAGACTATGTTAGCCGGAAAAGTATCAACCTGACCAATGTGAAGGTGGACCAGATGAACAAGTCGGGCAAACCTCGCTTGTACGACCCCACCAACTTCTCGGTAACCTATGCCTACAACGAACTGCGGAAGCGCAATGTAAATACCGAATACAGCCTGGAGAAAAACTACCGCGGCATGTTCAGCTACAACTACAACAACCGCCCGCAACTGGTGGAGCCGTTTAAAAAGTTTGGGTTCCTGAATGGTAAAGCCCTCCAGCTGATCAAGGATTTCAACTTCTACCCGATGCCCACGCAGCTGTCGTACCGAACCGATTTGTACCGGCACTACCGCGAAGTGCAGGCACGCAACCTGACCAACCCCAACATGATCATTCCACGTACCTTCGACAAGGAATTTCTTTGGAACAAATATTTCGACCTGAATTTTAACCTGACACGTTCGCTGAAGCTGGACTTCTCCACGCAGGGAACTTCGCGGATTGATGAGCCTGCAGGACGCATTAACCGGCGGGATGACGACTACGAACTCAAGCGCGACTCGATCATCACCAACCTGCTCAACCTGGGACGGCCGATTTTGTATCATCACACCTTCAATGCCTCGTATGTGGCCCCAATCAATAAAATTCCCATGCTGAACTGGCTGAGCGCTACCGGCCGTTACCAGGCTCAGTACGACTGGTACGCGGGACCAATAACCGACGAGTCGATCAAGCTGGGAAATACCGCCGAAAATGCGCGGGTGGCACAAATCAATGGACAGGCCAACATGCTAAACCTGTACAACAAAGTTCCTTTTCTGAAAGAAGTAAACCAGAAATTTGGGGCCAGTACCCGCACCGCGCGGAGCTCGCGGAGCCGCACGCAGGCCGCCACCCGTCCCACAGCCCAGGAAAGTAGTGCCCGAACCAAGACGGTAACCTTCGATAGCCCGCCAACCAACTTAAAGGCAAACACCACCAAGTCCATTAACCACAAGCTAAGGACCGAACAGGTGAAAGTGAGTATTGTGAACCAGGCCGGCACTGCCGTTGAAGGTGAAGTGGTGGTGGTGAACGAAAACCGGGTGACGGTAACCGTTGCAGAGAATGTGCCCCAGGCACAAATTAAGATCACCGGCACACGCCAGGTGGGCGACGGCATCTTCCTAAAAATAGCGCAATACACGGCCCGCACCTTGATGAGCGTTAAAAACGTATCGGTGTCCTACTCGAGCTCCGACGGAACCATCATGCCGGGCTTCCTGCCCGAGCCGGCCCTGTTTGGATCGGGCTATTACCGACCCGATCAGGCTGTTTTTGGCGATATTGCCGGAAGCACCGCGCCGGGCTTTCCGTTTCTGTTTGGCTGGCAGGATGACAATTTTGCACGCAAAGCCATCAGCAAAGGCTGGTACACCAACGACACCACGCTCAACGCGGCTTACCGGATGAACCACAACGAAACTTTCAGCATCCGCGCCAATGTGGAGCCGATTCCGTTTCTGCGCATCGATTTGACCGCCAACCGCTCCTTCTCCGAAAACATGCAGGAGTACTACAACTGGAACCAGGAAACCGGACGATTTAATGCGGCCAACAGAACCCTGTCCGGCAACTTCACCATGTCCATCAACACCTGGAGCACGGCGTTCACCAAGATGGGCGAGGCCGAAATTCAGGAGTCAGCGGCTTTTCAAACCATGATGGACAACAGGCGAACGATTGCCTGGCGACTGGCAAACCAACGCGTGGCCAACCCCGCGGTGGGTTACAGCCCCGAGGCGCCGCACCAGCAAGCCGAAGGTTATCCGGCTGGTTACGGACCTACCTCACAACAAGTGCTGGTTTCGTCCTTTATTGCGGCTTACACCGGACAAGATCCCAACAAGGTTTCGCTCGAACCCTTCCCCTCCATCAAATACATGCGCCCCAACTGGCGAGTCACTTACGATGGGATCGTTTCAAAAATTGACCTGCTGAATAAGGTCATGAAAACGCTGAACCTGAACCATGCCTACCGTTCGAGCTACAACGTGGGTTCCTACATTACCAACCTGAGCTACAACGACCGGGAGTTTAACGATGGATTCAGCTATGTAATGAATGAGCTGAGCGGCAACTTCATCAGCCAGTACGACATCAACGCGGTAAGCATCAACGAGCAGTTCAGTCCACTCATTAACATGGATGTGACCTGGTTGAATGACATGACCACCCGCGCCGAAATCAGCCGCAGCCGCAACCTGACCCTAAACTTTGCCAACAACCAGCTCACCGAAGTGCTGACCAACGAATATACCTTCGGGCTGGGCTACCGCTTTGAGCGGATGGATCTAATTGTGAAAACCAAACGTTCGCAACAAGCGTACTCGAACGACCTGAACATTCGGGCCGACGTGTCGTTCCGCAAAAACAAAACACTGATTCGCAAGCTGGTGGAACAAACCGACCAGCTGACTGCCGGACAAAACGCCGTCACCATCAAAACCACCGCCGACTACATGCTCAGCGACCGGTTCCAACTGCGGGTTTATTTCGATAAGGTGATCAACAAACCCTTCACGTCACTGTCCTTCCCCACCTCAAACACCAACTTCGGACTCAGCTTCCGCTTTACGCTGGCACAGTAAGCTAGTCATTGGAAATAAACCCAACCACCTCCCTCCCGGTAAACCGGGAGTACTCCTCCTTGAAAAAGGAGGAGAATTTTGGCCTGTGACATTTCGCTTGCTATTAAGCTCAATGAAGAATTTGCAGCAGTGCATTTCGCTTGCTATTTACTGAAAACCTCCGCAAGTTGAGCCCTTTTCTCCTCCTTTTCAAGGAGGAGTACCCAAGCGAAGCGCAGGGGGTGGTGGTTTGTCCTTTCCAAGAGCTTGTCCCAAACTCGCTTCGGGAAGGAGTACCCGAGCGACGCGAAGGGGGAGGTGGTTAGTACCTTGGAGTTCTTGATCTTTTATCCACAAAGAGCACCTTCGACGGCAATCTCCCGCTCCCATCGTCTTCCCTTCTCAAATTTCACCACGAAGAACAGATGATAAGGATTAGAAGTCATGGCCTGCGGTTGGCTTTCGATCGAGTAAAATCCCGCCTGGGAGGATTTGCAACTTTCAATTTGAGCCTCAGACAAGCTCCCGACACTTCGATTCTGCCCGGCTGAGGCTCAGCTAGCTTGTTTTTCGTTTTTTTCTGCCCAGCTGAGGCTCAGCCAGGCTGTCGAACGTCTTTTTCTGCTCAGCCGAGGCTCAGCTAGGCTGCCGAGCATCTATTTCTGATCAGCTGAGCCTCAGCCGGGCTGCCGAACACCAATTTCTGGTCGGCTGAGCCTCAGCTGAACATCAAATTATTGCAGCGCACAAAAAAATCAATTTATCAGTAGTTTAATTTTTATTTTTCAAAATAAGGTGATAACTTGTGTCAATCTTTAAACATAAAACTATCAACCCTATGAAACATTCGCTCCAATCACTGCGCGTATCTGCGCTCTCGAACCTCGAAGCAGGCCAGTTAATTAACCGAAATCTGGCCGACTTGGGCACCATCGACCCGGCTTTGCTTACCGATGAACCATTTAACAACTATGTGCTTGAATTAACAACCTACAGCGACAAATATGAAAAGGCGTTGGCCCAGATTCAGAAAAATGAAGAAACACTGGCCATCTCACTTGCTGACAAGGACCGTGATAAATCGTACAGCTCCTGTACCCGATGCTTGTCCCTGTACGCCATTTCAGACGATGCAGAGGAAGTGGAATCCAGCCGGATTCTGAAAATTATCTTTCAGAACTTTAAAAATCTTCCCAGTCTCAACTACGAAGCGGAAACCTTGGCGATTGATAAACTCATTGCTGATTTGGAAAAGCCGGAAGCTGCGCAACATGTTACCAGGCTGAATATGGAGCCCTATGTGAACCGTCTGAGAGACAAAAACGAAAACTTTAAGGCCCTGTTTGGCTCGCGCATACAAACCGAAGCCCTGACCGAAAGTTACGATATGAAAGCTATTCGGAAGGAAACTTTTGCTACCTATCGCGATTTTTGCAACTACGTACTGGCCATGGCCAAAGCGCTGGATACCCCACTATTTAACCAAGCCCTCGACCTGGTCAATGCGGGACGGAAGTATTATTCTGATCGGATGACGAGCTGAAAGACCAAGCTAAAAATTTGCTGTGAATACAACAGCCCGCTTCATTAAACACATTTTTTTTCTCGCCCATAGTCCTAAACCCGTTGACCTTGCAGAAGGTTGGCGGGTTTAATCGTCTTTTTAAGGCGAAGAATTCCCACCATCTCAACCCGAAGGGTTTAATATTCATCACCCCCAAAGCATTTGGGGGCTGAAACGGCACAGCCCCCTGCCCAACCCCGAAGCAGGTTGAGTATCTGAGAAGCACCTACCGTAAGAAAAATTCAACCCACTCCGGGGTTGCTTGACCCTGCTTGCCTGCTAATCCCCGAGCTTCGCTCGCGGTGATGAACATTTCACTCCTTCGGAGTTAAACCCAACAATAAAGCGAGAATCTCTGGAGGCCTGTTCAAATCTCCCTCAGAAGCGAATTTTTAGTACTTTTGCCCGCACAAAATCAAGAACCGGAATGGAAAGAAGAGATATTGAAATTATGGCGCCGGTGGGTTCCTGGGAATCCCTGACCGCGGCGATCCAAGGCGGAGCAGACTCGGTTTATTTTGGGGTGGAAAAGCTCAACATGCGTTCGCGCTCCTCCAACAACTTCACGCTCGACGACCTGAGGAAGATCGTGGAAACGGCACAAAAGCATGGACTGAAAACCTACCTGACGGTCAACATTATTGTGTTCGACAACGAGCTGGACAAGTTGCACGAGGTGATTGACGCGGCCAAGGCGGCAGGCATTACTGCCATTATTGCCAGCGACATTGCCGCCATTGCCTATGCCCGCAGCATTGGCGTAGAGGTGCATATTTCAACTCAGGTGAATATTACCAATATTGAAGCGGTGAAATTTTACGCCCAGTTTGCCGATGTGGTGGTGCTGGCCCGCGAGATGAACCTGGGACGCGTTGGGGAAATCAGCAAGCAAATCAAGGAGCAAAATATCACGGGTCCGGCCGGAAAACTCGTTCAGCTGGAAATGTTTGTGCATGGCGCTTTATGCATGGCTGTTTCGGGCAAGTGCTACCTCAGCCTGCACGAAATGAGTTCGTCGGCCAACCGCGGCAGCTGCATGCAAACCTGCCGCCGCGCCTACACCGTCACCGACAAGGAAACCGGCGCCGAGCTGGAGGTGGACAACGAGTACATCATGTCGCCCAAAGATTTAAAAACCATTCATTTTCTGAATAAAGTACTCGATGCCGGCGTTTCGGTTCTGAAGATTGAAGGACGGGCGCGTTCAGCTGAGTATGTGAAGACGGTGGTGGAATGTTACCGCGAGGCGGTGGATGCTTATTTTGACCAGTCGTTTACCGAAGAAAAAATCGCCGGATGGGACGAACGTCTGCAAACAGTTTTCAACCGTGGCTTTTGGGATGGCTACTACCTGGGACAGCGGCTTGGCGAGTGGAGCAGCAACTACGGCTCGGTGGCTACCAAACGGAAACTCTACCTGGGCAAGGGCATGAACTACTTTGCGAAACTGGGCGTGGCCGAATTCAAAATGGAAACCGGCAAGCTGGAAGTGGGCGACCACATTCTGATTACCGGCCCAACCACCGGCGTGGTAGAAGCGACCGTAGAAGAAATCCGCGTGGATTTGCAGCCGGTGGAAGCAACCAAACGCGGCGAACGCTTCTCCATCAAGCTGGATCAGACCATCCGCCGGTCGGATAAATTGTACAAAATTGTCGATGCCAGCGAGGTTCACCAGCGCAAATAAGCCGGATGCCAGCACGAAATTAAGAATGCATCGTTGATAAATCGTTCGAAATTCAAGGCCTAATTATATGGTAGCCGCTTGACTTTCTTCATTCTTCGGGTTACAACAAAATTCCTATCTATACATTAAACAACGAAATCCGCGAAACCCACAAAAACATATAGACAATGGAACTATTCTATGCTGAAGAAGCCAATAAGATTCAAGGCGCTGCATTTGAAGTTTACAAAGAGATTGGATGTGGATTTTTAGAAGCAGTGTACCAAGAGTGTCTTGAAAATGAATTTTTATTGCAGGGAATATCCTTTGTTTCCCAATTTGGGTTAACGCTGAAATATAAAGGAAAAGCACTTAAGCAAACTTACAAGCCAGATTTTATCTGCTATAGAAAGATAATTGTGGAAATAAAGGCTGTGAAAGAATTTACAAACGAACACCAGGCGCAAGTTTTAAACTATCTGAAAGCAACTGGCATGGAATTAGGCCTATTGATAAACTTTAGTTCATATCCTAAGGCGGAAACTAAGCGGCTGATATGGAGCCATTAGCTTTGATACCAAAAAGCACGAAAAGAAAAATTGCCATGCAATTTTCAATCCGTCAAAAGCCGGACAGGTTCCTTCGAAAGCTCCCGATTGCACCGAGACAGGCAGTACAAGTTACGTCGAAGACGTATCCCTATTTTGTGTCTTTTGCGTTTTTCGTTGTTATTAAATCCGGGGTGATTTGTGAAATTATTGCTGAAAGTGAATTTTGCTGTACTACCCTTTCTTATTACTTTTGATAAAAAATCAGATTTATGCGTAAGCTACTACTTCCAATCATCCTCGTTTTCATCGTGATTTTGGGGGCGGTCTATTTTTTTACCGCAGGACAATCGCGGACTTATGAAGAAAATTCCGCCTTTCAAGCCATCCCGGTTCGAACCCCGTTAATTGTCGAAGTTCCTGATTTTGGCGCTTTCCTAAAAAAAATAAACCCCGAAAACCAAATGGTGTCGGAACTGGAACAGTTTGTTCCGCTGCAGGCCTTTTTCACCGATGTTCAGGCCATCAAAAACCAGTTTGAAGCGAGCAACGACTTGCGTAAAACGCTTTCAAACAAGTCGGTGTTGGTGGCCTTCAATGCCGAAGGAAAAAATAGTGTTGGCGCCCTGTTTGTGACCAACCTGAATGACCGGAAAGAGAAAACCATGTTGCTGGATTATTTCAACAGCCTGAACGAAGGGAAAAAAGGCGGCGTCAGCTCGCGCGAGTACGACAACGAACAAATTTACCACTTGAAAACCGCCAACGCCGACCTGCACTTTGCCTTTAAAGACGGAGCGTTTCTGTTTAGCCGGTATGCTTTGTTTGTAGAAGAAGCCATTCGGCAAATGACGGTTGAAAACCTGACGAATGATCAGCAGCTGCAAAGTTTGTACGCCACGGTTAGTTCCAGTTCCGATTTCAACCTGTACATCCAGCACGAGCGGTTTCCAGCTTTCCTGGCAGATTTGGCACCACGGGAATTCAGAAAACAGATCCAGCTTTTTGGAAGCTTTTCGGATTGGAGCGAGCTGGATGTCAACATGAAAGATACAGAACTCCTGCTCAACGGGTTTAGTTTTTCGAATGACGTCAGCAATTACCTGGCTGCTTTTCGCGGGCAAAAAGCCATGCGCTCCAACATACCCAGCGTACTGTCGGCCAAAACCAGCCTGTTTGTCAACCTGGCCCTCGACAATTTGGATACTTTTTACCGCAACTACGAAGAATACCTGAAAAAGCAGGGCCTTTTTTACCCACGCGAAACACAGCTCAAAAAGCTGGAACGCTACAGCAAAGTGCCTTTTAGCAAGCTGTTTTCTGAAATTGCCAAAAATGAATTTGCCATCGCTTTTGGCACCGTCACGCAGAACGATCCAACAACCAATCGCTTCTTTATTGCTGAAGTGAAGGGGCAGTCGCTCGCACGCGAAAAACTGCTGCCGATGCTCGCCAACTATGCCAAAGCCAACAACACCAGTTTGCAACAAATGGAAAGCCAGTATCAAATTCAGAATGCCCGTTCGTTCTCCATCTATGAATTTCCGTTTTCGAACCTGCCGGAGCTGCTTTTTGGGCAGGTGTTTTCGGGGGTGCAGAGCAACTACTTGTGTTTCTTCGACAACTACCTGATTTTTGCCGACAACAGCACCGCCCTGAAAAATTACATCCACGATTTGGTGCTGTCCGAAACGCTGGAAAAGGACATTCAGTTTCAGAAATTCAGCGAACAACTATCGAGCCGGTCCACCTTTTCGTTCTACCTCAACGTTTCACGCGGATTCTATTTAAATCAGTATTACCTGAATGAAAAAGCGGCAAAAATGGTCACCGACCACGAACAATCGGTGCGTAAGTTTCAGGCGGTCAGCTGGCAGTTTTCCGAGAACTCAGGCCAATTTCTGAACAACCTGTACCTGAAATACGACCCGGTCATCAAAGAAGAACCGCAAACCGTGTGGCAAAGTAAGCTGGAATCAACGGTGGCCATCAAACCGCAGTTGGTTGTCAACCACAATGACCCGGCCAACAAGGAAGTCATCATTCAGGACAACAAACACCAGCTTTACCTGATTAACAAAGAAGGCGTAAGCTTGTGGAAAATTCAACTTCCGGGTAAAATTATGAGTGAAATTTACCAGGTTGACTATTTCAAAAACGGCAAGTTGCAATACTTGTTCAACACGCAAAATCAGTTGCACCTTGTTGACCGCGAAGGGAACAATGTGGCCCGCTATCCCATTAATTTCCGGTCGCCGGCCACCAACGGCGTGGCGGTTTTCGACTACGACAACAACCGCAACTATCGCTTTTTTATCGCCTGCGAAAACAAGCAGGTTTATGCCTACGATCGCGAAGGCAAGCTCGTGAGTGGCTGGAATTTCAAGGGAACCGACGGACTTGTGAATACGCCTGTGAAGCATTTCAGGGTGGCTGGCAAAGACTACCTGGTGTGTGCCGACCAATACAAAACCTACATTTTGGATCGCCGGGGCGACACCCGCGTAAAAACGAGCGGCAATTTTGAGCATTCGCAAAACGACCTTTATCTTGTTCAAGCCGGGCAGGCAGCCATCGCCACCACCGATATCAATGGACTCATTCATTTGCAATATTTCAATGGCCAGCAAGAAACGGTGCATGCGGGCAGCTTTGGTAAAAGCCATTTTTTTGGGGTCGAAGATCTGAACGGGGATGGCAAAACCGATTTTTTCATTGCTGATGGAAACAAACTTTTTGCTTTGACCGATAAAGGCAAAAAGATATTTACCCACGAGTTCAACCAACCCATCAGCAGTAAACCAAACAGCTACGTGTTTGCCAATAACGATCGGAAGATCGGTGTTGTTTGCCGCACCGAAAACCGGGTGTATCTGGTCAATTCAGATGGTTCGCTCTACGATGGCTTTCCGCTTCACGGAAATACGGATTTCACGATCGGCTATTTTAACCGCTCAAATCCGTACTTCAACCTCGTGGTTGGTAATGAAGACAATAGTTTTTACAACTATCAGGTGGAGTAGAAATTGGGAATTGGACAATTAGTCATTGGTCAACTGGTCATTGGCGGTCATTCCTCCTGAAGGTCATTTTGATGGTGGATATTTGGTATTTGGAACGTGGAATTTCTCCTGTTATTCCAGGCTTTCCAGAGTTCCTTTCAGCAGGGCATTTAAATCAAACTCACCTTTCTTGGAATAGCCCGTTCGTACCATAATCAGCTCCCGTGATGGAATGATGCAAATAAACTGTCCATCGTGCCCTTTACACAAAAATAGATCTTCGGGCGCGTCCGGATATTCTCCCGATCGGTTGAGCCAAAACGAGGCGCCGTATCGTCCGTCGGAGCCATTTGCGATTTCAGTCGTATAATCCACCCAACCTTCAGGGAGGATCTGCTCGCCCAGCCAGTTCCCGCCATTCAGATACAGCAGGGCAAAGCGCGCATAATCGCGCATGGTGGCATACATGTACGAAGACCCAACGAAGGTTCCGGAAGCATCGACCTCAAAAACGGCACTGCTCATGCCAATCCGGTTAAACAGCGCTTGTCGTGGATAAGCATAATAGGCCTGATCATCGGGAAAAGTCTTACGGAGCTCGCGGCAAACCAGGTTGGTCGATCCTGACGAATACTTCCACACAGAATCTGCCGGGTGTTCATAGGCTTTTTGCTGGGTATATAGGCCCATGTCGCCCACTTTATGAAGCATCACCGTGACATCAGAAAGGTTGCCGTAATTCTCGTTCCAGTCCAAGCCGCTGTTCATCTGCATCAGGTTATTGAGCGTAATGTTTTGCCGTTCATCCTGCTGCCATTCCGCGATTGCCAGTGGTTGATCAACATTCATTTTTCCATCTTTTACCCGCAAGCCTACCAAAGCATTGGTCACACTTTTAGCCATCGACCAACTTAAAAATTTCGTTTCTGCTGAGAAATCATCGCGGTACACCTCGGCTACCGGCTGCCCTTTGTACACAACCATCAAGGCAAAGGTGCCCTTGTGTGGAATGGTGTCGCTCATGGCTTGCGCCATTGTTTGGTTCAGTTTTTCACGGTCGATACCAGGAGCCACGGTGTCTTCAATCCAATTGCCCATGGGCCAGGCGATGGTGTCGGCTCCGGCGGGAAGCACGTCCACTTGACGGTATGGGCGGTTACGGATCTGTTCTTCAGCAAAATCCTTCACCAAGGTACAGCCAAAACCTTCGATATAGATGGCCTTGGATTTGCCCCACAAAAAGCGGCTTTCAACTTCCCGTTTTTCAAAATCAACGGTATTGTTGGTGAGGGCGATAAAGGAAAAATTGAGGTCTTCCTTTTCCATCGCTTCCTGACTGCGACCAGCAACAAAGACCGCCGATGCGAGATTTTTTGCTGCATAACCCGTTATGACGGGCATCAACAAATGCAGGTAAACGCCGGCTGTTAAAACCAATGCAACGAATACGGCAAGGACAATTCTATTTCTTTTCATAAAAGACCGGTTGTACAATGAACATGAATAAACAGTTCTTCAATTTACGAAAATACGGTAGAAGTTAAAATCCAATCGCAAAGCTACATGAAGAAAAAAGGCTATCAATAAAACTGACAGCCTTTTAGATATCTATATTTTTCTCTGCTTCTTACAAGATCAACATGGCATCGCCATACGTTCCAAAGCGATATCCTTCTTTGATGGCTTTTTGGTAAGCCTCCATAACAAAGTCGTATCCGCCGAAAGCAGCCACCATCATCAACAAGGTTGACATGGGCAGGTGAAAGTTCGTGATCATCCGGTTGGCTACGCTAAACTCGTATGGAGGAAAAATGAACTTGTTGGTCCAACCTTCAAATGGTTTCAGGTGTCCTTGTGTTGAAACCGAACTTTCGAGGGTTCGCATGACGGTGGTACCAACAGCGCAAATATTTTTCTTTTTCGTTTTGGCGTTGTTCACCAAGTCGCAAGCTTCATCGCGAATCCAGATTTGCTCCGAATCCATTTTATGCTTGGTCAAATCTTCCACATCCACGCTGCGGAAGTTGCCCAAACCCACGTGCAAAGTAACATAGCCAAAATCGACACCGATAATTTCGAGGCGTTTCAGCAGCTCGCGCGAGAAGTGCAAACCTGCCGTTGGGGCAGCCACGGCTCCTTCGTGCTTGGCAAAAATTGTTTGATACCGATCTTTATCTTCGGGTTGAACCGCCCGCTGAATAAACTTCGGAAGCGGTGTTTCGCCCAGGCTGTAAAGGGTTTTCTTGAATTCATCATATGGCCCGTCGAACAAGAAACGCAGGGTGCGTCCGCGCGAAGTGGTGTTGTCAATCACCTCGGCTACGAGCATATCATCCTCGCCAAAGTAGAGTTTGTTGCCAATCCGGATTTTCCGGGCCGGATCAACCAGCACATCCCACAAGCGCTGCTCGCGATTCAACTCGCGAAGCAAGAAGACTTCAATTTCGGCACCTGTTTTTTCTTTGTTCCCATATAAACGGGCCGGAAAAACCTTGGTATCATTAAACACCATGACATCCTGATCGTCAAAATACTCCGTGATGTCTTTGAATAACTTGTGTTCAATTTTCCGGCTATCACGGTGTAAAACCATCAGTTTCGACTCATCCCGGTTTTTAGAGGGATGCAGAGCAATCAGTTCCTCTGGCAGTTTATATTTGAACTTGGATAACTTCATAAATGAATAATTTTCGATAAGACAGAACCCCGTTTTACGGGGCAATATTCAGTTTGTTACAAATTTGTCAATATTATTTAAAAAGTCAGTGACCGAAAGTGCATCTTCTACTTTGAACTGACCAATTCGGGTGCGTCTGAGTCCGGTTAGGTAAGCGCCACTGTTCAACGCTTGTCCAAGGTCGCGTGCCAAAGCCCTGATGTAGGTTCCTTTGCTGCAAACCACGCGAATCTCGATTTGCTCAGGCGAAAAATCAAGCAATTCCAACTCACGGACCCGAATCAACCGCGATCTCATTTTCACCTCTTCTCCTTTACGGGCATGGGTGTAAGCACGTTTCCCGTCAATTTTTACCGCGCTGAAAACCGGCGGCACCTGTTCGATATCGCCAATAAACTGTTGTAAAACCGATTCAACCAACTGCTGTGTTATATGAGCCGTTTCGAACTGCTCATCTTCCGGTGTTTCCAAATCAAACGACGGCGTGGTGGCTCCCAGCTTGATGGTAGCCAGGTATTCTTTTTCCCCAGCCTGGTGCATTTCAATTTGCTTGGTTGCCTTCCCGGTGCAAAGAATCATCAAGCCCGTAGCTTTCGGATCCAAGGTGCCGGCGTGCCCCACTTTCAGCTTTTTAATCTTCATGGCGCGACAAAGATTATTGCGTACCTTTTGTACCAAATCGAAGGAAGTCCAGTCCAAGGCTTTGTCAAAAAGCAGCACTTCTCCTTTGATGAAGTCAAAATTTTTGGGTTCTTCCCCCATGGAAAACTTTTTTTAATTAATGTACGGTATGAACCAGGAAGTCAGTTTTTCAGCCGGCAAAGATAGCAATTAAGCCGATAACGAAACAATAGGCTGCAAAATAAATCAGCTTGCCTTGCTTCACCACTCTGATCATCCACTTGCAAGCCAAAAGTCCGGAAACAAAGGCAGCAACAAAGCCAACAGCCAGCGGCAAAATGCCGAGCGGTTCCCCCGGATTCGCCTCATGGGCGAACAAATCGATACAATTGGCCCCGAGAATAGGAATTAGCACCATCAGGAAAGAGAAGCGGGCCATATCTTCTTTTTTCTTGCCAAGCAAAAGCCCCACAGCTATGGTTGACCCGGCACGCGAGATGCCCGGCAACACAGCCAAGGCCTGTGCCACGCCAATAATTAATGAATCGAGCCAGCCGATTTTTTTGTCTTTGGATTTAGCAAAATAAGAAAAAGCCAACAGGGAAGCGGTAAAAATCAGCATGATGCCAACAAATACCAAGTTGCCGGTAAACAGGCTTTCAACTTCTTCGCGAAAGAAAAGCCCTAATGCGGCAATGGGCACAGCCGATAAAAACAAAAGGGAAATGTACTTGGTTTCGTCGTTCCATTGAAAGGCAAACAAGCCTTTGCAAAGCGACAAGATATCTTCGCGAAACACAACCAAGGTACTTAGAACGGTTGCGCCATGCACGACAATGGCAAACACCAGATTATTATGTCCTTTTATCCCCAATAGATGATGGCCTATCTCCAAATGGCCACTGGAACTTACGGGTAAAAATTCGGTCAATCCCTGAATAATTCCCAGCAAAAAGGCCTGAAAAACACTCATAAGCTAGTTTTCTTCTTTGGGGCGTTTCATGATCGCGTAAATCTCGAACAAAAACCCAAACAACACGATGATTGGTGCCAGGGTAATTCGTCTGAAACTAAAAATTTCCGGATTGAAAACCGAGGGATCTTCACTTTTTCCACCGACCATGAGAATGAATCCAAGAACGATGATGCCGAATCCAATCAGTAGTAATTTATAATTTTCTTTGCCTAAGGCGAAAGTTTGTTTCTTCAATTCTTCAGTACTTTTTGCCATGTTTCGATAATTTGGTGATACGAAAGTAGAAAATCTATCTCTATTTAATCGTCCGATCCGAATAAATTATTGTTCAGAAAAAGTGATATAACAATTAATTTTCATTCCCATAACCTTTGTCAGGTGTAAAAAAGCTCATCATATCTGATTCTAAGATACTTATTCACTGAAAAGTAGGTGGACAACCAGGAAATCAGGATTCCAAAAACCAGGACAATGCCGAAGACCAGCCCGATGGTTCCCACCTGCTGCGGATCCAGAACGCCCTCGAAATCCTGTCGGTACGAATAGATTAGGCCCAAAATGCTCAGATTGGCCAGCAGGGCCCCGAGAATTCCGTAGCCAATATTTTTTACAATGAAAGGCCGCCGGATGAACGATCGCGTAGCTCCGACCAACTTCATGGTGTGAATGATAAAACGCTGCGAGTAAATGGCTATTCGAATGGTGTTGTTGATCAGTGTTGAAAAAATAAACAGGAGCAAAACCGAGAAGACCATCAAAAACAAGCTGATCCGTTTTACATTTTCATTGATAATACGAACCAGGTCGCGCTGGTAATAAACTTCTTTGACCTGCGGATAAGCCAGAAAGTTATTTTCGAGAATAGCCAGACTGTCTTGTTGCATATATTCCGCATGCAGTTTGATGTCGAGCGAAGAAAACAGCGGATTAAAGCCCAGGAAACCAACAAAATCTTCGCCCAATTCTTTCGTCAATTGTTCCGCTGCTTCTTCCTTATTCACGTATTTGCTATCCTTTACGTAGTCGGTGGCGCTTAGTATTTTCTGAAGGCGCAGGATTTCGACTTCACGCACGTCGTCATTCAATACCAAGGTAAAGCCCACGTGTTCGCGGACATAATCCGACAGGCGGCCGGCATTCAAAATCAGTAAAGACATCATTCCGACCAAAAACAAAACCAAAGTGATGCTGATGGTTGATGTCAGGTACGACTTGATTAAACGACGTTTAAGCCTCGCCGGACGTTTCTTCCTCTTCATTTCTTACCTTCTTTTTAATTTCGAAAAAAACCACGGCAATTACTGCCAAAATGAGTACGAGTGAACTGGCCAGGGAAACCCGGTTTCCCAAAACATAGGACTGGGGCTCGAAGCGGAATTCGATTTCATGAGTGCCCTGCGGCACCGGCATGGCTCTCAAAACATAGTTTGCGCGTACGTGTTCCACCAGCTGTCCATCCAGGTAGGCATTCCATCCCTTGGGGTAGTATATCTCTGAAAAGACCGCCAAGGGGGTGCCGCTGCCGACCCTGGCTTGGTACTTCAAATAGTTGGGCCGGTATTCCTTCAGCTCAATCACCGGTTGGTCGCCCGAATCGAAACTGACTTTGGTGAGCGCATCCGAAAACTGCGCGTCAACAATGGCCTCAGTTGCAGGATTAAAACCATCCAAGGCGACAATTTCCTCATCGGCATTTTCAACAAACGACAGGTCTTTTACAAACCAGGCATTGCCCAAGGCCTGACTGTTATACAATGGCGCGGCGTTGGGATTATAAATCACATACCGGGTATTCAGCATGTTCAGCACATTCAGCCCGGTGAAAACGGCATCCACATCGGCCTGCGATTCTGCATTTTGCAAACGCGAGCCCAGCTGCTGCATTTCAGGAGAAATATGAAATTCGATCATCTCCTGATAGCGCTGCATTTTAGCGCCATGATAACCACCTATGGATTTGTGGAAATACGAAGTTGAAGCGTCGGCAAATGGATTGACCGCCATATTGAGCACCCGGTAATTCGGGTCCGTATCTTTTAAAATTTCCTGGTCAGCCTTGCTCGGACTAAAGGGAACTTCCACCTTTCGGGCAGGGGCAAAATCATCATCGTTCAGGTAGCGCTTGTTTACCGGCCACAAATCCACAAAAATCAGTAAAGCCCAAATTACAAGTGCATAGCTGGCTTTCAGTTTTTGTTTCACATACAACCAAATGACTCCGGCTGCAATGGTGACAAACAAAAAGGTCTTAAAAGCATCCGTTCGCAAAACCATTCTGCGGTCGGCACGCAAGGCTTCCATGAGCTGATCGGGCCAGCCAGCCTGCACCAGGCGGGCGTCGGAGGCTGTTCTAAAATCGCCGGCCAAACCGGGAAGCAGCGCAAAAACCAAGGCCAATCCGCCAACAATAAACCAAGTATATTTTAACTTCTGAAGTAATTCCGCTTTGTTATCCCGATTGAGGTACAACTCGCGAATGGCCAAAACGCCCATCAAGGCCATGGCAAACTGCTGAATGACAATAATGTTTTTCACATCGCGAAATTTGTTGTATCCTGGGAAATAGTCAATCATAAAGTGGCTCAAAAACCCGAGATTTTTGCCCAGCGACAAAAGAAACGAAACCACCACCACAGCAAGGAGCCACCATTTGTCTTTGCCCTTCAACACAAATAAGCCAAACACAAACAAAAAGCAAAGTACCGCACCATAATAAAAAGGCGCGGAGGAAATGGGCTGCGTCCCCCAGTACAAAGGCAGGTTTTGGCTGATTTGCCGTGCTTGCGCTTTCCCTTGATTCCGCTCAAAAAACTGGTAAACGTTCGATTCTTCGCCCAGCGATTCGGCCATGCCGCCACCTTTAAACCGCGGAATAAAAGCGGTCATCGCTTCACCCAGATCATAGCTGTAATCCAGAATATAGCTTTTATCGAGTCCCGACGTTTGATCATCATCCTGCGGCGTTAGGTCCGACTCGCCCCGCATCGAATATTTTCCGTATTCGTAAACCGTGTACAAATTTCCGAAGTTGGTGCCAATAGCAAGTACGGCGGCCAACACCAGCAATACCGACGTTTTGGTAAAAGCGGGCAAGGTCTTCTCCCTAAAAGCATAAATCAGGTAAGTGATGCCGATAATCAAGACCATAATGCCGGCATAATACGTCATTTGCGGATGACTGGCCGTTAACATCCACGAAAGCGAAAGCGCTGTGAGAAGGCTACCCACCAGTGGATTCCGTTTGTAAGCCAGCAACACGCCGCCCACCACCAAAGCCATGTATGTGAGGGTGTGGGCTTTGGTCACGTGCCCCGCATCAATAATGACGAATAAAAAGGAGGACATGCCATAGGCCAGTGCGCCAACGGCACTCACCCAAATGTTGACCCGAAGAATGAGCAAGAGCGCAAAAAACAAGCTGAACATCAGGATCAGGTAGCGGGCAGGACGCGGGATGACATTCACCAGGGCTTGTGCTTTCGAAATCAAATTTCCTTCGTAGCGGGTCGACAACAAATAGCCTGGCATTCCGCCAAACATGCTGTTGGTCCAAATGGCTTCCTCTCCGGTTTCGGCCCTGAAATCGAGCAGCTCTTTGGCTCCGCCACGATAGGTACTCAGGTCATGCGCATCCAGCTGTTTGCCTTCCAGCTGTGGCGAGAAATAAACAAAGGCGATTAAAATAAAGACGAGGATAATTCCAAAACCAACGAATATATTGCGATTGCCTTTTATCTTTGCCATAATCATTTGAGAGTTATCAATTTTCAAATTGAAACAAAAGTAAGGAAATAATTTTCTCAATCCGACATTCATGGGAATCATCATCAAACAATCCATCAAGGGAAGTATTTGGTCGTACGTAGGTGTGATCATTGGTTTTGTCACCACCACTTATTTGTACACCGAATACCTGACCACCGAGCTCGTTGGACTGTTTGGATTGCTGGCTGCCTATGCCGCATTAACCGGGCAGCTTTTTTTGCTGGGCTTTCAAGGGGTCACCTCGCGCCTGTTTCCTTATTTCAGAGATACTCAAAATAAACACAACGGATTTTTGTTTGTCGCGGCGCTGGTTTTTATCGTCGGCTTTGCCGTGTTTCTGGCAGCCTACTATTGGTTGAAACCGCTGCTGGTTGAAAGCAACCTGGAAAAATCGGCCTTGTTTGCCCAATACGTGCATCTGCTCGTTCCGCTGACCTTCTTTTCCATGGCTTTCATTTTTCTGGACACTTACAACCGGCTACTTTATGATGCCGTTACGGGCACCTTCTTCCAGGAGTTTTTGCAACGGCTGCTGTTGTTTGTCCTTGTAATTTTATTTGCCATCCAGCTTATCAACCTCCATCAATTAATTCTGGCTTTCACGCTGGTGCTTTGTTTAAAAGGCTTGTTTTTGTTTTTCTTTTTGTTGAAAAGAAAAGAGATCAGCTTTCGACCCCAGTTGAATTTTATTGACCAAAAACTAAAAAAGGAAATCTGGAGCGTGGCGCTGTACAGTGTTCTGGCCAGTTTGGGTTCCATCTTTGTTTTTAATATCGATAAAATCTTCATCAACCAGCTCCTGGATTTATCCAATACGGGCGTTTACACCATCGCTTTTTATTTTGGTACGCTGGTCGTAATTCCGTCGCGTCCGCTGCTGAAAATAGCTGGCACCTTGGTGGCCGACGCCTGGAAAAAAAATGACCTGTCACAAATCAAATCGATTTATTATAAAAGCTGCATCAATCAATTCATTATCGGCGGCTTCCTGTTTTTGGGCATTTGGGCCAACATCGATAACATCCTCATCATTCTGGGAGAAGATTACCTGCAATCGAAATGGGTGATCTTTTTTGTTGGGCTGGGCTATTTGTTTGATATGGCGACGGGAGCCAACGCACAAGTGATTGGTTTTTCGAAGTACTACCGGGTGGCTTTGGTTTTCATCGTCATACTGATCGTGATTGTAATCAGCCTGCTTTATCTTTTAATTCCTTTATGGGGAATTACTGGCGCAGCGATTGCTATTGCAGGCGCATTGTTTTTGAACAACTTGATGCGCTATCTCTTTTTACTTGGAAAATACAGACTTCAACCGTTCAATTACCGATTTTTAGTTGTGATTTTATTCTATACGGTTGTTTATTTCTTGCTTCAACTGATTCCACAACAACAGTTGATTCTGGATATTTTTATCCGGGGAAGCTTGATCAGTGGGCTTTCCGGCCTACTCTTCTTCTTGACACCGATTTCAGAAGACATAAAAGCCATTGGTAAAAAACTGATGAATATTGTTGCGAAGTAGTCGCACTGCCGTGCTTGCCGGAGCACAGTCTTTATTGAACTCCGCTTCAGTGCTATTCAAAGGAAAATGGTTCTCCCCGTTTATGATCGTGAGTCGCTTTTTTTCCCAAAATGTCTTTCAAATATTTTGGATGTAAACCATACCCGGGCCGGATGGAACGCACATTTTCTAAGGTGAAAGTTTCGCCAGCTTTAATGTCTTTGACTACGAAGAGGGAACGACGGCGGTTTTTGTCACTATCTGATACTTTGTAAGTCACTTGTCCCAGCGCTGCCTCGGCCTGGCGAACGGCTTGCACCATTTCTTTAAACTCATGGGGCTCCATTGAAAAAGCAGAATCGGGACCGCCTGATTTGCGGTCGAGGATAAAATGTTTTTCAACTACCGTTGCCCCTAAAGCAACAGCCACGGTTGGCACAACACCGCCCATTGTATGATCTGACACTCCGACCTTGACTCCAAAGCGTTCCCTCATTTCAGGGATGGTGAGCAAATTGGCATCTTCAATGGTTGCAGGGTATCGCGAGGTGCATTTGAGCAGGGTGATCTGGTTATTGCCAACACGCCTGCATGTTTCCAATGCCAGTTCGATATCCTCAACATCAGCGACGCCCGTCGAAATAATCATGGGCTTGCCTTTGGATGCCACATATTCAATCAAAGGAATATCCGTTATTTCAAACGAAGCAATTTTGTACAGGGGGACATTGATACTTTCCAGAAAATCAACTCCCTCCTTATCAAAAGGCGATGAGAAGAAAACCAAACCCAAATCTTCAGCAATTTTCTTCAACCTCGGTTGCCATTCATAAGGCATAGCAGCCTCGGTGTACAGTTTCCACGGGGTATATCCACGCCATAACCCTTCGGTACGAGGAGCAAAATAACCAGTATCGGAATCAATGGTTAAGCTCTGGGGTTTGTAGGTTTGCACTTTAACGGCATCGGCTCCGGCTTCAGCCATTGCTTCAATGGTCTTCACCGCCAAGTCAAAATCGTTGTTGTGGTTGGCCGAGAGTTCGGCGATGATAAAAATCGTGCTATGGCTAGTTTTTTGTGTCATCGCAAATTTTCTTGATTGATTTCCATTACGACTACGTCGTAGGTTCTGTTATTGTAAGAGACCACTGTTTCCTCAGATGTTTTAAAGCCAAGTTTTTCATTGAGCTTAATATTAGGGGTATTGTTGATCATGGTTCGAACGTATATTTTCTTAAAACCTAAATTCTCAAAGCCATAATTTAACCATAACCGAAAGGCTTCTTTAGCATATCCCCTTCCCCAGTACTCTTTATTCCCAAGCATTTTGCCAGCTTCGGCCCGTTGATTTTCAATATTAATGAAATTGAGTGTACCAATACATTCGTTTGTAATTTTATTGCAGATTACGAAATCGACCCGGTTTGATTGACTCCGCTGCCGGAACCAGTTCATGTGGCTTTCCATGGTTAACTCTTCCTGATTAAACATCCACTTTCTGATTTCCGGGTCATTCCTCCATTTCACAACGTAAGGAGCGTCTTCTTCGCGCATCTGCCGAAGATATATTCTTTCGCCATCGATTCGTGAATCTTCCGTTTTTATCATATTGATATGGCATTTCGTATGGTATCAGCAATCCTGCTTGCCCCCAAGCCATCAATAGTAATAGCCTTCAATGCACATTTCTGTTTCAGCTCGGTAAGCAAATCTGAAAAATTTATATGATCCACGGCCTTTCGGAAGGCTATGGGATTATCAAAACTCATCGCAAAATTATGCTTCTCCCACGCTTTAGCGTTTGGAACCTGATTGGATGCAAATGGAACAATGATCATTGGAATACCCAAAGCCGCCAATTCATAAGTTGTTACGCCACCCGAAACGATGGCCACTTCACTTTTTTTGTAAATTGAAACCACCTCTCTTGAATCCAGGTGAAGTCTCGCATTTGAAAAATTCCCCACCACATCTGTCAGCCGGCCATCGCGGGAGACAAGCTCATAGTCAAAATCTTTCTTCGAGATTAAGAATTGAATAAGCTCCAATACTTCCTTCGGATAAGTTCCACCTCCCATGGCTATTAGAATCTTTCTCTTCTCGGGAGAACTGACCTGGTTGATGAATTCCTGACGTACAATTGCAAATTGATGGCCCACACATTGCTTCGTGTGTTTTTCGGTCACCTTGATGTAGTCGTTCCCACTTGCAGCAATGTTACCATTAATAACAATGTCTGCCAATATTCTTTCTTTTGCCTGATAATCAAATTGGGCCCATCTTATTCCAGCATTCTTAAGCTCCTGCTGGTAGGCGAAATCATGCTCATAGTGATCCAGCACAAGAAATGAAAAGCCAATTTTGTAGTAACTTTTAATAAGCTCAACATCGGCGCTTCTATCACAATCTTGCGGTACGAATTTAAAATTTGGCCCAATAACCTCTTCATTTTGAAGAAATGGGGATAGTCCATCCGGATCATCGCTTTTGATCAGAAAGAACGAATCGATATCATCCGCGTCCAATGCTTCGGCCAAAGCCACACACCTGGCCAGATGCCCCAGTCCGGCTTGATTCCCCGCGCTGACTCTGAATAGCACTTTCACCTTTTTTGCTTTAATTGGTATTTCAATTCAGCAAGAATCCAGTCTTCCTCGCTGTCAATATCCTGAACTTGTGTTTCAGCTATTTCAAACCCGAGTTTATTTTGCCCCCTAAGGCCTGGTTCAAATTTCATCCAATAAAACTGACCGGCATCATGAAAGGCAGGTTCCAAATCCTGCGAACGCGTATTTTGATGCTCAGGCTCGAACAGTTCAATTTTCCCGTGGCTCATTTTTAGTGCGCGTTGTATGGGATACGAAAAGCGCACAACCGGCCGCACTGAATCGGCGTCATTTTCGTTCAACAGAAACAAGGCGTCCTTCAGTTGTTCAACTGTAACGAAAGGGGCTGTGGGCAATATACAGCAAATATGATCGAATGATTTATGCTGCGCCTGGTATTTGATTTTCACCTCATCGATAACATCTGCCAATGTGGCAAAATCATTGGCCTTTTCATCAGAACGCAAAAAGGGGACTTTCGCTCCATATCTTTTAGCGATTTCTGCAATTTCCGGGTCATCGGTAGAAACCATTATTTCATCGAACAATCCTGATTTTTGAGCGGCTTCAATGGAGTAAGCAATGATGGGTTTTCCCAGAAAATCTTTGATATTTTTTCGAGGGATACGCTTGCTGCCGCCACGGGCAGGGATGATGCAGAGGTTATTCATAGAATTCCCTAATTTTTTCAATTACAAAAGCCTGTTCTTCCGGGGTCAATGTTGGATACATGGGCAAACTGATACACTGGCTGTAGTATTTTTCTACTCGTGTAAAATCCCCTTCTTTCCAACCAAACTGAGTGTAATAAGGCATCAGGTGTACCGGCACGTAATGAATTTGCGCAAAAATATTGTTTGTACGTAGGTGTTCGTAAAGCCCTTTCCGGTTTTCCACTTCGATGACATAAAGATGATAGGCATGCCCATCAACCACGCCCGATTGCCCTTTGATAAATGATTTTCCATTCAGGGCTTCAAAATAGGTTTGGGCAATTTCTCTTCTTCGCTTCAATCCTTCGTCAGCGCGTTTTAGCTGGCTGTTTCCCAGAGCTGCCTGAAAATCGGTCAGCCGGTAATTAAAGCCCAATTCCTGCATTTCGTAGTACCAGCCGGGAAAAGTTTCAGAATCCAAGTTTAAAGTTTCGAGTTGGTTCCCATAGGCCACTTCTTTTGAATTCTGAAAACTGGTATCGTTTTTTACAATACCATGGGTGCGGAGTGTGAGTAATATTTGGTAAAGCTTTTCATTATTGGTGGTGATCATGCCTCCTTCGCCACAGGCAATGTGTTTGACGGGGTGAAAGGAAAAGACAGTCAAATCCGAAAATTTCCCATTCCCACACAATTGTTTGTTCCCGTTTGAATCGCGGAAATATCCCCCAGGGGCATGGCAGGCATCTTCAATGATCCACAGTCCATATTTATCTGCCAACTGACAGAAGGGCTCCATGTTGATGGCATAGCCTGCAAAGTCAACCGGGATTATTCCCTTATAAGTCCCCTTGGGAGCTGCTTCCAGCAGTGTCCTTACGCTTGCCACATTCAGGCAATAGGTTTGGGGATCGATATCGGCAAATACCACTTCACCACCGGCATAACGCACACAATTGGCCGATGCCGCAAAGGTGTTTGGTGTTGTAATCACCCGGTCTCCGGGTTGGATGTTGACCGAGAAAGCGGCCAGGTGTAGCGCAGCTGTTCCATTTGAAACAGCCACCGCATAGCTGGCACCCACGTAGCTTGCAAAGTTTTGTTCAAACTCCCTGATTTCGGGCCCTTGCGTGAGAAAATCACTCTTCAATACACGTACAACCTCGTCAATGTCACCATCGGTTATGTACTGTCTGCCGTACGGAATTGGGTTCATTGCTACAGGGGTTTAAAGTTAGTATCTACGTGTTCAACAATCTTGGCACGCAAAGACTCAACGGTTTCCCACTCTCCGTTGGTGCCCGAATTATATTTAAATCCTTCAGGAACAGGTTTCGCCTGATGATGTTCCAGGTACTTCGCACGTTTATGCGAAAAAGAAACCGATGGTAAAATGGCATAGTAGTTGCCCAAATCAATGGTATTGAGTGCATCGGTTTCGGTGATCATCTCTTCATGCAATTTTTCGCCCGGACGAATTCCGACGATTTCGGTTTGACAAGAAGGTCCAATGGCCTTTGCCACATCCAATATTTTGTATGATGGTATTTTGGGAACAAAAATCTCTCCCCCCAAATGATGTCCAATCGCATACAAAACCAGGTCTACGCCTTCCTGCAGCGAAATATTAAAACGGGTCATTTCCTCATGGGTAACCGGCAACACACCATCCTTCCGCTTTTCCATGAAAAAAGGAATAACAGAGCCCCGGGACCCCATCACATTTCCATACCGCACAGCCGAAAAACGGATATCACGACTGCCCTTGATATTGTTTGCCGCAGTAATCAGCTTATCCGAAACCAACTTGGTGGCTCCGTACAAGTTGATCGGGGCACAAGCCTTGTCCGTTGACAAAGCCACAACATGCTTTACGTTGTTGGCCAATGCGGCATCAATCACATTTTGTGCGCCATGCACATTGGTTTTAACGCATTCGTCGGGGTTGTATTCCGCCGTATCGACCTGCTTAATTGCTGCAGCATGGATAATCACATCAATTCCTTCACAGGCACGTTTCAAACGCAGCGCATCGCGCACATCACCAATGAAGAATCGTAGTTGAGAGTATTGAGTAGCCGGGTACTTTAGCCGCATCTCGGATTGCTTCAATTCATCGCGCGAATAAATGACAATTCGTCGCACCTCAGGATATCGGGCAAGAATCGTTTTCACAAACATTTTCCCAAATGAACCGGTTCCTCCGGTAATTAAAATAGATTTAAAGTTCAGCATGTTTAGTTTATTTTTTTTCTTTCAAAAGCATCAATGAAGGAATTCTCGGTAGAATTAAAGATTTTTACATCTCTTGCATTTGCGTATTCCTCTATATCAAGATACGCTTTAAAAGTGAGATAAAATTTGTGTAATATTTCATATAATTTTCGATGTCTTACTCCTTGGTAATTCATTGGTTTACTGGTCGCCGTTTCAGTATCGTAAAAATGCTTCTGGCAAACCAATGCTTCGTTGTTATCGTTTACCGAAATCTCGCCGAGCCATGAATGATCCACTCCTGCCAAGTATACTTCTTTATATCTTATTTGAATCGCGATAATTAACGCGGGAATTATAATGTTGTGAGGTCTCGGCATACCAACGCCGTGATCAATAAATAAATAACTTAGTCTTTTCAAGCCTTCAATCGGGGTATTATTGAAATAGACCACGGTAATATTTTCGTTCTGCTCAATCGGCTCCTGCCAACGACTGTACTTTCTGGCCTCAAATGGAATGAACAAATACATAGGCCATGACACTGTACCGCCCAATTTGCTAAATAGCTGATCCGACATCTCAACATATTCTTGCATAACACCTTTTCTCCATAATTCGGGGGCTGCAATACAATGAAACCTTGGTCGTATTTTTTCGAAACTGTCGGATGTAGGAAAAAAATTCACCGTTAGCAAATCATAACCTTCGCAGCTCGTCAATGAAGAAAGGAAGTTATTAATGGATGGTCCGTTGCCAAGAATCAATAGTTTTGAATGGTTGCGTTTGACATTTTTCAGCTGATAGTCAAATCGCGACAAGAATATGACCCTCACCACCGAAGACAATGACTTCGATAAATTCTGAGCAAATCGTTGAACCCACAAAAGAAAATCAAGCATCATGTTTTACACTTTATTTAATAATCCCCTGGTAACCCAGAGCCTGAATTGAACTAGCATCATTGCCTTTCTGCGCTGAAATCTTACGAGATAGCCCATCGCAATCAGACCCGTTGCTCCCCACTTTAAAAGCTCCAAAAACAAGCGGTTTGAATAAGCCAATCCCCTATAATTTGTCCTGGTTCGTTCGCTTACTCCAATACCTATGGCCTGAGCCTTTATAAACTCTGTTGTTGTACGTTCAGCCGGAATTATATGATGTACGCTAATCGAAGGAAAATAACAGATCTCCTCACCAGCTTTCCGAATGCGGTTGAAGAGTTCCTTCTCTTCTCCTCCCATCAAATTCCTTCCCATCCTCCCAAGCTCTGTATTGAATTCCCCAAAGCGGTCGAAAACTATCCGCTTAAAAAACATGTTTGCCCCGATTGGATACTTCGCCCCGCGAAATATTCTTTGCTGATCACCGAGATCAATTACTGACACCAATGGTAGAAGAAAACGCCCCATCCAGGCAGGTCTCTCGTCTTCCCAATAGGGGATAATTTTACCTCCACCAGCCAAGCAAGGGGAATTTAAAAAATCATCAATCAAATACCTTACATAATCTTTGCCTGCAATAGCATCATCATCCAAAAAAGCAATTACCTCCCCTTTCGACTCTTTGATTCCCCGATTTCTAGCATATGATAGTCCTTGGCTTTCTTCCAAAACATAACGACAATGAATCCGGGGATTTGTCCTTTTAAATTCTGAAAATATTGCCGCAGTTCGGTCGGTAGAATTATTATCAACAAAAACCAGTTCAAACTCATTCGAATGAGCTGTCTGCGCTGCTATAGATCTCAAACAATGACCAATGAACTTTTCCCGATTGTATGTACACACAATTATGCTGACCATTCCAATAAATTAACTTTGTAAAGGTAGCAAATCGCTTTAAACCCGGAATTCAACGCATCCAATAATTTTGTTGCCAATAAATATGCAAGTTGCCCTTTTCCTGTTATTTTTAGACAACCTTAATGCTGAAAATGAAATTTAACAACCTCAACAAGCAGTACCAAGCTTACCAGCTCGAAATTGATGCGGCCATCCAGTCGGTGATTGATTCGGCTGCGTTTATTCATGGCAAAGAGATTGAACTTTTAGAGGAAGAACTGGCTGCTTTCGCGGGCGTAAAACATGCGCTGGCGTGCAGCTCCGGGACCGATGCCCTTTTACTCGCGCTCATGACGCTTGAGTTGCAGCCAGGCGATGAGGTGATTTGCCCGGCATTTAGCTTTATCGCTTCGGCATCGATGGTCAGTTTTTGCAAAGCGCGCCCGGTTTTTGTGGATGTTTCGCCGATCGATTTCAACATCGACATCACGAAAATTGAGGCCAAAATAACGCCGCGCACCAAGGGTATTATTGCCGTTTCGCTTTTCGGGCAATGTGCCGATTTTGAAGCTATCAACCAGATTGCCAAAAATCATGGGCTTTGGGTCATTGAAGATGGTGCCCAATCGTTTGGTGCCGCTTATCAGGGTAAGCGCTCCTGCTCAATGACTGATATAGCCACCACCAGCTTTTTTCCAGCCAAACCGCTGGGCTGCTACGGCGATGGTGGTGCTATTTTTGCCAACAACGACGAGTGGGCTGCCAAGCTAAAAATGCTTCGCTCGCATGGACAGGAGCAACGATACCAACACAAGCTCATCGGCATTAACGGGCGGATGGACACGCTTCAAGCCGCAATTTTACGGGTGAAGCTGAAATACTTTGAAAAGGAAATCAAAAACCGGCAACAAGCGGCAACGCTTTATTCAAACCTGCTGAAGGGACAGGTGCTTTTACCCGAGGTGGCTGATGGCCGCGAAAGCTCCTGGGCACAATTCACCGTCATGATTGAAAACCGTGATCTGGTTCGCGAAAAGTTGGCCGAAAAGGGAATTCCAACGACCGTGCACTATCCCATAATTCTGCCAAAGCAAGAGGCATTTCGCGATGATGTTTTAAGCGACGAACGGTTTGAAGTGGCCGAATTGCTTTCCGAAACCGTGCTTTCGCTGCCCATTCACGGGTTTATTACCGAAGAAGAAATTAAACTCGTATGCCATGAACTCATTGAATTGCTGGAAGACCAACCGCAGAGGCGCGAAGACGCAGAGAATTATTAAACTTAGCGCCTTTGCGACTCCGCGGTAAAAATTAGAAACCGCAAAGACACAGAGACGCAAAGAAAAATTAAACTTTGCACCTTCGCGACTCTGCGGTAAAATATAAACTGAAAACAATATCAACCGCAAAGACACAGAGACGCAGAGAAGAATTATTCTTTGCACCGTCGCGCCTCTGCGGTGAAAAATAAAAAAAAGGAATGACAAACACTGAGCTAAATAATTTTTCGAAGCTAATCCTTGATGCCGCGATCACAGTCCATCGTGAAATGGGCCCGGGTTTGCTGGAGTCTGTTTATGAACTTTGCCTCTTGAAAGAGCTGCAAATCAGAGGCATTAAAGCAAGCAATCAGGTGCCAGTTCCGTTATTTTATAAAAGCGAAAACCTGAACAAAGATTTCAGAATCGATCTATTGGTGGAAAATGAAATCATTATTGAACTGAAGGCCGTTGATTACATTTTGCCTGTCCACGAGGCACAAATTATTTCTTACTTAAAACTGACCGGCAAGAAACTAGGTTTGTTAATTAACTTTAATGTTCCGTTACTTAAAGATGGATTTAAGCGATATGTCAATAATTTTTAAATGAAACAACCGCAGAGACGCAGAGAAAGTATTAAACTTAGCGCCCTGGCGACTCCGCGGTGAAAATAGAAAGTGAAAATGAAATTAACCGCAAAGACACAGAGACGCAGAGAAAAATTAAACTTTGCGCCTTCGCGACTCTGCGGTAAAATATAAACTGAAAATAATATCAACCACAAAGACACAGAGACGCAGAGAAAGTATTAATCTTTGCGCCTTTGCGACTCCGCGGTGAAAAAAAACGATAAAAATGGACAAATCCTACTTTGCACATGAAACAGCCATCATTGACGAGGGTGCCAACATTGGCTCCGGCACCAAAATATGGCATTTCAGCCACCTGATGTCCGGAGCTCGAATCGGGCAAGACTGCGTTTTAGGACAAAACGTTTTTGTGGGGGGAAAGGCCCGCATTGGCAACCGTGTGAAAATTCAAAACAACGTCAGTGTTTACGATTCGGTGATTCTGGAAGACGATGTTTTTTGTGGACCAAGCTGCGTGTTCACCAATGTGGTCAATCCGCGTGCATTTATTGAACGAAAAACCCAATTTCAGGAAACCCGCGTTGAACGTGGCGTTTCGATTGGTGCCAACGCAACCATCGTATGTGGTGTAAAGATTGGTCAGTATGCCCTAATCGGTGCGGGAGCGGTCGTCACCAAAAATGTAATGCCTTTTGCTCTGATGGTTGGCGTTCCGGCCATTCAAACCGGCTGGGTGAGCCGTGTGGGAGCAACATTGGATGAAACGCTGACTTGCCCCGAAACCGGTGAAAAATACGAGATAAAAGACGGACGATTGATCCAATCCTTCTAAAAAACATCAAAATGAACACAAACCAAACCGGAAAAACATTTGGACTGATTGGAGTAGCCGGCTACATTGCTCCCCGCCACATCCATGCGATTAAAGAAACAGGCGGAAATCTGTGTGCCGCCCTGGATAAGTTCGACAGCGTGGGTATTCTGGACCGGTATTTCCCCGAGGCCAGCTTTTTTCTGGAGCCCGAACGCTTCGACCGCTACCTGTACAAACGGCAGCGCCAAGGCAATCCGCTGGATTTCATTTCCATTTGCTCGCCCAACTACCTGCACGACGCCCACATCCGGATGGCACTGCGGAACGGCTCCGACGCCATTTGCGAAAAACCGCTGGTGCTGAATCCCTGGAATGTCGATGCTCTGGAGCAGCTGGAACAAGATACCGGTCAACAGATCTACAACATCCTTCAATTAAGATTGCATCCGGCCATTGTTGCCCTGAAAGAAAAGATTGAGAAGGAATCGGGGAAAATGTACGAGGTTGATTTAACTTACGTGACTTCGCGCGGAAAATGGTACCAGGAGAGCTGGAAAGGCGATATCGCAAAATCGGGCGGAATCGCCACCAACATCGGCATTCACTTTTTCGATATGCTGCAATGGATTTTTGGTGGCGCTCAGCAAAGCACGGTTCACCTTCACCAAGCAGACCGGGCAGCAGGTTTTTTACAACTGAAAAAGGCCCGCGTGCGTTGGTTTTTAAGCCTCAACTTTGACGACATTCCGCAGCCAGCCAGAGGAAACGGACTCCAAACCTATCGTTCGGTTACCGTTGATGGAGAAGAAATAGAGTTCAGCAACGGATTTACCGACCTGCACACGCAAAGCTACCAGCACATTTTAAGCGGACACGGCTTTGGCCTTGATGATGCCCGCCCCTCGATTTCCATGGTCCACGAAATCCGAAACAGCCAGCCACAGGGCCTCACCGGCGACTCTCATCCACTTTTGAAGCAATAGAAAAGCCGCTTCTGGGGGGAAGCGGCTATTTGGTGTTTGCTGTTTTATTATTAAAACATGGGGTTAATTGAGAATATTCTTGTATTGACTGTTGACTAATTCAGGAAGAAATCCGGCAATTAAATCCAGGGCTTTCTGACGGTCAACTTTCGATAAGCTGATCACTTCCTGCCTGCCAAGCTCTTGCGCATTAATCACCTGTGCATTCAGATTTTCGGGTACGATCATATCGGTTACTTTCATTGCCCGTGCTCCAAAGCCCTTCTCAGAGTTCACATACTTCACTTCGAAATAATTGGTGCGGATGATATATTCTTCACCTTTCTTGGTTTCTTTCAGCAAAACCTGAACAGGACGTTTTGATTCGCCATAGGTGATTTCCCAACTTTGCTGATAAGCTTTTGAAGGTTCAAAATTTTCTTTAGAGGAAATTTTATAATCATCAACAAAAGTCGTTTCTCCGCCAGCAAATACGCTTAAAGAGCTTACAAACAAAGCAACAAATAAAAAGCTGATCATTCTGTTATTCCTTTTCATGACAAATTGTTTTAAAGATTTATTGTTGTTTTCAACACTGGCAAAAATAGCTTGGTAAAAATCCTTAAAACCTGACAAAACGCATGGTTTATTTTTGTTAAAAAGAATCAACTTTCAATTTGAAAGTAAAAAATCAATTATTAGTCACAAAAAATAACTTTGAGTGAAATTAAAGGCCATGAAATCAAAAAAAGAAGCCAAACATCTTATGGTTTTTAAAAAACATGCTCTACAGCATATATCCTTTTTTTACGGAGCATACAGGAAGATATAAATAGAATAATACCCAAGTGATGCTTGTCGATGATAAAATATAAGACAAGCGAAATAGCCACTTTTAAATTGAAAGCAAAATAGCATATTTTAAAAAATGAACTCCGATATAAAAGCAAAAGGTCAACGATTATGATATTTTAGGCATTGAAATGAAGCGCCATGAACACGCTCCCCTTCTTCCCTGCTAGCAAGCGTGAATTGCTTGCGAAATTGTGCGGATCGATTGCTAAACTGTGCGGATCGATTGCTAAATTGCGCGGATCACTTGCTAAAATACGCGGATAGTCTGCTAAAATACGCAGATAGCTTACTAAATTGCGCGAATTGCTTGCTAAAATGCGCGGATAGCTTGCTAAAATACGCGGATCGATTGCTAAAATGCGCGGATTGCTTGCTGAAATGTGCGGATCGATTGCTAAAATACGCGGATTGCTTACTAAAACACGGGAATCACTTGCTAAACGACGGTAATAGCTTACTAAATGATGGGAATAGCCTGCTATACAGCGGAAATTGCTTGCTATAACATGGGAAAAGGCTGCTAAACGACGGGGAAAGCTTACCATGCTACGGCCCAAATAAGAAAGAGGCTATCCTCAAAGGACAGCCTCTTTCATGCAAGCCATATAGCCAGCGACTACTTTTTCTTCTTTTTCGTCACAAAATAAATACCTGCTCCAACCACGATCACAGCAACAACAATCAATACGGTGGTGGTTGAAGAGCTTCCCTGGTCTTCTTCGGCTTCGTAAAATACCGGATCCATGTCATCAATCGACAGCGTATCCTCCATTTCAAACAGGTCTTCTTCTGGCTCCTGTGCAGCCACAGGGCTCCATGCTCCTACGGTAAGCATACCGAAAAGCGCTAAAATCAATAGTACTTGTTTCATCTTATTCCTCCTTAGTTATTATTATCTAATTAAATGTATTCAGATATTCCCAGTACTTATCCACAATTTCGGGATGAGTTTCCTGGTATGTTTCGGCCAACGCACGGATTGCGGGCTTATATTTCGGATAAATCCGCAAGCAAGTTTTGAGCAGCTCCCGGGCTCGTTCCGGCTGGGTTTGCTCATAAATGCCAGCCAGCTCAACATAGGCACTGAAAAATTTGGGGTTCACCTCCAGCAGGTGTTCAAAATAGTACTTGGCCACCACCATATCGTTTTCCTGGGAGGCAAGCTGCCCCATCAGTTTCAGAGCCGGCTCATAATTCGGATTTACTGCCAAGGCTGCCTCAAGCGTTTCTTTGGCCTCCTTCTTTTTACCTTGCAAACTTAGGGTTTTTCCCAATCGATAATAAATATGCTCGTCTTTTTTGTAATGAATCAATGCTTTCTTAAAGTTATCTTCAGCTAAGGCATAGTTCTCATTATTATACGCTTCAAGGGCAAGGTAGGAAGCTTTTGTCCTTCGCTTGACCACCGCACACACCGGCACATCGTCCACTTCAACCACGTGGATCGTTCCTTCGGGTGGGAAATTTCCGTTGGTCAACTGGCCCGGCTGAATGTAGCTGTTGCCAACAATCGCATAATCCCAATTTCTATCATTTCGAAACTGGTACTGAAACTGTTCGAACCGAAGATTGGGATGATCGCGCAAATACCATTTTACGGGAAAATTACTGCCGACCACCACGCGACCTTTCAAGTTATTTTCATCCAGATAGCCGCTCAGCCACTCCGCGCCACTTCGCATGGAGTGATAGTAATAGTCGGTTTCGTACTTCCCGTAAGCTCCTTTCAGTCCGCCAACCAACTGATTGTAGTACAAATAATAATACGGATGAGATTGGGCCATAAACCTAACCGGATGCATGAGCAAGGCGGCAAAAACAACGACAAGGGCAATCTTCATCCATTTCAACTTCGCCTGAAGCAAAAACTCATGGATGCCGATAGCGGCCAAAATTACCAAGCCCGGGTACACAAACTGAAAATGGCGCCACGCCCCGTAAAGATTGGCTTTCAGCAAAATAACATACAACACGGGAAAAACGGTAGTGAAAACCAGGAAGGCGTAAGTTAACCGGTGCTTTTCGCGAATGAGCGATTTCGAATAAAAAAGAAATAAGGCCAGGCCAGCAAAAACAACCAGCGGAATGGTAATCAGCATATACTTGGGCAAGTAATACCAAGGCTTCAGGTCGGACCAAACAAACTGGCCATCAAAAATCTGGCGAATGGTTGTCGGGAAATCGGTCATCACCTGGTACGATCTCCACGGGTTGACAAGTGGATTTTGAAGGGCGTACGGCCACAGCAAAAGGCCTAGCAAATACCCTGCAGCCGAAAACACCAGCAGCTTAACAAACGTGCGCTGGACATCGGCCCATTTTATTTCTCTTCGGTCGAAGTACTCAACCACATAGAAGAGTACTCCGGCGAAGAGCAAATAAAAGGCTAATAAGATTCCTCCTGCCCTGATACTGACGGAAAAAGCAATACTCGCAATTAAAAGTGAAATCGAAATTGTTGAGCTTGACTTAAATCTGGCATAGGTTAATTTCAGTGTATAAAACACACCGGCAATATAGGCCAGGGCAAAAGGAATGTCTTTTAAATTATTTTGTAGGTGCCCGAGAAAACGGGGCGAAACGGCAAACAGAACAAGGGTGATGATTCCCGCACGGTAACCCTTTAGCCAAACAGCAAACCAGGCGGCTACAAAAATACACAGCCAACCAATAAAACTGCTAAACAAATGGCGAAAGCTATACACATCTTCAATGCCAAACCAATGAATCAGAATGGTGGCCAGGTTGTCGGGGGTTTGCCCGTAATATTGAAGATGGGTTTTGGGAGTATTCAAGGCATCGCGGTCCTTGCCAAAAGTGGCGAAGTACTCGAAAACTTCCTCCGAATGTAAATAATGAACCTCCTCGTCACCCGAAATTCCGGCATCGCGGCTAATGAACAGCAAGCTCACCAGCAGTAAAAATGCAGAAGCAAAAAATAATATTTTCAGGTGACTTTCACGCATTATTTTTCTTCTTCGAATTGATAAATCTTTTTGATAAAATACAAAGGGCGCTTTTGCGACTCTTTATAAATCCGGTAAACATACTCGCCCACAACGCCAAGGAAAATCAACTGGATTGATCCCAGGAAATAGATGCTCAAAACGGTTGACGACCACCCCGGCAAAGCAAAGCCCGCGAACTTAGCGGCCAGCACGTAAATGCCTGCCAGCATAAAAACAACGGTTCCAATCATTCCCAGTATAAGGCAAAGCCGGATCGGAAATTTCGAAAATGAAAAAATCGCGTCGGCCGCCAGCACAAAGAGTTTTCCCATGGTCATTTTAGGCTCTCCCTGCAAGCGGTCTTCGCGCACATAAGCAACCGAACCTTGTTTAAACCCAACAAAACTGCGCAATCCGGGCAAATAGCGCACCCGTTCTTCCATCGACAGAAGCGCCGTCAATGCTTTTCTGTTCATCATCGAAAAGTTGCCGGCATTTTCCAGGTCATCAATATTGGCCACAGTTTTAAACAGGTAGTGAAAAACCCCTGTCAACCAGTTTTTGGCTTTGTTTCCTTTGCGGGCCGACCGCGTGCCATTGACAATGTCGTAATCTTCTTTGGTCAGCTTTTGATGCATCTGCAGCAACAGCTCAGGCGGATCCTGCAAATCGCCGTCCATCATGGCCACATAATCCCCCGAGGCGTTTTCCAGACCCGCGGTAAACGCTGCCTGGTGGCCAAAGTTTTTGGAAAGTTCGATGACTTTTATCCGCTGGTCGCGCTGTTGGTATTTTATCAGCTTATGCAAACTGGTGTCTATGCTTCCGTCATCAACCAAAATCAATTCAAAATCAGGCGCAATCTGCTCCAGCGCCTTGATTGTGCGGGGAACCAATTCGTCAATCAGTTCTTCTTCGTTGAATATGGGAACCACCAGTGAGATCATAATCTATTTCCTTTTAGGTTTACTATTTCTCTGTGTTGCCTTTTTTTTGAAAGGGAAAGCCCGAAGGCTTCCCCAATCCTGGTCTATCAAGGTTTAGGTGGCTTGATTGTTAACATCAAGCTTTATGCGGAGTTCCCGGCACAGGTACCGGAAATTCCATTTCTACGGGGCCGAACTTAATTTCTTTCGGTCCTAAATCCATATCTGATTTAAAAATTTCGTCCCAGGTCACTTTTTGCCCGGTATAAGCTGCCGTACGCCCCATGATGGCTGTCAGGGTTGAATTGGCCGTCTGCTCAGCTTCATTCACATACTCCCCCGTCCGAATGGCATGTACCAAGTGCATGTGTTCCTGCACGTAGGGTGGAATCTTCACTTTGTTCATCGGCTGTCCATCGTCGCCAAGCGGATATTCGAATTTCCATTTCACCGATCCATCCAGGTTCCAGATGGTATTCTGACAGTTGGTGTAACCTTCCGTTCCCACCACCATTTCACCCGTTCCGTTGGCGCAATTGTCAATCTGACGGCTCATACTGTGTGAGCTGACCCCATTTCCATAGTCAAAATCAATGCTGAAAAAGTCATATTGATCACCGGTCAGACGTCGTGCGCGACCACCATAACCGATAGCACTCTCGGGTGTTCGACCAACAAACCAGTTCACCACATCAATGTTGTGCACATGCGTATCCAGAATGTGGTCGCCACACAACCAGCAGAAGTTATTCCAATTCCGAACCATGTAGGTCATGTCGTCCCAACCCTCTTCGCGTGTGCGAAACCAAACATGATTCTGATTCCAATAGGCTTTGGCAGATGTAATTTTTCCGATCGCACCATTGGCTACTTGCTTGTAGGTTTCGATGTAATCTTCCTGATGGCGGCGCTGGGTGCCGGTAACCACATTCAGCCCAATGGCCTGTGCTTTTTTTGCGGTGGCAATCACCGAACGGATTCCAACCGGATCAACAGCCATGGGTTTTTCCAGAAAGGCATGTTTCTGCTGCTTCACGGCCTCTTTGAAATGCTCGGGGCGAAACTGGGGAGGCGTAGCCAACAGAACAACGTCGACCTCTTCAAGAGCCATGAGTTTTTTATAGGCATCAAACCCAACAAAACAGTTTTCCTCCGGAATTGGCCGTTTGTAATCGGCAAACCTTTTCCGGCAAGCATCAATCTTATCCTGAAAAACGTCGGCTAAAGCCACAATCTCCAAATCGGGACCAGCACTGATAAAGTTGATGGCCGCTCCGGTTCCGCGGTTTCCGGCGCCAACCAAGCCGGCACGAAGCTTTTTCCCGGCAGGTGCAGCCTTTAAGATGGGTGGCAAGCCCAAAGCATCAGCTCCTTTTGAGTTTTTGCAAGATGAAAGAAAGGCTCCTGCTCCAATTGCGCCAATTCCTGCCAATGCAGTTGTTGCTTCCAAAAACCGGCGCCGGTTAATATTTTTCGATTGTTTTGTCATTGCTCAGTCCTTATTTTGTTACTCAATTGTCTCATCTACTTCACAAACTACGCGGAAACCAACTTCCACGACATCAGAATACCACCAAATTGATTTTGGCATCTGCGGATCAGTCATCAGCCAGGCTTTGGTTTTGGTGAAATCACGCGCTGCCGAACGCACATCTTTGGCATCGCTACTGAAAGAGCCACCCCGAATCACATGCTCACGCCCTTTGGCTGGCCCCCTTGGATTCACGACGAGCTGCTGTTCGGAGTATGTCTGATAAATATTGGAATCGTAATAATCCAGGCAAAATTCAGCCACATTGCCCGGCAGGTTTTTCAAACCAAAAGCGTTGGCTTGCACTTCATCCGGATATTTTGTCATTCCACGACTGTTCTGTTCATAAGCCACGTACGAATTAATCGTGGTCGTATCCGGTGAAAACACTTTTCGAAGAATCCCCTTCGATGAATAGTCTTTGGGACTTCCTTCAAACGGATAGGGCGTTTGAGTTCCGGCCCGGCAGGCGTACTCCCACTCGGCTTCCGTAGGCAAGCGGTATTTCTTTCCGGTTTTTTGACTCAGCCAGCGGCAATACGTATTGGCAGCATGCCAGCTCATGGTAATGGCCGGGCGCGCTCCACGTCCCCAGCCTTGGTCGGGCGCACCCCAAGGCGGCGTTGGTCCCGTGATACCATCCACTTCTTCGTCAACCGCTACCTCTTCCTTACGCCCCTGCGACGAAGTAGCATTGAAAAATGCCAGATATTCTTCCCAACTCACTTCAACTTTTCCCATCCAGAAATTCGAAACCTGGGCTTGAAAAACAGGCCCTTCATCTTCGTCACGCAGCGGTTCATCCTTCGGACTTCCCATTTGAAAAGTCCCGCCGGGAACGGCAACCATCTCAAACGAAACGCTGGTACCGGGAATTTTTTCCGTAAAATTTTCAAATGACTCCACGCTGGCAGGTTCTTCGTAAATCTGAACGTCTTCCTTTGCTAACTGCCCAAAGCTTAAGTTATGCTCGTGTTTCGCATTCGGATCGTGATGCCCAACATGCAAGTGGCAATTGATGCAACGCAGTTCTTCTTTACTTGTCAGATAATACAAATGGGCATCATCTCCTTCGGGAGAAAGCGTTGTTGGAAACAGATTCTGGTGGCACTTCAGGCAAGCGTCCTTGTAAACAAATTTTTTGGCATTTTCCAGCTTTCGCTTTTCTTCCCAATTATAATCGGCACTGTCCTTAAACAACATACCATACACATCTTTGAAACCATGCTTGGCTTTTGCAGCCAAATGTCCATGCCCTTTGGGAGGAAGGTGACACTCGACACAATGCACGATCACTCCGGATTTGTTATTATAATGAGTTGAAAGCCTCCAACTCTGTTCTGCATGCGGATGCACGTGGCACGACATACAGTAGTCATCGGTTGAAGTGTACTCCATCGCTTTATTTCCCAAGCTGATTACCACTACGCAAGCTATTGCTCCTAGTAAAATGAAACCAGCGTACAGGCGTTTTCCAGTCAACTTTTTTCTCAACTTCAATTTCATCCGGGGTCCGATTATAGTTTTAGTTTTCAATAAGACCCAAATCTAACTGAAGGCAATTACCAGCCCGTTAACCCCTGCTTATATGCCGGTTATTAGAGGGTTAATTGATGGGTTAATTTTGTGTTCTATAGCATTTATACAAATTCACAAAGCGCTGATAAAGAAAGACAACAAAGATTAATTAAAAAAATTAACCCTTTTAAAATCGATGTTAGGACTTGAGTAAATCTTCAAAGGTTAGTGCCAGCTTTTCACCGTACGATTCTTCGTACAGAACGGCATATTTCTCGTAGGTGTACTTGGCAGTATTCATATTATTCTGCAACACCAAGGCACGAAGCTTATAAGATAAGGCCTGGTCATTGACCGGGTCGGTCAGGAGAATCCGATCTGCCAGTTTCAGTATTAATTCATGGTCGTTGTCAGGTTCGAGCAAAAGGATAAACTTTAGCAAATTGTCGACGATACTATTGCCAACATGCCCTTTATAATCATCAAGCCAATCGAGAGATTCATCTTTGAACACTTCGCCCGAACGAATTATTCGATAAAAATCAGGATAAAACGCGGGATCTTTTTCCTTGCTTTCATTCAAGAGGTTCAGGCACTCTACATAGTCGCAATAAACCGTATTACCAAACCGGATCGTCCAGCAATCAACATTAAAAACAACTTCCACCTCATCCAGCCTTTCCAGAATAATCCGCAACTTACGAATGGTCACTCCGCGACTGTTTTTCGCGTTCTGATAGCTCAGATCCGGCCACAAAATACGCGACAGTTCTTTGGTTGATATGCCCTTTCGGTGATGCTGCGAATAAACCAGAATGAGCAGAAACAACTGCTTGATCTTCGGTGTGAATTGTCCGGTAATATCCACTTCGTCTTTATCAACCACCCGAAAATCGCCAAAAAGCTGGATGAAGTTTTTACCGGGATAGTCACTTTGTCTGTCGTCCAGCTCTTTTAGCTTTTCAACCGGCATCAGTCGCCTGCGTCCTAAACGTGCTGGCAGCTTCAAATAGATCAGCAGCAAAAAGAGCAAGGACAGCACGATCACACCCATTTTGGACAACAAAGGATAGCGCAAAAACAAGTTGCGACTTTGCGCCAAATCCATTAAATCCCTGCTCAAACTCCAGATTTCTTCTTCTCCCAATGTGCGCGACCAAATGACCAGATCATCAATTTCACCATTCATGTGGGTACTCGAATTGTACCCCGCCATGCCTATATAAATGCTCTCGCGCCCTTTGTAGGACGGGTGTCCCAGCGAACGGCTATCGAGTTTACCATCAACAAAAATCGCCTGTTCGCCTGTCAATTTATTGTATCGCCATACCAAGTGATACCACTTCCCGGGCTCAATGGTCGTCTTGCCCTCCAAGTCGTTGGCATAAAAACCAAAATAGGGTTTACGGTTGCGCAAAACCAGGTGAATGGACTGCTGGTAAGAACTTCCTTTGGTTCCGATAATACTAATATCCCGATCTTCCACATTGTAATCGCGGATTTTCACCCAGGCCGAAACCGTAAAATCATGATCACGCAACTTCAAATCCTCAGCTTTGGGAAGCACAATATGACTCTCCTTTCCAAAAACGGCTACCATGTTCCGATCCGGATCATTCTGATAATGAACGCCCACATCCTTTCCATTGAATCCGTTGTTGCTGTAATCCATGGAGCCGTTTTCGAAGGAGTAATAAGCCTCCAGGTCTTCTGTAATATCGAGGGGAACAGCGACAAAATGCTGCAATTTACTTTGCTCTGGCTCTTCAAAAACAACTGTTTCCGGCTTAAATTGATAGCCTGGGCTTCGGGGTGTCAACACCAGGGTTTCGCCCGGCCCCACCGGAAAGGAATACTTTCCACTCGTTAAGCTGTTGGTTCCTTCCCAACTCACATAGCTAAGCCTTTGTGCGTTAAATGTCACTGTTCCTTTTACCGTTTGAAAACTCCGCAACTGATACAGCACCTGAATAATCCACGATTGGTAACGGTCGAGCATGATGAAATTGGGGGTTTTACCGGTACTTTTCCACACATTTTTCACGTGTTCGATCAGATAAGGATTCTGGGTTGTGTTGAAAAAAGATTCCTCAGGCAACCCGGCTCTCCTCGGAAGATTATAATCGTTATAAATCAGCAAACTATTCTTCGGGTCACCTTTCAGGTATTCACCAATAAAATCAGGCGCCTCCAAAATTGAGAAATAGGGTTCAACAGCATAATCCCACACGTAATGCAGCCACTCCGGGCTATTGCGATGTTCCTGCATTTTGAAAATAACCACCCGCTTTCCGGTTTCAACCATATCGCGCAAAGTAGGCCATTCATCTTCGCTTTCATTAATATAGAGGTAGGGCCGGATACCTGATTGATCAACAACATCAGTCAGTTCATTCACATTGACGTTAAAGTCCAAAAACAAAGTCAGGATCTTGTCCGGATTGTTCTCCAGGTGTTCACGAATAGTAATTAGTTGATCCAGAAATGGGGTTGAATGTCCGTAAGCGTTGAGCAACATCAGCTGATTCTGTTGCCGCTCCCATTCCAGGTAGAAGCGAAAACCACCGATATTGGCATCAAGCAACTGCTGAACCGATTGGTTTTCCTTGAGGGTGGCATCCGTTCCGGAGTAGTTGGAAATGACAAAAATGCTTTCGTCATAATATCTAAAGACCACATCCTCAGCTGCCCGACCAGTGCCAGCTGCGAACCAAAAAGCAAAAAAAAGGAAAATATATTTTATCTGTTTCTGATCTTTCATAAAAAATGAAAACAAAAGCCATTCAATTTTTTGGTCAAACAAAGATATAAAAAGGCTTGAATCATGGCGATAGCTTTTAAGCCGGATTGAAATCCCAACATAAATCAGACCGTTTTCTTCAGAATTTGAAAATCGAACTATTTTTTTTCTATTTTTGTGGCTCAGAAGGGCTGTTAGCTCAGTTGGTTTAGTCCGCCAGCTGGCGGATGACAGGGTGGCGTCACTGGTTCGAATCCAGTACAGATGGTTGTAAATTGAAAGTTTTTAGTTCACTGAAATACAAACGAATTTAGAAGGGCTGTTAGCTCAGTTGGTTTAGAGCATTACCTTGACAGGGTAGGGGTCACTGGTTCGAATCCAGTACAGCCCACTTCGGACAGACTACAAATCGAATCAAAATCCAGTAAATGAGTCATTTATTGGATTTTTTATTTTTTTCTCAAGCCAAAATAATCCAATCAAATTCAATGTTCTGGTGAGTGATCCGGTGAGTGATTTTTTTATGTTATCTTTACTCACCAGCACCGCTGTAATAATCTGAATTACTGAACAATGCTTTCTTGAAACTCATGATCTGATCCATCCAAAACACCACATTTTGGATCATTCTTCAGGAAGTTTCAGTGAGCAAACAATCAGGATGTGATATTGCACTTGAAATCAAGCCAAATTTAATGGACATGGAATCGACACAATCATTTGGAGTACAGTTTGTAACACGATCGAACGATGGCAAATCCAATCTGACTATTTACGCCCGAATTACGGTCAATGGTTCGAGGTCAGAAATTTCACTGAAGCAAAGAGTCGAACCTAACGACTGGAACGCTAGCACCGAAAAAGGCAGAGGAAGGAGCCAAAGAGTTAAAGAACTAAACGATTTTCTGGAGAAAGTTCGAACAAAACTTAATAATATCTATCGAGAGCTAATGGTGGAAGGTGATCTACCCACGGCTATCATGATCAAAAACCACTTTCTGGGCATCCAAGAGGCCGGGAATACAATCCTGGATGCTTTCACCTATCATAGACAGGTGTGCCATCGATCCATATCTCCCAATACGTTTGCCCATTATAACACCACAGAAAAATACATCAAAGAATTTCTGATGACCAAATACAGTACGAAAGACCTCACTCTCAGAAAAATAAACTACAAATTTATCACTGATTTTGAATATTTCCTGCGAAACAGGCAACCGATTGATCACCAAAAGCCAATGCAAAACAATGGGGTAATGAAGCATATTCAGCGGCTTCGGAAAGTGGTACGATTAGCTCAGAAGCTGGACTGGCTCAAAAACGACCCTTTCAGTCATTACGAAATCAAATTCAAAAAAACGGACAGAGGCCATCTTGAAGCAGATGAACTTCAACGAATTGAGAAACTTAAGTCCAATCTTCAACGCCTGGTATTGGCCAAAGATTTATTCATTTTCAGCTGCTACACGGGTCTGTCCTATATTGATGCAATCAGATTGAAACCAGACGACATCCACCTTGGGACAGATGGAAACCACTGGGTTATTTCGACCAGACAAAAAACCGGCACTCCAATAAGGATTCCGATACTTCCCAAGGCGTGGGAAATCATCCAAAACTACAGCAACAATCCGCGGTCGAGATTCAGTGGAACCGTTTTCCCTGTGATCTCAAATCAGAAACTCAACAGTTATCTAAAGGAAGTCGCTGATCTTTGTGGTATCAACAAGAACTTGACCTTTCATCTAGCGAGGCATACTTTTGCTACCACCGTGACCCTGAGTAACGGTGTCCCAATAGAATCGGTCTCAAAAATGCTCGGGCATACATCAATAAAAACAACACAAATTTATGCGCGAATCGTGGATTCGAAGTTGTCTGATGACATGGAGACACTGAAATCAAAACTTAAAACAAAAAGGCCTTTCCAACGACTTTGAACTACCAGGATCAATCTCTTTGTCCAACTTTCCATCGCGCTTATAACGAAGATACCCTCCCGGGTTCCCCAGCCCTCATGATGCGGTGTTTTTAACGGCATGGCTTGCTATTTTCTATCTGATTCAAGTTTTCAAAAAAGAGGGGATGTCTCCTTTTCAGTGCGAAAAGCCCTGCCGGGAGGCACAAGCGTTTTTGTGGAACAAAAACACATCTTGCTACCCCCTCTTTGATCTGAGTTTTGGCAAGACCTCTGATGGTGTGGCAACAAATAATTTCGCACACTGGATGACCAACAAAACGGTGTTGGCGATTCAACTCCTAAAAACATCTGGATCAGCACTCAAAAACCTCCCAAGCATCGGGTTTCCGAAAAATCAAAACAAGCTATACGTACGTCCATTCATGTTGTACCGTTTAAAATCCTCTAAATACACATGCACTGTAAATCCCCTATCGGCAAACAAAGCGGGTTCACTGCTTAAGGTATAGGTCCAGTCGTCTTTATCCCTTCTCCTACCCCAGGCATCAAAGCTGTATTCCGAAATGGAGCTGCCTGTTTTCAAATGGGTAATTGTTCCCAAATGATCGCGGAAGATGTTATAAACCATCCAGCTGCCGGTGCCAATTTTTTTGGCTACTGCAACAGCTGAGTAGGCATCGCCGCCAATCCATTTTTTAAAGAACTTTTAAAAGCCCGGCATATCCGGGCTTTTATTTATTAATCTTTGTTATTACATCCAAAATCAATTTGAAATTTGTATTCATTCAAGTTTCGGTACAACTTAACCTCGTAACCTCCAGCTTTCTTAATTATACTGTCGTTGGTCTGGATAAATTCAAAAAGCCCACTTTTATCCCATTCCATTAAAATTTTCCTATCGTCCTTTAACTCAACAGTTCTATCAAAGTGATTTGTACTGTCACGATATGTGGCCTTTACAATTCCATCATAAGAAATCCCCTTTTCTCTTTCATATTGTTGAAGGCAAACTTTATCGCTTGAAGGTTGGCTTAGAAAAAAAACAACTACTGCAATTATACTTAAAGTGTACCGGACCAGCCATATTCTTTTAACTTTTTTCATCGTCCATATAGGTTATAAAGATTAGTATATGAGTTCCAATGACCGGTACTAACATCAATACCATAGCCAAATCCCGTGACAGTCCATTGAAGATAAGACCTTGAGGGGTTAGAACTAACAGAACCTCCCAATGGACCAAAACCTATTCCGAAATCATAGGCATCGCCTTCGATATCCTTATTATACATTAACCGGGTTCTTCCATTTACATAAAATGCTTCAGGAGCTATAGAGAATGTCACATTATTTCGTGTTGGAATCCGATCAACAAAATAGAAATCCAAATTGTCATTGGAATCAGCAACAAATCCAAAACTGGCACTAAATCCTTCATTTCTGCTTAATCCTGGAATCCATTCCGGATAAGCCAACTCTACATTTAATCCAATTCCTACAGGTCCAATTTCAATTCCAGTTCCAAACAATCCATTACCAAGATTATGATCTTCTGAGAATTCTCGGAAACTTCCAAATTTGTATTTCCTCCCTTTGCCACTCATACTCGCCTCCAACCCAAGCAAATCTCTCCAAACCTTCTCTTCATGTTTTGCTGCTTTCTGTGCATCCCATTGCGGAAATGAAACCTGGTTGGCACTTGGGCTGTAATTAAAACCAACCATTCTCGGCGTTTGTTTAAATGCCTCCTTTGCGCTCATGCCTTTGTTGATGGTATTATCCAGCCAGTTCGCCGCATAATTACCTGCAAAAATCACAGGAACCATCCACCAAAACTCCCCGCTCGGGTCAGTATACTTCAGCGGGTTGTTCAAACAATATGAATACCGGTTAAAGCCCTGGGTAAAATCCGGTGCCTGTATGTATGGATCAGGGCTTAAAAACCTCCCAACCACCGGGTCGTACATCCTGCCGTTCATGTTATACAGGTTAAAGTCAGGCAGGAATTCATGCGCGGTAAAACCACGGTCGGCAAATAAGGCAGGTTCACTACTCAGAGTGTAGCTCCAACTATCTTTATCACGCCGGCGGCCCCAGGAATCAAAACTGTATTCAGAAATGGTGCTGCCTGTTTTCAAATGGGTAATGGTACCTAAATGATCGCGGAAAATGTTGTACACGGTCCAGCTGCCGGAGCCAATCTTTTTTGCAACAGCTACTGCGCTGTAGGCATCCCCGCCGATCCAAATGTACTGGGTTACGGTGCTTCCAACTTGTTCCCGTTCGCAACTGCTGCCAAAGTACCAGCGGGTTTTGGTGGTTGCACCGCTTGTTTTTAAGGTCATGCGGATGCGCTGGCGGTCGGCATTGTAAACAAAATCGGCTGTTTTGGTGCCTTCTTCTATGTCCTTCACCTTCTCAAACGAATAATAGTTGATGGTTTGCGGGGTTGTTGAAATATTCAGCGCGTTTGTAATGTCGCTTACCGCATAGGGCGTATCATCATAAACATAGGTTCCGACATCGCTTTTGGTCAAAATGTTCCCGTTTTTATTGGTGGTGTATCCAATGGATTGATTAACTGGTCCTGTGACAGTAGCCAGCCGGTCGAGGTTATTTGGGTCGTAACCAAAACTTTCGGTTTTGCTTTTCAAAAAATTGCCCCGCGAGTTCAGGTTGCCAGTATTCACGTTAAACGAATAATCGTACTGCTGCACACCCGTGGCCGCAATTTGCGACAACATGTTGTTGGTATCGTAGCCCCACGATGCTGAAGTGCTCCCGATTGTTGCCTGCCTTATGCGTGAATATTCGTCCATAGTTGTCAGTTGCCAAACGGTTGTCGTCGTTCCGCCCGCTATAAATTGGATCCGGTAAAGATAACCACTGCTGGTGTCATAATCGTACTGTTCATACTCCGAAGTTCCGTTAAAATATTTCCGGTACAGGCGGCCTTTGCTGTCGTATTCAAAAGTAATTAAAAGAAGCCATCCGCCCACTGCCGGACAGCTTCTTTGGTTTGTTAAATTAATTTCTCATATTTGTTGCTATAAATAACCACCTACCCTTCGTCACCATTAGCTCTAAGACGATGGTCAGCAGAGGTTTTTCAGGCTTTGTTAGCTTATTAATAATATTTATGCGTTACATTGAGACTACACTAATTGCTTTATTCTTTTTAATGTTCGTCTTAAAAGAAATAACTTTCTCCTTTGCAGGAATAGGATTTAGCTTATTCGCAGGACTATTAGCTTTGTTCTACTTAACATCTAAATTCCATATTTTTAGAAATAAAGAATTCAATGTAGGCATAACTCTAATTTCCAGCATTATTCTTTTCATTTCCGTTATATCATTATTATTATTTCTAAACAACTGGATTGAATCAATAAAGCCTTTACTTACACTACTTATTATCCAAATCTTGTGGTTTGTATACTTAATCTTTAAGAAAAAACCATACAAGAAGGAGTTGTCCAAAAGAATTGGGATTACAGCATTCATTTTTTCTCTTTTTGTTTCGTATGTTTATTTAGCATCTTGCTTAGGGAAAGATATATTTTTGTGAAAAATTTTATTATCAAAACCCCAGCAAACTTTACAATAACGCGAACAACAAATACTCCTGCAAATCCTGCTAAAAATATGCATATAACTTCCAATGATGACATATTAAGCTAATAATTTGGTATCTTATCCAGACCTTTTCCTACTCCATAACCAATTCCTCCGGTAATTGCTTGGTCAATTAGAAAATCTAATGCTTTATAGCCTGTTTTTGAAAACTCCATTGGGAAAAGTAATATCCCTAATGTGCCATTCATTATTCTCTTGCCATTACTCCAGCTTACATTGCTTTGTTCTATCGCTTCTCGGGTAAATCCATTTTCAAATGTAAAGCCATAAGCATATGCCGGATCATACTTGCCAGGAAACCATCTTCCTTCTCCTACGTGTGCAGCTCCATTGTATTTCCAGTCAAGTTTCATATTTCGAAAACCTCCAGATAAGGCTGCACCTAAACCCGTCACAGTATATGTCAAACCATCAATTGTGGATTCAGAATAATTGATGAACCCGTTAAATACTCTTTCGTTAAAAGAGTTGCCCCCACTCGTAGCCTCAGCAATCGCCAAATCCACTTTTTGTTCGGGTGTTATCGGGAGATACTCATTTCTGCTAAACCAACCATTCGGAGCATTTGCAGTAATATATGCTCCGCCACCGGCAATGGTGGCATAGCCTAACCCCTGAAAGGCGAGGCCAGCTCCTTCTCCAAAGCTAAAATTGGCGAAAGCAGCACCTATTTTGTCAAACGATGCTCCAAGGGCGACATTCACCGAAGTTCCCCCGGATAATACACCTCCCGGGCCAAACATCCATTGGCCTCCAAGGCCTCCTGCAAGTCCCCCTCCAATAATCCCAAAGTAGGTCCCCGGATCACCATAGTCCCACTTCCCTGGATTCCATTGCCAGTCATTCGTTGCAGCGCCTCCCAAATAAGCTCCTACAATGGCTCCAATAACAAATGCTAAGGGAAATTCACCGTTCGGATCAACATATACCAGCGGGTTATTTAAGGCATAAGAGTAACGGTTGAACCCTTGGGTAAAGTCACCTCCTAAAACATATGGGTCAGGGCTTAAAAACCTCCCAACAACCGGGTCATACATCCGCCCGTTCATGTTATACAGCTTGAAATCTTCTAAATATTCGTGTGCTGTAAAACCACGGTCAGCAAAAAGGGTCGGTTCGCTGCTTAAAGTATAGGTCCACTCGTCCTTGTCTCTTCGTCGGCCCCAGGCATCAAAACTATATTCTGAAATGGAGCTGCCTGTTTTCAAATGGGTAATGGTACCTAAATGATCGCGGAAGATGTTATAAACCGTCCAGCTGCCGGTGCCAATTTTTTTGGCTACGGCTACAGCGGTGTACGCATCGCCGCCAATCCAAATGTACTGGGTCACGGTACTTCCGACTTGTTCCCGTTCGCAACTGCTGCCAAAGTACCAACGGGTTTTGGTGGTCGTCCCGCTTGTTTTCAAAGTCATGCGGATGCGCTGATGGTCGGCATTGTAAACAAACTCGGCTGTTTTAGTGCCTTCAGTAATATCCTGCACCTTTTCAAACGAATAGTAATTGATCGATTGAGGGGTTGAAGAGATATTCTGATGGTTGCTGATGTCGCTCACCGCATAAGGCGTTTCGTTGTATGCAAAGGTTCCGGCATCGCTCTTGGACTGGATATTGCCATTCTTGTCGGTCGTATAGCCAATAGTCTGGTTCACCGGCCCGGTCACCGTTGCCAAGCGATCAAGGTTATCGGTGTCGTAACCAAAACTTTCGGTCTTACTTTTCAAAAAATTGGTGCGTGAGTTCAGGTTGCCCAGGTTTACATCAAACGAATAGTTGTACTGCTGCACCCCCGTAGCTGCAATTTGCGACAGCATGTTGTTGCTATCGTAGCCCCACGATGCTGAAGTGCTTCCAATTGTTGCCTGCCTTATGCGTGAATATTCGTCCATAGTCGTCAGTTGCCAAACGGTTGTCGTCGTTCCGCCCGCTGTAAATTGGATCCGATAAAGATAACCACTGCTGGTGTCATAATCGTACTGTTCATACTCCGTAGTCCCGTTAAAATATTTCCGGTACAGGCGGCCTTTAGTCATTTAAAAAGAAGCCCTCCGGCAATTGCCGAATAGCTTCTTTTAATCTAACAAATCCATTGTAATTTCTGTGTCATTACAAACTGCCTGCCCCAATGCAACCGGAAATTACCAGCTAATCCGAGATCAGGGCTAGTAAGGTTTATAATCTATTAGAAATCTTTAAAACACTTAACTAGCTTACTTTTTCAATTTCCCATTCTTTACCATCTTGGTATAATTTTCGATTATTATTCTCGCTAGAAACACTCCTGAAAATAGGCCAAAACTATACCAGAAATAGTAATTAATCGCCCTAATATAAAGCTGGTTGTCTATTTGTGTTCTAACAAAGACAACAAGTACTAATCCAATAAAAAAGAGAAAGGAAATAATGTAATAAGAATACTTTAATAATACTTTAATCATAACTTTATCCTCTCTTTTTTACATGGACTAATACTTCTAATATTATCATGCCTCCTAAACCAAAAGCCAACGCAACATAAGAAGCGACATTCCATTCATAATTTACCTTGTCAACAATAAACCACCTGAATAATAAAGAGATCAAAAGGATGCCTCGAAAGAAATTTCTTATAACAAAAAGTGTTTTCATGTAATTTATTTTATTTCTGAATAATTAGAGGCAAAAATCTCGTTGTCTTTGCCTCTAAAAAGCTTACTTAATATCCGTAAGGATAAATCGGTCTCGGTGAAACATATGTATTGTCTACGGGTTGAGTATGTTGTGGAATATTTGGTTTAGGCCAATTTTGATATAATTCATGAGCTCCTGCAGCACCAACCGCTGGCCAGAACCATCCTGGAGGTTTACTTCCTGGTGGATAATATTTATCATTTTGCAACCTATTTATTTCCGGGTCAAAACTCCAATCAGTTGGATTTCCCCTACTTGTTGTTGTTCCTTCCAAATTAGGATTTAAGATATTTTTTCCCGCGGAATATAAAACGAGTGAAGATGCAGTCCCCAATACTGCATGTCCCGCCCATTTGGGCCAAAGAGCGTCTGATGGGTCTGGTGTAAAAACCCTGCTTCTCCGGATATGTACCAACTTAGCCCAAGGTGGCTGGTCAGGATTTGCAATCCTGACCTTGTAGTCTGGGATTTGCAATCCCACTAAAGCAACTGCCTTTGTCATACCAGTTCAATGTTAACCAGCCCTTTTTCGCCTGCATAATCACGTGCCGAACTGTACAAATATTCTTCTGGGTTTGCCACCAGTTCTGCCTTTACCGGGTTATTGTGGATGTAAGCCATCTTTTCTTCCAGGAAAGCAGTCATGTGGATTTCCTTTGCATCGTTGCCATCCTGCCATACTTTGTAATGGCGGATCTTCTTATTGTTTTTCCCTGCGTACCAAAATAAGTTCAGCAACCAGTCCCTACGGCTTTCAGGCACTGTTTTTATGTCATCAATCAGGGCTTTGCTGGTAAACTTCTTGAAATCGCGGAGGATATCCGACAAGATTTCTTCATCGGCAGCCCCGGCAATCAGGTGCAAGTGGTTCGACATCAGACACCAGCAGTAAACCCTTAAACCTTTATTGGCAATACAATAATTCAATGAGTCAACAATAAGATGTTTGTAAACAGGGCGTGTGAAAATATCTGCCCATTCCACTATCGTTAAAGTCAGGTAGTAGGCATATCCTGATGATATTTTGTTGCGGATTCCCATGCTGTGTGAAGGTATGAATTATTTAGCTTTTATGGATTGAAAATCCATAGTTAACACGGATCGGATTGCAAATCCGATCCAGCCTCTGCCAGCTTTCGACATGTCCCGAAGAGCAGGGGTCCCATTTGCCATTTTAAAAGAAGCCGTCTGGTAGTTGCCGGACAGCCTTTTTTAATTGAAATAAAACAGATCACCTCTTCTTCTGTTTAGTTGTTTATAATTACCTCTTCAAATTGTGCGTTTTTCACCCCAAATTCCTCAAAAGCTGCCTTGATCTTATCGCTAACAATCAGCATAGGCCTGGCATAGCGGATTACTTTTATTCCTTCGGCTTTCAGATTGGATACTCCCAGATGTTCCCAGGTATTAAACAGGTCGGAAGATGCTAGAAAATCTGGGCTTATTCCTTTATATATGAGTTTTAATGGAGTAATTACTGTTGGAATACCTTTTTTATAATTCCCAATTTTCGCATCGCAATAATATCCGTTCCTTTTACACACCGGACATTGACGTTCTGTTACCAATCCTTTGGATGTTGGCAAGGACTTAGGAAAACTTAATTCTGTATAAAAATGGTAAAAAGGAAGCTCGTTCTTTCTTGGGTCAATCACTTTTTTAAGTCCTGCATTCTTTATACTTTTTGAAAGTAAAAACGTATAAAGATTCTCAGAAACTAAAAAGTCACTATCAAGTGTTTCAAAAAAATCGATGTTGACTTTTGTAAGACCTTTACAATTTAGATTACTTATAAGCTTTGCTCCTGTACCACAATTTTTACAAGCATCCTCTAAATTGTAAATACTTTTACAACTTTCTCCACTTTCGCCCCTCGGCCTTGCATAATATTTTACTAGATAGCATTTCATATTTATACTTTTTACATGGTTAATAGCCTAAAAATGCTTTTATTATTTCTATCCATTTCGATTCTGTATAAACATTTTGATAGCTATTCATCATTTGGCTCGTCGTATATTTTTCCCCGTATCGCAATTCAGTTCTCAGAGCATTAGTTATGTCCTGATGGGTTGTTCTTTCAAGTATAACTGCTGGCACCTCTGACTTTGACATACCAGATGTTTTTAAATGTCTCCATTCGACTAATTTATGGGCCTGGATTGTTCCTTTATACCCTTTGGTTAATTTGGCCATTTCTGAATAGGTCCCGATTCTTCCAATATTCGGCAAAGGAACTGTCCCTCCGATTACCGGGCTATTTGTTGCCGGACCTCCTGCAAGTATCCAGTCCCAAGATTTCCGGGCAAAACCCATATCTCCCCAAAAGCTTTCATCGCCCCAACTGCCGCCCGCACCAGACCAACCGTGATTTATATAACTTTCCGTATATCCTTCACCAACATACCATGAACTTCCATCCTCAAAATGAACTCCTCTAAAGTTTTGATATGGATTACTATTGGACCCGGAAAAAATTGCTGCTGAAATTGAGGCTCCGCCTGACGAAGTTATTCCATAGGATGAAGCAACATCATACGCATACCCCCATCCTACTTCCGGGTTTCCGAACCCTGTAGAACGATACGTGTTACTGTACCAGTCGTAATAAACACCACCCAGTCCAGGGCCGTTATCCCCAGACCCGGGGCCGCCAAATCCACCACCACCTGATGGGCCGCGTCCACCGCTGCCGCCACTCCACGTACCGGGAGCCTGACCACGGTTCCAATAGTTGCCTGATCCATAGGTAGCATCCATATATTCTTTGTAAGTACTACTTCCACCTCCACCACCTCCTCCGGAGTCATCATCATCATCTCCCCAGTAGGATTGGTTATTCCCACTTGGATCAGTATACTTTAAAGGATTATTTAGACAGTAACTGTAACGGTTATAATTCTGGGTAAAACCAGGATTTTGAATAACCGGATCCACGTTCAAAAACCTCCCAACTACCGGATCGTACATCCTGCCATTCATGTTATAAAGTTTGAAATCCTCCAGGTACTCATGTGCTGTAAAACCACGGTCAGCAAAAAGGGTCGGTTCGCTGCTTAAAGTATAGGTCCAGTCGTCCTTGTCTCTCCGTCGGCCCCAGGCATCAAAACTATATTCTGAAATGGAGCTGCCTGTTTTCAAATGGGTAATGGTACCTAAATGATCGCGGAAGATGTTATAAACCGTCCAGCTGCCGGTGCCAATTTTTTTGGCTACGGCTACAGCGGTGTACGCATCGCCGCCAATCCAAATGTACTGGGTCACGGTACTTCCGACTTGTTCCCGTTCGCAACTGCTGCCAAAGTACCAACGGGTTTTGGTGGTCGTCCCGCTTGTTTTCAAAGTCATGCGGATGCGCTGATGGTCGGCATTGTAAACAAACTCGGCTGTTTTAGTGCCTTCAGTAATATCCTGCACCTTTTCAAACGAATAGTAATTGATCGATTGAGGGGTTGAAGAGATATTCTGATGGTTGCTGATGTCGCTCACCGCATAAGGCGTTTCGTTGTATGCAAAGGTTCCGGCATCGCTCTTGGACTGGATATTGCCATTCTTGTCGGTCGTATAGCCAATAGTCTGGTTCACCGGCCCGGTCACCGTTGCCAAGCGATCAAGGTTATCGGTGTCGTAACCAAAACTTTCGGTCTTACTTTTCAAAAAATTGGTGCGTGAGTTCAGGTTGCCCAGGTTTACATCAAACGAATAGTTGTACTGCTGCACCCCCGTAGCTGCAATTTGCGACAGCATGTTGTTGCTATCGTAGCCCCACGATGCTGAAGTGCTTCCAATTGTTGCCTGCCTTATGCGTGAATATTCGTCCATAGTCGTCAGTTGCCAAACGGTTGTCGTCGTTCCGCCCGCTGTAAATTGGATCCGATAAAGATAACCACTGCTGGTGTCATAATCGTACTGTTCATACTCCGTAGTCCCGTTAAAATATTTCCGGTACAGGCGGCCTTTAGTCATTTAAAAAGAAGCCCTCCGGCAATTGCCGAATAGCTTCTTTTAATCTAACAAATCCATTGTAATTTCTGTGTCATTACAAACTGCCTGCCCCAATGCAACCGGAAATTACCAGCTAATCCGAGATCAGGGCTAGTAAGGTTTATAATCTATTAGAAATCTTTAAAACACTTAACTAGCTTACTTTTTCAATTTCCCATTCTTTACCATCTTGGTATAATTTTCGATTATTATTCTCGCTAGAAACACTCCTGAAAATAGGCCAAAACTATACCAGAAATAGTAATTAATCGCCCTAATATAAAGCTGGTTGTCTATTTGTGTTCTAACAAAGACAACAAGTACTAATCCAATAAAAAAGAGAAAGGAAATAATGTAATAAGAATACTTTAATAATACTTTAATCATAACTTTATCCTCTCTTTTTTACATGGACTAATACTTCTAATATTATCATGCCTCCTAAACCAAAAGCCAACGCAACATAAGAAGCGACATTCCATTCATAATTTACCTTGTCAACAATAAACCACCTGAATAATAAAGAGATCAAAAGGATGCCTCGAAAGAAATTTCTTATAACAAAAAGTGTTTTCATGTAATTTATTTTATTTCTGAATAATTAGAGGCAAAAATCTCGTTGTCTTTGCCTCTAAAAAGCTTACTTAATATCCGTAAGGATAAATCGGTCTCGGTGAAACATATGTATTGTCTACGGGTTGAGTATGTTGTGGAATATTTGGTTTAGGCCAATTTTGATATAATTCATGAGCTCCTGCAGCACCAACCGCTGGCCAGAACCATCCTGGAGGTTTACTTCCTGGTGGATAATATTTATCATTTTGCAACCTATTTATTTCCGGGTCAAAACTCCAATCAGTTGGATTTCCCCTACTTGTTGTTGTTCCTTCCAAATTAGGATTTAAGATATTTTTTCCCGCGGAATATAAAACGAGTGAAGATGCAGTCCCCAATACTGCATGTCCCGCCCATTTGGGCCAAAGAGCGTCTGATGGGTCTGGTGTAAAAAC